>PPYF01370472.1_pt1 | contig 24012 bp, 26 predicted proteins | sample 1559871 | NCBI WGS metagenome assembly PPYF01 (sample SAMN08240021, study PRJNA423297) | Human gut metagenome, whole genome shotgun sequencing project. | reverse complement strand
GGATAGCTCAGTCGGTAGAGCAGGGGATTGAAAATCCCCGTGTCCTTGGTTCGATTCCGAGTCCGGGCACCACTATTCATAAGGCCTCGCTGAAAAGCGGGGCTTTTTCCTTTCTTGGCTACGGTAGATTTCTGGTCGTTGCGACACGTTATTTGTTTGCTGGATTTCTAGCCATTTTCGTAGATGTTCGTTACTTTTAGTCACTTCAACACCCTCTGATGGCCTCTTCCTCACCCCCACAGCTACGGTTTTTCTACGGTCCTCTACGGTACCTTTCTCTAAGATTATTCATTATGAAGTAGAAAACACGGGGAAAACGAGGGTAAGGATATTTTTCCTTTATTAACAATAAGTTACTTAAAACCATCCTCGAGGGAAGAACAGGGGTACTCCCCTTTAGGCTAGGGGGAAGAACTCAACGTCATCAATTGCCCCAATCAGACGAGGAAGCCCACTATATCTTCCACCTGTAATTTTCCTTTTTTTCCCTTATGATTCTTCGTATAACAGAACCCCCCATTTTCCACGTCATAATAGGATGATTTATCAGTATAATGGTAATTAGGTTGAACATATTGGACAGTTAAACCTGAGTGTTCGCTCTGAGCGATCAGCGGTAGTTCACAGCTGTTTCTACATCTGATGTAGGGATTACTTAAAACCTTGTGGTTAAAAAACGGGGGCAGGTCACTAAAGTTAGGTACAACATGTTGCTTATGACTAACATTATTCAATGTAGAATTCGATTCCGCATGATGCATGGTAAAAAAGCATTTAAAATCATGAAGTTCACACATACACTATTGTTATCCTTGTTCATTCTTGAGAATGGACATTTTTTGTTCTTTTAGACTAATTGCAGCAACATAAGGATGGGCATAATGGATTTTAATCTTCGTCACTGTGTCATTCATGAACTAGTGAAAGAGAGCGGTAAGCAGAAAGTGGAGGCAATTCTGAAACCAGTGCTTCCGAGTGATGATGAACATGTTTGCCAATTAGTAGAATCTTTAACTGATTTGATAGGTAAAAAGGATAATCAGGCCGCCCGAGGCACCTTCGACTCCGAGGATGTTACCTTCAAAGTTCCCAGCGCATTCAAAACTTACTACGATGGTGCAGCTACATCAGATGACTTTCATCAGTTCTCATTAATCTGCATGAATGAGTTGTCCCGCCAAGCTAAAGATCCCACAAGAATTGCTGCTTCTGGCGGTGCAATAGTATTTGCCCACTACTCTCGTAGTTCATCTAATTACCTATTGATTACTATGGTTAAACAGAAGGATGCACTGCGTCTGGATGAGAACCTGAAGCCAGTAGGGACAGTTCAAATTGACCTAGCAAAAATTAATCAGGCTGCACGTGTTAACTTTGATAGGTTTTACCAGTTCGAAGTACTTCCCGATGATGAAAAACCGACTTACTTGGCATTTGTAAGCCCTAAAGTAAATCAGGATGCTTCTGGGTATTTCGTCGCTGCCCTAGGTTGCTCAGACAGTGTGCCCTCGGCCAAAGCCACAGATTCCGCTCTGAATGGTGTGAGAAGCTACTTTGATGCAAATGCAGATATCAAGGCGTACAAAAATGCCGCTTATGATGCCGTATTGTACCATCTAAAAGAGAAAAAACCGGGAGAAACAGCTTCACTAGCCGAACTTGAGCATATTGTAAGACAAGCAGTACCTGCTGAGAAACATTCGCATATCGATAATTTGGTTGAGTATCTTAATGGTGAAGAAATCGGGGTTCCATTAGAATTTGCCATAAATAGGGCCGTAGTAAATAAAAGAACTAAAGTAAGAACTAAATCCAATGGATGGGAACTAAGCTTTGAAAAAAGATTTTTTGGTGAACAAGCAGGATCAGTAATTCAATATTTGCGAAAAGATAGAAAATTAATCATATCTCAATTGGATGATATTACCATCCAAAAATTAGAAGACGCACTCAAGAACGAAGGGTAAATTATGTCTCCTATATATTTTGAAAAACTAGTTACATTTTACAGGGGCTTAGGCAAACCCTCTGTTGCTAACTGTGCATTCGAATATAGAGGACAACTTGATAACCAGTTCGATATTTTCAAAGAATTATGGAATAAGTCAGATCAAAGAATTGCAGATTTTGAATTATCTTTTGATTCTGGTTCCTATGGCACATGTTATGAGGACACTCTGCCTGAAGAGTTAACCGCAACTACTGATATTCATCTCACAGTATCATTGCCTGCAGGAAATTTTAGGTTTATAGAATCACTGGAAAACTTCCTGTTGATAGATAACAATTTAAATACTGGAAAGCAAGTTGAGAATGTTTACCTTATTAAAGAGGACTTCTTATTTGGCGAAGTAGCGCCAGTGAATGAACCGGTTCAGAAAGCATTACAACTTTCACAATTTATTACTGAACTTTATGACCTTGCCAATTATAATGATCGAGTTGAGCACAGCGGCTTGCTAAAATTAGTATTCATTGATACAGGATCTACAAAGAAAACCGCTCCAATTGTTATTGAGCCTAAAATAAACATAGAAAGCATCTTACTTCCTATGGTTGACTTGACTATATTCAAGACCTTAAAAGAAAATGGTTCTGATAATGCCCATATACAAGAGAAACAAGCTATGTTTAGGGTTTCTATTATTGAAATCCTTAAAGATCTAGATGATAGTAAAGATAAATTTAATTTTTTGGTTGAGCAATGGGAGTTATTGAAAGAAACTTATTATGGTAATTTTGAATGTTATCTTACTAACTTCTCATTTTTAAAACAGAAGAAAGAGGCAGCAGAAAATTACATGACTGTTTCCTCTAAAATATCAGGAACCCTTTCATCGATATCAGGTAAATTGTTTGGCCTACCAATTTCTTTTGCCGCCGTCGTGGCTATTTTCAAAGTGGAAAAATTTGAAAGCATCTTAGCTTTACTAGGCGTAGCAATAACGTCAATATTAATTGCACTAACTATCTACGACCAAAAAAGAGTTCTAGAATCTATTAGGGTGTCAATTGATGCACTTTTTAGTCATACAAAAGCCCAACGTAGTGGAGAGCTTGCTAGTCTGATATCAAAGCATAAAGAAAACCTTTATTCTCAAGTTAAAGGACTGGATACTGCAATGGCATTTTTATTGTTAGCTTCATTTTTACCCATTATCCTTTCAATCGGGACATATATATATAAATTTCACCCATCTATAGTTTCAAACATTAGTTGGTTTGTCAGTACATTTATGGCTCAGTTACTTAAATAGTATTTTACATTACTGAGAATGGATATATCGTGAATTATTTTTTACCCTATGAAATATTAGTCTCCTAGATTTACACACAATAAACCACCCGCCCTATTCTAAATCCAACTACTAAATTCTCAATATTATTCAGCGCCCTCGCAACCCCTACAACTTATAATACTCCGATCATTCTATTTATTTTAATACTAGAAGTTAACAGCATCCATCATCTTCCAGACATCATAGCAATTATTTATCATTAGTAATAGGATTATTCAGGACATAGTACATGATTAAATTTGACCATCAAATTTAATCGGAAAACGAATGATACCCATACTAAAAGAAAATTCACCATTCATCGCTTTAGAAAAACCCAATATTAATGATCACATCCAAAAACTTTACTAAGAGCAAAAAATAATTAACTACCTCTTATTATTAATATGATTATCTATTATCGTTAATGCTTTACTTTCCATAGCCTTTACTTTTATTGAGTCAAGTCCAAACATTTCAGGAAGAGGAAGTGATGACCCATTTGTGTTTTTCTGCCACAGATTCAGGGCCTGATTATAGAGAGCCTGTTTGACACAAAATTCTATCGCTACAATATGACCAGAGTCATCAAAACCATTTGCCCGCATGTCTTCACGACGCCACATTCCCGCAAGAATCCAAAGTTGATAGGCATCCTCATATTGAGCTGTAGCATGGTACTGCATAGCGTAACTCTCCAGCCCATGGTACTCAGTATTGTTTTTTGCCGGAACCCTCGAATCCACCACATTTCCTAAAGGCCTATTCCACGGATAGTCTTCTCTCATACAGGGAAACGTATGAGTTACTCCCTGAGCCGAACCGAAATGCTTCTTAAGGAATTGTGACGCAAGTTGACTGTATTCTTGCTTCCATGAAAAATCCATAATTCACCTAAATATATTGAATTAATGATGAAATGCATAATAACACCACTTCTTAGTGGCGATCTATCAATTCGCGGCACATAACCAACAGTTGTTTATGACTTCCCATGCAGGTCTATCAAATGGTTAGCCACCTTTCACTACTATTTATACTTATGGCATGTAATTGCCTCTGACTTAAACACATATTATTTCTGTGAACTCTTCCCCAACGGCAATCTTTCCCCTTAAGACCAGAATCAGACCGTAAAGCCTGCTCTTTCTGCATTTCACGTCTTAATTCATACCATGTGGCACCAGCATTCCCTTCGCCACGCCAGAAAATCAATGTAGCCATTAACAACGCCGTGCCGGGGATGGGTCAACCCTGACGTTCTTTACACCAGCCACAGGAGGTAATATGTCCAGTCCGAAACGCTTCCGTTTTACCAGTCAGCTCATTAAATCCCTTCCCACAAACTCATCAGATTCACGTAGTACCGATGCCGAATACAGCGATACCGAGATTTCGGGTCTGAAGTGTCTGGTCAGCAAAGGTGAAGGACGTAAAAAATTCTTGCTCCGCTACCTCTATCATGGACGAAAACGCGCCATCGCCATTGGTCACTGGCCTGAGGTGGATGTCACCTTAGCCCGTAAGATTGCCATGGAGCATAAACGCTCACTTGCCACCGGAACTGACCCTAAGCAGGAGCGTGAAAACAAGAGACAAGAAATGACATTTGATGAACTCTTTAACCAGCATTATCTGGTTTGGGCAAAATCCGCAAAACGTAGCTGGGGCAAGGATGTTCAGCGCTACCGGGATCATATCCGCCCCGCCATTGGTCAGATGCTGCTGAGCGATATCACACCCAGCGCCATTCTTCGGCTTCAGCAAACGCTAAGTATTTCACTGTCAGCAGCCACCTGTAACCGTGTCATCGTACTGATTAAAGCGGCGTTTACCTGGGCCGGGAGACAAAGCCTTACCTCTGTTCATCCGGCAAGAGTGGTACAGCTTCTCAGGGAGAACAACGCCCGGCAGCGCTATTTCACCGAGGACGAAATTCGTCGTATTTTTCTTTCCGCCGATAACGATACCAGCCCCGTAGCTGCCCGCTATGTCAAACTGCTGTTACTGACCGGCCTTCGTCGTGATGAGCTGCGTCTGGCAAGGTGGGAGCATGTTGACCCGGTCAAACGCACCCTATGGCTTCCTGAAACCAAGAATGGTTATGGTCGCATTGTTCATCTTAACTCACTGGCGATGGACGTTATCAGAGCGCTACCAACGCAACGGGGAAATCCGTGGTTGTTTATAGGCAAAAAACCGGGAATGCCGCTGAGTAATCCGGTTAAAGCCTTTCTGCGTATCGTTCGTCGGGCGGGGATTTTTGACAAAGAGGTTTGCATTCATACCTGTCGCCATTCTGTTGCCGCGCTCATCGTTTCCTACGGCGGAACCCTTTATGACGTTCAGGCTCAACTGGGACATCGCAGCAGTCAGTCATCACAGCGTTATGCGCATCTTCATCCTCAGCGTTTACAAAATACCAGTCAGCTTCTGGCGGAGAGGATAACTGCTCAGCTACCTTCCTTGCGATAAAAGAAAAGCAGAGGCAAATGCCCCTGCTTTTTTTCTGTTCAGCCATCAATCAGAATGGGATATTTTTAAAGTCAATCGGGTTGTAATCAAAATACGCCTCCTCGTAGTCAACATCATCTTCAGTGTCGTACTCCACATCATCAGTTTCATACTCGTTATCCCGAACACGATTATCATCAAACGCGTTAAAGAGCTCATGTGCTCGTTCACGCGCGATATCAACGGACATACGCGGAAATTTACCAATAGACTCATAATGGAAGGCCCCCTCTCGCGCATATCGGGCCAGGAATTTAATCTCACCATTTGCAATGACTGCCCTGAGCGCAGGCTCGCTGCCATCAAAGATTTCACGTGAAATACCGTGGTACAGGCACTCAGCCTGAGTGTTATACAGAGTATAATCAGTGAATGACGCGTTTTCTTCATTTTCGCTGCTGATAGCATGAGGAAAACCGTTATAGTGCTCGTCTAATTCAGGAAACATACATCACCTTTTATTCGTCATAGTTTAATTAGGATTTTAATATTCAGGGCTAAAAATCGTTCATCACATTGCATTTCAGAAATGCTTTTTTGACCTGGTAATAAGATTGGGCCATCGTCTTCAGCGGTCTTTTTTTATAGTGGCCCGCACTTTCGCTGACCAGATAACCCTTACATTTAAGTATTTTGGTCACATCAAGGGTTTTAAGCCCCTTCTCAGAGCATAACTTTTCAAATACAGATTCATAAATCAGGTAGTCGCCAGTTGTATGATGGATATATCCCCACATGTCTCCCGGACACCGGGCCTGTCCGTCACGCAACGTGATAAAGTGCCTGCTGCTTTTCGTCACCAGGGTCAACTGAAGCTCCTCCAGCATGTTACGTACCGGGTTATACTGATTCTGGTTATCATCCAGCCAGCGCCGTGCAGCGGACATAACGGATTCAGCCACCGCATCGCTTTCAAAGGGTAACAAGCCATAGTTCAGCGCCTTCTCTCCTGCCAGCCATACCAGCGCAAATCTTTTCAGTCCGCGCCGCTGAACGCGGCTAATATCTCGCCCTTCATCCCTAAGGGCCTCCTCCAGTGCGTTACAGCACGCATCTGTCTGTTCTAGAATCCAGGATGAAAACTCTGCGTAGGTGCGAAGACTGCCAGCCTCATTTTTCTCGGATAACAGTTTGCCGATAAATGCAGGCCCGGCATGACCGTAAACCTCTCCCAGCCCCGTCTTCAGTACATCTGCACGGGCACGTGTTTCTGATACCGGTTCATCCGGTTTTTGAGCATCCTCCGGCAGCAGTTCCATGCTGATAGCCCTGTGCTCCTGCCCTCCCTGTAACGCAGCTTTCTGTTCAGCCAGTTTTTCGGAGATTGACATCTCACCGGTGGAGAGAATAAACATGCGCCATTTAAACGGCTCATCTGCCGTCAGGCTGCGGGTCAGGCGCTCTTTTGCCGTACCTGACGTAATGTTGTAAAGCAGTGAGGAAAGTTGCTTATGATTACTCGCACCCAGTTCATCGACGCAGGCAACCAGACCGGAATAGTCAGCGAGAAGGCGCTCCATCGCATTCGGCGTGGTATTCCATCGAATAATATTCACATTCCCCCCACTACCCGGCTCGCTGCCATCGCCATGGACCGATGCACCCAGCATCAGGAGAAGCGTTTTACCCGTCGTTGAAACGCCGTGAAAATGAAACATGCCCACATCCATACCGGCAGGAACCAGAAGCATCGAAGCAAATGACGCACTCAGCGCAAAGTTCTGCGCCCAGCCATGGACATTTTCCCGGATGAGGTTAATCCACGCCTCCAGAGCCCCGCCTTTGTGCAGTCCGGGACGCACGCGGAATCCCGGCAGCAGATAATCAAATCCGGTCAGAGAGGTCACAACAGGTTCATGACCATGTAAAAAGGCCATGTCCTCCGAAACGAATCCCATTGCATCTGCCATCAGATAGACAGGCAGCTGTAAACTCCGGCAGCACTGAATAAAACGGTCAAAAAGGGCAGACTGCTGTGGAGAGGAGCCAACCCAAAATCCACGACCTGCCAGTTTGCCCATAACCTGAGCACCGCTCTGAACAATATCCTCAAAGCTCACCTGGGCCTTAACATACTTACCCAGCCCGTTACCGGTCATCAGGCTGATCCCAAGACTGGACTCCTTATCTTTCCCGCAAAACAGGGCGACAGGCACAACTGGTGTGCTGCAAACCAGCACAGGTTTCTGTCCACCGATGTAGAAAAGGCCATCAGCCGTATTCACATAATGCCGTGGCAGCCCATCACTAATACCGAGTGAAGCGATATCATCTTCACCGACTTCAGTGTTTTCAGCACGCCTGATAATTGCCTCCGACATTTTGGTGAAATTTTTATCGCGGTCAGCAAAAGTGCGAATACGCTTAATCCCGGAAACCTTAGGAACATTAGTTGTCACTTTTTTATTCATGTGTATTACCATCAAATTACGCCACCGTCAGAAAACGGGTGGCATCAGAACCATAGTTAAAAACCATACCGTTGAGTGAAGGTTGTTACCCCATCGCCCGGTTAACGACTTCGTGGTAACGCGCGGGCGAACTGTGCACATATATTTCGGTTACTTTGATAGTGCTGTGACCCAATAAATCTTTGATGGTGTGAATGTCGGCCCCGCTCTCAATGAGCTTTGTCGCAAAGGTATGACGCATCTCATGGATGGTGAACGGTGGAATACCCGCGGCCTCACAAATCCGTTTTTGCAGGCGACGCGGCTCAGCAACCGGATTGTCGGTCCCCTTGCCCGGAAATACCCAGCCTTCATCACCCAGATACTGACGCTGTTCTGTCAGAAGAACGAAAGCCTTATCACATACCGGTACACGGCGGAGTTTGCCGTTTTTGGTGTGGCGAAGAGTGATAACTTTGCGGCTCCATTCCACATCCTCAAGGCGAAGATGACGGGTTTCCCCCAGGCGCAGCCCCGTCAGGGCAAGGAACATGAGCAGAGCAAGGGCTTCATGATCGGGTTTACCATTACGCCAGCGCTCACACACTTCCATCCATTGCTGAAGCTGGGAGTCATCCATGGCGCGACGATCTGACGTCACTTCAGGCAGCGCTTTGATATAACGCGCCGGAGAGCGGCTGGTGTATCCCATGCGTATAGCCCAGGTAAACACCGCTTTAATGAGCGCCAGATGGCGATTGCGGGTGGCAGGCTTGAGATCGAGATCATGCAGATAGGCCACAATGTCCGCCTCCGTCATATCGGCGATTTTTTTATCGCCAAGACGAGGGAGCAGATACTTGTGAATTTTAGACAGGTCTGTCCTTGCTGAACGCTTAATACCTTTATTCAGAACCTCTTCACCGTATTTTTTCAGCAGGCCATTAAAGTCCATTTTTTTAATCTTACGATAATCTTTACCGTGCTTTTTAGCGCTCTCTTCCAGGCCGGTGATAATTTCAGACGCAATTTCTCGGGCCTCTGCAATAGACAGCTCAGGATATCGTCCAATACGCTTATAGATATTTTCGCCACAGATACTTTTGCGAACGATAAAAGTGGCTTCACCTGGACTAGCAGGAGAGGCAATGATCTTCAGACCCGTCAGTTTGCTATCACTGGATTCGACTGACCGGCCTTCATGCAATGCACGGGCACAGCTTTCCGCAATAACGGATTTAGTTAATGGCTGATTCGCCTTTTTTGTGGAGGGATATAACTTCATATCGCGTTCATCTCATTAAAATCGTCAGAAACAAATTACAAGAGACGCTGGCCAGCGATAATGAAATACTACTCATGACTAATCACTACTGCAAATCGACACAATAGTAGATTACTTTGATAAACACATAAAATTCACAAATTAACAGAATAAAACACTAAATGTTAATTAATGCCAGCGATTGATTTATCTATTAAAATCATACAGTTAATTTTTTTAGTGTATAAATTCCCTGAAGTTCGGGGGGGGGAACCATTGTGAGATCGTTTTCGCCCTGAAGATCCTTGCCAAAACGGATCGTGTTCTTTTTACAAAAATTTGGCCTCCAGAATATTCATCGTTTTTTCATGCCCTCAAGAAAAATCATCTGGAGAATTAAGCTCCGTAATGACAACAGCATGGAAAATATATTATTCCACTGAATATCAATGACATATGGAGATAGCCATGTTTAAACTCACTACCCCCACCAGTCTTCCCCTTCTCAACCTGCCCGCCTCCGCACTGGCGTCCCTCAGCAATGAAATCCTCGGCCCCGTCGATGATATCAACCTCTTTACCGCTTTCTGGAACGAAACGGGAACCCTGCTCTGGCATCTCAACCACGATGACACGCTCCCCGAAGACCCGCTGCTGGCAGTCGCACTGGCTAACCCGGAATACGTCACCGCACTTGATGATGGCTGGTATCTCCTGCTCGGTATCGTCTGCGATAACGGACAGGGTATCTATCTGGTGTTCCCGGACACGACAGTTATCACTCAACTCCAGAACCTGATTGAGGCGCTGAACCATGAGTAAGAAAAAAGGCGCTACCGAAGCCGCTGTCACCAAAAGCTATACCGTGTTCTACAGTGGTGAAGCCGAGAAAATCAGCCCCAACAACAAGGGGCTTCTGACGTATGAGCTGGGTAAAGAGGATGAAACCGGAAGCCTTGCCCTGCGCTTAACCGCCAATGGCGAAGGAGGCCTGTTCTCCCGTGAATGGATAGCGCTTGATGCGATTCACGCCATTCTGGAACAGCAGCAGGACAGCTTTCCGTCCCGTGTATTTCGCCCGCTGTTTGGTCAGGGCAGCACCAATAACGCCGGGTTTCTTGCCGCTGTACTGAGAAGCCCGGATATCTGTCTTATCGAGGCGAACAGCAGCAAGCTCTTTATGCACCGTTGTTATGCCGACTGGCAGCATCGTATGACGCAGCTTGCTACGCTCAGCCAGGACTAATCCTCACCTTATCTGTGTTCCGTTAACCCAAAATCAGGATATTCACTATGTCATCACCCGCTATATTGCAGGGCGGCTATGTGCTGCCACTCTCCCGGTCGTTCACCCAACTGCTTCTGAATATCGTCGCGCAAAAACCGCCCCATCGTCACCCCATCACCGGATTAACCATTAACTTTCGTGACCCTGAATACTCACCGGAAACGGGTGGCTGGCATCCGGTCGAAATACGCCTCATCCCTGCCGGAGAAGACTGGCTGCTCGATTACGTCACCGATTTTCACTATGCAGGTCATCCGTGGCCTGAACTTGAAAAAGATGTCGATGTGAGCTGGACGCATCAGGACACGTGGCTTTCCCGTTGTGGCGATATCTCTCATGCCGACGCCCGTGAGTTCTGGTCGCTATGGGAAAGTAACTTTATGGCGTACCACGATATGGGGGTTTTCACGGTCCGTACGTTGTGGGAAAGCTGAGTATTCACTACGTTTCCCACGCATCCCCCCTCTCCCCCGTAGTAAGGAACTGAACGTTATGTACCGGCTTCTGCTGCTTAACTTCGTGGATTCATTTATCGATAACTGCATTCTGTCCTGCATCGATGAACCGGCTTACGGCGGTATCGTGCAGTGCGAACTGCTTTTTGGCCTTGCCGCACACAGCGGTATCTATGTGGGTAACGGCGACATTGTTCATCTTGATGGCGACGGTATTGTTATCCGAAGTAATGCTCGTGAGTTTCTTGACCGGCTCGATGGCTGGAATTCCGCTATCTCGGTGTATACCGACTGTATGGATTTGACACCACAGGGTTGTGCGCGGGCCGCTGAGCGGGCAAAGGCGGAGGTGGGTCAGCGCTATCCCTACAGCCTGCTGGACTTTAATTGCCACCGGTTTACTGCCCGCTGTGTTATCGGCAACTCATGCCCTGATATCTGGCTTGCCAGACACCTCGATACATTTCAGAAAGGGGACCGATGGCGCGTATGGCAACGATGAAAACCAGCCGTTGCAGGCAACGTGTCACCGGACAGGGAGAACGGCTTATCCGGCTGACCATGGCCCTGTTTTACGGTCAGACAATATCTGTTCGCTACATCATCCGGCAGTTTGACGTGTCTCCCCGTACAGCAAGACGGGACCTCACCCATCTGGCCTTTGTGCTCGAATCCGCTGGACCTCACCTCTGGAGACTCTCTCCCTCTCTGAAACCCTGACTTTTTTCTCTGCCGGACATCTCCTGACCACCCCGTATGGCAGGCTGTCTCCGCTTTTCAATCCATAAGGGAACATGATGAAAATTTTTAAACTATTAACCGCCACACTTCTGCTTTTCGCCTTCAGCCACAGCGCGTTCGCTGACGAGCAGGCTGACGCTCAGATGATAACCAACTCGACCTTCTGCGCGATGTACTCCACCCGCCTGACCCAGACCAGTGACAGCGGCCTTCAGGTAAAAGGCGTCAATCTCAATGCCCGCATCAACGGGCCGGTATTCAACAGGGTACTTCAGGTGATGAACAAAACCTATGGCAGAACCTGGCTCGAATCAAATGCCCGTAACGGCAGCATGACCGCCATGCAGCTTTCGCAGTCGGAGCTGCTCTATAACCCGGAATATGCCCGGCAGTGCGATGCCTTTGCGGATAAAGTGGAAAAGGAATGGCGCGGAAAGTAATCCCGACACGTTATACCTCCATCCGGTGAACAGAAACCTGCTTTCGGGCAGGTTTTTTTTCTCTTTTTCTTTTGCGGGCGGACAAACCCTGTCCGGGGGCTTCCTTAAACTGTCAGGTCCAATATCTGTAATGAGGTGAAATATGGCTACCTACCGACACGACCCTGACCTTGAGTTTCTGCGCCACTGCCATCGTGACGATCTGGATTTACTGGTTTCTGTGCTTATCTGCGATCCGAAAGACGGACTGGCACGCATCACGGAAACGCTGACTTACGATCCTCAGTATAAAAAACACAAACCCAACCACCCGCGCTACTGGGATGCCATTGCCGCCGAGGTTCAGACGTTTGGGGCGAACAGCTTTGCCACGCTGCTCCGCTGGGGTAAAGGGGTGCTGTACCGGGAAATTCTTACCGATGCCTGCGATAAAATGAAGGTGAACTACAACAGCAAATCCAGTGTTGAAACCATTGAAATGAATCTGCTGATGAAGATCCTGGAGAAAAGCCTTGAGAAGATGACACCCGCTCAGCTAAAGACCGTGGCGGAAGAATTGCAGACAGGCTACAGCAATCCCACGCCGGAGCTGCTAACCATGGCAATACAGGCCGGGATAAAAACATCCGGGTTTGCGGCCTATCAGATAGCGCTTGTGGTGACGAATGGCGTGGCGAAAGCCCTGTTAGGACGAGGGCTGACCGTTGCAGGAAATGCCATGCTGACACGGACTATGGGTGCTTTTGCCGGTCCCGTGGGCTGGGTGCTCAGTTCTCTCTGGCTGCTGATAGATTTAGCCGGTCCGGCATACCGGGTGACGCTACCATCCTGCATTTTTATTGCCTACATGCGCCAGAAGCATCTTTATTCACCTGAGAATACTGACGTTTAGCACTTACACTTAACATTTTCAGGCTTTAAAAAACTTCAGAGGGCGGACAAATCCTGTCCGCTACTGCTGGCATCATTTCCCGGCTAAATTCGAGAATGATGTATGACGCTGATAACACAAGAAAACGAACATGACAGACTGGCAATCCGCCTTTCCATCATCCTGAGCCGTTTGTTTCAGGGTGAAAAGCTGCATATCGGGACGCTGGCAGAAGAATTTGGAGTGACGACGCGAACGCTGCGACGGGATTTCAACGTCCGTCTGACGTACCTTGATATTGAACAGAGCAACGGCGTGTATCAGCTTGCTTCGCATTACTTTCGTCGCCGCACGGAACGGGATATGAAGATACTGGCGAGGTTGCTACATCTTGACCGTCTGTTACCCGCGATGGACGCCAAACTGCTGAGCCTGATGCTTGACGGGGAACGCCCCTCGCCCTACAGGATTATGCTTCCGGAGCCGCGCCAGAAACCCACGCTGTTCGGTGATTTCAGCAGACTAACGCTCGCCATACTTAATCAGACCAAGGTGCGTATCAGAACCGACGAAAACGTCAGCCATACCGTTCATCCCTATCGTCTGCTTTGCAGCCATGCGGAGTGGTTTCTTGCTGGGTGTGCTTTATCGGGCGTGTTCGTTATTTCTCTGTCCCGAATCAGGCTGGTTGAGGTATTACCGGATACAACGTTTGAAATCGATAATGCGCTCATTTCGCTGATTGAACAGTCTGAATTTATGGAAGCGTTACCCCACATGAACATTATTCATCAGATAATGGATTACGGGGCAAAACAACCGAATAATCGCAATTAAAATCACAACATATTATTAGTGATGATTAAATCACATTAACATGATAAGTGAGAAAGTAATGATTATTGATAAAGAATACGCACTTGTAGATGCAACAGCAAGACTTAACACTGACCTGAGAGATTATGAAAGTGAAATAAACAAGGCTGCCAGCGTGACGTTTGGTAATGACCTCACTGACATAGTCATTTATCAGTTCAGTTTTATCATCAGAGTCAGGGCAAATGACGAAAAGATAAAACATGGTCTTCTTGTTAACTTTGGTAAAAACATAGCAAGACAGGTTTCATCACTTTGTGAATCCGCAATGCGATACTACCCGAATGAAAAACACAAACCGAGTCGTCAATTATTCAGATGCCTTAAATAATGCCTCTTCGGTTAAGGATTACTTACATTCAACATTAATAAGGAATGCCACTATAATTTCTTTGAAATTATAGTGGTTATTGAAAGCGCAGTATTTGCTTGATATACCATGTATTAATTCAGACTTGATGTGATTATTTTTAAGCAATTAAATCATCAAACTGAACAATCTAATTTTAGCTACATACAAAAATACGCGTGTAAATTACAATGAAAGCCCGCGACAATTATTCAATAAAATAGATGACAAATACAAACTTTATCATTCGAGGATAGTATTTCCATTGTTATCCCATAGCATCGCCCAAAATTGCTGACTCCAATTAGTTGTGTTCCCATCAAAGTAATAGGATTTTCCAAGAGCCTCTCCAAATTCTCTTATGAGCTCTCCAAATTGTTTATCATCCTGATTTCTCGCAAGCCATTGTCGTCCAAGTATATATGTTAACAAAGCATGGTAAAGAGTAATTCTTGTAGCCTTTTGGGGGTCATATGCTCGTGGTTTTATTTCAAGAAATAGTTTATCACCACTCATACTTTGAAGCTTCATTTGCCACTGCGCTAAATCTCTTCCGTAATGAGCATAAGATTGAATTGATTTGGCAAATTCACGCATGAAAATAGCCCAAGGCTCATTCCATAATCCAGAACCATAACTTATCCATACATTATCCTGTAACCATGCTCTAAGTTTCCCGGGCGTAATCTTATCCTGCTCCCATTCTGATAAGACAAGATGAGCCTCAGGATGCCCACAAATACCAAGTTCAATAACGCTAATAGCCTCAATACATTGGCGAGTCGCTACAAGTGCGTTTGCATGCATACCCTCTCTGTTAGCTTGGTTTGCAAGAGATAAGCTATCAAGAACAAACCAATGAGCCAGCAATGGACAATTTTTAACTTGCAATGGGAAATTATTTGAAGATAAAGATTCTGATACACGTTCCATTGTTTCTGAGATTGCCAACTCTGTTAGCTTAAACCAATCAGGGATATTTTTTGTCAATTTTTTCACCATTCTTTTTTTTATACATGTCATTTAGGGCACCAAGATTAACTTATCTCGCTAAAAAACAGCATGCACTCTCGATTAACAATACTTATATTTCTTGCTCATAAAACCCCAGAAGATAATATTTAATTATGCGCCATGGGCTCATCAGTTCAATCTGAGCCAATTCACATTATTGTTAACTACAACATGAGGTTGAGTTCATCAATATCCAACTTGAGATTAAGCTTATTTTGATATACTCCAATTCTTTTTTTTGCACGCTCTATAACATCTTCAAAATGCAATATTTCAAAATAAGTTTCTCCTAACTTCACGCCAGTAGTAGGATCCTGCAATGGGTTGGATTGAAACCACCCGTTACCTAAAGGAAACTTAGTCCAACCATTAAGTCTGAGAGGGTTTACACGATCACCGATCAGATATCCGTAAAACTTCTTTAATCTGCCATTAGATTTCGCTGCTAAAAGATGAGAGTATTCGATAAGATCACCTACATGCTCATCCATATTAACACCAGGGGCTTTGAATTCAACAATAATAACAGAACCTTCTTTATTGAAGATCGCAATATCAGGTCTCTTAGCACCATTATCATTAGACCGCTTATTGAGCAAAGCCTGCATATCCACATCAATTTCACTAGAAAAAATATCACTTCCATCATCCCATTTGAGCTTAGACAATGGCATATCAGAAGCAATATAGTCATAATAATGATATTCTTCACTTAACAGCCAAATATCATGATCAGTAACATCATTTGAGTCTTTTCTCATTGGGAAAAAGATGCTATGTATAATTCTCTCATCTTTTCGCCTTAAGCCCTCAATTTGAGATTGCATATTTAAACCTTGTCCACAAGCTAAACTAAGCACCTCAATTATTGCAGCTCGTCTAACAATTACCTGGGAAAGATTAGCCATATCGATATTTTTTAGTGAAGCAGTATACTTCCACGATAGATTATTTATTTTTTCTCTAAAATCATCAGTATCAGGTTCAGACTTAGCAATCTCATCCTTGAGATTCATTATTTCTGCTGTTTCATCTAATACTTTCTCTTGATATTTCTTTAGAACTCGTTCAGCAACATCTTGTGGAGTATCTCCATACACAATTCGTGTCGATGTTTCCTGTAGCATCTTTTCACTAATACCAAAATTGTTAATTATAGTTTTTATTACATCTTCTTTTTTCCAATTTACAGGTCCAACCATCTGTCTAATTATAGGATCTATTTTTTCATAAATAGAAGAGTATGAAATATCCTCATTAGCAAAAAGCTTGGAGTGTACAAATTCCTCTGGTATATTATCAAAGTCATCTCGTTGCTCATTGACATGAAGATCTAAATACTCACTCTCAATCATCACTATATGATGAAATCCATTGACAGCATTATTCTGCTCACTTCTACTTCGAAGATATCTTGATGTAATATCTTTTACAGGTGATGATTTAGCACAAAATGCTATCGAATTTTTGGGGAGCCCATACTTTCTTGAATCTAATTTGTAATGAGATACTTTAAATAGTTCTGACGTACCTAAGTATGTACCTGATTCTGTATCATACTCTTGAACGGAAACAGTATCCACACTAGTCACACCAGGTAAATCGTCACGTTTTAGCCTTGCAACTTCAACTATTTCGCTATCTTTTATTGTCTTAAATTCTATTTCAAAATCACCTAACTGCTCCTCCAGACCAATTAGTCTTTGCAAAAAAGAGAGTAACATGCTTTTACTTAAAACATTCGCAGAATAAGACTCAGAGAGACATTCAGAGTTAGTTATTTTTGTACATATCTGATCTTTCAAATGGCTTAATCTGATACTTGTACCAATCATACCATCGTCACACGGAGCTGTTATGACATCTGATTCTGTAATTTCTTTTTTAGAATCAACGTAGCTTAACTCACGTTTAAAACATTCATTATTGATTGTGTAAATACTCGCTATATCTATCACTGAGAAATAGTGAAAATACTGTATTCTCCCAGCCCCTTTGCATTTTCCTATCCCAGGTATAGACAAATCATCTTTATATGATGTATCCATGGTAAGAAATGCTTTTAATTGCTCATCACCTAATCCACATCCATTATCTTTACATATAACTTCCATGTTAGCCGTATCTTTAAACATTCCAGCATTAGATACATCAACCTCTATGTCAATTCTCATATCGGGAGCATATTGATCGTAATATTTACGAATCAAGTATGAGTCAATTGAATTTGAAATCAGCTCTTCAAAAACAACATACGGATTTTTACTTAATTTAGTATTTTTTAACCCGCCCCGAATGTCTAATGCCATATATTCCTCACTAGATTACTTTAAGCTATCTAAGATGCATATTTGATTATAAATCAAACTTTGTAGCATTGACCACAAGAGAGTTTAATTTACCTTAAAAGCGTTCTTTGCAGCGACACCTGAATAAGCTCCATTGCTCTTTCTACCGCCCCAGCCCCTGGGGTCCCCATTTGCAATATCATTGAAGGCAGATTAAACCCTTCTAGTGACAAGTCATATCCGTACATAGGCAAATCAATTGCTTTGCCTACAGACAGACGCTGATCATCCTCCTCTTAAGAGAACTTAGCTATGATACTAATCACAAGGTAGGATTCTGGTAGGATCGAATTGATTGTTTTTTAAGCTAAATAAGCATGATGCATTAGTAGGGGAAACGTTTTAGTAAAAAAATCCAGTCAAAATGTCTTGCCACTGAAGTGGAGGTAGGTAGTTCATAAGCCGTTTTAAAGGGATTGAAAATCCCCGTGTCCTTGGTTCGATTCCGAGTCCGGGCACCACTATTTAGAAGAACCCGCCTATGGCGGGTTTTTTGCTTTCTAGTATCCGGACTCTCCATCGAACTGCGTTCGATTATTCGCCGCACAGCGGCTCACCCCTTCGGGGCCAACGCGACAAGCGCGTTGTTCGACGCCTACGGCGTAAGTCCGAGTCCGGGCACCACTATTTAGAAGAACCCGCCTATGGCGGGTTTTTTGCTTTCTGGTATCCGGACTCTCCATCGAACTGCGTTCGATTATTCGCCGCGCAGCTTGCCCCCCTGACCTCCACTCTCCCTCGCCCATTGTATTATGCGTAAAAGTAACGCATGGAAAAGATAGCGTCATATTAGTTACCTTCAGAAACCAGTTAGCCCATTCAAGATCGTGACACCTCACGTATTATGACCCATGCAAGGATATGCCTGGATTTGTGGCTTCTGTGCACATAACTACTTAATTTTAGGATAGAAGGTTACGATGAAAAAATTAGCAATGATGCTTGGCGCATGTACACTCCTGGCCTGGGGGGCAGCAAACGCCGCTAACGGACAGGTCGTCACAAAAGCCAAATCAGCCTGTGAGGCTAACCCGACGCAGTGCTCGCAGGCGAAATCAGATGCCAAAAAAGAAGCGCAGGCCGCCAAAGATGCCTGTGATAAAAATAAGAGCGCCTGTGATGAAGCGAAAACCAAAGCTAAAAATGCAGTGAAGAGATAAAAACAGCCTCACGCGGCAGAATTTCCTGCCGCGTTTTCGATAAGCTCCCCGCCTCTCTCATATCCACAAATACGACACCTTCAGCAGGCCTCCTGCCAGGCCTACGCCGACGATCTGCCGTGCGGTAAATCCAGCAAATAAAAAAGCCCGCCGGTTTCCCGGCAGGCATAAAGCGTCATGCTTTAAAACAGCACTCAGGACTGCGGTTTTGGAATCGCGGTCAAAGTGCACACAGCCTGTACTTTATCGCCACGGCGGCTGGTAATCGTCACTTCATCACCCGCTTTTTTACCCTGGCAAGGCTGCACCATCGCCGTGTCAAAGTTCTGCCGCATCTGCGCGCGATTGGGCTGCGCCATGCTCGGGAAAGAGGCCAGCGCCGCGGTCACCAAAACCGCACTCAGCACCATGGCCTTCATCTGTCGAGTTCCATTCTTACTCATCTACTTAGTTCCTTTCTCAGGGGAGGTAAATAACCGCCCCCAAACTAGCAGCACTCGCCTATACCAACTGTAACTTCGCATAACCAAGTGTTGCTACGACGTGTTTTAGGAATTTAGCCCGCTTGCGTACATCACCCACAGCGCATCGATTATCTGTTAACCTATAGCCGCAGGCATCGCGACAACCGCCTCGCCACGCACCTCAAGGTTTCTCCATGGCCGTCAAAGAAAAAATTCTCCTCAGCGCCTGTCTGGCGGGTCACCACGTACGCTACAACGGCTCCCATAAATCCTGTCATTCAGCGCTTTTGCAATGCTGGCGCGACGAAGGACGTCTGGTCACTCACTGCCCGGAACTGGCTGCGGGCCTTGAAACGCCGCGCTTATCGGCGGAGATGGTCAACGGCCAGGGCGTTGACGTGCTGAACGGGCGCGCCCAGATGACCGAAAGTGACGGCCGCGATGTCAGTCAGCCGTATATCCTGGCCGCCTGGCTCGCACTGAAAACCGCTCAGCAACACGGTTGCCGTTTTGCCGTGATGACCGACGGCAGCCCAACCTGCGGTAGTCAGCTCATTTATGACGGTTCGTTTAGCGGGACGAAGGTGCCCGGCGAAGGCGTCGCCGTCTCGCTGCTACGCGAGCACGGGGTTGAGGTGTTTAGCGAGTATCAGTTGGATGCGCTAAAGCGACGGCTTGATGAAGTTGAAGGAAAATAGGCCGTGCCGCCCCGGGGCCGGGGCGGTTGGTTTCCGGCCTGCCATTCATCACCCAATTCTCACCCACCGCCATCCCACTGCCATCATCCCCAACACAATCGTCACGCCAGCCGCCATATGCAGCAAAAAGTCCAGCGGATGGACTTCAACCGGATGACAAAACGACAGTAGCGTCAATGCCATACAGGCAATTCCGGCGCCTGAAACCGCCAGCGTTCGCAGCGGGTACAGCGCCCGGGTACGACGAAGGTAGCCAATCATAATGGCCATCATCGGCGCACTCACCGACATCATGAAGACGTAGCAGTTCACCTCGTCGGGATGGCTTCCCGCCGCGGGCGTCCGCCCAAGACTGAAGATAACGCCGCCCAGCCAGAGCGCTATCAACGGCGCAAACCAGCGCCAGCCCAACGGCTTTTGCCCGGCGATACTCAGCAGAAAGGCATTGCGTATCGCCAGTACCCCCATCACAAAAGCGACAACCAGCTGAAGCGCCGCCAACAGCGCACCGGATTGCGTCCAGTCCGTCGCCACCCGATGAAACACCAGGCTGCTTAACACGCCGCACGGCAATGCCATCAGCAGCCAAGCGGCGACCCGCCGGTGGCTCGCCCAGGGCCGGCGTACCGGGCCGGCGTCCCGGCTTAGCTGCGCAATAAAATGATCATGATCGGTCATGGTTCGCTCCCATCCGGCGAAGGTTGGTTAGTGCTCTGTGTAATAACGATTTCACTGCCGAAATACTTAAATTGTTGCGCGCCGCGGCCTCGGCAAGGCTCATCTCCTGCAGATGAATATGCTCCACGATTTGGCGCTGGCGGGAGGGTAGCTGGTCAAGTATCAGCGCCAGCTCTTCTTCCCGTTCATCCTGTTCCGAGCCATATTCGACGGTTGGCTCAGCGGCCTGATCCTCATCAGTTTCGCGTAACCAATGGCGACCACGCTTGCGTAACGCGTCAACGGTGCGGGCCTGGGCAATCGCCATTAGCCACGGTAAAAATGGACAAGCGGGATCGTAGGTATGGCGTACCCGATGCACAGCCAGCAGAACATCCTGGATAACGTCGTCAACCAGAACGCTGTCAGCAATCTGCTTGCGAACTATCGCCCGAATCACCGGAACGATAGCCCGCAGTAGTTGGGTATAGGCATCGCGATCGCCCGCCTGAGCGCTTGCCATCAACGCGGGCCATGCTTCACGCGGTGCTAAACCGCTATCCATATTCCGCCACGTTTGTTACCTCATGCTTTTTTGCCGGATGCCTGATTCAGCGCGTCGATCACAATCGCGGGAGTCAGTACCTGCGGCAGCACTTTCGGCGCGCTACCGTCCGCAGGGTAGACCACGTAAAGCGGTAAACCACCCTGTCCGAAAGTGCTCATCGCGTCGTCGATATCGGCATTAAATTTCGTCGAGTCCGCCACCATATAGACGGTTCCCGTGCTGGCCAGCGCCCGTTTCACCGCCGCCGTGGAGAGCGACGTCCGCTCGTTCACCTGACAGGTAATGCACCATGAGGCAGTAAAATCGACAAAGATCGCTTTGCCATGGCCGCGCATCTCGGCCACCGTCTGCGGCGACCACTTCACCTGCGTGATATTTTCAACATGCTGCAGATCGGGCTGCGACGGCTGCACGTGCATCACGCCGGGAAGCGGGCTTACCGCGGCGATAAACAGCACCACCGTCACCGCCAGCAATGCTTTGTAGGATTGGCCGATATAACGCCTGCGCTGAGCCATTCCGTACAGCCATGCGGCGAAACTCACCACCACCGCGCTGATCAGTATCGCCAATAGCGCCGTGGTACCCGCCTGCTGCGTCAGCACCCACACCAGCCAGGCAAACGCCCCCAGCATCGGGAAAGCCAGGCCGCGTTTGAGGATATCCATCCATGCGCCCGGCCGCGGCAGACGTTTGGCTATCGCCGGGAACAGCGAAATTAGCGTAAAGGGGGCGGCAACCCCAATCGCCAGCGACAGGAAAATGGCCAGCGATGCGAGCGGTGGCTGCACCAGCGCATAACCCACCGCGCCTGCCATAAAGGGTGCTGAGCAGGGCGTCGCCACCACAATCGCAAAGGCACCGGTTAGCGCCGAACGCACAAAGGCCCCGCGCCCAACCGAAATCTCCCCTGCCCGCTGTAACGATAGCCCCACTTCAAATACGCCCAACAAATTCAGCGCTGCGCCCAAAATAATCAGCGCCAGAACGGCAATCACCATCGGCGACTGAAGCTGGAAGCCCCAGCCGACGGCGGTGCCCCCGGCGCGCAGCGCCAGCAATATGGCGGCCAGCGCCAACATGGTAAAAATTACGCCGAGCAAAAAGCCGAGCCCTTCGGTGCGCGCACTTTTTACATCGCCCTCGTGGCGCAAAATGCCCAGCGCCTTAAGCGAAATGACCGGGAACACGCAGGGCATCAGGTTGAGTATAATGCCGCCCACAAAGGCGGCCAGAATGGCAGTTAACATAGCGAACCCCGGCGGCTAAATTACGAGTGCGATTTCGCATACAGCTTCACGGCATCCATCGCTTTCTGAATGTGCTCATCAGGATTACGGTCCGTATAGCTCATCAGGATTTTGCCATCCGGGGCGATAACAAATGAGGTACGATCCGACAGCGTTTTACCGTTCATTTGCATCGTCGTCTGGTACTCCGCCGCCACTTTCGCCCCCGGATCTGCCGCCACGGCAAATTTATCCCGGCACTCCAGTTTCGAGAATTCATCCACCTGATCAACGTTCCCGGCAGTCACGCCCACCACGGTCGCCCCCAGTTTTTTGAAATCATCGGTAGCTTCAGCAAAAGCGTGCGCCTCAAGGGTACAGCCCTTAGTGAACGCCGCCGGGAAGAAATAGAGTACCACTGGCCCCTTTTGCAATGCCTGCTGTAGGGAGAAAGTCAGCGGCTTACCGCCGAGCGCGCCCTGCAGGCTGAAGTCCGGGGCTTTCGCACCAGGCTCAAGGGCAGCATGGGCATTCATGGCGAAAAGAGAAAGGCTGAGTACGGCGGCGGCTGACAAGGTTTGCAAACGTTTCATGGTCGACTCCATCAGGGGGAAAATAGGCTCTATAAAGAATAGTTCGCACGCTAATGCCTGATAGTTTCGCTCAACGATAAAAAAATTTGTCGGGGCTGCTGCATCCCTACTCCGGCACGCGCTCCCCTGGCACAAATTACCGCCGGTGAAAGTGTCCCCATAGAAATTTATAACCCAGATCACGGAAATTAATTTCTAAATCATAAAACCTATTTCCAGTATGACCTTGCTAAGATCCCTTCCGAGAGCCAATGCAGTGCCCGCACTGCATATTATAAGGTGCACTCCATGCGTAAAGATTTAACCAGCAATGAGCTGCGGATTTATAAATTTTGTCAGGAGAACCCTACTGACGTTTATAAGATGAAGATTCATGAACTGGCCGAGCGTGTGTATACCACCGCGCCATCCATTTCAAAATTGGTCAAAAAGTTAGGCTTTAATAATTTCCAGGAGTTTAAAGTCGATGTTCGGGATGTTTTCTCGATGTCGAAAAACTCACAGCATCATAACTCGTTTGTTAGTGAGTATATGCAGGAAATGCACGATGCCTTAACCAAGGTATCAGAAAGTAAAATCAAAGCCTTTTGCGACTTTTTATTAGATTGTAGCACGATTATTACCTGGGGATATGGCACATCAGACAGCGTAGCTAATTATGTCAGCTATAACCTGATGGTTCTTGGATTTAATATTCTCAATGAAACAGACTATACCAACTGCAATGTTCGCAGCCGCTTTCTGACCGCTAATGATTGTATTCTGATTGTCTCTAATAGCGGTGAGTCTGAAATGCTGGAAGAGATAATTATTAA
>PPYF01469776.1_pt1 | contig 24013 bp, 24 predicted proteins | sample 1559871 | NCBI WGS metagenome assembly PPYF01 (sample SAMN08240021, study PRJNA423297) | Human gut metagenome, whole genome shotgun sequencing project. | reverse complement strand
TCGCACGACCTTCTGTATGACTTAAAAAGAAGTCCGCTGTCCTTTACATAGGGCGAAACGCCTATGAAAGCCCTATCCTCAGGAAAAGCGGCATTCAGCGCAGAAGCCTGCTTTTTAAGCTGTTCCTCAAAATCTGCCTCTTCTATTCCCTGGCATATAACAAACATAATCCTGTCTACTGTAAAAATCGAATGTCTTGCAGTATATCGGTTTAGCCTGCGCACCAAGTTATACCTTGCCATGCGCTCCATACTTTCGCGGCGCTCTTTATCGTTTACATTAAGCTTTACAGCCGCGACGGCATATTCATCCCCATCACAAAAACCATACTTTTCCAGTTCAGGTTTATAGCTCTCTTCCTTAAGAGGATTATTTATAGCATATATAAATATCTCCGCCATACTTCTGCTCTGCTTTTCATCTGTGATTATATGATGGCAGAATTCATATGTTATATCCACAATACGTGTTTCCCAAGGGATTGTATACAGCGGCAGATTAACTGAATTGCAGTATTCTATTACCTCTGATGGCACCGCCTTTATATACGGGCCGAGATTTATTACAAATCCACAGGCACCATATTCGTGCAGTCGTTCGGCAAAATTTAAAAGCCATCCGGTATCACGGTTTTCCATTCCAGTTGTAAACACAAGCTCATAGCCATGAAGAAACCGCGGAGCCTCACCGCCCTCTATATAGTGGACCCACTGCACCATATTATCTATTCCCTTTTCCCCGGCAATCAGCGTCATACCGTAATCCTTTTCCGTATCAAGGCAAAGCTCTGCTAATGTAAGCGCCATTTTCTCACTTCCCAGTCAAATAAAAACAGCGGCACAAAGTGCCGCAGGGTTTACGTTTTATGTGAGCAAGTCTATAAGCCGGGTTCTGTCTTAAACAGTCATCTATCTTGGTACGCCGTTGCCGGCGTCATCATGCGGCCGCGTCAAAACGGGACGGGCTATCCCATTGTTTTACTCGGGCCTTGCTTCAGGTGGGGTTTACAGAGCCCGTCCTGTCGCCAGGACGGCGGTAAGCTCTTACCTTGCCTTTCCACCCTTACCCGCAAAGCGGGCGGTTTATTTCTGTTGCACTGTCCCTGGAGTCGCCTCCGCCGGCCGTTAACCGGCACCCTGCCCTATGAAGCCCGGACTTTCCTCACTTGCATAACAAGCGCGACTGTTCGGCTTACTCACTGATTTATATTAACATAAAAACTCTCCCCTTGCAAGTAAGCAATAAAATAGTAATTCAAAATCATGTATTGTAATTCAAGTTTGGAAGTAATATATCAATATATAATTCTTTATGTCTTGTATTGACATTACTACTTTACTTTGATATTTTAATTAAGTAAATACTTAATTAAAAGGAGACGAAAATGGATATACAAATAATTCACGCAATTACAGAGCCTACAAGGTATAAGCTGCTGCAGCTGCTTTTTGAGCACCATTACTGCGTACGGGCACTTTCTAAGAAGCTTGGTATAAGCGAACCGGCAGTATCACAGCATATGCGGCTTTTAAAAAAATATAAAATTGTAAACGGAATAAAAATAGGGTATCAGGTACATTATCAGGTTGATAAGCAGCTTTTGGTTTCAAATTTGGAAGAAATGCTGAGACAAATCGCTCAGTATCCCGCTGAAGCTGAAATCACTAAGGAGTGCACATGCGAGTATATTAACGAATGTATACGAAGGGATAATAAAATTTTGGAGGAGCAGGGATATGGAAAATGATTATTTAGTGCAGAAAAAGCCTCTGAACGCTCTGCTTATTTTTGCGCTGCCAATTATTATAGGCAACTTGTTTCAGCAGACCTATACAATGGCCGACTCCGCAATTGTAGGACGGTATGTCAGCGAACAGGCGCTTGCCGCTGTCGGTGCGTCATACTCACTCACAAATATATTTATCTGCGTTGCAATAGGCGGAGGAATAGGGGCTTCTGTTATTGTAAGCAGATATTTCGGCGCAAAAAATTATACTAAAATGAAGCTTGCCGTATATACAGCGTTTATATCCTTTCTGATTATCAGCTTTTTGCTTGGGGGCTTTGGCCTCATATTCAGCAAAGGGATAATGGTTCTGCTAAATACGCCTTCTGATGTTTTAGATATGGCAGTTGAATATTTAAATATTTATTTTCTTGGGCTTCCGTTTCTTTTTATGTATAATGTACTGTCATCTATGTTCAACGCTTTGGGGAAATCAAGGATTCCTTTATTCTTTTTGATTTTCTCTTCTGTCTTTAACATAGTGCTGGATGTTATTTTGGTTACAAGATTTCAGCTTGGGGTGGCCGGTGTAGCATGGGCAACACTGATTGCCCAGGGTATTTCTGCAATCCTGTCATTCTTTGTATTTATGCGCGAACTGAAAAGGCTGGACTGCGGCAATACAAAAGCGTTTGACTTTAAAGAACTGTCGTCTATGGCAAAAATCGCACTTCCGTCAATTTTGCAGCAGTCTACAGTCTCTATCGGTATGATGCTTGTCCAGTCCGTTGTCAACAGCTTCGGGTATGAGGCACTTGCCGGATTCTCAGCCGCAATGCGCGTTGAATCTATCTGTATAGTTCCTATGAGCGGAATAGGCAATGCTTTGTCTTCATATACTGCGCAAAATATAGGAGCAAATAAACAGGACCGGGTTACATCAGGCTACCATGTAGCCAATAAAATGGTTATAACCTGCGCAGTTATTATATGTATTATATTGGAGTTTTTTTATGCTCCTATCATATCCTTTTTCCTAGGCGAGGACGGTACCGCGATAGCGGTTTCAACCGGTCGGAGTTATTTAACATTTATGGGCTGGTTTTTCTGTCTGATAGGTTTTAAAATGTCTGTCGATGGACTGCTGCGAGGGTCCGGCGATATGAAAATGTTTACAATAGCAAACCTTGTAAATCTATCTATAAGAGTAATTTTATCTATAACGCTGGCGCCTAAAATCGGTATTGCAATGGTTTGGTATGCCGTTCCAATAGGGTGGTTCGCAAACTGGCTGATATCTTTTTCAGAATACCGTACAGGAAAATGGAAACATATATATTCTGCAAAAGCGTCGGAATAAAAAACCGGCTTGAAAACAATTTTCAAGCCGGTTTTTACTATACGTGAAATACACTGCCGCCGACAAATTCTCTTATAAGGGAATTATTCGGTATGGGGTCGGCAGGCGCGCTTAAAAAGTACGCCAAAAACTTAATAAGCCTTTTAGCCGTTAAATATTCGGGCATTGTTTCGTCTATTTTGTAAAGCAGCGGTTCAGCATATTGTTTTAAAACCGCAATTTCATAGATTGTTGCTGAATTAAATACTGCGTCAGCATTCTCCTGATAGGGAAAAATATTTCTTTCTTCTCCCCTTGTTACGTACGGCCATGCAGAAATAGTAGCAGCGGCGTCGCTTCCTCTTGAAAGATTATCACGCACCATTCTTCTTAAAAGCCTGCTGTCAGAAGTTGAAATAAATTTGTGATTGTCAACATTGAGCTGAGTCATGGCGCTTATAAATATTTTAAATTTGTTCTCTTTCTTTATAGAAGGCGTAAGCTCGTCATTAAGACCGTGTATACCTTCTATTATCATTATTTCATTGGATTTAAGGCGTACATACTTGCCCTTATACTCTCTCATCCCTGTTACAAAATTATAGCTTGGAAGTTCAACGGTTTTACCCTGCACTCCAAGCCTGTTTGCAAATGAAGTTTTCCCTGACGATGAAGGCCCTGCTATAAGGACAAGCTTTACGTCATCCTTTTTCTGATAAATCATATCCGCGATTGAAGCAATCTTTTTTTCATGGAGCGCTTCGTTTATTCTTACAAGGTCGCCAAATTCACCGTTAACAATAATATCATTTAAATCGGCTACGGATTTAACCTCCATAAGCCGACTCCAGTCCATCTGTTCCATAAAAACGCCGGTGATTTTTTCAAATCGTTCAATTTCAGGCAGCACCTTAATATTCTTAATAGACGGTACGTTTATTAAAAAGCCTCTTTCAAACGGTACTATATCATAAAGATATACGCACCCGGAGGAAGGCGCCATATACCCATAAAGATAATCATAATAATCATCTATGCGATACAGATTTACTATTGTGTCTTTTCTGTACTTATACAGGCTTACTTTATCATAAAGTCCAAGCTCAGCCAGTTTTCTTATAGCATCCTCATGCAGAAACCTTTCTCTTGTTATCGGCAGATCTGCCTCAATTATCTCATTCATTCTAGCCTTTATTTTATCTACAAGCAAATAGTCAACCGAGGTTTCCCCTCTGTGTATCTCACAATAAAAATTTTTCTTTATTGAGTTCTCAATTACAACCTCTGTGCCTTCTCCGAGTACATCCCTTACAGCCTTAAGCATTATCAGGCATGTTGTTCTCATATATATGCTCATGCCCTCTGGATCGGTGGGGTCTATGAAGGTTATCTCATCGCCCTCATGGATATGGGAATCAAGCTCCTTCAGTGTGTTTCCTGTTTTTGCGGCCATAATAGGCCCTACAAATAAATCCTTATATTTTTTTGATAATTCTCCGTAGGTAGTTCCCTCGGGAACGGTAAGGTTCTCATTCATTGCTGTGATTTCAATCAACTGCCTCAATCCTTTCGTCAGATATGCACAAATGTCTGTCCGTCTACACAGGATTCGATTACTTCAACATCCTCAGCTCCCCTGTTTTCAAGCTTATGTCTCAAGTAATCCGCAAGCACCGGTACAATTATATTTTCAGTTGCGTAATGTGTGGCGTCGATAATTGCTATATTCATATCAACAGCCTCCATCGCCTCATGGTATCTTACATCAGAGGTTACAAATACATCGCATTTAGCTCTTACGGCGTCTCCGATAAATTCAAAACCCGCGCCTGTACACAGCGCCACCTTCTCTATCTTCCTGCTTAAATTTCCAGTAACCCTGACTGCGTCGAGTCCCAGCGCTTCCTTTATTTTAACCGACAGTATACCTAATGTTGTATCTGTATCAAGTATTCCGTACCTGCCAATCCCCATGCCCTCAGGGGTACTCACAGACAAAACCTTAATATCCTTTAATCCTATTATATCCGCAAGACGGTCATTTGTTCCGCCGTTTGCGGTATCAAGATTAGTATGCGACGCGAATACGTTTATATTGTTTCTTATCAGCTTGATTATTTTTCTTCCGTCCGGCTTGTCATAATTTATTTTTTTAACCGGATGAAATAAAAGAGGATGGTGAGTTACAATCATATCCGCGCCTTTTTCAACAGCCTCGTCAATAACGGCTTCGGTGGCGTCTAGTGCAACTAAAATTTTTTTAACCTCCGCATCCGGGTTTCCTACGTTAAGTCCAGGATTATCCCATTCCTCAGCAAGTTTGGCTGGGGCCAGGTCCTCCATCAGCCACATTATGTCTCTGCACTTTACAGACATTGATATACCTCCTGACAAAGGCTTTGAAGCTCCTCAAGAGCAGCCAGCCTTTTTTCTGAATTTTGGGTTCCAGCGGTTTTGAGCTTCTCCATTACCTTTTCATTTTTTTTCATAGTCTTGTCAATATAGCTTTTAAGCACGCTGCTCTTATTCTCAATATTTATTTTGCCAAAAAGATAGTCTATCTCCCTGTCATATTTTTCCCTGCCATGTACGGCTCTTAAAACAGTATAATATATGCCGTCCTCGTATACCATCTTTTCGCAGTCAATTCTGAATCCCATTGTATGGAGATATCTCCTTACGCTGTCAATATCGGTTTGCGGCTGTAAAACCAATTCCTGTATTGAGTCGGTTTTATCTCTGCACTCATCCAGTATTTCTATCATTAGCATACCGCCCATGCCCGCAATTATGACCCCCTCGGTTTCGCCTTTTTTCAAAGGGTTCAGGCCGTCGCCCAGCCTTGTTTCAATTCTGCTGCCCAGATGGTACATATTTATATTGCACTCAGCCCTTCTGACGGGCTCCCTGTTTACATCACAGGCTATTGCCCAGTCAATAAGTCCTTCATTATATAAATATATCGGTATGTAAGCATGGTCTGTCCCTATGTCTGCAATTGTCCTGCTTGTCTTAACAAACGACGCCACGGTCCTTAATCTTTCAGAAATTTCCATATCGCACCTCTTTAAAAAAGGCCGCCCTTACTGATAAGGACGGCCGGCTAGTTTTACTCCAGATAATCTTTAAGCTTTTTACTTCTGCTTGGATGTCTCAGTTTTCTAAGCGCCTTTGCCTCGATCTGTCTTATTCTTTCACGTGTGACGTTAAACTCCTTGCCTACCTCCTCAAGGGTTCTTGCCCTGCCGTCTTCAAGGCCAAACCTTAATGTCAGCACTTTCTTCTCCCTGTCAGTCAATGTATCCAGCACTTCCATAAGCTGCTCCTTAAGAAGTGTAAACGCCGCTGCGTCAGCGGGTGCGGGAATATCATCATCGGGAATAAAATCTCCAAGATGGCTGTCCTCTTCCTCGCCTATTGGGGTTTCAAGTGAAACGGGCTCCTGCGCTATCTTCATAATTTCTCTTACCTTGTCAACCGGCATGTCCATTTCCTTGGCAAGTTCCTCTGCCGAGGGTTCCCTGCCTAATTCCTGAACAAGCTGTCTTGAAACACGAATGAGCTTATTAATAGTCTCTACCATATGAACAGGAATACGGATTGTTCTTGCCTGGTCGGCAATAGAACGGGTTATAGCCTGGCGTATCCACCACGTTGCATAAGTAGAAAACTTATAGCCCTTGCGGTAATCAAATTTTTCAACAGCCTTAATGAGTCCGAGATTGCCCTCCTGTATAAGGTCAAGAAAAAGCATTCCCCTTCCCACATATCTCTTTGCAATACTTACGACAAGACGAAGGTTGGCTTCCGCAAGCTTTTTCTTAGCTTCCTCATCGCCGTCCTCCATTCTTTTTGCAAGCTCGGTCTCCTCCTCCGCGCTTAAAAGCGGAACCTTTCCGATTTCCTTCAGATACATACGAACCGGGTCGTCAATATTTATGCCTTCGGGAAGCGACAGGTCTATGTCCTTTTCAACTTCCTCTTCGGCATCGATATTGCCCATCATGTCTATGCCCTGACTTTCAAGGAATTCATAAACCTTATCCATCTGATCGGAATCGAGATCTATATCGCTCAGATAATCCATTATTTCTTTGTATTCAAGCACGCCCTTACGGCTCTTGCCCATTGCCACAAGCTCTTTAAGCCGGGTCATTAATACGGTTTCTTCGCCGGATTTCAATTTCAATCCTTCCCTTCTTAGCTACTGAATATTGTTAACTGTCCGAAATGGTAATATTCAATTCATCAAGTTTTCTTTTATCTTCTATTAGTTTTTTTATTTCTTCTGCGGTTACAGCACTGGCTAACAGCCCATCCGTATAGTTTTTCTTAATGAGGCGGACATTTTCCGTCACAGCTTTTTCAAGTCTTCTTATATCGTCAACATCATATTTTAATGCAAATACAGCCGCAGCCGCGTTCTGTTCCTCAAGGGTTTCAAAACAGCTTACCAAATCTGCCGGCTCGCTTTTCACACCGTTTCGGCTGTCCGAATAAATCCTTTCAGCCAATGTGCGGTATACTCCCTTTTCAAATTCATCAGGGTTTATCACCGAGAAAACCGATTTTAGCACCCTGTCGTTATAAGCTGCAAGTGAAAGCACCATTCTCTGGGCCTCTATTATGCCCTTTGGCCTTATGTCTCTGCTATCCTTTTCGCTGTAAACGCGCTTTCTTTTTTTCTCGGCTTCCTTTAAAAATTCGCCTTCTGTGGCGTCCATTATTTTTGTTATTCTGCTTCTTAATGCTGACTCGTCTATGCCGCATACAGCGGCCGTTTCTTTAGTATACACGTCCCTCTCAATGTCATTTGAAACATCGGCAAGGACTTTAGCCGCCTCTTCGGCAAAGCGGACCCTGTGTTCCGCATTATCCATATTGTAGTTTTTCTTGGCACAGTTTATTCTAAAGGTTATATGGCTTACAGCGTCAATTATAAGCTTACCAAAGGCCTCTGAGCCATATTTTTTTATAAACTCATCGGCATCTTTAGCCCCTGTAACCTGAGTTACCCTAACCTCAAATCCGTTATTTACAAGTACGGGAATTGCCCTTAAGGCAGCCCTTGTGCCGGCTTCATCGCTGTCGTAAAGAAGTATCACACTTTCAGCAAGCTTACGCAGCGTTCTGGCATGGTCATTATTAAAAGCGGTTCCAAGGCCTGCCACTACATTCTCAAAGCCTGCCTGATATATGCTTATCATGTCCATATAGCCTTCAACAAGTATTATTTCCCGTTTTCTCGCCGCTTTAGCAAAATTCATGCCGTACAGCGTCTTACTTTTATTAAAAACAGCCGTTTCCGGCGAATTTAGATACTTAGGCTCGCCCTTTTCTATTACCCTGCCGCCAAATGCAATGGCACGGCCCTGTAAATCAAAAATAGGAAACATGAGCCTGTTAAAAAATCTGTCGTATAATCCTCGTCCGTCCTTGCTTTCCATAATAAGTCCGCTTTTAATCATAGCGTCCTTAGAAAAGCCCTTATCCTTAAAGTATCTGTACAGATGGTCTCTTCCTGACGGCGCGTAGCCCAAGCCAAATTTCTTTTGTATATCTGGTCTTACTCCCCTGCCGTTCAGATATTCCAGAGCCTTCTCGCCGTTTTGACTGTGAAGCGCCGCATAATAATATCTTCCGGCCGCCTTATGCATTTCATAAATCTGCATTTTAAGCTTTTCAGCCCTTGCTGCCTCGGCCGAGTATTCCGGCTCAGGCAGGGTAATATGCGCTCTGTCCGCCAGCCTTTTAACCGCTTCCGGGAAATCACAGCCCTCCATTCTCATAATGAAGCTGTAAACATTCCCGCTTTCCCCACAGCCGAAGCAGTAATAAAACTGCTTGTCCGCACTTACGGAAAAGGATGGTGTAGACTCATTATGAAACGGGCACAGTCCAAAATATGAACTCCCCTTCGGTTTAAGCGTAATATATTCGGAGATGACGCTTACTATATCGTTTTGCAGTCTTATTTCATCAATAAGCTCCTGAGGATAAAACATTTTTCATTACCACCTGTTCTGCTTTTAATAAATTCGACATCCCGCGTCAAAATCCTGCCCAAATCTTAATGTTTGTATACTTTCCCAAAAGAAAAGCCTCTATTTGTGCTCTTATTATTAAATATCTCCTTTAATCTTAATAAATACTCCAAGAACTTGGTATAAAAAGACTTTTAAATGTAGCTATCGCAAATCTGTCTGTCATACATGCTATATAATCGCATACAACCGTGTCCTTATGCTCTCCATTCTTTATTAACTGTATAAATTCCTCATCCATCTGTTCAGGGTTATCTATGTAATAATTGTATAAATGAGAAATCATTGTCCTGACTTTTTCCTTTTCCTTAACGGCATGGTCGCTGAGATATACCGTCTTAAACATAAATTCTCTAAGGCCGCCGAGGGTGTTTTTCATGTCTTGGCTCATTTTAATGTCCCGTATTCCTTCGCTGTTCGATATTGTGTCTCTAATCATGGCGTTTATTCGTGAGCTTGACGTATCGCCCAGCACCGTTTTGAAATCCTCTGGAATATCCTTTATAACTCCGGCCCTTATCGCATCGTCTATGTCGTGGTTTGTATATGCTATTTTATCAGAAAGCCTTACAACAAGACCCTCCATTGTCGACGGCTTACAGCTTGTCCTGTGATTCAGTATGCCGTCTCGTACCTCCCACGTCAGGTTAAGTCCCTGTCCGTTCTTTTCTATCATGTCAACAACCCGAAGGCTCTGCCTGTTATGCTCAAATCCGTCCCTGTACAGCTCGTCCAAGGTGTCCTCTCCCGCATGTCCAAAGGGAGTATGCCCTAAATCGTGACCAAGCGCAATCGCCTCAGTCAGATCCTCATTAAGCGAAAGCGCTCTTGCTATTGTTCTGGCAATCTGAGCAACCTCCAGCGTATGTGTCAGCCTTGTGCGGTAATGGTCTCCCTCCGGGGAAATAAAGACCTGTGTCTTATGCTTCATTCTTCTGAAAGCCTTGCAGTGGATTATTCTGTCCCTGTCCCTTTGAAAGTCCGTGCGGATATCGCATTTCTCTTCGTATTTAAGCCGTCCTCTTGTGTCAACACTCTTAGCCGCAAACGGACCCAGTATTTTTGACTCTATTTCCTCCTGCTTCTCCCTTAGCTCCATATAAAACCACCTCCCCGGCTGTATCATAGAACTTCAAAATAAATGCTCTTACTATTATTAATACTGCAAAATTGTCTGATTTCCTGCCAAAAGCGGCAAAAAAATATTTGGCAGGCCAATAATTTAAAAAGGCCGCATGCTTTTCAGCAGGCGGCCAGCTAATATTTTCAATTAATTTTCTTCTTCGTCATCAAAATCGGCAAACTCGTTAATAACAGGAATTTTGTTGCCGCAGGCAGGACATGTCAGTTCTTCCTCGTTGTCCAGTATGTACTCGTCAACCTCCAATTCCTGTCCGCAGTTAGGGCAGATAAAGGCATAGCTGTACTCTTCCTCATCGCTGTCGTCATCAAGCCCGCTGCAAATACATACGTCCTCAATAACATCAGCCATGCTGTCCAGCACATCGAGAATACCTGAAAACACAGCGCCTTCCTTAGTGCTTTCATCAAAGCCATAGCCTTCACATAAGCCCTTGAGATAAGCTATTTTTTTCATAATTTCTTTCATAAAGCATCCTCCCCTCATCTTCCCAATTCCTACTAAGAGCAAAAATGGGGATACATAACGCACCCCCACAAATTACAAATATCAGCTGTTTGATCTTCCAAGATATTCGCCTGTTCTTGTATCAATTTTAATAACCTCACCCTGATTGATGAATAATGGTACAAGCACCTGAGCGCCTGTTTCAACAGTAGCGGGCTTTGTTGCGCCTGTAGCTGTATTTCCAGCAAAACCAGGTTCAGTTTCTGTAATCTCAAGCTCAACGAATAAGGGCGGCTCAATTCCGAATACATCGCCTTCGTATGAAAGAATTTTAACCATTTCATTCTCTTTTACAAATTTAAGCGTATCGCCTACGTCAGCCGCGTTTACAGCAATCTGATCGTAGTTTTCAGTATTCATGAAATGATAGAGATCCCCGTCATTGTAAAGGTACTGCATATCAAGTCTGTCAATATGTGCCTTAGGCATTTTTTCAGTTGGTCTGAAAGTTTTTTCAACCACAGCGCCTGTTTTAAGGTTTTTGATTTTTGTACGAACGAACGCAGCGCCCTTTCCAGGTTTTACATGCTGGAACTCAAGGATTATATAAATGTCCCCTTCATATTCGATAGTAACGCCGTTTCTGAATTCACCTGCAGAAATCATTGTGTATTTTTCCTCCTCATATTAAAGCCGAATTTCCGGCCGATAAAATCAATATACCTGCATTGGTACATAGTCTCATATAAGTTTAAATTATTTTCTGTCATTTTTCAATATATTTTTTTATATCAACAGCAATTTCTTGCCTATATCTTTACTCAAGCTGCATTTTCATGGCTTCGAGGGCAAGAAGATAACCCTTCCAGCCAAAACCGCACAGCTGCCCTACGCATACAGGCACTGTTACTGACGTATGTCTGAATTCTTCTCTCTTGTGAATATTAGACATATGTATTTCAATTACAGGTATATCTACCGAGGCCAAAGCATCCCTTATAGCATAGCTGTAATGCGTGTAAGCTCCCGGGTTTATTATAATTCCATCTTTGCTACCAAAGCATTCCTGAATTTTATCTATAATTGCCCCCTCATAATTCGATTGGAATATATCCGCCTCAAAGCCCAGTTCCTCAGCTTTTTTCTTAATTTCACTGTTTATCTCATCAAAGGCAAGCGTACCGTATACGCCCCTCTCCCGTATTCCTGTAAAATTTATATTAGGGCCGTGAATTACACAAATTTTCTTCATAACATATTCTTCCCTTCAAGAATATCCTTAATCATTTTTGCCGCTTCCTGAGAATTTAATCCCGTTATTTCAACCGTTATATCGCTCCTTTTATCATAAAGCGGTTTTCTTTCTTCCATAAGCTCAATTATTCTCTGCATTTTATTGTCGACATTTAAAAGAGGTCTGGATTTATCCTTTTTTAAGTTTCTGTAAATCTGCTCCGGGGATGCCTTTATGTATAATACGGTGCCGTTTCTCTTAAGCATTTCAATATTGCTGTCGCTTTTAACAACTCCGCCGCCTGTTGCGATTATACAGCCGTCTGCCTTAGACAGCTCAGCACAAAGCTCAGACTCCATATTTCTGAACGCCTGCTCCCCATACTTTTCAAATATAGCGTTTATCTTCATACCCGCACTTTTTTCAATTTCATAGTCCATATCAATGAAATTATAGCCAGTAAGCTTAGATAAATTTTTGCCTATAGTAGTTTTGCCGCAGCCCATAAAGCCAATAAGGACTAAATTTCTTTTCTGCATAGGCTTACCTCCCCAGGTAAAATTTTGAAAGCTCATTTTTCAGCGCTTCAGCCCTTTTACTGTCGACCTTGATATCGTGCCAAATTTCAAAGGAAGCCAGTCCCTGATAAAAAAGCATGTCAAAGCCGTTAACGGTTTGTGCGCCGTGCTCGGCGGCTTCCCTCATCAGCCTTGTTTCCCAAGGAGTATAAATAATATCAACTACAATTTTTACATTGTCAAAAAATTGCGGATTGCTTACCGGCGTTCCGTCTATATCGTTTCCCATTCCGACTGACGTAGTCTGTATAAATATATCGGGATTTTCAATATTTGTTATTGAGCAGTAGTCCATTACCTTTACGTTTATAGGATAGTATTTTCTTACCCTTTCAGCAAGATTTTCAGCTTTTTTTGCTGTTCTGTTGACTATTATAAGTTGTCCTGCCTTTTCTTCACCAGCAAGCATTGCCGCAGAATTTGCCGCGCCGCCCGCGCCTGCCAAAACAACTGTCTTTCCTTGGATTTCAATTTTTCTTGCTTCCAAACATTTTTTAAGTCCGATTATATCAGTGTTATATCCGACATATCCGTTGTCAGTAAGCTTAAGCGTATTTACCGCCCCTATATGTTCAGCCACAGGGTCAATGCCGCAAAGCGCGTCCATCACTTCAATTTTGTGTGGTACCGTAACATTAAATCCCTTTATTCCAAGAGCCTCTCCTCCGCAGACCGCCGTATTTACACTGCCCTTTTCAACCTTAAAAGGAACATACGCCGAGTTAAAGCCAAGCTCTCTGGCAATAGTATTTTGAAGCACAGGAGAAAAGGATTTTTCCACGGGATTACCGATTATACCGTAAACCTCTGTTTTTCCGTTCACTATATCAACACACATTTTTCCTTTTCCTCCTGAAATAAAACGCCATTACTATCTTTTCAAGCGGCCTTTTAATCTTTGTTACAAATTGATCCCTGCTGCATATAGGCGCTGTCATTATTGAAAGCATGCCAGCATTATGACCGCACCAAACGTCTGTAAAAACCTGGTCTCCGACAATGGCCGTAGAGTTTATATCCGTACCCATATCCGTCATAGCCTTTTTAAGGGTTTTTATTCCCGGTTTTCCTGCCTTCCAATATGCGTAGGCACCTATTTTTCTATTAAATATCCTAATTCTTTCCTCATTGTTATTAGATAAAAGGCAAATTTTGAAGCCTTCACTTTTTATTTTGTTAAGTATCCCAAGGGCCCAGTCATCAGGCTCGGCTACATCATAGGGAGAAATCGTGTTGTCAATATCAAATACCAGCGCCTTTATCCCCCTGTGTTTCAGTTCCTTTAGCGGAAGATACTCTATGGATTTGATATACATGTCGGGATATAACCTCATAGTCTAACCTCAAATCAGTCTTCTTTTGATGAAATCTTGTCTGCCACATATAATCCGTTTGCCGCTGCCTGTGAAAGCGAGCGCGTAAATCCTGCGCCGTCGCCTATTGCATAAATATCCTCGCAGCCTTTTATTTCAAAGTCCTCCGTCTGCGGCCTTGCGGAATAGTATTTGCACTCAACGCCGTAAAGAAGAGTATCATAGTTGGCAGTGCCGGGAGCGATATTGTCAAGCGCATGAAGCGTCTCTATAATATTGTCCAGCTGTCTTTTGGGCATGCAAAGGCTTAAATCGCCGGGTACAGCCTGCATTGTCGGTCTTGTAGTAGACTGCGCAAGACGTTTATATTCTGTTCTCCTGCCGTTTTCAAGGTCTCCCAGTCTCTGTACCAGCACTCCGCCGCCTGCAATAAGGTTAGCAAGGCTTGCCACATTTCTGGCGTAGCTTATGGGGTCGTTAAACGGCTGTGTAAATCTGATTGTTGAAAGCAGAGCAAAATTTGAATTTTCTGTTTTTCTTGCCGCGTCTCTGTAAGAATGTCCGTTTACTGTGAGCACGCCGTCTGTATTTTCCGTAACAACGCCTCCCCTTTCATTGAAGCAGAACATTCTTGTTGTATCTCCATACTTTTTGCTTCTATACCAAATTTTAGGCTCATATATCTTTTTGGAAAAGTTGTCCCATACAATAGCGGGAAGCTCCACACGGACTCCGATATCCACCTGGTTATTTTTAAGCTCAACGTCGTGCTCCTGGCACCATTTCGCAAAAAATCTGCTGCCAAATCTGCCCACTGCGAAAATTATGTATTTTGCCTCTGTATGGTACTCAACGCCTTTATTAACCATTGTAATCGTTCTTGTATCCTTATCGACACCGGTCACCTCAGTATCAGTAATTATATCGCATCTATCCTTAAGGTCATTGATAAGCCTTCTCATTGTATCGAAGTTGCTGTCAGTACCCAAATGTTTAAGCTGTGCCTGAGACATGTGAAGGTCGTGCTTGAGACATTCCAGTTTAAGCTCGTTATTAGGCATAAATCTTTCAGTTGTAGCTCCAAATTTGACAAGTATCTTGTCAGCCTGTTCGATATAGTCAATAACAGTTTCAGGCTCAAGAAATTCGGTCAGCCAGCCGCCGTATTCCGTAGAAATAACATATTTTCCGTCTGAAAACGCACCGGCTCCGGCCATACCTTCCATAATGGCGCATGTTGCGCATTTAACACAGTGATCCGTCTTCTTTGTCAGCATAGGACAGACCCTTTTTTCTATTTCATGTCCTCTCTCAATTACCGTCACCTTAAGCTCAGGATGCTTCTCAAGAAGCCTGTAGGCAGTCATAATACCGCCGATACCGCCGCCGATTATGGCAACATCAACATTACTTTTTACATTCATAGATAGCCCTCCGGTCTTTATTTAAATCTTATTTTTCCGCATTAACACAAGAAATCCGCACGAGAATATCTCCTGCGGAAAACCTTTTATAATCTGGACTTCACGCACCATAAAAGGACGATATGCAATATTATTCCAGCGGCAAAAACCGCATAAAAATACCATTTCTTTGTTTTATGGTGAAAAAGCTTCATTCCTATAAAACCGCCGATACCGCCGCCAAGAAGTGCCGCGCTAAACAGCGTTGCTTCCTTTATACGCCACTCGTTTCTTTTGGCCTTGACCTTATCAACGCCCATTAGAATAATAAGAACAATATTAATTATGGCATAATAAATGGCAAGCACCTTAAAAAGCGGGCTCATTAAACCATGTTCCTCCAGTCCAAGTCTCCTCTGTCAAGGGCAAGAAGCAGTATTTCAGCTGTTGCCAGGTTGCTTGCAAGAGGTATATTATGGACGTCGCAAAGACGTAAAATACTATTGATATCAGGCTCATAGCTCTTTGGTGAAACAGGGTCTCTCAGGAATATGACCAGGTCAATGTCATTATTAGCGACCTGTGCCCCAAGCTGCTGCTCTCCGCCCAGATGTCCCGCAAGATATTTATGAACTGTAAGGTTTGCCATTTCCTCCACAAGTCTTCCTGTTCCTCCTGTGGCGTACAAATTATGTTTAATGAGGATATGCCTGTAAGCAATACACAGGTTCTCCATCAGTTTTTTCTTATTATCATGTGCAATAAGTGCTATATTCATTAATATTCCCCCTCAAAAAGCGTTCTTGAACGACGAAGGCCGATATTCAAAACCAATCCAATTGCCGCCATATTCGTCCAAAGCGAACTGCCTCCGTAGCTGACAAACGGCAAAGACATACCGGTATTTGGCATAATACCAGTAGCTACGCCTACATTTACAAACGTTTGAAAGATTAGCATACCGGCCACACCTGCCGCTATGAGCCTCTCTTTCATTTCCCTTGCCTCCATTGCTATTAGAATGCATCTTAATATAATAAAAAACAATAAGGCTAAAACAAACAAACATCCAATAAAACCAAATTCTTCACCAATTACGGAAAAAATAAAGTCATTCTGCGGCTCAGGAAGATAGGAGAGCTGATTAAGCGTGCCCTGATACAATCCCTTTCCCGTAAGCTGGCCGCTCGATATGGCGCTTATAGATTTCAATGTCTGATAGTAAGTATCCGATCCCGGGTCTTGAACGACAAGGTCCTTTATACGGGTTATCATATAAGGCCTAAGTATCTTATCAATAAAAATAGGGTCTTCCCTAATAGAATCCAATATTACAACCGCCGCAATAGGAACTACAACTAAAAGCACCTTTCCTATAAGCTTATAATCCATTTCAGCCGAAAACATCTGTATGCAGAATATAAACAGAATAACCAAACTGGCAGACAGTGCAGGCTGAACAAATACAAGCGCTACAGGAACAAGCACAAGTAAGCATAAGCGCACCAAGACACTTATATTATTAATCGAATCCTTTTTTTTGTCAATAAAATTCGCCATACAGAAAATCAATATTACCTTTGAAAATTCCGACGGCTGCAGTCTGATGGGGCCAATTCTAATCCATCTTACCGCATTATTCGAGCTTGAGCCTACAAGTATAACAGCTACAAGCAGGAGTATATTAAACAGATAAAGAAGTACGTCAAACCGCGAAAAATAGTCAAGGTCCAATAAGGCCACAGCCAGCATAATCACAATTCCGCTTACAAAAAACATCATTTGTGAATAGTAGCTTGACGGATCCTCCCCAAGATTGACATGCAGTGCGCTGCCAATGCATATTATACCGAAAACCGTAAGAACGCAAACCGCGGCTATAAGCCACTTATCAAGGTTTCGCAGTTTAGTTTTGTTAATATTTATCATATATTAAGTCTCCTAATAATAAAAGGGCGCATAATGAAAAACATTACGCGCCCTTTTTTCCATTTAGCACAGTCTCCCGCTTGGGCGGACTGCAAGTATACTTAACTGCTTTTAGCCATATGCATACTCCTTATGGGAATATTGGCATAAAGCACAGGAACCTCTCCGGCAGACTCTTTTATATGGGTAAGTCTTATGTCAAGCTCGTCCTCGTCTATTTCCATATATTCGGAAATGACATTAAGTATATCTGTTTTAAGCATTTCTAGCACCGTATAGGAGCAGCCGACTCTGTCGTGAACAAGCACAAGCTTAAGCCTGTCCTTGGCGACACCGCCGCTCCGGGCAGCAGTATTTTTCAATAAACCGAGAATATCCATAACATCCACATCCTTAACAGAACAGTCAATCAGCGAGCAAACATTTTTTTAAGCTTACCGAAAAAGCCCTCATTTTCATCTAAATCCATGAGAGGAACTTCCTCGCCCAAGATTCTTGAGGTTATATTCCTGTAGGCCCTGCCTGCCTTTGAATATTCATCGGCAACAGCAGGCTCACCCTTATTGGTGGTAACCACTATAACCTCGTCATCCGGAACAACACCAAGCACGTCAACCGAAAGAATTTCCCTTACGTCCTCCACTGACATCATATCGCCTCTTTTAACCATGTCTATTTTTACACGGTTTACAATAAGACCCGGATTATTAATGCCGTTGGCCTCAAGCAGGCCTATTATTCTGTCAGCGTCCCTTACGGCACTTACCTCCGGTGTTGTCACTACAACCGCCCTGTCAGCGCCTGCTATAGCGTTTTTGAAGCCCTGCTCAATACCGGCCGGGCAGTCAATTATTATGTACTCAAAGCCCATATCCTTTATATTCTGGCAAAGCTTTTTCATCTGTTCGGGAGATACAGCGTTTTTATCCCTTGTCTGCGCAGCGGGAAGCAGAAACAGGCCCGGATATCTCTTATCCTTAATAAGCGCCTGTTTAAGCCTGCATGAACCCTCTATAACGTCAACAAGGTCATATACTATTCTGTTCTCAAGTCCCATAACAACATCAAGATTACGAAGTCCGATGTCAGAGTCAACCAGAACAACCTTTTTTCCGGCAAGTGCAAGTCCGCATCCGATATTGGCAGAAGTCGTAGTTTTTCCTACGCCGCCTTTTCCGCTTGTTACAACTATTACTTCACTCATGTGTTATCCTCCTAGCAAAAGAACAATTTCCGCACTGTATTTCGTGCAAAATAATTAGCTTATTTGTATTCTAGCAAAAATATACATGAGTAACAGCTTATTTTATAAGCAAATAATTCTATTTTTTTACAAAATTTTCATCTGTTGGAGCTGGATATTATGTTTTCAAGGTTCATGGGAATATTTTCCCTTTATTCAGTTAAATAGTTTTCCATATATCCGCTGGAGGATTCATAGTTGAGCCCCATATATTCGGCTATAATGTTTTTAGCCGTTACAGCGGCCGGAGAGCCTGATACATCTCCGAATGGTATCATAACAGTAACAGCTATCTGCGGGTCGTCATAGGGCGCGAAACCTACAAACCATACATGGGAGCTGTTGTTTTTATTTTCCTCGGCGGTTCCTGATTTCGCCGCTACATCAATAGGGAAATCCTTGAAAACCGTTCTGAGGGTTCCCTTGGTTCCCTGTGTAACCAGTCTCATTCCCTCATATACAGCCTCAAGGTTTTCCGGCTTAATGTCCATTACATTCTCAACCGTTTCCTCTACTTCCTCTGTAACCGAACCGTCGGAGCTTTTTACCTTGTCAAGGAGATGCATTTTATACCTGGTGCCTCCGTTTGCCAGTGTTGCAATATATTTATTCATGCTTGCAGCCGAGAAGCTGTTTACAGACTGCCCGATTGCCGCACGTATTGTATCACCCGAGGTCCACCTGGTCTGGCTGGTAGTTGCCTCAGGATTCTGCCATTTTATAATTTCTTCCTTATATGAAGGAGACGCCATGGACGGAGCGTTTTCTCCGATTTCCATTCCGGTTGGAGAATTAAGTCCAAACGCATCATAATATTCGTCAAGCACAGTGATTCCCTTAAGGCTTGTGGGGTCGTCAGTCTCATTTCCAAGGAGATAGCCCACATCATAGAAGAAATAGTTGCATGACACCTCAAGCGCCTCTGAAACGTTGACATAGCCATGATTTGAGCCGTTTAATGAGTATATCATACATCTTGCATACGGCGTTCCCGCTTTGGTGAAAAGGCCTTCGTCCTTAACCTCTGTTGTTGTGTTTATTACCCCACTTTCAAGGCCGGCTATAGCCGTCACCATTTTTAACGTGGAGCCCGGCGCCTTTTTCTGCATAAGCGGCCTGTTAACAAGGGGCGTTGTCGGGTCCTCCAGTAGTTTATTATAATACTCGTTGTTAAAAGTATTTACAAGCTCGTTATTATCGTAGGCCGGGTATGTTACAATTGCGAGCACGTCACCCGAATTTACATCCGAAACAACCACAGAACCGGTACAAGGGTCAAGCTTTGTTTCAGCCGGCGTTAAATCCCCAGACTGCAGTTTATCTATTATTACGTTAAACGGTGTAAGCTCACCTGAAACTATCCTGGCCCTGTAATTGTCATCAGCAGTTATTATTCCCTGCTCAAGCATTACAAATATCATTGTAGAGTATGAAATTGTGCCGTTGTCTACAGCCTGCGTAAGCACCTGCTTCGCCGCGGTTTTCTGTTCCGTATCCGTTATATCAATATCCTTGTCATAGGCTAGTATAAGATTTTTAAGAACAAGCTGGTAACCGTCCTCTGACTTCATTATATCATTGACAGATATACTGTTGCCGTCAATCATGGAAGTAAAAAGACCTTTCATGGTAACGGGCACATCCCTTTCCTCCTCTGAGGTAAGCCTTGTAATTATAGCCTGAGCCAGAGAGTCCTCAAGGTAGTTGTACGCCGCAATCTGCAAATCCTTGTCTATGGTAAGAAAAACATCTTTGCCGGAAACCGGCGCCTTCGTCTCCAGCGTGCTTATTTTACGTCCCATATTGTCAACCTCAACCATCATTGTGCCGTCCTGACCGTTGAGTTCAAGCTCCATATATTTTTCCATTCCGGTTTTTCCTATAATATCACCGGAGGTGTATCCGTACTCGCTGTAGGTTTCAAGCTCAGTATCAGATATTTGTCTTATATAACCGATAATATTTGAGAATATTGCCCCGTTGTCATATATCCTCATGGACTCGGTTTCTATGGATACGCCCGGAAATATATCCAGATTTTCCTTAACAGCCGCTATTATTTTATCGTTTATTTGTCTTGCTACCGTAACCGGCTGATATTTTTTAAAACGCTGGAGATAAAGCGAGTATCTGACCGTCGCCAGCTTTCTCTGCATAGAAGGAGATATGTTTTCAGGTATGCCGAAAAGGTCTATAAGATACTCCATTGACTGGCCGGCATCATATTCAAGCTCCTCCTTCTCCATTGAAACATCTGCCTTCCATCTTGCGATTTCATCCTCATCCTCTATTATAAAATAGTACGGCTGCTCCTCAGATATAGGAAGCTCGTCAACAATTTCGCCTCCGTTAGCCTCAATAATTAGTATCAAGTTTGCAATCATTATATTCTTATCTGTTATATTGAGGCCGAGGGATATAATCTCCCTTTTTTCGCGTTCACTGAAATCAGAGTTTTCTATACCGTATGCTGAATAAAGATAGTTCAAGGTTTCCTCAGCGGTATAATCCATCTGTTTTCTCGTAAGCCCTATATCAGTCTTCCATTCAGTTAAATCATCACCTGAAATTGTAAACTCGCATGGCGAGCCGCTTGTAACAGGCAGATCGTCCCCAACCGAGTATCCATTCTCATTAAGCTTTTCATATAAAGATACAACCTGTGAGTCAAAATCAGCATAATCCACCGTTATACTGTCATCTATCTCTACAGAAAAAGCTGCCTCATTCGTAGCTAAGGGCCTTCCATATCTGTCATATATATTTCCTCTCGCGGCAGGAATTGTAACCTCCCTTGTAACACTTGCCGTCAGGCTGGCGTCTGCTTCCTCACCCGTTACTATCTGCATATAAAAAAGCCTGCCTACAAGTACTATAAATATAACAGCAACTATAAAAAGCAGAACAAACAGCCTGTTTTTAAACAGTTCGCCAAGTCTTTCCTTTAATGTATCCAATATGCTTCATTCCTTTATGAGAAATCAAAAAAGCCTTCGCTTTTCCCTCTCCTTTTTCTCAACCTTATTGTTTATGCTGTAAAGCAGTCTATAAACAATAATAGCCGCAATGCCCGTATATACAGACTGCGGAATTATTACGCTAATCAAATAATAGAAAATATGATAGTTATTTTTAAGCAAAAATCCCGTTATATAAATTACAAGCCCAATTAAGAGGTTTGAAACCGCTGAAAGGGTAACGGGCAGTATATAATTTTCCCTATAAAAATTCCTATGGCATATGCCGCAGAAATATCCGGTTAGAAATCCCATCAGCGCGTAAAAGCCCAATGAGCTGCCAAATATTATATCATAGAGCAATCCGGCAAAAAAACCGGTAACAGCCCCCGCAGCCTGACCCCTTAAAAGTGCGTAGGACACTATAATTATTATCATTGTGTCAGGTATTACACCTCTAATCTCAATAAGGTGAAGCGCCGTAGACTGCAATATAAAATTGATAATAAGCACAAGAGCTGTCACTATTATGTTAAGCATATCAGTTTACCTCCGACGGCTTTTCAAGGGCTTCCATAACAACCAGTACGGTATCAAGATGCTTAAAGTCCACCTTTGGTTCTATAACGGCGTATTTCGTAAGCCCATTTTCATCCTGGTGTATTTCCTTTACATAACCTATACTTATACCCGCCGGATAAAATTCACTCAGGCTTGAGGTGATTATCTCATCGCCTTCCATAATTTCAGCATCGGAATCTATGTATTCCATCTTGCAAAGCCCTTGGTTCATAAGCTCATGATCACCCGTAACAACGCCTAAATCTCCTGTCCTGAGGCTCTGAGCTGACACAGATGAACGGCTGTCCAATATGCTGTATACATTAGAGTATACAGCACTTGTCTTAACAACTCTTCCAACAAGTCCACCGGCATTTATAATTGCCATGTTATTATCAATACCATCTGTTTCTCCCTTATCAATCAAAAAGCTGTCATACCAAACACCGGTATCCTTTGCAATTACCTGTGCGCCAGTAGTATCGTAGTCCTGATATTTTTGGGCAACCTCAAGCAGCTGTGAAAGATTTTTATTTTCCTCTTCATAAAGAGAAAGACGCTGGTTTTCAGCCTCAAGCTCCTCCAGCTGAGCCTTAAGCTCTCTGTTTTCGTCCGCCAGCTCATTTCTGTGGACAATGTCGTTTACCGACTCATTTACCCAGCTGGTAACTGACGCAACGGCCCCCTGAAAAGGCGTGACAACAAAGCCCAGCACATCGTCCATAAACGCGGCGTTTATTTGTCTTCCTGCCGTGAAAAAAGAAATAACTGCAAGGGCTATAACTGAAAGTATAATCAATTGCCTCTTATATTCATTAAAGAATTTCAATTAAAACGCTCCCTGTCAAAATTTTGGCTTTCTGGGAGATATAAGTACTCCCTTAAGCTTGTCAATATTTTCAAGCACCAGTCCAGTGCCAATTACCACGCAGTCAAGCGGGTCGTCAGCAATATTGACAGGCATACCTGTTTCATCGGATATAAGCTTATCAAGTCCCGAAAGCAATGCGCCGCCTCCGGTAAGCGTAATTCCTGTTTCCATAATATCCGCCGCAAGCTCCGGGGGAGTTGACTCCAGGGTCTGCTTTATTGAATCAATAATTTCATGTATGGGGTCATGGATCGCCTTCTGCATTTCATCGCTTGTTATTGTTACTGTTTTAGGAAGGCCAGTTAAAAGGTCCCTTCCCCTAATGTCCATTTCCTCCAAAACATCCTTTGGATACGCGGAGCCAATTGTAAGCTTTATCTCCTCCGCTGTCCTGTCGCCGATAGCCAGATTATATTCCTTTTTAATATACGCAACGATATATGCGTCAAGCTCATCCCCCGCAACCCTTAGAGAGGTACTGGTTACAATCCCACCAAGTGATATGACGGCCACCTCGCTTGTGCCGCCGCCAATATCTACTATCATACTGCCCGTGGGCTCCTCAACCGGAAGTCCCGCGCCTATTGAAGCGGCCATTGGCTCCTCTATCAGATAGGCTTCCCTGTCTCTTGCCCCAGCGGCTATTGTGGCCTCAACAACGGCCCTCTTCTCAACCTCGGTAACGCCTGAAGGCACACATACTATAACCCTTGGCTTAGGGCCAAAAAGCGACCTTGTATAAGCCTTATCAATAAAATATCTCAGCATTGCCTGAGTTATTGCAAAATCTGCTATAACCCCATCCTTTACCGGCCTTATGGCCACAATGTTTCCAGGCGTTCTTCCTATCATTTCCTTAGCTTCATTTCCTACCGCAAGAACCTCGTTCGTGTTGGTATTCACAGCAACAACCGAAGGCTCGTTAACCACTATTCCTTTTCCTCTAACATAAACAAGGGTGTTGGCTGTACCTAAATCTATACCCATATCTCTGCCAAACATATAGCTCGCCCCTCTCGAAAATATCCAGTCACAATCATATATTATAAAAACCAAATTCAGTCTGTAAATCTTTTTGAGTATAATTAACCCAGTATATTTAATATTAACCTTTTTCCATGATTTTTTCAATACAAGAATAATGACTTATGTAAATTTAAGAAAGTTGAAATAAGTATGTACCTGTTTTAATTATAATACAAACACACCAAATGATAGTGTGCCCAT
>PPYF01370471.1_pt1 | contig 24019 bp, 25 predicted proteins | sample 1559871 | NCBI WGS metagenome assembly PPYF01 (sample SAMN08240021, study PRJNA423297) | Human gut metagenome, whole genome shotgun sequencing project. | reverse complement strand
CGTCAACGCTCAAGGACATCAACGCGGGGAGCGAACACGGCTTCTGCCCCTTGCTCGGCACGCGAAGAATCTCGCCAGCTTCCTTGCGGTATCGAGAGCCGCCGCAGTCGGGGCAGTCGATCGTGACGTCGGGCAGGAATTGAACATCGAGGCTGATTGAGCCTGTACCGTCGCATGTCGGGCAGCGAAGTTTCCCCGTATTATAGGAAAAATCTCCCGCCTTATATCCATGCTCCTTTGCCGTCGGCGTGCGCGCATAAACCTTTCGCATCTCATCATGCACGTTTGCATAGGTAGCAACGGTCGAGCGCACATTGGCACCAATCGGAACAGCGTCGATCAAGCGTACCTGCAGCACCCCGTCGGCAGTAATCGACTTCACATATGCGGGCAGCGATGTCCTGTCGATCTGTGCTTCCAGTGCCGGAATGAGACTTTCCAGAATCAGCGTCGTCTTTCCAGAGCCCGAGACACCGGTCACAACGCTCAGCCGCCTCTGCGGAAACATGGCAGAGAGCGGCTTCACCGTATGAATCTGCTCCGTCTCAAGCACGATTCTGCCATGCTTGAACATATCCTCGGCCGCTGCAGGCGTATGAACCTGCACCTTTTTCCTGCCGGCCAGAAAACCACCGATGCGTGAATTCGTATTCTTTTTTATCTCTGCAAGTGTTCCCTGTGCGATGATCATACCGCCGCCCGCTCCCGCCTCCGGCCCGAGCTCAATGAAATGATCTGCACTGCGCAGGATCTGCACGTCATGATCGACAAGGACGATGGAGTTTCCGTCAGACATAAGTTCCCGCATGACGTGCAGCAGCCCCTCGATGTTCGACGGATGAAGGCCGATGGACGGCTCATCAAGAACGTAGAGCACGCCTGTTGTCCGATTGCGCACAGCACGGGCGAGCTGCATGCGCTGCCGCTCCCCCGTCGAGAGCGTGGACGCCGCACGGTCGAGCGCGAGGTAGCCGAGCCCAAGCTCCATGAGTCGCGCCGCCGTATGCTGGAAACTCTCACAGATGCTTTCCGCCATCGGAACCATATCCCGCGGCATTGCCTTTGGAACATTTGCGACCCACGCCGCAAGTTCCGTCAGCGTCATCCTGCAGACATCCGGCAGAGAGAGCCCTGCGAGGCGCGGTGCACGTGCGGCATCCGAAAGTCGCGTGCCGTGACAGGCTGGACAGATTTCTTGGCGCAGGAATTTTTCCACACGCTTCATTCCCTTTTCATCCTTGACCTTCGCAAGTGCATTTTCTACGGTATAAATCGCATTGAAGTAGGTGAAATCCATCTCCCCCGCCGCACCGGTCTTTTGGATCTGATAGACCATATGCACCTTGTCGGGCGATCCGTGAAAGACAATATCCTTTTCCCGTTCAGTCAGCTCACGAAACGGTACATCCGTCCGTACGCCCAATTTTTGTGCAATTTCCTTCATCAAAGACCACATGAGCGTCTGCCACGGCAGCACCGCCCCCTCGTCGATCGAGAGGGAGTCATCGGGCACGAGCGTCGATTCGTCAACGACGCGGACAACGCCGGTACCTCCGCACGCCTCACAGGCACCGCCGCTGTTGAACGCGAGTTCCTCCGCACCCGGTGCATAGAAATGTACGCCGCACGTCGGGCAGACGATCTCCTGTTCCGCCGCCACCTTGCGCGTCGGTGCTGCATAGTGACCGTTCGGGCAGCGATGGCTTGCCAAACGAGAGAACATCAGCCGCACAATGTTCAGCAGCTCCGTGGAGGTTCCAAACGTGCTGCGCATCCCGGGCACGCCGGGGCGCTGATGCAGCGCAAGCGCCGCAGGGATATAGCGCACCTCATCGACACATGCCTTCTCTGCCTGTGTCATGCGCCGCCTCGTATACGTTGACAATGCCTCAAGGTAGCGGCGTGAACCCTCGGCGTAAAGCACGCCAAGTGCGAGCGAGGACTTTCCCGAGCCGGAGACGCCCGCAATACCTACAATCCGATGCAGCGGAATATCGACAGATATATTTTTCAAATTGTGAACGCGCGCCCCGCGGACTTCAATCGCCATCGGCTGCTTTTCCATTACCACATGCCTCCTCGCTTTCTTTGTGCTGCCGAAATCATCATACCGCCTTGCCGCACATATTCAAACAGCAGCCACCTGCATTTCAAATAAAAAAATCATAACACAGAACACGCTGTGTTGCCTAAACGCTCGATTGCCTCCACAGGACAGCTCTCATGGCACAGGTCGCAGTGCAGACAATGCACTGCGGCGATGACATCCAAGTCTAATAGACTTTATTTTATCCGTAAATCTCCTAAGTAGGAACATCTTGCTCCATATGTATCAACTCCTGCCAATGCCGATACATTGTCGACATTGCAAGGATAAATGCAAGAATTTCCGCGATGGATCCCGCGTAGAGCACGCCATCCAAACCAAAGAGACAAGGAAGCAAGATGAGAAACGATATAATTTGGATGACGACTGTGGCGAGTGCCGCCCCCTCAATCTCCCACCCAAATCCGATCATAAAGAGGTTTTCTGAATCAGTCCCCCGACAGGTGCGACACCAAGCGGATTCTCCTTTGGTGTCATGGCGACTTTGGGCATACAAGCTCCTATCAAATAGAATCACGGAATTAAAGAGATTCCAAACGCTAAGTGGAGCGATTGGAATCTCTGTTGTGTGCGGAATTTACCGTATGACAGGAATTAAGCTCCGACTGTTGCGGCTTTATATTCAACCGACGCACCATCGGACGGCATATCATAATTCACCACGCCGCGACGTGCCAAACATCCTCGCAGTATATGCCTCGTAAGCGCAGCATGTGCGACGTTGTCCAAGTGCGTCAGATAAAGACGGGCGTTAGGCGCAGTCATTGCAACGCAGTGAACATCCTCATCGTTCATGATGAGGCGTCCGTTTTCCACGGTCTCTGCGGCACAACAGTTCAGGGCAATCACCCCAGGCTGATAGATCCGCAGTGTCTCAGCTACGCCGGAATACCAGACCGTATCCCCTGCCAAATAGAAGGTGTTCTCCTCCGATGCCTCAAACACAATTCCCATCGCGTCACCACACGGAACAACGGTGCCGTGCAGGGCAGGGACGCGGGTCAGTCTCGCCGCACCGAACTCCATACCACTTGTCGGCAGGACGATTATCTCTGAAAACCCGGAACTCCGCAGAACAGAGGCATCCTCCTCCGACTGACAGATGACTGGCACCGCCTTATCAAGCGGCGCACCGACCGTCCCGTCCGGTGCCATATCAATATGATCGGGATGCAGATGCGTAACGATGTAGTAGTCGACACCGCTCAAAATCTGCCCCATATCCATCGGCAAATCATAGAACGGCATCGGAAGATGCTCCTTCATCGGATCGGGGACATGGAACGGCATGTCCGGAATATCGACAAATGACAGCTGATGTTTCGGCGCAAGCCACGGGTCAATCAGAAATACCTTCCCCGCATAATCCAAACGGTTCGTTGCATTGCGAATCTGTGTGAGTTTCATAAGTGTTTCTCCTGTTCATCATTTGGTTGATCTGTTCATAGTATAGTGTACTTCACAAATGACGGCAAGAAAAACAACGGGACTTGCCGCAACAATATTGTTGCAGTAAAATAGATAACGATGAAAAAGCTGGGAGGTATGAAGATGAATCGAAAACAGATGGAGTATTTCATTGAGGTCTATCGCTGCGGCAATATCCAGACGGCGGCGGATCATCTTTATGTTGCAAGGCAGGGTCTCAGCAGAGCGATGCGGTCACTCGAGGAGGAGCTTGGACAGCCGCTTTTCATCCGTACCCCGCGCGGAATCATTCCAACCGATTATGCAGCAACACTGCTGCCCCATGTCCAGCGTCTGCTGGATGAATATCAATCCATCGAAAGCATGACATCCCTCGCCACCCACTCAAAAAGTGTCGTTACCATTTTTGCACTGGATCACGTCTTTTCTTATCTCGGAGCGCAATTCCTACAGGATTTTCATGCCGCCCATCCGAGCATTATTTTGAGCATTGTCGATACAACAGACGACGATGCAATGGAGGGACTTCTGACAAAGCGATGTCATTTTGCCATCGTCACCGCGCCTTTTGATCAGACACGCTTTCAAGGGGACGCACTCTTTTTCTCGCGCTACTGTGCACGTCTCTCTGCGCATCATCCCTTGGCAGAAAAAAGCCGTATCACCTATACAGATCTCGACGGGCAAATGATCATCAGTAAAGGACGCGCCTATCAATGTTTCCGTCATAATATCGACAAACACATCCTCCTGCCCGGTCTCAAAATCGAGATTCTAGCCGAAACCGCCGATGAATCTCTCATTGTTGATCTGCTGCGTCATAATCCTGCGATCAATCTTGGCTATGACTATGCAGCCGTCATGAACAGACAGCCAGACATTGTCATGCGGGAACTCGGTGACGGAAAAGATACGGGACAGGTGGTCTGCCTAATACAGGATAAGACCATTCTCCTCACCGAGGCGGCTCGGAAATTCCGTCAATTCCTCTTGGATTGGCTGAAAAAAACGAGAAAGGATCGTATCATATGGTAACTGATGAACAGAAGCATTCTATTGCTATGGGGTCGCCCTCATGTGCCTTTACAATGGTTTCATAGGGGAGAAGTCGGTCACTCATGGGGCAACACCTCCTTCTGTGTTTTTTGCACAAAATTTGAGGCTGCTGCACGTTTGTTTCGTGCAACAGCCCCCTTTGATTACCCACCAGCAAGGACAGACGGGGCTGTCAACGGTGGGCGCAGCCCATTCACTTGCCGTTGATCGGCTCGGCTGGATTTGCTAAATCAATTTTTTCAAAAGTGTTTCTACTTCTTTTGATTTCAACACCTTTCCCATAGAAGCAACCTGCTCATTTACAACAAGAGCTGGCATACTCATTACTCCATACTGCATGATTTTTTCCATGTCTGTAACATATTCAATCTCAATAGTAAGTCCCATTGAATGAACCGCTTCCTGAGTTGCTTCTAACAGTGCACGACAGCTTTTGCAACCAGAACCTAAAACCTTAATACAGCAAATTCCGTCCACTGTTTTTCCGTAACACTCTTTTTCCAGCTTGATTTCTGTTGCCTCGCTTGTCGGGCAGCCGGCATTACAAGCACACGCAGGTGTTTTTTCTTCTTTGTTTTTTCTGTTAAATAATGACATAATGAATACCTCCATTTTTCGCTTTCAAAGCGTTTTTTCAAAACCTCATAATGATTTCGATTGCTTTTACCCCCACTATTATCCGGGAACAAGCAATAAGGCAAACTATCCGTTGTACGGTGCTTTATGACGCAAGCACAACACCTCCCATGATTTTGGCACGATATTTTAGGACAAATACATTCTTTTACATTTTCGCAGTGTATTTTTCTACCTCATTTCAAATTAGTATTGGCTGAATGGCGTTAAAGAGATAGCCAACCAGTATAATTCCGACAGTACAGATTGCGATAAAAATCCATAAAAGTTTAGGTTTTACAGCTTTACGAAGCATAATCATTGAAGGCAGGGACAAAGTGGTAACGCCCATCATAAAAGATAAAACAACGCCCAACAATGCTCCCTTTGCCAGTAGTGCTTCTGCAATCGGAATTGTTCCAAAAATATCTGCATACATAGGTACTCCGGCAATAGTTGCGATAATTACACCAAAGGGGTTATTAGCTCCGAGTATATTAACAATGATTTCTTCCGGTATCCAGTTATGAATAATAGCCCCGATACCTACACCGATCAAGACATAAGGTGCAACCTTTTTCGCAGTAGATACATCCTGTTCCCATGCAAAATGAAGTCTATCCTTAAAGTGCAATTCTTCCTGCGGAATATCAACGGATTTTCCATTTTTAATGTATTCCTCTACTTCATTTTCAAGGTGTAGTTTTTCGATTAAACTCCCTCCTGCAACAGCAATTATAAGTCCGAGCAGAACATACACGATTGCCGCTTTCCAGCCGAATATGCTCATAAGGAGTACAAGAGAGCCGAGGTCTACCATAGGAGAAGAAATTAAAAAAGAAAACGTAACCCCCAGCGGCAGCCCGGCACTGGTAAAACCGATAAATATTGGAATGGACGAACAAGAACAAAACGGCGTAACTGTTCCCAAAAGGGCAGCTATCATATTTGCCCCTATTCCTCGAAATCTCCCTAATATCTTTTTGGTTCTCTCTGGCGGAAAATAACTTTGAATATACGAAACTATCAAAATTAAAACGCCCAGCAATAGCATAATTTTTATGGTGTCGTAGATGAAAAACTGAACGCTTCCCCCTAACCGAGTCTCAGTAGATAGACCACATACTTCTAACAGATTTCCTATCAGTTGGTTTAGCCATTTCATACCGAGGATTTCATTCTGAAAGAAATCCCAAACACTTTTTAGTGCCTGCATATCCTAATCTCTCTTTCTCATAAATCAAGAATTTTCGATTTGATATTCCTAAAAAACCGTTGCCATATTGGAACGGATTTTAGGTGTTTGAACACTTATTACAACTCATATTTGCTTCGTCAATAGCAATCGTATCTTTCAATAAAGCCAGTACCTTTTCACTGCCTTGCTTGCTGATTTGGTAATGTGTCCATTTACCGTCCTCACGACCTGTCACAATACCTGCTTCACATAGGATTTTCATGTGATAGGAAAGCGAAGATTGAGGCATATTCACTTCATCGGTTAAAGTGCAAGTACACTTTTCTCCATTCTGCAAAAGTTCTAAAATGCGTAATCTACGTTCATCACTTAAAGCTTTAAAGATTTTTGCTCTTTCCTCATAAATAGTTGCCATGCTCTCACCTCAAATCCAAATTTCTTGATTTAAGTGTATGCTTCAAATCGAAAAAAGTCAATATGAAATTATAGTTTTTCTAAATTTTGATAAACAGATACGGAATAATAGGGCCTGCTGTCTGCAAAATTCTTGTGTGCTACTTTGCCGCACATGAGCATTATAGCACGGGATGTCACTATGGATTTTGTTTTTGTTTAGCTGTTCAACTTCATTTTACAACGAACCCCCAAAAGAGAATTGTGTAGATTCCCCTAATAGAGATCAATTTCCCATCTTGTTGGAGTTTATCATCTTCTTAGGCAAGCAGTCACGTCAATCTTGATTAGAAACCATTGTAGTTCTCCCAACGCCAACCTAAAACTCCCTGCTCGAAGCGCAGTATCTTCGACCTCGCCGATACATTCACAGCAAAGATTCCGGGCTACGACGAAACAATTGCTGCGGTCGGTGACGCACTCATTGTCTACGAGATCACATTTCCCACTGCGACAGTGACCGTCGATATGGAACACAGTGGAACGGTGACGATTTGAGTGTTGCTGCCCCATACCGATGATTGAAGGGCATCTTTCTTAGGGTGACTGAAAGGTCGTCCTTTTTGCGGCGTCTGTTGCGAGGCCACTTCTGGTAAATGGAATCTTTTGCGTGAAAGGTGATCTCTTGAATTTATATCTTCATCCCTCAACTGCAGTCTCAATCCCGCCCTTGAAAACAACAGTCACCGCGCCATCCTCCTTAACTACAATGTGATCGAGCAGCCCACTCCATAGCTCCTCGTCAAACTCGACTTGTTCCCCGTTGATACCATATACCACTTGAATTATGGTCTCCAAGGTCTTTCTCTTACCCTCCCTCTCGGCAATTTGCTCATCCAACCTCGCTAGATGCCCCTGCTTTTCCAGATAGCGTGCGCGAATCTCATTCTCCTGTTTCAGATATGCGTTCTGATCCTGTGCCACCCGCGCATTCTCACGAATCAGTATTTCAAGACGTTCTGCCAAAACGCCGAGTTCCTGCTCTGCTCTATTACGCTCCTCGACAAGCTCCTCCGTTTGGCAAACACTGTCAATCAGGGAATGGAGTTCCGCGATTACGTTCTCTTTGACTTCCACCAACGAGTTCAGTGCCTTGACGAAAAGCTCTTTGATCTCTCCTCCTCGGTCAAGTGGACAGTTCCCTAGATAGAGGACAAGCAAGAAAATCCCTCCTGTTGTAGTGGTCTGCTCCCTAGAGAACGGACAGTAAAAAGATCCCTACTGTTGTAAAATAAAAATTACAACAGTAGGGATTCGTCATGTCTAGAAAGTATACAAAAATAGAAATGTTGTTAGATGAAATTCTCCACCGCAATGGACGGAGCAACGTAGAGCTCCGTCAGTCCCCGCTCATGTGCCGTAATCGCCATCGGAAGAATACCACTGATCGGACGGCAGTTCCCATCGAGGGAGAGTTCCGCAGAGAAAAGCGCACTCTGCACTGCCGTCTCCGGAACCATACCGTAGGATGCAAGGAGACCAACGGCAATCGGCAGATCAAGCCCCGAGCTGTCCTTTCGCACATCGGCGGGTGCAAGATTGACCGTCACACGCTCCTGCCGCAGCTGGATGCCGGGGTTGCGGATTGCCGTCCGCACACGCTCCTTCGACTCCTTCACCGACGTATCGGGAAGCCCCACAAATTCAAACCCCGGCAGCCCCGGCGACACATCTACCTCAACATCGATAATCCGTCCGTCAATCCCGAGGGTCGTCGCACCATAGGTCTTTGCAAACAACGGCCTTCCCTCCTACGTTTCAAATATAAGAAAATTATAACACAAGAAAGGGGAAGATGGCTAATGATTCTTTGCAAAAGAAAAGAGATTCTAAACGCTAGGTAGGGCGAATGGAAGCTCTCGTTTGTTGGTTTGAGAGGCATCCTTCAACAAGCAGGCTCTCTCAGCCATAAAAATTTGAACGTATCATATAACGCCAACCGCGCCTTGAAGATCATCTTCGCGCAGGATTCTTTTTCCGCATAATGCGTGCGGGACATTTCCTGCCATCGGTGAACCATCGACATGTTTTACAACCAAGACAGGGGCGATAATTCATATTCTCCATCGATCGCACGACAAATGATGGATCGGCAAGAAACGCCCTACCATAGGCGACAAAATCACAGGAATTATGTTCCACGAGAACGTTGCCTCGTGCAAGCGTGTCAATCCCCCATACGGTGATGACGGGGATGTGTATGTGCGGCTTGATCGAAGAACCTGCGTATACAATGCTGCTATATTCATAATCGGCAGGCAGATGGAAGTTCCGTGTCTGCGGTATCCCGTGCGAGACATGTAGCATTTCGATGCCGATATCCTCGAACGCCTGCGCTGCTGCAATATCCTCCTCCAGTGAATTTGTCCAGCCCATTCGATAGGACAGGATGAAATGGTCATCGGCGAATTTCTGAATACCGCCCACGATCTCTCGGGCAAGCGTCAGCCGCCCATACATATCTCCTCCATATTTGTCGCTGCGTCGGTTCGCCTCGGCAGAGGTCATCATATTCAGAAAAAACCCATGTGCGCCGTGTAGTTCGACACCATCTGCTCCCGCACAGAAACAAATATATGCGGCATTTATAAAATCATCTCGTATGCGCTCCAAATCTGCTATTGTCAGCGTGTTGACATCTTTGGAATCAAATGCCAAAAAATCATATCCACCTTTGCCCAGCTGTACAAAGAACCTGCTTCCGCACCTATGACAACGATCTGCAAGCTGCTGCAGATATGGAATATGTCGCTTTGAATACGCTCCTGCTCCACCGGATGTTCCGGCAGAACTCGCCAGGGGATCGTCTGATGCTGATACGCTCAGAGACTGGCTGATGAGAAGCCCAATCTCTTGATCGCAATATTCAAGGTATTCGCGGATAAGCATATCTCCCATAATCCCATCACTGCAAGGAAACCCGAACCGTACCATCGGCGCCATAACGATTCTGTTTTTGAACATCACTTTTTTGATCTGATAGGATGAAAAAATATTGCTCATACATGACTCCCTCCTAAATCTTGCTATTTTTGTCAGCATCATTATAATCATTGTATACCATTCAATATAGTACGCACTAATTTGTAAGATACTATCCAAAAGGAGAGAATTACATGATTCAAAATCTCTGCCGTAGCAAAGAGGCTCCGTTTTTATCAACCTTAGCGATCATCGGGGGCAAGTGGAAAATGCGCATCCTCTATGAGCTTTCATGTGATTCCATTTTACGATATGGCGCTCTGAAACGAAATCTGGCTCCTATCACGCACAAAATGCTGAGTACGCAGCTGAAGGAGCTTGAAAAAGATGGCATGATTATCCGCAAGGAATATCCACAGGTTCCCCCAAAGGTCGAATACTCCCTGTCCGATAAAGGAAAAACATTCGTCCCCATCATCAATGCAATGTGCGATTGGGGAAAAGCGTATCCCATCAACAGCTCATTCGGCACTCACTAAAAAGTGCCTACTTGTGCCGGTCTCCGACACGCAGTAATATAAATCAAGCGTTTTACAACATATAATACTGCAAAGGAGAATGAAATGAGTAAGCAGGCACATGATAAGAACGTATATATCATTCACGGGTTTGACGCATCATCCACGCGGCACTGGTTCCCCTGGCTGAACAAATTTCTGGCAGACAAAGGTGTTACCACTGAATCCATCGATATGCCGACACCAGCACAGCCGAACTGCAAAACATGGATATCATTTCTCTCAGAGCATCTCACGAGCGTAACATCAAACACCTATTTTGTTGCCCATAGTCTGGGATGCATTACAACGCTGCGATATTTACAAACAGTCGCTGCACCAATCGGCGGCACTGTGCTCGTCTCCGGATTCGATCAGCCGATTCCAGACTTTTCGTTCCTCGATGAATTCACCGCTACAATCCCAAACTATAAAATGCTTTCAAGAATAATCCCAAACAGAGCTGTTGTTTCCGCCATAGACGATCCGATTGTCCCCCACGAGTTCAGCCGCTCATTTGCCGAACGATTCGACGCAGTCTTTTATGAGACCAAGACGGGCAGGCATTATCTGGACGCTGACGGCGTGACAACACTCCCCATTGTTGCCGATGTACTGTCTCGCATGATGGAATAATTGCAAATAGAATACCGTGTCCGATAAAGTAGAAAAGAGATTCCAAACGCTAGGTAGGGCGAATGGAAATCTCTATCCTAACCGGAGAATGGTGTTATCCCCATCATGCACGCACAAATTTTCCTGCCGCGAATGCAAAGACAGCTGCGAGCAAAACAAAGCCAGTGATGATGCAGCACATGGCGACGGGCGTGCCGTCCGAGAACACGGCGAGGAGAGCGGAGGAGATCATGCCGCTGCCGTATTGGAGTGCGCCGATGAGTGCTGCCGCAGAACCCGTGATCTCATCCGGAACTTTGGAGAGCGCCGCCGCATTGGAACACGCGGTAATAATACCATTTGTACTGCATACCAAGAACATGGGAATGGCGATCCCCCACAGACCGAGCATACCCGTCAGTCCATCCGCGAGCAGCCAGAGAGAAAAGAGTGCGGCAGTGCCCGTTGCTGCCTTGAGTAGCTGCGAGAGGGAGAAACGTGTCACAAACATGCGGTTGAAATAGCTCACCGCCGCAACGCCGATGATGTTGACACCGAAGAACAGCCCATAGTACTGCGGATCAATACCGAAGTGACGGATGTAGATGACAGGCGACTCCGTAATGAAGGCATACACCGCCACATAGAAGAACGTCACGCTGAGGGTATTCATCATGAAGGATTTCATCCGTACGAGCCTCCCATAGCTCTTGAATGCCGCACCGAGTCTCTCGGCAGAGCGTTTTTCGTGCGGCAGCGTTTCCGGCAGGAAATGCACGGAGAAAAAGAGCAGTACGGCAATCGTAGCCATCAGCCAGAAAACCATGCGCCAACCACCGGCGCCCATGAGAAATGCACCGAGCAGTGGTCCCACGATCGGCGCCGCCGCCATGATGAGGACAAGTGTCGAGAGCATCGCTGCCGCCTGATTGCTTGTGTAGAGGTCACGCACCACCGCGCGGCTGAGCATCGGGCCGACACATGCGCCGACGGCCTGCACCACACGGAATCCAATGACGGCCTCCATCGAGGGTGCCAGTGCGCAGCCGACCGATCCGATAAAAAAGAGCAGTGCACCGATCGCGAGCGGCATGCGACGACCAATGTGATCGCTGATCGGCCCCCAGACGAGCTGGGCAATGGCAAAGCCGACAAGGAAGCTCGTGATCGTCAGGGCTACTGCACCACCGAGGTCATCCTGCATTGCGGGCATCGCGGGTAGGTAGATGTCCGTCGACAGCGAGGCGAATGCCATAAAGGCACTTAGGATCATCATAAAGGACAGACTGCGTTTCGGTTCCTGCATAGTAATTTCCTTTCCATTTCCGCATAACGGATGCTCTTTTGCTTGTTGATATTGCATATTATAACTACTGCATCGGTACCTGAAAAAAAGAGATTCCAAACGTCAATCGGACGAATGGAATCTCTTTGTTATCGCTCAAGTGATTTGAGTGCTGCTTGCTTCGCATGAATGCGTGTGGTATCAAAGAGTGGAATATCGGTATCGGATTGCTGGATAAGAAGTCCGATTTCAGTACATCCTAGGATGATCCCCTGCGCCCCGTTTCGTGCGAGTTCATGAATAATGTCCAGATATACGGCTTTGGATTCCTCCAAGATTTTCCCAAGACACAGTTCATCGTAAATAATGCGATTGACGACATCGACATCAGCATCATTTGGAATGAGAACCTCAATTCCCTGTTCGATCAAAATATTTTTATAGAAATCCTGCTGCATAGTGTATTTCGTACCGAGCAGACCGACTTTTCGGATGCCGTGTTTCTTTAGCTGTACCGCGGTCATGTCCGCAATATGCAGGATTGGGATATGAATTCTCCTGCCGATTTCAGGCGCTACCTTGTGCATCGTATTGGTGCAGATTACGATATAATCCGCCCCCGCCCGTTCCAATGCTTGTGCGGCTTCAGACAAAACATCTGCGCTCTTATCCCATTCCCCGCTCGCTTGATATTTCTCGATTTCATCAAAATCGACGCTGTATAGAATACATTTTGCAGAGTGCAGACCGCCCAGCTGCTTTTTTATCGTTTCGTTGATGACCTGATAGTATGTCACGGTGCTTTCCCAGCTCATACCACCGATCAGCCCTATTGTTTTCATTGTATCACCTCTTCCATTACGATAGCACCGCCCGTCCGTCATGACAAGGTAAAAATTGTAGGGAGGACAATTCACCCTGCTCTTCCTTTATTCTTCCTATAGAATCAATGTCTCCGTCTGCGGCGGAATCGTATTTTCCTCCATCAAATCATGAACAATCCGCAGTCCGCGCGCCAGCTCCTCATTTGTTGGCGGCGAGCAGAGGGCGAGGCGAATAAAGGAATGCTCCGCCTCCCCGCCGACGGCAAAGTGATCCGACGAGAGTACACGCACACCGCGATGCTGTGCCTGTGCCTCGAAATTCGCCCCACCGCATCCCACAGGCAGTGGCATCCATTGGAAGAAGCCGCGTGTATTCCCCGTATGTGCAGGGAAGATCCCTCGAAAGATGCGATTGCGCTCCTCTGACATCCGACATTTCTCCCGCATTATACGCTCCGCCGCGCCGCTGGCAATCAGCTCTGATGCGATCTCCGCACTCAGCGGCGGGATCGCCATGCTGATGCTGCGCGCCGCTCTCCGAATGAGCTGCCTACAATGCGATGGAACAAGCATGTATGCAACACGCAGTCCGGGACAGGTAAGTTTTGAAAGACTGTGCAGATAAACGGACTGCCGCGGGAGGAGCACGGTCATGGGCGCAGCGTTCCCGCGTGCCGTAAAGCCGTAGGCATCGTCCTCAATCAAAAGCATATTGTGCTTACACAGCACCGCTGCAATCTCCCTGCGCCGCTCCTCAGGCATGACGATGCCGGTCGGATTCGCGCAGGACGGCATAAGATAGACACCCTTGATGTTTATCTGCTGATACTGCTGTGCGAGCGCATCCGGCAGCATCCCGTCCACATCTCCCTCGATGGGGATGAGGCGGATGTTCAGCTGTTTTGCAAGGCTGATGAAATTCGCATACGTATACCTGTCCACCGCAATTCGATCCCCTGCATCGAACAGCGTAGTGAGTACGATTGCAAGTGCACTCTGCGTTCCGGCAGTAAGGAGGAGATTCGTCGGCTCTGCCGCGAGAGAAAAACGTGCAAGCCAGCGGCATGCAGTCCGCGCATGATGCTCCTCATCCTCTGCACCGAGAAGCGCAAAGAGGTGCGCTGCATCCCTGCCGCGCAGGATCTCCAGCGCGGTATCCGCAAGAATCTCGCTAAATGAATCGTACGGATGAATGCTGCCAAGTTCAATAAGAGACTTTTTCGTATCTGCTGTTGTATTAGACAACGCTGCATTCGGCGAGACAAACGTCCCGCGCCCAATGACTGCATAGACCAGCCCCTTGTCCGTACAGAGACGAAAGGCGCGCGTCACCGTGCTCAGATTGAGATCGAGGTAGTCGGCAAGCTCCCGCTGCGGCGGGAGCTTTGTATGCGGCGGCAGTCGTCCGCTGAGGATATCACGTTCAAGCTGCGCGGCAAGCGCATGATAAAGCGGAGGATGGAGCCCCGCGCGTGCGGGACTCCATGTCATCGGATAATCATCGAACGAATTGATGGGCATAGGACATCTCCTACAACATTGTCATACATACAATTTTACTATTGAAATCATACAATAAGCAGTCTAACATAATAATTGTATGTATTATATCACAAAGGGGATGCCAGTGGAGATGAAAAACAACGTTATTTCAACGTGCACAGCGATATCTGCCTCACTTTATATCCTGCCCTTTATCCTGGTCGGCTCGTTTCTGTCCATCTTCGACCAGTTCGTTATCAATGTCGCCGCCCCCGCCATCATTTCTTCCTTACATCCGTCGGCTGCAGAATTCGAGGGCATTATGAGCGGCTATGCGCTCATCTACGGCGTTGGGCTGGTTGTCGGCGGACGCCTTGGTGACCGTTTCGGGCGGCGGCGTATCTACCGTCTCGGGCTTTTTCTTTTTGCCGTGACCTCGGTGCTCTGCGGTGCTGCTCAGACGGCACCGCAGCTTGTTGTCGCACGCCTGCTGCAGGGGCTTTCGGGCGCTGTCATGGTGCCGCAGGTACTTGCTCTGATTCGTGTCTCATACGAAGATAATGCACGTGTGCAGGCACTATCCGCATTCGGCGTGTCCATTGGACTCGGGCAGATCATGGGGCAGGTACTCGGCGGCTGGATTCCCGCATGGGATTTCCTCGGACTCGGTTGGCGCATGATTTTCCTTGCCAACGTACCGATCTGCCTGATCGCCGCCATTGGCTGCAGATCGCTGCCCGCAAGCCAAAAAGTTGCACACGGAGCACAGCAAAAGCATCTCGAAAGTCCTCTTCGGCTCTTTCGTTATCGTGGCTATACGGTCGGAATTTTTCTCAATGTATGCCTGTACGCTGCCATTGTCCCCTTCTTTGTCGTGCTCGGTCTTTACCTGCAGAATATCTGTGACCTCACACCGCAGGCGGCGGGGCTCGTCTTTATGGCGGTCGGCACGGGATTCGTCCTCGCCTCGTCCACAGGACCTGCACTCATGCGGAAGTTCGCGCCGCCGCACATACTGATCTGCGGAACGATCTGTACCAGCGCGGGCATCTTCGCCGTCCTGCTCGGCTCGATCACGGGGCTGTCCACTGCGATTCCCTTTGTCCTCCTCTCTCTTTTTCTCCTTGGGATCGGCAACGGCACGGTGATTCCCATTGCGACGGGTATTGTCCTGCGCTATCTGCCGATGGCTGATGCGGGCGTTGGCGGTGCCATCCTGACGACGGAGCAGCAGCTCGCAGGTGCACTTGGGATTGTGCTTACGGGTGAGTTTCTCATGGGAGACGGCGCATCCCTCAGCTCTCCCGCCACCTATGTGGACGGTCTCGCCCTTCAGGTGTGCGCCGTATCGGCTGCGCTCTGCTGCGCCGTTTGCCTCAGCCGTATCCCCACCGCCACGCAAAATGTATCCTAAGTCGCAATATCAAATCAGACAGCAGAACATAACAGAATCAAAAACTATGGCCAAAGATTTTTTAGTGCGGCATCGAAGCATTCTTGCAGTGCCTCATAACCTAGAATTTTGAGTGGCAGCGTATTGACCCAATCCTCTACGCGCTCCACTTCTTCCTCGCTCATGTTCGTCATATCCATCCCCTTCGGAATGAAATACCAAATGAGCGCATTCTGCTTCCCCTTCGTTCCACATTCCCTATGGACGTAAGGACGAGCCGAGCATAGTACGCCTTCGCCTCCAGAACAGCGTCTTGCAGACGAGCAAACCGCTCCCATTGTCGCAGATGGTCGTATGAAACACCTGTGAAAACTGTGCCCCGCAGCGATCTCTTAGTTAGATGGTCTCCGTGCAGATCTGAACCTCAAATAGATATGTACGTCTGTTGAGCCCTCAGATCGCACCAGGGGAATGCTTGTCTTTAAGAATGCGGGGGCTTCTACATATCGGGTGAAATCCCGCGCGCAATGAGCTTGGAGGGCTTTACTGCGTTCTTGCGATTACGCTCATAAACGATTTGACCAGTTTCGGCAAAATGCTAGTCATAGTATGTCCAGTCTGAACGCATCTGCCTTGCTGTACCGCGCTTTATTTCAGCATACAGAGTGGAGCATGCGATGCCGAGGTCTTTGGCGATTTTCACCTTAGGAATTCCAAGACGCAGCATCGCTTCGATCTGCCCGCGCTGATAGGCGTTTAAGTGTTTGAATGTGCGGCGTTTTGTGAATGCAGATCAAGTAATTGACCTGATTTATCTGGAGTATCTGAAAGCTAATGTGTCATATATACATGATCGTCGGGTGGAAATATACCCTTACGCAAGAGATTCCATACATTATGCTTTCCCGCCGCTGCAATCTCAAGCGCACGCTTCGCCTGATACTGTCCCTATACGTCCGCAAAGTCATCGGTAAAAGCCGCATCTTTTTTCTGTTCTGTTGGATGTGGCACAGCAGGAGTCAGCGTCTCCGTTCCCGTCAGATGACGCACGAGCTGCGCCAGATTCTCGACCGCATAGACCTTTAGTCCGTCAAACGAGCAGTGCCTCATCTGCATTGGACGGTGCAACGTAGAACTCCGTAAGTCCCCGCTCACGCGCCGTAATCGCCATTGGGAGAATGCCGCTGGTCGGACGGCAGTTCCCATCGAGAGAGAGTTCCGCAGAGAAAAGCGCACTCTGCTCTGCCGTCTCGGGAACCATACCGTAGGATGAAAGGAGACCGACAGCAATCGGCAGATCAAGCCCGGAACTGTCCTTTCGCACATCGGCGGGCGCAAGATTGACTGTCACCCGTTCCTGCCGCAGCTGGATGCCGGAGTTGCGGATTGCAGTGCGTACACGCTCCTTTGACTCCTTCACCGACGTATCGGGAAGCCCCACCAACTCGAATCCCGGCAGTCCCGGTGACACATCCACTTCCACGTCGATAATCTGTCCATCGATCCCGAGGGTCGTCGCACCATAGGTCTTTGCAAACAACGGCCTTCCCTCCTACGTTTTAAATATAAGAAAATTATAACACAGGAGAGGGTATGTTGCCTAATGATTCTTTGCAAAAAGAGATTCCAAACGCTAAGTAGGGCGAATGGAATCTGTATTGATCTTGCATTCTTCACGCCCATTGTTTATGTTGAGAGTCTTTCAACTAAAAGAAAATACACATCCTTAAGCTAAAGATGGTATAGCATATTGGATGTGCATTATTTTGTTCAGTAATTATATTTTTGAGTAGCATTATCGCCGATAGGGCATCGGGCAATCCCTCTATTTTTTGTACCCAGTCCACTGCTCGTATTTATTGGCACAGTGGTACCCCGCCTTGGTTTCTTTGCCCTTGAACGAACTCTTCTTATTGATGCACACACCCAAAACTCGATCATTTTCACAGCGAACAGACTTGCCGGATTCTCGCTTGCCCATCCAATGTTCACAAGTAGCACAGCATTTGCGGTTCAGTAGGACGCTCATTAATATCACCCCTTTTATCAATAATTCGCTAATTTTTTATGCCTAATGTGGAAATCAACGCTCTGGCAATAAACACGACCTCCTCACATTTCTTACCCACTCTCACTGTCCATATAAATCGTGCTGCCGGGAAGCAAGGGATAATCGCCTGCACTTTTTCGCTAATATAATCGAAAAGCTCATCCTCCTGCTCTGACACCCCCCACCATTCCAGCATTTCATCTGGGATGAGAGAATGTTCTTCGTCCACACTAAAAGAGATCAGCACGCCCTCTACTGTCTCATCCCGGACAGGCAATTCTCCTGCCTCAGAGACACATTGGATTTTCCCATCACGCGATGCCAGCGTTTTACTGACATGCAAATAGTCCAAGTCCCCCATATCCTCATAACAGCTTTTGCCCCACCACAGTCCAAACCAGTGCATAAAGGCCTTTGCACAATCCGCATCTGCGAAGCAAAAAATATCGGGATTATTCAAATGTCGGTAAAACTCATCCGTTTGCCGCGCCAGCAAGGGCTACACGGATTCGATAAATTCCCCCTCGGAAGCTGCACGATATATGAGAAGCATATCCTGCTGTTCGAATATCTCTGGCGGCATCTCTGCAATGTGAGTGCCCGAGACCAGCAAAACACGCCATAGCCATACTTCATCCTCGTCCACATTGTCCTCGCAGCTTTCTCTGTCTAAAGCCCACTTCCATATCACGTACGGCTCATCATCCCCTTCGTATCTCTCGCGCTCTTTATAAAACCGTCGCATAGGCATACCATATAAGGGATCACATTCCATCACACAGGAATAATTGTGCTCCAACGGAGGGATCAAATTCTCATCGGTACAGGTAATCCGCAGATCCCAAATTTCCTTGTAGGATGACATTTCTTCCCCCCATCCATTCGATTGATCGCACGCCTTTTCCGCGCACAAGTTTTTGAATGCTGCACCTCTCTATGCCCATCAGTTTGATCATAATTCGTCGCGCGGGCGAAAACCTTGATCGGTCAGACTCGTTGCAAGAAGTGCAGTCACGCTCTGCTCATGACACTCTATGATCATCCATATAATGTCTGCACTTTCGTGAAAAGAACGACTAAGTTCCTCCGCTTGTCCACATACTTCAAGCATTGAAAGCTGCTCATCCCCTCGAAAGATTAACAAAGCTCCCTGTACTTCTGCATCTTGTGCGGACAATTTTTCCTGCGGAAACAGATTTTTCTTCGATATGCAGAGAATATTGCCTTGCTGTGATGCGAATGCCTTGATCACATCATCGAAGTCAATATCAATCACTTGAACATCAGCGAGCATCTGCCATCCAATGAAGCGAATAAACTCTTTTGCTGCATCCACATTGGCAAAACAAAAGACTGCAGGATGACATACGACCTCACCCGGCTCCCTCTTCTGCAGAGAAAAGAGCGGTCGCACGCATTCGGCCAGCTGCTTCTCGCTGTTTGTCCGATAGACAAGTACCATATCCTGCTTCTTGAGCATTTACAGGGATCTCTGCTACGGATACATCCGCCGTCAAGAGGATTCGCCAGACCCGAACATCATCTTCGGCATGTGTCAAATCGGCTTTTTCTGTCCCTCGACAGAACCGCTTGACAGGAATGTCGCATTCAATCTCACAGCTCTCCTGATGAGGAGCGTATTCGCTCAATGACGGCAGTAAAACATCATGCTTGCACGCAATTCTAAGCTCGCGCGTACTCTCGTAGACTCGCATGTTCGCTCTCTCCTCACCAAGTTGATTTCCTGCATACAAATAGAGCCGACTCAATTCACTGTCCTTTGGGTGCTATGGTTTTTAGGGTATGGGCTGTGCGACAAAAACAAGGATTTCGTTCTTATCATGCACCTCAATCTGCCATAGAACATTTACCCCATCTGCAAAACAACCGGCGATGGCTTCCGATTTTTCCATAACTTCGAACATGGAGAGATCTGCCGAACCTCGGAAGATCAACTGTACCCCCTGTACTGCTCCATTCCGAGACGGCAGCTCCTCTAACGGGAGAGATTCTCCCGAGATCCATTGCAGAATCCCTTTTGTCGATGCAAGAAGCGGTAAAACATCGTCCCATGTCGCACCAACCACCTGAGATTGACGCGGTGCCCATAAGCCCGACCCACAAACATAAGCCTTCGCAGAATCGGCATCCGTGAAACAAAGGACGGCAGGCATGGCGCATCGGTCACCGCCATCCTCCTGCAGCGCGGTCAACTGCTCTGCACAAGCGATAAAGTTTTCCTCAGAGTCCGTACGGTAAACACAAATGACATCCTGATCTTTTAGCACCGCAGTCGGCAAGTCTTTTACCTGTACGTCCGAAATTAGCATGGTATTCCGCCAAGATACTGCATCCAAAGAAATCGACTGTTCCTGGGGCGCTTCGGGATAAAATAGACGAACGGACATCCCACACAGGGACTCTCCCGTCTCTACATGGGAATAATAGTGAGCAAGTGCAGAAAACACGCCCTCATCTTCACAGGTGAGTTGAATCCCTCTGTCCATCTCATTGTCCGAAGAAGTATTTCCTTCCTCTTTGAACATCTCCTCAAACATTGTTCTCCCTCTTTTCATCTATTTCAGTCAAGATCATATTTTCCTCAGAGCAATACATAACAGTCATATCACCCCGAAAATTTAGGGCATTGCACCCCGAGATAATATTATTCCTTAAGGAGTCGCTTGCTGTGAACACGCTATATCAGGCTGCTCCGACAGTTTGTCAAAAATACGGAAAATCTGTTTTATGTCCTCCTTTGAAATGCTCATTAATGGTAAATCTACGTAATAACAAGCCTGCAAGCCGGCATGATCTTCCGGATTTTTTATATCTCTCCTCCGTAACTTCCCGGTAATTCCATCCACAACGATATCGCAAACATCCGTTGTTACGTCACCATTTTCATCAATCGCCTTCACTAATTCTTTTCTAGTGAGATTTTTTGAAACAGCATTTGACGAAACGTATCTCAAAACGCTGAAAGTCGGATCCGACGGATGTTCTTCATTTGTGTTCGTCAAAAAGATATTCACTGCATACAACGAAGTGTCCCCGCTACCGGAATTTGCGTCTTTGCGAAACGTCAGCCAAAGATCATCCACAATACCGGCGCACGTCTCTTCATGCCTCTTTATAAACGTATAGCCGCATTCCTGGGATTTAGAATTTATCGCCGCGAGTAATTTATCTACATTTTTGTACGTCATAAAAACTACAAAGGCGGCATTCTTATAGTTCATCGTATAATCCTTATTATTGTCTACTATAAAGTATCCCTTCTTTTCTATTGGCTGATCTGGTCTATCTGAAATTCCATTTGTCATAGACAAAAAGGTATCGAAGCCCTTTCTTGTCAATAATCTTACCAAATCACGTATCATCAGTCTCTGCCCAAATGTATATTTGCTTTCATTGCCTCCATTCAAAAGATCCTTCATCGATTGCAGTATATCTTCCCAACTTGCAAAAACGAAACAGACACCTTGCTTTCTTATAACAGCCTTATATGCACGATAGACCGATACGCATGATTCGTGCCCCGCAATGAACAGCAGGATTTTCTCCTTATCTTTGGCTAAATTGCATAAAATTTCTGCTTCGCGCATGAGCTGGTCGTCTGAGGACAGTCCGCTGTTGAGCTTCACCTCAATACCAATACAGCAATTATCAAATTCTAACAAAACATCCAATTCCCCAAGATCGTGTTTCGGCCAGAATTTGATATGCTCCTCATCTCTTATATTTGTGCAGTTCACGTTTTCTATGAGCTGAATTGCAGCCTGTGATTCTTCTTGCTGCTTCTCCGATTTGCGTAATGCACCGCATAGTATTGGCTGCAGTCCGTCATAAAAATCCATGTACCTTAATGTACCGAAAAAATCTCCGGTCAGCTTATCCTCCAAACTGTCGGATAAGTTCGAGCCGGATCGGCTGATTTTTCCATAAAATTCTTCGACCATGATTTCCTCCATTTCACCTACTCAAGATGCTGATGTCACAAAACCTGCGAAAATGTACCTAGGAGAACTATCTGTTCACAGATAGAACCAAGGGATCAATCATTGCCACATGTTTCCGATGTGCAAAGTTTGAAGCTGTCATATCCCCTCCTCGCTCACCTAAAACCATCTTCAATTAGCAATACAGGGAACACCTGCGATCATCCCCTTGTTGTCTGATTTATCATCTCTCGGATATAAAAGGAGCAGATTATTTGCTCCAATCGTGCGCATTTCTCTCAACTGAGTGACCTTCCTTGCTGTCGTGATGAGGATTGCCTGCCCTACATTTTTGTGGGGCTTATATATCTCCTTAAAATTTTCCCAACTTCCGCTCGCGTTTCCGTATGCATCGATTTTTTCAAAGTGTCGCCCAAGTCTCGATGCCGACACACGCAAAGGTGACAGTGGCGAAAATGTCTCATCCCGCCATAAAAATACGCTGTAATACGACAGCCAAAAGTAATTGTCCTTTTTTATAAATCGAACGAGCGCATCCAGAATCGGCGCTATCGTTTTTGCATCTGTTTCGCAGTCAATGATAATGACCACACGATCATGCCATGTCGTTATCTCGCGCAGATCTACCGCGCCTTCAATTCTATACGGCACAACATAATCGAGCCTGTTTGCCAGTCGCTTCATAAGAGCTCTCGCTAACTCTCTGTCAAACTTGCTCATTGTACTTCAACTCTGATCCGTGTAAACTTTTAGGCAAGAAGCAGTCATTCTCGATCAAATTCATGGCATCACTTCTTACTGTACGGGCGTCTGCCAATATCCTGCAAGCCTCAGATCGGATTCATACCGTAACGTTTCCGCAGCACATTCACAAGCAGTAGGGAATCATCGGCAGACAAGTAGGGAACTTTTACTGTAGCCGCGTAATAAAAACCTCGGTCATTCAGAATTTTTCTCAGGTCACTCGCTGAAAGTGACTTGATTTTACTATCCTGCTGCAGCTTCGGTGTCAACAGTTTGACCGACCGATAACGTTCTTCCTTCGTCGGATCCTCGAACACCCTCGTGGAATCAATGATACCCGCACCGATGACCCCAACACCTTTATGATAGTAAAAGACATAGTCCCCCTGCTGAAAGCGCCGCACTTCATCAACTGCTTCTCCATAGGCACTGACCTTGGACTTGTCGAACATATCCCAGACGGCAGCTTCGTCGTACGATTTATTGGTATCAAACAGAATGCCTTTCCTATCCTTTGGATTGACATGAACATCATAAGGCTTTGCAAAAAACTCGAAATACTGTTCCTCTCCGATCTTGTAGATACGATAGGGCAAAAAGTCGATATCAACTCCGGCTGCCCGCCAATAATTGACGGCTCCAATCATCATATCATCAGATGTGCTCCCCACAATGACCAGTTTCTGATGCTGATTGAACTTCACATCGCTCAACGGCACTGTCAGATCAAAAACGGATTGATGTGCTTCGGTCAGTGTTGTATCCGATTTGCTGTACTGGCGATACAGGTGATCGAGATCCGCATAACTGTATCGACCAAATTTCTGCGCATAGCGCATAAGCTGCAAGGTGGTATCGCCGCCAACCTTCCCTCGCTTCAGTTCGAACAGAACCAGATTCCCATACTGATCCAGAGCCATGATGTCAGGTTCTTCCTGATACTGTCGTTCTTGGAAAATGGGCATCAGCAGTCCGCCTGCCGTATACAGTTCGCTCATGTACGCTACAAGCAGCTCCTCAAGATCTTTTTCCTTGTCGCCAATATCCGCACAGCTGTAATACTCCAATGGATGCAGAACATTTTTCTTCGTCCCATCCGTCTGCGGCTCTTTGCTATAACGGTATAGCATCTCAATCAAATCCTTTCTAAATGAGCATGAAAATCTATAGGTCAAACTGTATATGCAGACCGATTGGCTGAGTTTCTATGAGAGCGCATACTATGTCCACAAAGTGAATAATTGTGCATGGTTCATTGTAAAATGAAATCGGACACATAAAAAAGTAGAACATACAGAATCAATCTGGTAAAATATCTTTGCACAAAC
>PPYF01016967.1_pt1 | contig 24022 bp, 29 predicted proteins | sample 1559871 | NCBI WGS metagenome assembly PPYF01 (sample SAMN08240021, study PRJNA423297) | Human gut metagenome, whole genome shotgun sequencing project. | reverse complement strand
CGATTTGGTTAGCTTTACTGTTAATTTCACCCAATAAGTCTTGTGCGAGTTGGTCTCGGCTGATTTGCCCCGCTAATTCTTCAAGAATAGCGTCTATGTTACCGTCAACTTGTCCTTTAGCTTCTACAAAATGAGACTTCCCATATTCATTTACGCTTCTTACATAAAACCAGTAATCACGCCCCGGCTTTAATTGCCCTTTTGTCCAGAACTTAGCGCGACTTAAGAAATCAGCTTTTGACTCTATCTCATTGATATTATTTATTTTTATTTCACCAGAAAACCAGAACTCAAACTCGGTATTTAGAGTGTGTGGCGCAGCGATATGAGGGATTAATTTTATTTCAAAAAAACCAGACTCAACAATTATTGAGCTAGGTGCACTTGGCGTACCAATAACCATCTGGACTTTTGATTCATTACCAAGCATTCCATTAGCGTCTTGACCTCTCACCCCAACAAGATAGTCACCGGCTTCAAGCCCATTAAAGTAGTACTCTAAATCTGTGGTATTACCAGTAGATACAACCTTGCTGTTTTTATAAAGAGTGACATTAAATGAAATATTTCTATTAATGGCTGTTGTTACCCACATAGCCCTAGCTTGAACTTGAGGGCTATCATCAACGTAAGCAATAGAAAGACGCTCTATATTAGGAATGCGAATAACATTCTGCGTTGGCGGGTTCCCAGTAAAATCAACTCCATTATCAACAATGCTTTCCTTTTGAGGTTCATGCTGAATACAGTTGTATAAGTAATTTCCATCATTATTTTCTGAAATGGTAATAACTCGAAACAATCTTGTTATTAGCATGCTTTTGGTAATAGAAAATACACCATATTGTTTCAGTCCACGAGGAACCTCACGCAAAGTGACAATATCACCATCGATAGATTGAATTTCTATTTTCTCGAACCTGCCTGATGTCCCTAAAAATGAGAAAGTACCTTTATCGTCATATTTCCAATCTATAGGCGCATCAATAGTAATAGCGCTACCATTAACTGATAGAACCCGACCACCTACCTTCACTCCTGCAAAGCTATCGTCTGCTACCTCAATAATATCGCCAGAGATGCAGTTAATCCCCTCTCTTCCTGTTGAGAATGTAACGCTATCTTTCTCCAGCTTTTCTGTCTGTAATATCCACTTACCCACTCTGTGAGCCTGTCCGCGACTAGTGCAACCAAAAGCAGTAACTTTCTTAACATTTACACCGCCGAATCGCTGAATGAGATCATCATCTTGGATAAATTCTCTTTCTTCACTCCATCCATTACTCGGGTTTATCCATGACACCTCGATAGCATTATGACGAGCTGATTTCGCTGTTGATGTATATTTAAATTTTCCATCAATAACATTTGAGTTTGTGTACGTCCATACTGGATCTGATGGTCTATCTTGAAAGCACGTTAATTGCTGTCCGTCCCATAAAGGCATACCGCGAAATACGGACGCTAAGTCATCAAGCACTTCTTTGGCTTTTCGTTGAGAGGTAATGTAGGCATTAAAAGTAAAGCGCGGCTCTTTGTTGCCAAACCCATCATCAACCAATTCATCACAGTAACGAGCAATGGCATATAGCGCGAATTTATCAACGCCAAACGAGCCGATCATCTCTCCTATACCGTATCGTTCATTAGTGACTAAATCGTAAAAAACCCATGCAGGGTTATTAGTCCATGCGGGCTTGAAGCGACCAGTCCAGATGCCAGTGTAAGTACGAGACTCCGGATCATAGTTATCAGGAACTTGGATAATCATCCCTTTAATATGATAGGTGCGATTGGGTGTATCACCGTATTGGGATTTATCGATTTTCATCCCGACGACGGCAGAATTAGGGTAAGAGAATTTAGCGTCAGTTATTTCTGTGTAGCTTGCCCATACCGTTCCGTTTTTCAGTAGATCACTTTTACTATCATCTGTTAATCGTGAAACTCTAATTTGGAAAGGTTTCTTTTTAGGCGCATCAATGATATATGATTCTAAATATTGGCCACTGATTTTTCCGGTTATTTTTGCTGTTTCTGCATGTGTCCAACCAGAACCATCATTAACTTCAATAAGCATTTCTACCGTAGCATCGTGCTGATTTCCCTTGTCATCTTGACTAACAAGAGCAGAAACCCCCAAAGTGAATCTAACGCGGTCAGTTTCCTGATCTGAAATAGTGCGTAAGATTGGTGTGCTTTTTTTTACCTCTACATTGACAGGAATTTCTTTTTCTACAAAAGGAAAGTCCTCTAATGGTTCTTGCGTTTGCGTTCCTGCTCGCCACTGAACTTCAACACCATGAATATTTGGATTGCCATCTGCATCTACAACAGGAGTTCCATTCAATAGAAAACCTGACATACCACCCACAGGCCCTTCTATTGGCCCTTCTGAAACTAAATCGATGACATTAAGAAATTGTTTGTTTTTTAAGTTGTCATCGAGCAACCTTGGAGTGATTCCTCCACCGCCACCTTTGCCCATTAAACAGTCTCCAAACCTTGTGATATTACATTTGAACCCACAACCATCTCGCCATAACAGATAGGAACCGGATAACCTTGCCCCACTCTATTTGCTAACGAACTGAAATACTGGTTACTTTCTGAGTTTCGCCCCTCTATGCTTGGCGCTGGCGGTGTTTTAGTTAACATGGTTGCCAATCCCGCGGCGGCCACACCTACACCAGCGGCAAATAATGCGGTCGATGTCATCGTTGCCAAAAATCCGCCCGGTATTAAAAACGATGCGCCAATTAAAGCAGCTCCACCAATAATGCCTAGCCACCCGCCAGATTTAGCACCACCAACTATGGGGACGATCGTAATAACATCACCTTCATTTAATGGCGTACTTAATCCCGTGGAAATACTATCCTCGGTCATATCATTACCTGCGATACGAACGCGAAACTGACCTTGGTTAATCTCTTTTTTCAACCCATCAATTTGATAGCAAAGACAGCGTAAGGCCTCACCTGCATTACTTACCTCAAGCTCGAACCTGCGTCCAAATCTGCGTAAATAGCCTGCAAACTGTAATTTGACCATTGTTTATGCCTCCAAATGCTGTGAGTATATTTAAACCAGTAACCACCGTAAGTATCTCGCTTACTCAATCTGTCTGGCCTGTGATGCAATATCTCTTGATTACCTAAGTACAACGCAGCGTGACAAGGTTTTGATGTTCCTAAGCAAATCAATATCATATCGCCTTCTTGAGCCTCTTCTACTTGATAAAATCCCTGCTTGTCCGTGTTATCAAGATAGAGATTTTGTTCTGTGTACCACCATTCATCGGGACGAATAAAATCATCTAGCTGAATGCCTGACAGATGATAGGCATCACGTATAATGGAATAACAATCCTGCTCACCATGTTTAAACTCTCTACCTAATAGTGGCGCTATTGGCCTGAACTTATGGATCACTCCATCACATACCAACCACCAAGGCAGATTTGTTTTCCTTTGTATTGTTCTATCACCAGAACTCAGGAAAGGCTTTCCGTCAGGGTGACTATGAACAATAGCTTTGACGTCTGAGTAACACTCTGCCGTCATCCAATCGTCTGGGTTAATTTCAAAATAGTTTTGCGGATCGGGATGTATGTTTCTGCAAGGGAAATACCTATCACCCGAAATTAAGCCGCAAGACTCCCTCACTCCTTCCGCTTTCGCGTGAGCGATAATGTCTTTCTCAATCATGGATTAACCTAATTTATTTGAACCTAAAAACCCGCCGAATGGCATCTTTCCTTTGTGTCTTAATTTGCACCCGCTGTATTTATGAGAGCATTTGTCTTTTAAGGGATCGGTTGTTGGTTGGTCTTTTTCATCTGCAACAGGTGGTCCATCATAACCACAATCAAATCCTCGGTATCGCCACGAGCAGATATCAGCCTGAATAACCCGTCTAGGTATCAGGGCGTTATCTGTTTCTGTTGGAAGTGCTAATATATACGTCACAAAATCAGAGTCTGAACTTTCTCGCTGTTCGACAACGTATTTTTGAACGGCTTCTCTGGTTGGATCTGCTTGTGGGTTTCCGTTGGGAAAATTAACAGCATCAAGATATTGCTCTAAAACCTGCCTACGAGTAACGATAGCGCCTAGCGCATCATCATAGTCGTTGTTAATCGCAGTTAACATTCCGTCAAAGTTAGCAAACGTCATTTTTGGTCTGTCTGATGCCCCCTGAGTCGTTACACTAAACCCTGTAACCTGAACAGGATAAGGTTCATATCGTAAACCCTGCCAGACAATAGGTTTTAATAAGCCATTCATGCCGTCATGAAACCGGTAAACATCACCACCAAAACGACTTAAATCGACCTCATACAAATCTAACATTGCATTTTGCTGTAAATCTGCGACATTTATGCGCATCTCTTGAGGTATATCCCTCATGCAACAACCTCCTCAAATGTGCAATCTATCTGCCATACCGTCGCCCTTGGCGTTACCTGCCAGCCACGGCAAACAAATTTACGTTTAGAGTTATCATCACTGGTTAGCCATAAGAATGATTCAACTGCACCTCGAGCCTTAAGGAACTCATCAATCTGTTTCCCAATATCAGTACGCTTAACAAATGAGAGTTGATAAGTCTTTAGTTGGTTGTTGATCCCGTCTTTGACTCTTTGTTCGTAACCGTTACCAAACTTAGCTACTTTCACTTTAGGCTCATTACCCACCTGATAAGCTGTTTCAGGTCGCCATTTAAACTCTTCCATTGGTTACTCCAATAAAAAAGGCGACACAAAGCCGCCTGATCAAATATCAGGATATTAATAAATATCCATTAGGTTATTTTATATATTCAGCCCAGAGAAACTTGCCGAAGGAATGGCTGATTACTTCGGTGTGAGGTACTATGTGGATATAAATATGACCGTGCTCTACAGTTAGATATTTTAACTGCCTTATATGATTCTTTCCCAAATCCCTTAGAAGATGATGAATATGAAGAACTTAGTAAAAAATTCAGTAATAAAGATCATCTTATAGCAAATATGTTATACCTTGAGATGCATGGGTTGATTGAAAAACCATTCATTCAAAGTTCAACACTTGATGGGATCGAATATATTTTTAATAGCTATACCTGATTCATTACTGAAAAAGGTATTGATTTTTTATTAGATGACGGAGGGTTAAGCGCGATACTGAAAGTACAAACAATTCGCATACATAGTGATTCAATTAAAGCATTAGAGGATATTATTTTAACATCTAATGAATCACCAGACATGAAAGCTAACTTGAAATCAAAACTTCATGAGCTTCCTGCAAACGCCATAACACATTTGATGAATGAATTATTGGTGAAGGGGGTAATGAATCTTCCTGTTGCAATTCAGATAATTCAAAAATTCCTCCAGTAGGGCTGTATCTAGTAGAGCACCTAATTAAAGTGAATTTACCCCACCCCAGCGCTCTACTTAAATAAATCCAAAAATAAGTACCATTCCAATCTGCATTGATAAAAAAACCATTGGGATGAATGTTAGCTGTGAATATCTTCATAACTACCTCTCTTAATTACCAACTTCTTACTTTTTCCAAAGCACCACCGCTACGCATTTCGTTACCAAGTACGTCATAAACCGTACCTCTCACCATTTGCTGTATTTGTTGCGCTTCCTTTTGAGTGATGCCATTAGGTGCTTGAACTTGGAATGTAAAGTGCATATCACCCATGCTGACACCATTACCACCTTTACCCATTTGTCGATTACTAATAACTCGACCATTATCACCCGGTATCATGTACTGACTACCGTTAGATGCCTTGAATATCTCAGGCTTACCACCCTCACCCACTCGATACATAGAGCCAGCATTTACGGGCCCACCATTTTTACGAGCACCAGCAAGCGCAATCATAGCGGGAATAGCTGTTGCCATTGCAGCCATACCCCATGTGGCGGCAGAGCCCATCGTGGCAATACTGGTTGTCGCTGCTGCCGGAGCCATAGCATTTGTAATTGCTGCGCCAGTGGTTGTAGCCTCCGCTATAGCTTGTGCATTGGAAGCCTTACGCATGGCACTTTCAGTAACCATATTCTTAACCTGTTGCATACCCATTTGAACCAGAGCGCCAACGGCTTGGTCTACAATGGTTAATGCGACATTACGGAAAGCATCATTAAGGGATTGTGTGCCTGTTAATAGCCCCGTGAGTACGTTAGTAGAGCGTTGTCCTAATGCGTCCAACCCATCAGCTAAGAATTGATTAGCTTGACTTTGATTACGCCATATCTCCCATTGAGCATTTAACCGGTCTTGCTCATATTGAGTATTAGCGGCATTCATTAACTCTAAGCCACGCTGAGTAATAGCGCCTTTTTCTGTTTCAAACTCACGAATAAGTGCAAGTTTACGCTCGTGTTCGTTTTTGAGTTGCTGAACAGGATCCACTTTCCCTTTGATGTCATCTTGCGGTGAGACAGCGTTATTAGCCTTTATTTCGGCTATCTTTTGTTGATATTCCGCCTCAATTTCAGCTTTACGCCTTGCTGCCTGTTCAGTGAGAGATACATCATCTTTTGTTATCCGCTCTAAGTCTGCCAACTGTTTATCGTGAGATTCTTTAGCTTTAGTGACTAAATCAAGATCAAGTGCAGCTTTCTTATCAGCTAGATTGCGCTCAATGTTGTATTTATCTTCTGCAAGTTTCTCAGCTAGTTTAATCTGTTCAGGAGATGCCTTGTCACCCAACGCCTTAACCGCATCATACTTAGCCATTTCAAGAGAGCCGTCTTTGTAACCTTTGTTTAAAAGCTCAATTTCTTCTCTCTGGCGTTTTAATGCTTCGTATGCTGCATCTGTGGCTTTGGTTGATTCCTTGGTTGTTTTGTTACGCTCAGCGGCTGCATCTTGAGCTTTTTGAGTTGCTATTGCTATTTGCTTTAGTTGATATATTTCCCTTTCGTCTGTTATCCCTTTATCTTCAATGTAAAAATCAACTTGCAATAATCTCTTATCAACTTCACTTTTGGCGTTAGCTAGCTTCATTTCACGCTCTAGTGATTTTCTTAAATCCATCCCCTCCTTAGACCATTCGAAAGATATTTTTTCACCATTAAACTCTTTCTTTTTTTGCAGCGCCCTATCAATAGAAAAACCATAAGAATCCCATCCCTTTGCGCCACTTGGTAGAACAGATATTTCCCTTTTTAGTAAATCAATTCCCTCTTTTAACTCACCATTAAGATCAGCTTGAATAAAAGATATGGTATTTTTTGTGCGACTGTAGTTATTTGACGCCTTTGTTGCGTTGTCAGTTGCAATTGCTAACTTATCTTGAGCATCGGCTAGCTGTTTTGTTATGGATTCATATTTACTTGTTCCAACTTTAGCTAAAGCCAAATCAGCCTCTAATTCTCTTACTTTTTCCGCAGCTTGCTTCATAGCGACAGTGGTGTTTAGAACTTCATTTTTTAACTCAGGGAGCGCTTCTTTTAACTTGGCAGATTCAGCCCTCTTTTGTTCCCTTGTCATGTTTTTCATTTCAGCAGTTAATTGATTTACTCCCTCTGCAAGTTTTACTGCTTCTTCTCTTGCTTCTTTTGCCTGCTGGTAGAAATACATGATCGCAGCACCCGCGGCCATTGCTATACCTGCTGGGCCACCAACAAAACCTAGAGCTTTATTAGCTAAACCGATAGATACAGAAGCGGCTCTTGCTGCTGCGGCTGAGTTAGCCATTGCTGCTGTCTGCGCTTGCGTTGCTTGCTTATGATTTATCGCCGCGGTTGTTGCGGCAGATCTAACGGCAATTAAATTTGCCAGCGCGGTTGCTTCTGCGTTTGTTCCTCTTGCGGCCGCAAATTCAGTTTTCGCTTTCTCAACTAACGCTCTGGCTGCTGCTAAATCTAAAGCGGTCTTTCTTGCCGTCATTATTGCATTGTGTTCAGCTACTCTAGCAGCTTGAAGGTTTGCTATCGCTTCTTGCCTTGCTGCAACTGCTGATTGCATTTTAGCTTTGATAGCCAACCCCATTGCGGCAATGTATCTACCGCCAACAACGGAGGCAACTAGACTAACCGCTAAAACCATTTCATCGAGACTCTTACTTGCAGTAATTACAGCATCGCTGAATACGTTAATAGATGCCTTTATTGTTGTATTCTCACCAAGGAACTTAGTTAAGTTATTCCCTGCTTCTTGAAATGCCTGCGACATTGTTCGAGTGGTTTTAGCGAACTCTTTACCAATAGCATCCCCCTGAGACAATAACCCTTTTACAACAACATCAGTGGTCAACTTGCCTTCTGCTGCCATTTTACGAAGCTGACCTATACTTACTCCTAGTGAATCAGCCAATGCAACCATTAAGCGACTACCCTGTTCTGCTACTGAATTAAATTCTTCACCACGGAGAACACCAGAAGCGATACCCTGTGATAACTGAATGATGGCGTTTTCTGCTTCCTGCGCAGTAGCACCAGAGACGATAAAACCTTGGTTGATGATGGATGTTAATTTTGCTAAGTCTTCCGCTGATGTGTTGTATTCTCTCGTTCCTCGTTCAAGTCGCGCATAGAGTGTTGCTGTGGCATCGAGGCTAGATCGCGTTGCTTGAGAGATATCAAATACTCGTTGAGTGACATCAATAAGTGACTCACTTGCGCGAACTGAGTTAGATAGCTTGTTGTTTAATTCAGTCCATGCCTCTGAATAACTAGCAACCATTGAAACCGATAAATAACCAGTTAGAGCAGCCGCAACTTTGGATAGAGACTGCATTGAACGCTCTGTGTTATTTACTGACTGAGACGTTCGGTTAAAGCTACTATCCATACGATTAAGGCGTTGCTCTAACTGCTGTTGCGATGCAAGCAATTGCCGAACATCCATTTGAACTTGATAAACAATTTCGCCTACATTTGCCATTTATCGGCTCCTTAAAATGAAAAACCCCGCCGAATGGCAGGGTTGTAATGTGTAATTAATGTATATTATCAATTGAAAATATAATTTAATTTTTTCATGTAATCAGACTTACTGTTCAATCTTCCAGTTTTTTTATCAGCCGCTAATTCAGCTGTTATTAAATTTATATCACCAATATTTTCATCATTTATTGATAAGCTCATTATTGAATAGCTACTTCCAGCGCTTCCATAGTTTGTTTTGTTTAGAGTACATATTGCATTACCAACCAATTCAACGCCCATGGCATTTTTAGCCATATATGTTTCTATTATCTCAATTTTTGATCTCTCGCGCTTATCATTGTCTATTGCATCATCAATATTATTGAATGGAGCCATTTGCACTATCTCTGCAAGCTCATTTCTAGTTAGTGGTAATTCTCGTATATAGTATTCATCTAATTTATATGATGATGGTGACTTCATTAGCGACCTTGTCATTTCAGCGCAGTAATCAGCTAGATGTTTATCATTAGCCTTATCATCAGGAACAAGATTTACTGACAAAGCTGCAACCGCTGCAATAATCGCAACACCGCCTAAAATTCCAGAAATAACCTTAATATTCCCCACGGCACCGCTACCTCAATGTTGATTTACTATTGATTTATTGGCACAACTCGGCCAAAAGCATCATTCCCAGTCACATCATATAGTATGTTGTTAGAGAACATAAACACATACCTTTTAGCGCCAGTATATCCACCATAACTATTTTTTGCGTTCACCATAACTGGTGCTACCCATCCATAAGTCACTCCCCCCTTAGATGGTGCCCAAGCGCCATCTTGAGAATATCCTTTAAATGGTTGAAGAAATGTATATTGAGCTGAATACGGATCCTTTAGCATAGTGCTCATTGTATTTTTTATTTGAGCTTGATAGTCGTCAGGCAACGCCCCATAACTGGCACTTTCAATTTGCTGTTGTGTTGGCGGTGAAACACTAGCGCACCCTGTTAATGATAAAGCTGATAATGATAAAATAGATGTAATTAATAATCTTTTCACAACACCATCCTCGTTAGTTAATTTGTTATTAGTTTAGCTGTTTGTGGTGCAAATGGGAGCAAATTATTTACACTCTACCCATTGCTCAGTTTCTTTTGTATTTATATTCGAAACAGCGTATTCATTATGTATTTCTGCCATTACATAGATATAATTACTGTCTTTTTCCATATAAAACCCGTTATTTCTTGCCTTCATTGCAGGGCTAATTAACTTATATCCATCAGGTCTTATCGCTGTAAATTTATCACCATTCAGTATTACTTTCGTATGGAATCTGCCTTGCATTGGCCCCATCGCATCGCCAATTAATACAGCTTTTGAGTATATGCAATTATAGGTTTTACTATTGCTTAGTGCTCGACTAGCTAATGATGCGGCACTACTAGAGTTGTGAGTCAAAGATGATGAAGACCCTGTATTCGTATAAGAGCGTAAATTATTTGTTGTAGATGGATTAGACGTATAACTATTCGATGTTCCTACCCTGCATACTTTGTTTGCAGAAATGCATGTGTTACCACAAGGAATTCCTTTTCTGCAATTTTTCGCTTCAGCATTATTCAAGAATAAAACAGGTAGAATCGTTACGAAGCACATGAGAATGCATTTTGAGGAAATCATTCTTCCTCCTTATACATTTTTTTGACTGTTTCAATAAACAACTCTCTAAATTTTTTAGATTCAATATCTGCAATATTCTCTATTTTAGATTGTCCGTAATCTTTATTGATGGACTCTTGAATAATTTGAATTATCTCAGCATTCATTGACCTACCATTCCTTTCTGCAATCTCTTTTAATTTCTCATGCATATCAGGTGGCATTCTTAATTTAAATTGAGGATATTCTCTGCTCATATTATCACCTTAATTTTTCTTGACAGTCTATAACGGTGATAGTACATTCTCAATTGAACCACGGTGGTTTACAAAGAGGTTAAGAATGAAGGGAGCAAGAAAACTACCACAGCTTAATTTTCGTTGGCCTAAAAAGGACATTGAACTAGTTAAGCAGTGGGCAGAGAAAAACGGAAGATCTTTAAATAATGAAGTTCACAGAATTGTGATGGAATATTTAAAAGATAAGGCAATAACCAATGAGTAAAAACAGCGAAGCCCCAACTGCGGTAACAGTCGAGGCTTCTAATTTGTCAGAAACTACGGAGTAACCGACATGACTAGTGTATCAACAATCAATGTACCTTTCCACGGTAACAACCTGTGTGTAGTAAATTATAACGGAGAACCATACGTCCCAATGAAACCCATCGTTGAAGGCATGGGTTTAACTTGGCAATCTCAATTTGAAAAGCTAAAACAAAGGTTTAGTAAAGGGATCACGGAAATCGTGATACCTTCAAAAGGGGGTGAGCAATCAATGCTTTGCCTCGCCCTCCGTAAACTTGCAGGCTGGCTTCACACTATCAGCCCTAACAAGGTAAAACCAGAGATCCGCGATAAAGTAATCAAGTATCAAGAAGAGTGTGACGATGTACTTTACGAATATTGGACTACTGGTGAGGTTAAGAAAAAACACAAATCAACTGTTCAGGAACGCAACCCATTAAAGAATGCTGTTAATCTACTGGTTAGCAAGAAAGGCATCATGTACCCAGAAGCCTATTCTCTTGTTCACCAGAAATTCAATGTTAGTAGCATTGAAGAATTAACAGTAGATCAGATACCAGATGCGGTTGAGTATATTCACAAGTTTGTACTTGAAGGTGAATACATTCCTAAACAGGAAGAAAATATACTTTTTGAACCAAATCAAAACTCAATCACCGTAACCATACCAAAAGAAGGAAGATGGTTAGTTTCTTATAAAAATGGAAAGCAACAAGTAGTTAGCGTTGATGGTCATAACGTTGTCAGTGTTGAATACATTCAAAAATTACAACGTGACTCTAATGCGCTTATTGAGTTACTGCAAAACTTCCGTCTACGCACCCAAGTTATGCAAGGTGAGAAAAGCGGAGATATTTTAAACACTCCGTTAATTGCATAACAATAGTAGTAACGCCCAAGGACGGGCTATCAATTCTAACGATTCGTTATAATCAAACTATATCAATAAATTACACAAGATAAGTTTTACAACTTTTTTGTAAAACCCTTTAGGAGTCGCTCAATATTTGAACTACAAAACTTTTGTAGTTACCTACAATTATTTTGTAGGTCGGTCATTTCAATTTAGAACAATCAAACAATATCAATAATTTGAGATATTCAGGCAACAAAAAACCCACCGGAGTGGGTTAGTTTTCAGTTGAGTAAGATTAGGTGTTTTTTAATTTAATCACACTGCAGCATAGCTTGCCAAAATCAGGATTACATAATTCTGCTGCGTCATACTCCCTAGACCAATGACACAACCAATCTTCAAGATCTTCGCAACTATAATTTTTAGTGGCTAAACCAGATGCAATATCAACCATATCATCACCTGGCGCAGTAAGCTCATAGCCATTTATTAATAAAAAAACATAACCACACATCATGGCTGTTCTTTTATTAGCGTTCGCGAAAGGATGATTTTGGATTAGACTTTCAATAAGAACAGAGGATAGCCTAAACATATCCTCTGTTTGTTCATAATATCTTATTAAGCTAGGTCTAGCTTGTGAAGATTCTAGGTTGCTTTGGTTTAGAACTCGGATTGGCTCATCTGGCGTTTGCGCTTTAATAAGAGCCTCATTGATATAAATTATATCATCAACGGATAAGTAATTTACGCCTTCAAGATGATAACCAAACTCCCTAGACATCGATTACACCTTAGATAATTTATCCATAGCCGTCTCATAACGATCAAATCCAAGGATGAAAGCATTTCTCACCTGATCTTTGTGTGAGCAATTATATCCAACTACCGCTCTAGGAGACGCAATTTTACTTTTGTCACGAGGCGGTATATCTAATCGACTAGCCTTTCTCAGTGCGTGACTCATATGAATATCCTCTTACCAGGATCTCTGGCATATATACAAAATAGACAATTTTGAGGTTATTGCAGTTACTCTGCATGTACAAAACTACCCACACTCTTAGTGGGTACTGGATTATTTTTTGTGAACCTTTCGACCAGCGGCATATTTATAATAGAGTCATCTTGACGTTATTACAACCAAGATTTATCAATTAAAGCTTGTTTTTTTTCGTTTATAAACGGTTATAGAGGTCTATAAACGCGATTTTAGGCGTCAGTTACCTACCAATGTCGTCACTCAGCTATCTTCGTACAAGGTTGGGATTAGCGCTTTCAGAAAACGAACTTATCTCTTCCTACTCACTAATCGACGCTTACCACTGATCAGTTCATCATTGCGTTTATCGTCTTGCTTCATGATGTTGTCGTATTCTTCTTTCGTGAAGCCTTTCTCGTCAGGATATTTAGCTTTGAGCATCATCTGAAATTCAGTCATGGTTAATTGCTCGGCTTCTTCTCTATTCATACCAAAATGAGCACGAGCAGAGCTAATGTAGTCAATTGCCATAAACTCATCTGAGAATTCGTTTTTGCCTTCATTGCGTTGAAGTTTACGGATCTTCGCTTTACCGATAATTCCATGAGTGAATAATTCTCGGGCAATGACGATAATGTCAGCGATTGGCATCTTGCCGTTTTTATAGACAATACCTCGCTTACCCGATCTCCATTCACCAATAATTTCTGAACAATCATCATCACAGCACGCCTGCATAACCATCATTGCAGTTTGTAGGATATTACGCCCATATGTTGGCTTGCTAATGGCTTTTATTAACCACTCAGGAATAACCCTGTAGCTCATTACGGCGCGTGCAATTAACTCTTGCACCTCAGCGCCATTTAATTGACCGTAGGCTTTCACAATCTGTTTAGGCTCACCGATTCTTGTCATATTGATGAACGATGGTCTAAATAAGTAATCCTTTTTATCAGTAGAGATAACCATCTCCCCGATTTCTAAAATAGGTGTCATAATCCCTCCTGAATATTATCAAGGGCACTCGAAAGCACCCTTTGTAATATTAAGCAGCGGTAACAGTGACCACGCATTTTGCTGTTTTACTACCATCTTCAGATGTGACAGTGATATTTGCAGTACCTTCAGCAACACCACGCACGGTGACTACATTCACAAGCTGAGTAACTGTTGCAAAGTTCGGCTTATCGCTCACAGCGGTGTAGTTTTTGTTCGTCGCATCGGTTGGGGTAAATTTGACGGTAAATGTCTTAGTTTCACCCACTTTTACAGACAGAGTGGCTGGCTCGACGGCAATACTTTGAACAACGATTTCTTCTTGTAGCCACTCAACCGTTTCTGCATCAGCAACTTTTAGCTCACCTGAATAGGTAGAAATTTCTTTTGTTGGAAACTCCATTGACCAAGATGTGAAAGCCATATAACCCTGAACAACATCAGAGCCATCGCCTTTCATATCAAGTTGAACCCAATATGACGGTTGGCGACTTGCTTTGATTTCATCAAGGATTTCTTTGGCAATATCAAACGCGGAAGTAGAACCGGTTACACCAGCTTTCTTTAATTCACCATCAAAACTAATGGTGAAGTCAGCACCAGTAACAATTGACTCAGTTAAGCCTTTGGTGTCATCAGCATTAGATGTCACTGTCTCCATACCGAAATCGAATGACTTGCTTGTTAGCGCACCTAAGCGCAAGAATTGATCTTGTGCTGGTACTTGGTCAGGGCAGCCTTTTGCAATGCGCAGAATACCTGCGTTACCCATCACTAGGCCTTTATCATCAGGGCATTGTGCCATGTTATAACCTCTTTATTTGCAAATAAAAAAGGCCGCATAAGCGACCTGTTGAGATGTGTTTAATTTAAGATGTACAGCGGAAAGAAAGCGGGATAATAAACCTACCTTCTGTCGTTTGAATTGGATTAACAAAACCAGATGTATTGATAATAAAACCAATGTTATGACTTCTAGAGTGACACCTTACATACTCTAGTATTTCGTTAGCTCTCTGAACAATAAAATCAATCCACGCCTTGCCAGATATGAGTGAAACGGTGAAGAAATCATCGCCACTTAAATCATCAATACGACCAGTTCCATTTAGTTGCTGAAATACGATATATGAATCTGAATCATTACCTTCTTTTTCATTCCAAATATAATCCTGCTGAATGAAACCATCAGATAACCCTGATTCAGAAAAATAGTTTTTCAGTCTCTCAAAGGTCGTCATATTTTAAGTTCCTCAGCAACAGCCTGATCAATCATTTGCTTCGTTTCCTTAAACCCCTTCAGGAGGAATTCTTTCTTAGCAGTAGGTCTGCGGAAAGTTTGTTTAACATTAGGATCATGAACAAAAACAGCATATGAAGCAGAATAACCAACGCGACCAGTAAATAGAGCACCTTTTACTTTTACATCTCTAAATTGTGAATTAATGAGCGTTTTAGTGTCAATTGGCGTGTATACAGCAGCTTGCCTGCCACCAATATCTAGCGCTCTATGCATGGCTCGAGCTATCTTCTTTGATGCTATGCTTCCAACCAGAGAGTTTAAGTTAGATATCGCATTACTTATTCCTTTTACTTTTGCCCCCATAGTTACACCGCCGTTGTTAGTGTGTAATCATCTAGACCGCCATTAATATCACGGTCTCTATCGATAGACTTAATCCTACTAGCACCATGCAAAAATGGCTCTCTGTCTTCATACTTACCGATGGCGATATAGTCTTCTTGAGAAGCTTCGCTATACTCAGTCCAAATGACATTCTTAATAATTATTTCAGTACCAATAGTTTTACTACCATCTTTAAAGCTACTTCCGTAATCACACCGGATATGGATTGGCTCTGAAAATATAGGCTTCCCGTATTTATCTTTCCCCTCAACTTTCCAGATGGTTGCCCACCCTTTGCAAAATCGTCGCAGGATTTTCCCCATATCACCCCCGAACTACATCAAACTGAATGACACCTACGGGGCGTTCAATAGGAAGGCTATTAGTACATCCATTGGTATCTAGGGAAGACAGCATTTTTAGCAACGTTTTTCTGCCATCAGAAAAATACTGATATGAAACAGAAGCGCCAGAAGGTGCGTGCTCTGACGCGATTTTACGAACATCAGCAGATGATAATATAAGGATAACCGAATACAGTTTAATTAAAGCAATTACCGCATCTGAATACCCTGCGCTATCAAGGCAAGTATCAATAGTGTCCACTATAGATATAGCAGAGTTTATGACAAGACTTGTTGCCTCAAACCCCATCACCTCTAATTGCTCATTAACTTGCTCAACCGTAATCGCAATAGACATGCTCACTCCTCATGGATAAATAAGGGGCGGCGGCCCCTCACGTTACCCACCAACGCTAGTATCTTTGCCAAATGAAACCATAACACCAGCAGTATCTTTAATATCCGTAGCAATTTGCTTCCAGTTAGCTACCGCGGCAATCTGTTCGTTAGTTGGGGATTTGATGCTATCTTTGCTCCACTGGTAACCACGCAAACCAATAGTAAAGTCGTACTCACCTTGCATTAGTGCCTTAATATTTTCTTGCCCTAATACATCCTGAGCCTTCATGATTAGTGGTGATGTTTGAACCGCAGCAGCACCAGTCACTAAACCTAGCGAATGTTGTTTGTCTGCATCAGATAAAGCTGGAATATCAGAGATAACAAAACGACGGCCAAGGTTATCTTGTTTAATGGCGACGTTGCCAATTTGGAATAGGTTATTTGCGTTGGTTAATGTCTCATCCATAAAGTCGTTGAATGTTGCACCATCCATCAACCAAGCAACAATACGCGAATATGCATCACCGAATGGACGTGTTGCTTTATTTAAACCTCTTAATGATGGTGTTTCACCTCCAACAGTAACGGCTGTTTTATTACCAGAAATAGCTGCTTTTAATGCCGCGCCAGTAGTATTCAGGTAATCTTGTAACATGGCTTCTGCTGATTGAGCAGCAACTACCGCAGCCGCTTCTGATACGTCCTTACCTAGTCGCTTCATCATTGTCGGGGTAACTGAGACAGGGCCAATACGACCATCAATCTTAATCATACGGTCAAGAATTTGCCCCAATTCTTGTGGCGTTAGATTACCTGAACCATATGCATTGCGTCGCTGAGCCAGACCACCAAGCAACTGCCATGATGTTTGCTCAATGTAATCACCGATATGATCACCATCGCCAATAACTAAAGCACCACCAGATGCTTCGTTAAATTGACGGACAGCCTGAGCAACCAACTCTGTTGCCGCTAGAGACACTTGTTTTTGAAAAATATATAAAGACATATAAATTAATCCTCTTGGATATTAGCAATGATTTCACGTGCGCTGTCCACTAACGGATTCGCGCTTTTGGGTTTTTCACTGCCTCCGGCTGGTGATTTCCCTTTACCGCCTTCCCCTCCGGTTCCGGTGGCTTTACTACCAATAATTACTGGAGCAAATAACGGGTTACTACGAAATTCTTTTTCTAAATCATCAATGGTAAATGCAGAAGGATGACCGTTAGCATCAACCACTCGCGTTTTACCGTCTTCTACTGATAATCGAGATTTAATGTGTGGCATGATTAACGGAGCAGCGTCACCAGCAAGCTTTGTAGCCACAGTTTGAGCAACGTTATCAACTAATAGCGTATGTAGACTCGCGTCTTTCTCCTGCAGCTGTGCTAATAACTCGTTTTCACGCGTCTTTAACTTTTCAGCCCAGCTTTTTTCTAGTGATTCGATATCGCCATTTTTACGCGCTTGATCTTCTGCTGCTTTTTTTGCAGCCTCTTCAGCTTGCCGGCGTTTCTCCTGCTCTGATTTTTTCTCAGAAAGTAATTCATCAACTTTCTTTTGAAGACCTGACACATCTGGAATTTCTGGCATACCTTCGATTTGAAGTTGGTAATTACCACCAGACTCTTTGTAAAGAGCCTTTTGCTCATCAGTTAATGCGTCAAATTCTTCTTTCGTTAATAAATATTTAAACATCGTAAAACCTCTGGTTTAGATGGTGCAGTCTCTAACTGCGGATAATAAAAAACCCACTCAGTGGTGGGTTTGTGTTATTTCAATTCAATTCCTGCTCGCTCAAACGCTTTAGGCGCAAACTTTTGCATATCTTTAAGTGTCATTGGTTTAAAGTTTTTATGTAACTGCAACTGTGCGAATCGCTCTGGAGATAAACCACCATCACGAAACAACTTCCCTCTAGTCGGACCCAATATTAAATCCTGTCTTTTGGCCGGTTGCCTAGATAGCCATTCATAATAGCTTTCTTCTCCCCATTCAGATCTTCCTATTGGTTTAGTTATTATCAAATTAGCAAATTTATCATTAAGTATTGGCAATCGCTGACTTCGGCAGTTTGGGTGTAATGGTGGCATTGGGCCAGCCCCAACAGGATATCGGTTTCCTGATAAAGCCCTACACGTCGATGATGTTTTGTTGTCCAGTATTGCGCTGAATTCTTCCTCTTTAATTAAATCGTCATTCTCCTTATAAAATTCCTGAGCCGCACATGTATGAGCATGCTGAATTGCCGTATTTGCAATTGTTCTGTAGTTGTAAGTAATTCGAGATATCGTCGATGTAGAGACCTGTGTTTTATCAATTGCAGCCCCATTAATAGTGGACTGTAGAACTTGAATGTTACTTTGAGCAGCCATAGCCAAAACAGTCTGATTCTCTACTTGCTGGATAGAGCTAGTCACCCAAGATGATATAAATTTCTTGAGAAATAAAGAGCCGCCCCAAGCGGTTAATATCAGCGGCACATTTAAAATGGCTTTTTTAACTTTCTCAGCACCAGGCTTGCTTACTTCATTTGTTACTATCTGCGATAAGCTATCAACTTCAAGTTGGCTTGACTCAACACCGATATCGAGAACAGATTGCAGTAAATGCTCAGAGTAACTGGTCAGAACTGGTGATAGCTCTCGCTTTAACTCAGCAATTATGGCGTTTAGTTTTGACCTCGATGTTATCTGACCTGAGAAATTAGCTAACGCCTTAGCAACAGCCGCCCTTAGCTCTCTTTGCATTTCCTCTCTATCAACAATGCCAGCTTTGAGTCGTTCTAGGAGAATTTGGATCATCATTGAATTATCTAACATCAACTGCGATTGCATATTCACCTCTACATCATTGAGTTAGCTCGCGATAATTCTATCTCTTCGATAACATCCTCAGCTTTCTCATCTTGAGGGATGATATTGATACTTTGCAGGTACTTAACAAAATCAATCAATCGCATAGCCCCAGATTGGAGAGAAGCAAGGAGAGCTGTGATTGCTTGCGAATCCAGTTGAGCAATATCGTAAACTTTGTTTATCTCAATAGTTGCCTCACCACTCCCCTCAAACTGAATGCAGAAATTAAGTGCTCGGTTAACGGCCTTTTCGACGTTTCCTGAACACAACGAAAGCACTGAATTATCTGTTTGAGCCTCATCCTGTGCCTGAGTCGCTGTTCTTGCTGATGTCCCGCGTTCAACTAGCTTAGCTCCTAGCATTGCCATCTGCTTTTCTCTGCGCTCAGCTAGGTTTATTTGAATGTTTCTGTCTTCTGGCTGCGCAAATTTCATATCACCACCCTGTGGCAGCAACACCCCTTTGCGTGAACCAACAGTAAACCCTTCAGACACGTGTCTTTCAACCCAATCATCAGTAAGGCCAGTTAGTGCAATCATCGGCTGACCGACAGTATGTGCAGACTCTGCGATATCAGCCTCAACTTGATAATGTTTGATATTTAAGTACGCAATATCTGCAAGAGGAGGAGCATCAGGGGTGTGATCATTGTTCATTGAACCAATCCATGACCACGGCAACTCCCTTAATGGAATGCCGTGTGCATCCTTTAATACAACCCACTCTGTAACTTTTATATCTCCATCTTCATACCAGCGACGAGAGCAAGCTACATTGTTAACAAGCCTTAATTCAATCCAGTTATTCTGCATTTGCAGTTCAAAATCATCTGTATCTACTGGCTCCTGATATTTGAGGACAACGAGGGATGTTTTCCCGTTCGTTACACGCCAATTGATAATTTCTTTTGCTGTAAACAACCGAATATAGGAGCGACCTTTATTAGCCTCTGACTGAATACCTGAACCACTAAAATCACTTAATAAACCTGCTCGACCACGCTGTAAGTTTTGCGATAACGCATCCCTTATCATTTGAGTAAGTGGCTGACCTTGACCGTCAATATCAGTTTCTAAATACTCAACATCACCACTAATACTAATCTTTACTGGCTTACTGAAAGCAATACCAAGTAAACCACTAAGTGTCCTACCCGTGGCATTCAGAAAGGATGCTCTAGCTAAATAGCGCTTATAACGCTCATTACCCTTATCATCTTCATCTTTGTTATCTGCCGGATGAGGGAGGTATTTCTCTTTCTTGCTTTTAACAACTCGTTCGCCATCAACACAATCGCCAACCATGTCCCATTCAGGCAAAAACTCATTGTAAGCTGGATGCTTGTAATCAACGTTTGTATTCATGTTAGTTCCAGTTAAATTCTATTTTCTTAGTCAACCGTTTAGTATTTCTTCGACTCACTGCAAAATATCTAAATCCATCAGCATCATGTGACGTGTAATCGTGAAGCGGTTTATCTTTCCAACAGCCTCGCTTGTCATCCCACTCTTTACGATAAGCTTCTAGATGAGCAATGCCTTCACTACATTTATGCTCATCAAACACGCAAAGTGGCAGAATTTCACGTACTGCCTCGATACCTTCATCAACTGAAAGCTTCGGCACTACTTCAAATCGGATTGAGTAAATTTGTCCGTCGATTTCGTACCCCTCACGCGCTAATTCACGCCGAGATTTCGCATCCGAGCCAAACTCACGGTTATCGATATCATGAGGGCCATTGTGACTTGCATATGTGTAGCCTTTGTCTTTCAGTACTTTCATGTAGTGCCGTAGACCTTCACCACTGTTTGAGTAGTGGTCTATAATGTGGAACTCTTCGCCCACTTCACGGATAAACCAAATTGATGTTGAATCACCGACGCCAATATCCCAGTACGTGTGAACCGGTAAGTGTGAGTTATCAGGAAGTGTGCCAATGCGTTTATTTTCGTACAGGTAGCGGAATTGCTTAGCGTAGTAAGCGCCTTCAACCGATTGTTGGAATGCCTCAGACGGTATTGACGGGTATTCCCGTTTCATATCGTCGCCAAGCGTTTTCTCTTTGGCGTAATACCATGCTTTCTGGCGCTCGTTTAATTGAACACCATGTTTGCTGGCTATCTCATCAAAGTAATCAACTAACCGCTGGGGTAATGGCTCAACAGGGTTAATGGCATACTCTGGATTCTTCCACCATGAGAAGAAAAAGAACTTCCAGTCTAGGTTAGAGAGAGTCTTATTCTGAATTTGCGCTTTCTCAGCAGACTGGCAATAATCGAAGAAATAACCTGCTCGACCCTCCGCTGTGCTTTCAATCGTCGTAAAACAATCGCTTGATACCGCCTCAAATGCGCCAGTGACAATCTCACGGGCTTTCTCTGGATACTTAGCACATATCTTACCGAACTCAGAAACGTGCAAATAACGGAGTGTACCGCCACGAAATGACGTGCTGATATAAAGCGAGCCGCCTTTGCTAAACACCAACTCACCAGCCGCATCATTACTCGCTGGGTTAGCCGCTTTGATTTCATCGGGTAGCTTGTCATAGGCATACTTTATCTTTTCCCTAAATAGCCGCTTAGCATCGTTAAGTGTGTGGGCTATCAATGCACATTTAGCCGCCTCAAATAACGCTGCGTCTAGCTGGATAATGCAGACCTCAGTAGTGAAGCCAAGCTGACGGGCTTTAAGGATAATGTTTCGCGTGTGCATCCCTTCAAAATATTCGAGTTGCTCAGGCGTCATTTTAAATCGAACTGGCTTGCCTTCTTTATTGGTTATCCAGTAGAGGTGATTTAATCGCCAGAGCTTATCTCTCAATAATGCAAGATGTTCTGGCTTCATGATTATTCCTTAGATAAGTCGTCCATTAGTTCTGATAGCTGACTAGCTGTCTTATTCGGCTGAACATCATCAAGGCCATATGCTTGACGCTCAAGGCCAACTAAATTTTTAAATGTTTCGCTTAATGCTTTGGCTGACTTAACGCGCTCAGGGAGAGATATGATTGAATGATAAATTTCATTGAGTTTATCGCGTCCGTTATCATCAGGACTAAACATTAACTCGCCAAGTTTTCTTAAGGCTGGCACATCAGCACATTCAGCAGATAGTTCATCAAATAAGTTGTTGGTTAATTCTCTAGCCCTTCGAATATCGCCTCTATGCTCCATGCGGACATTAGCGATAACCTCGGCATTAGCCTCAATAAGTTGCCGTTCTGAAATAGCCTTTTCGGTGGCAACCAGACTGGCAACCTCCCTTTTGGCAACCAAGTTTTCAGCCCTAGCCTTAACCTTTGCCTTTAAATCTCGCTCCCATCCTTCTTTCTTAGCACGCTTACTTATCGCCTGATGGGTTATCTCGTATTGAGAGGCTATTTCCCTTATGGACATCACGCCAGCTCGGTAAGCCGACTCGATGGCCTCCCAATCTGGTCTTTTAGCCATATCCATTCCTTAAATAAAAAAGGCCGCTAGGGCCTATTTGGTTTTCTGTTTGTTGACTAACTTGCCTAACTCGCGCTCGACGATTTCAGCAACTATTCTCCCATCATCAACTCTTCCACAGTGTAAGTATTCAAGTGATTGCTGTAATTGACGATAGAGAATGGATAAGTTTGCTTTTTCTTGTTTGGTCATACTTTCTCCTTAGCGAACTTACTCGCCCACACTTTGGCAATATGTAAGCAGTCGTCAAACATTCGCCCTTTTCTACTTGCTTGAGAGCTTCGGCGATAATGATCTACCGCCATGTAACTTGCTCTACGACAAACAGGTAAAGAAAAGCCGAGCTTTTTTAACTCGGCTAGTACGTTCTGCTCTATGAATTGTTCGTGGTTCATGCTGGCTCTTCTCCATCTGGAAATTCGCCCATATCAGGCAAGGTTAATTGTGATAGTTCTTTAATTGCCTTCTTCGCTTTGCGTATTTTCTTTAAGTGACGCTTGCGTAAATTCATTAAGTCACTACCTTTCCTGCCAAAGTTCTCGAACGACCAGTTATCGGCTGCTACTAATCTATTTTGCATCTCATTGATAGTCAGGGTTTTAAGCTCATTCATGTCAAGGTTTGCTAACCCTGTTTGTGGTTTTGACTCTTTTTCAGCTAGATCAAGTAACCATCGACGCAAGGATTTCGCTACATCTGTATTAGCTAACATTCCGATTAGATGTGCACCTCTAACAGAGAAGATCCTGACCTTTTTCTTACGTAAGTTGTTGTTTATTCCATTGGTCATTGTTTCAGTGACCATTGTCATATCATCAGAAAACTCGTCTTTGTTGGCGTTATATAGATTGGTTACTGACTTCTCATTTTTGTATTCGAGTAGCTTAGCCATCTGAGAGCTGGTAAACCAAATCTTATTATCACCATTATCAAATGGAGTAATTTCATTACCTTTGAAAACTAATGATTTGCTCATGGTGTAAATCCTTATAGAAAAGCGAACCTGTTCACCAGAAATAACCGCCCCACAGAAAACACCATTAACGGTTTTTCTCAGGTTCGACTTTCTGTAAGGTTCTGTGAGTGTTTTTAATTGCGCGGTGAATGCACAGAATGAAATGCGTAGAGTTCGCAGCTTAGCGATACACTGCCAAGCCACTTCTAGTCTGTTCCTAGCAGTCAAGATATGATCACTCTCCTTAATGGATAAACGACTTATCTAATTGCTGATATATATATTTACTTAAGCTATACTAAGTAATTATCACTATACTTTGATTAATATCCTGTTAGTTTGCCCATGCACCCATGCTGGGCTTTTTTTTATTCCATGCATTCTTGTTTGATATAATCCTGCAACCCTTTAATCATCTGTTCTGACTCTGCAATTCGCTCTCTGAGTAACCAATAATTTCGGATAGCGGTGTCAGTAGGTCGGGCGGTGGTTGCATAAGCCAAGCTGGTGGAGGGAG
>PPYF01525401.1_pt1 | contig 24036 bp, 17 predicted proteins | sample 1559871 | NCBI WGS metagenome assembly PPYF01 (sample SAMN08240021, study PRJNA423297) | Human gut metagenome, whole genome shotgun sequencing project. | reverse complement strand
GTAGCACGTCCGACCTTCCTGTTATGGAGAAGGCTGCGCAACTGCTGAATGATATGCATGTACCGTTCGAAATGAACGCGCTTTCTGCTCACCGCACGCCTGAAGCTGTGGAAGAGTTTGCAAAGAATGCCCGCAACCGTGGCATTAAAGTTATTATCGCCGCTGCCGGAATGGCTGCCGCCCTTCCCGGTGTAATTGCAGCCAACACTACACTGCCGGTGATCGGGGTACCCGTAAAAGGCTCCGTGCTCGATGGTGTAGACGCGCTTTATTCTATCATCCAGATGCCTCCGGGCATTCCTGTGGCAACGGTTGCTATAAACGGAGCGATGAATGCCGCTATCCTTGCCATTCAGATGTTGGCATTGAGTGACGAGAAATTGGCAGAAGCTTTTGCTGCTTACAAAGAAGGACTGAAAAAGAAAATCGTAAAAGCAAACGAAGAACTGAAAGAAGTTAAGTTTGAATATAAAACAAACTAATGTGATTTACGATTTGACAATTTACGATTGGCGATTGAAATATCTTCGTAAATCGTATGTTGTCTTTGCACGTTGTCTTTGCATATTGCGCAGAAAGTGTTTTCAGTCATCAAATCATATATCGTAAATCATAAATCATAAATCAAAATGGTTGATCTATTCAATTATTTTCGAAGAGAAACCACAGAAGTAAATATTGGGGCTGTGCCGTTGGGCGGCCCCAATTCTATTCGTGTCCAGTCGATGACCAATACGTCTACACAGGACACGCAGGCTTGTGTGGAACAGGCGAAACGTATTGTTGACGCAGGTGGCGAGTATGTCCGCCTCACAACGCAGGGTATCAAGGAAGCGGAGAATCTGATGAATATCAATATCGGACTACGCAGTCAGGGATATATGGTTCCATTGGTTGCCGATGTGCATTTCAATCCGAAAGTGGCGGATGTAGCTGCTCAATATGCGGAAAAGGTGCGCATCAATCCGGGAAACTATGTAGATGCTGCGCGTACTTTTAAGAAACTGGAATATACAGACGAGGAGTATGCGCAGGAAATACAGAAAATCCATGACCGGTTTGTCCCGTTCCTGAATATCTGTAAGGAGAATCATACAGCGATCCGGATCGGTGTGAATCATGGCTCTTTGTCCGATCGCATCATGTCACGCTATGGTGATACTCCCGAAGGAATGGTGGAATCCTGTATGGAATTCCTTCGTATCTGTGTAGCGGAGAACTTCACAGATGTGGTGATTTCTATCAAAGCCTCCAATACCGTGGTAATGGTGAAAACCGTTCGTCTGTTGGTGGACGTCATGGAAAAAGAGGGGATGGCTTTCCCATTACACCTCGGAGTGACAGAAGCCGGAGACGGAGAGGACGGGCGTATCAAGTCGGCTCTCGGCATCGGAGCATTGTTGAGCGACGGGTTGGGCGATACCATCCGCGTATCTTTGAGTGAAGCACCCGAAGCTGAAATTCCGGTAGCCCGTAAATTGGTGGATTATGTTCTGTTGAGGCAGGAGCATCCTTATATTCCGGGATTGGAGGCACCTGAATTCAACTATCTGTCTCCTGAACGCCGTAAGACAAAAGCGGTCCGTAATATCGGAGGCGAACATGTGCCCGTAGTCATTGCCGACCGCATGGACGGAAAGACGGAAGTAAATCCGCAATTCACTCCGGACTATATTTATGCCGGAAGAGCCTTGCCCGAACAACGGGAAGAAGGCGTGGAATATATTCTTGATGCGGACGTATGGCAAGGAGAGGCCGGAACCTGGCCTGCTTTCAATCATGCGCAACTACCGTTGATGGGGGAATGTGATGCAGCGCTTAAATTCCTGTTTATACCCTATATGGCCCAAACAGATGAAGTGATAGCCTGTCTGAAGTACCACCCGGAAGTGGTAATCATCTCTCAAAGCAACCATCCGAACCGTTTGGGTGAGCACCGTGCATTGGTGCATCAGCTAATGACGGAAGGTTTGCAGAATCCGGTTGTCTTCTTCCAGCATTATGCGGAAGATGATGCGGAGAATTTGCAGATAAAATCCGCAGCCGATATGGGGGCCTTGATTTTTGACGGTCTTTGCGATGGTATCTTCCTGTTCAATCAGGGCAGTTTGAGCCATGCCGTTGTCGACGCCACTGCTTTCGGAATCTTGCAGGCCGGACGTACCCGTACCTCTAAGACAGAATACATATCTTGTCCCGGTTGCGGCCGTACGCTCTACGATTTGGAGAAGACGATTGCCTGCATCAAGGCTGCTACCTCACACCTGACAGGACTGAAAATCGGTATCATGGGCTGCATCGTGAATGGTCCCGGTGAGATGGCGGATGCTGACTACGGTTATGTAGGAGCAGGACGAGGCAAAATTAGTCTTTATAAAGGCAAGGTGTGCGTAGAAAAGAATATTCCTGAAGAAGAGGCGGTAGAACGACTCCTGGAGTTTATCCGGACAGATCGGGAAGAAAACCAACAATGATAATTGGGCACGGAATACAGGTGATGGGGACTGATCTCATAGAAAACCTGTCATCCGTGCCTAACTATGTACTACATATCTTCCAATGACAAACACATTGTTTCAATAGTATAACGAGGCAATAGCTTTTTCTTCAAATGTTCAACTTTCTGTTCCAGCAACTCTGACTTAAAGTTTTTACGTTGGCGTTTTACTTCAGCAACTACTGCTTTGTTTTTTTCAAGACCGAGTGCAACAATATCTATTTCGTTTTGGTTCCCTTTGTTTTCCCACCATGACCCGATGGCACGGAATTGATAACTTTCTGCGAATTTCTGTTTGAAGTAAAGTTCTAATATCTTTCCGCTGTAGGTTGGATAATCAGCTTTTATGATATTACGCAGCCCTACAAAGTTTTTAATTTCTATCAATGAACGGTTACGATCGAAGTAATTGAACCAAAACCTAATAAAATTATCACATATTTCATATCGGACAGTTGTTGAGCTCTCTTTAGCTAAAATGGGACGTTGGCGTATGATAATATTATAATCGTCTATCAGACGTTTCAGGTAGCCACCTGCGCTTTTTTCTCCTAGTGCTGCCTCAATTTCTGCTTGTGTATTTCTGCCTCCGGCAATTGCACTTAAAATAGAAAAGTAGGTTCCGTAATTTTTTCCAAATTCTTCTATCAACAAATTTTTTCCTTCTTCGGTAAAGGGAGAATTATCGCGAGCCATAAAATGGATCATGCTTTCCACGTGAAGCGTATGGTTGTCGCAAAAAAGTTCCACGTATTTAGGCACCCCGCCAGTAAAAGTATAAAGTGCTAAAAGATCATCATTCGAATGTGTCGGGGCATATTCATGCATGATTTCTTTTAGAACAGAGAGACTGAAGGCTGACAGCTTGATTATGTTATCAGCTCTTCCGAAGAGCGGCTCTTTGTTGTCTTGGAAAATTTTTTGCATAAGAGAATAGATGGAACCACTGACAATCAAATTCATGTGTGAGGACTTCCGATATTGGTCCCAAATATTTTGCATATCGCTGAATATGGATTCATTAATAGTATAGAATTCCTGAAATTCATCAATAACCAGGTTGAAAGTCCGTTGTGTCGAAAGCTGCATTAGGTATTGGAATAAGTTTCGGAAACTTCGGATTTCTGTCGGAACAAAGATTTGTAGGGCTTGTGCGATAAGTGGGATGAATTCTTCGCACAAGGTTGCTTCATTTTTGCGCCCTATAAATAAGTAGACAGTGGGAGTTTGTTCAACGGCTTTCATGATGAGGCTTGTCTTCCCAATTCTACGGCGACCGGTAACGACTGTCATTCTTGAACTTTCCTCAAATGCCAATTGCTGAATTCGTTTTAGCTCTTTTAGTTCTTCTTCTCTATTATAAAACCTCATAGTCAGTGAATTATATTAGTAACTGTGGTTACTGTAACCACGGTTACAAAGATATTTATTCTTAAGGGAACGGCAAACTTTTTCTTTCTTTTTATAAATTCTTTACCCTTCCCAATTAAAAAAATATGATCATTTCTATTGATTTGTACCAATTTTATTGTCAAACTGTCAGGGTGATATTCAAGTATATGAATATCAATACTATATCACCTGACAATAGATGCTGATAATAGGCTGACAATAAAATATCTCTACTTTTACTGTCAGCCTTATTTTTATCTCTTATGATCCTTTTATGACTTGATAAATAATAGTCTTAGAAGCATGTTCTGAAGTAATGTTGCATTTTAATAACAGCCTCCCAAAGTGATATCTACCTATATAGTTCCATTAACGTGCCTATGTAGTTGCCCTAGAGTGCCAGTATAGTTCTACTGAAGTACCGCTATCTTTACTTTGTCACGGCCGTGGTGACTTCTTCCCACAGCCGTGGCGAGTTCCTACCACGGCCGTGGAAAGATCTCGTCACGGCCGTGGAGAGTTAACAATACTGATGCTTTAATGGAACAATACCTACTTGTTAAGTGAAAGATACCGGCTATATGACATTCATTTAATAGGGGGATTCATTTTAAAAAGCTGCTTTCTATGTGAATGGTATGGTTACTGCAAGCGATGATGTCCTTCGGGTGCATCCTCCCCCAAAGCAATCAAAGAACAGGCTGACAATAAAAGTTCTAATTTTTTATTGTCAGCCTATTGTCATGGCTTATTGTCAGCATGTAAACCGATGATAATCATTGTGCTATTTGGGAAAAACTGTGGTTGACAATAAGAATCATCAAATTTATATGTAATGATAATATTAGCTACGGTTGGAAAGAAAAGGAAGTCTTGCTTAATATATTAAGCATGTTTTTGCTATATTTTTGCAATATAAAGAGCATATAATAATAAAGGTGATTATAGCCGAGCGTCAGCAAGAAATGAAGAAAGGACAATTTCAGGGAATGAATGGATATAGAAGTAGTGTCTGTTTGGAAATGGTTGCTGCGGTAGTGAAACCTATCGCAGCTATTCAAACAGGTATTACTCCATTGTATAAGATATGTTGAGAAATTATTTATCCATTAAAAAACGATTATTCCTCTATGCGTTTACATGTTATTACTCTGAAAGCTGTTTCTTCAGGTATCGTATTGATTGGATAACTGAATACTAATTTTTCAGATGTAACATCTCCGATTAACGCATCAATAGTTGTCGGAATATTATTCATCGGGATTCCCTCTGTTCTGACAATGTTTATCATCAATTGCTTATCGTTTTTTATCCAATTGAATAATATTTTGGCTTCAGGATGCCAATCGGCATCAGGATCCTCTGTCCCATCATCCGCATCACCGTAATGCATCCCAGTTTGAACACCGGATCTATCCGACTTAAATTCGAATGTTCCAGGATGTTCGCAACGGTAAACAGTTTGGCTACCATCACTATTGTTAATATAAGTATCAATTTGTGTTATAACTTGCCATTTTCCAACTAAAATCTCATATTCAGCACGGTCGTCAGATGCCATTGTTTTATCATATATTTTGAATAGCGGGCGGACATAATAATTTTTTCCCTCTTCTAAATTCTCTATCTCAAATTTAAACACTCGTTTTCCGACTTCCATATCACTTTTCACGTAATAACTATCTTTCAATACCATGAGGATTGGCTGATCATTCTCATCATCTAAATCATATAAGGCGTATCCCATCTGTACAGATTCTGTGAAAAGATACCCTGAACATTGATAGGAAAATGTCGCTTTATGCTGCTTATGCTGTACATCAAAATTTAAATCTTCAAAAGCAGGTAAAAGTTTTCGTTTCAGAAGTTCTATTTCAGGGATTATAGGTTCCTCCCAACTACCTTTAATTTCTATTTCCTTTTTCTTATCCTTATCCTCATCCTTTTCCTTATCATTAGAATCTTCTTTTTTCTTTGTTATTAAATTGCAAACAGCTTCGGCATATACACAAACCTTAAAGATGCAAGATAATTCATTTTCATTTAATGAAGCGTATGCTTCTCCATTCTGTAATGAAGCTTTATTAAAGTAGTTAAGCCTGAATTTTGCCTTTTCTGTAAATATTAGACGAGTTCCCAACTCAATACGTATATTTTCATAATTAAAAAGACGAGCCTGAAATGCAAGAGCTAAACTTTCATTTAACTCCGCCTCCATTTCAATGCCATTCAATTTGAAGTCTAACAATGGCCATGCAGGGTTTTCTAAGCCGCAACCAAATTGTCCCTGATTATATTGTATGTATGGTTGCATTCGAGAATTAGCCGTTAATGATGCGCTTAATGAAACCTTACCGTTGCCATCCAATTGAGCATACACCGCAATGACTGGAGTAATTACAACATTGGCAGGAATTACTCTTATTATAAATTCGCCTATTTTCTTAGGAGCTGTAGCTGTTGCCGTTTTCTTAAATTCAACTTCTTTTGTAAACGAAACGTTCAATTTACTTTTTATCTCATAATCTAAGTCAACTCGAAAATTATGAATATCTCCACCTGAAAAAAGTATTTTAGCTTTCATGTCAAAAGGACCTTCCACAGACCAACCATCTCCTTTAAGTTTAATATTGACTTCTGTCCCGAGTTCTATTCCTTTTGTTATAGGATTTATTGCATAATGTTTTTGTACTACAGCTTCTTCTCCGTCTGACTGGACAAACCCTGTAATATAATCAGCTATGTCAAAAGTTTGATCAGGAAGTGATGTAAAAGCTTCACTGAGTGGAACCCATTCTGTACTTACAACAAAATGATCATTTTCTTTATTCACTTGTGCTACCTTTCCATAAAAGCCTGAAGGAAATTTATCTGAAAGTTCATTTTCAAGGATAATCTCTCCCGTAGTTGGCAATAGTTCAGTAGGCGTATTAGCATTAAAATATAATACTCCTTCATTACTATCAATAATATGTTCCTTCTGATTACTTGTGAGACAAACGACATCGTCAGTTACCCACTCTTTTAGATTATCAGGAACAGATGGATTGGTTTTATTTTCCGGAACATCCTCATCTTTACCGCATCCTGACAACAAAAATAAAAATAAAAACAGAAAAATGTATTGTTTCATATATAAATGATTGAAGTACAAAGATATGATAAAATAAACAAATAATTTCTCTTTTATTTCTTATATATGGAATGAATAGCAAATAAGGGAGATTAAATGTTTAAAAAACGAGATTATTTGGATGTTTTTTATTTGAAATGATTTTTGCAACTTAGTTGCACAAATCATTCGCTACCTTTGTATCAGAAATAAAGGATGAATAAGTATGGGACATTGTAGTTGTTGCACACATACACATGAATGTGCAACCGAAAAATATGAAGATAAAAAGAAAACGATATTCCATGAATATTGGAAAGTAGGACTTTCGTTTATCTTGTTGATAAGCGGTATTGTGATGAATGTGACGGATTTAGCTTTCTTTCGTGAAAGACCAGTCGCTTTAGTTTGGTATTTATTAGCTTATATCCCGGTTGGAATACCAGTATTGAAAGAGGCTTGGGAAAACATGAAGGAACGCGACTATTTCAGCGAATTTACTTTAATGGTTATTGCTACTTTGGGAGCTTTCTATATTGGCGAATATCCGGAAGGCGTAGCCGTGATGCTATTTTATACAGTAGGAGAACTGTTTCAGGGTAAAGCGGTAGATAAAGCCAAACGTAATATCGGAGCCTTATTGGACGTAAGACCCGAAAAAGCACTGGTACTTAGAGAGGGTAATCTTGTTACTGAAAGTCCTAAAAAGATAAAAGTCGGCGAAATCATAGAAATAAAGGCAGGTGAGCGAGTGCCACTTGATGGAACCATGCAGAATGAAGTTGCCGCCTTTAATACAGCCGCATTAACGGGCGAAAGCGTGCCTCGTAATATTCGGAAAGGGGAGGAAGTGCTTGCCGGAATGATTGTAACCGACAAGGTAATCCGACTTGAAGTGACGAGACCTTTTGACAAGAGCGCACTCGCCCGAATATTGGAACTTGTTCAGAATGCCGCCGAACGTAAAGCCCCGGCAGAATTGTTTATTCGCAAGTTTGCCCGTGTTTACACACCGATTGTTATCATACTGGCCGTATTAATTGTATTATCTCCATTTGTCTATTCACTTATCAATTCTGTATTTGTATTCACATTTAATGATTGGTTATACAGAGCTTTGGTCTTTTTGGTGATTTCATGTCCATGCGCATTGGTGGTTAGTATTCCATTAGGCTATTTTGGTGGTATCGGAGCGGCATCCCGATTGGGTATTTTATTCAAAGGCGGTAATTATCTGGATGCTATCACCAAAATCAATACGGTGGTATTCGATAAAACAGGAACCCTGACAAAAGGAACCTTTGACGTGCAGGCCTGTAAAAGTGCAGGCGATATTTCGGAAGAAGAATTAGTGAAACTGATTGCTTCGGTAGAAAGTGATAGCACACATCCGATTGCCAAGGCTGTTGTAAACTACGCAAAAGAACAAAACATAGAACGCGTAACCGTTGCCGATACGAAAGAATATGCCGGCTTCGGATTGGAAGCAACGGTAGACGGAATACCGGTTCTGGTTGGTAATTGCCGGTTACTGTCCAAGTTTGATATATCCTTTCCGCAAGAATTGTTGAAGATGACAGATACTATTGTAGTCTGTGCTGTTGGAAACCGTTATGCCGGTTATCTGTTGTTGGCTGATGCCTTGAAAGAAGACGCAAAGGTAGCTATTGATCGCTTAAAAGCTTTAAATATTGAAAACATACAGATATTGTCCGGTGATAAACAGAGTATTGTTACTAACTTTGCGGAGAAGCTCGGCATATCGAAAGCCTATGGCGACTTGCTGCCGGAAGGGAAAGTGAAACACTTGGAAGAATTGCGGCAGGATGAGGCAAACCGGATTGCATTTGTCGGCGATGGAATGAATGATGCACCGGTGCTCGCTTTAAGTCACGTCGGTATTGCTATGGGAGGATTGGGCAGTGATGCAGCCATTGAAACAGCCGATGTCGTGATACAGACAGATCAACCGTCGAAAGTAGCCGAAGCTATCAAAGTAGGAAAGTTGACACGAAGAATCATTTGGCAGAATGTATCACTGGCATTTGGAGTGAAATTGCTTGTATTGATTTTGGGAGCCGGTGGAATCGCTACTCTTTGGGAAGCTGTCTTCGCAGATGTAGGCGTTGCGTTGCTTGCCATTATGAACGCCGTCAGAATACAGAAAATGATAAAATAGGAGAAAGATGGAAGAAGATATTTATTTGGATAAGCTGGTCAGAAGAGACATTAAGCCAACTGCAATAAGGCTCTTGGTGATAAAAGAGATGATGCAGGCAGAGCGTGCAGTGTCATTGCTTGACCTCGAAACATTACTCGACACAGTCGATAAATCGACCATATCCCGTACTATTGCTCTCTTCTTGTCTCATCACCTCATACATAGCATAGACGACGGAAGCGGTTCGTTGAAGTATGCCGTTTGCGACAACTCTTGCAATTGTGTGGTACAGGATTTACATTCGCATTTTTATTGTGAGAAATGTCATCGGACATTCTGCCTGGAAGGTACCCATATCCCGGTGATTGATTTGCCTGAAGGATTTACTTTGCATAGCATTAATTATGTCCTTAAAGGGATTTGTCAGGAATGTTCTTCCGTGGGAATGACATTGGCAATGAAATAATAAAGGCCGAAACCCGGAACGATAAAAAGATCGTCAGGTTTCAGCCTTCTGCTTTCGCTAATATTGTTTGATTAGTCAATATTGGGATTCAATGCATGCCAGTCCTTGATGGCTGGGATGATTCCCATTTCAATCACTTCGTCACGAAGTTTACATAAGTGTTCGTAGCTCTTTTCTAATTCTTCCTGTTCGGCAGGAGTTCCGGCCACTTCTTTATAAGTAACGCCGTCTTTAGTAATTGAAGTTTCCATCGCCATCATGATATGGTCGAATTTGCCATTGGAAACATACGTTCCGGCAGGCCAGCGGAATGGCTGTCCGCCCATAGCAGCAGCAATCATTTCGATAGACAGATAAGCCGGGCTTTGGAAAGAAGAACGGCCGCGCAGGTCGATGATATGTTTTCCACCCTGGATGACACGTACTTTCAGTGCTTCCCATTCCGTCAACGGAAGGCGGGTAGTACCGATGAAATCGGTCAGGGGTTCTCCTTTTATTTTGGTGGTAGATGCAAATACAGCCATTTGTTCTCCATGACCGCCATACGTACGGCAATTCTGAATGTCGGAAGCGGGGATATGGAAGTATTTCACCAGTTCGTTTTGCAGGCGGGTGCTATCCAACGCAGCCAATGTAGAAACTTGTGAAGGTTTCAAACCTGAATACAACAAAGTAATCAAGCCGGTGATGTCTGCAGGATTAAAGATGACAACGATATGTTTTACGTTCGGGCAATATTGACGAACGTCTTTTCCGAATTGAGCGGCAATCTCTGCATTTCCTTTCAACAGATCTTCGCGGGTCATACCTGCCTTACGGGCTGCTCCACCGGAAGAAACAATATAAGAAGCTCCGGTCAGTGCTTCTTTGATATCGGAAGTATAGGTAAGGTTGACGCCTTCAAAACCGCAATGATACAGTTCTTCAGCTACTCCTTCCAAAGCTGGTGCGAATGGATCATAGAGACAAATATTCGGAGTGAGTTTCATCATCATGGCTGTTTGTGCCATGTTGGAGCCGATCATTCCGGCAGCTCCCACAATCGTAAGTTTCTCGTTGGTTAGAAATTCCATAATTTTATATGTTTAAAAAGGTGAATAATTTACTCTTTCTTTTTGTCGCTACAAAGTTAACATATTAGAAAGCAAATTGTTCATTGCAAATAGTTTTGCCCGATAACGAAAAGTTATAGCTGACTGATTGAGGGATCTATTCAAAATAGATTATCTTTGTATCTTATATAATATAATAGATAAGAATATGAGCATCGAATTAGGAAAGTTCAACCAGCTTGAAGTCGTGAAGGAAGTCGATTTCGGCATATATCTCGATGGTGGGGAAGAAGGTGAGATTTTGTTGCCTACCCGCTATGTGCCCGAGGATTGTAAGATAGGAGATTTTTTGAATGTGTTTCTTTACCTGGATATGGATGAGAGGCTGATTGCTACGACACTGACCCCGTTAGTGCAGGTCGGACAGTTTGCTTGTCTGGAAGTCTCCTGGGTAAATCAATACGGAGCTTTCCTGAACTGGGGATTGATGAAAGACCTGTTTGTGCCGTTTCGTGAGCAGAAGATGAAAATGCAGGTTGGACGGAAGTATGTGGTTCATGCACATGTGGATGAAGAGAGTTACCGTATTGTAGCTTCAGCAAAAGTGGAACGTTATCTGTCGAAAGAAAAGCCGGAATATGCTCCGGAAGAAGTGGTGAGTATTCTTATCTGGCAGAAGACGGATTTAGGCTTTAAGGCAATTATAGATGATATGTATAGCGGTTTGTTGTATGAAAATGAAATATTCTGTCCGTTGGAGACGGGGATGGAGATGAAAGCTTTTGTGAAACAAGTGCGTGAAGATGGTAAGGTAGATTTGATTCTTCAGAAACCCGGTTTTGAAAAGATTGACGATTTTTCGAAAACGCTGCTAGACTATATCAAAGAGCACGGGGGACGAATTAACTTGAATGATAAAAGTCCTGCGGAAGATATCTACGACACGTTTGGTGTCAGCAAGAAAACCTTTAAGAAAGGAGTGGGCGACTTGTATAAGAAACGTCTGATTACCTTGCACGAGGATGGCATTGTTTTGGCGGATTCCTAAACAGAATAGGGATTTCCCTACATACGAATAGAGAGAATCATTGGGGTGGGGAGTTTCCTCACCCTATTTTTGTGGTATCAGATTAAAGATATAAATAATAAAAACGAGATAAGTTATGCGTAAGATTATAATAAGTTTCTGCATCCTGTTCGCTGCCCTTTCCTTACAAGCGCAGTCTGTTAACGGAATCCGTATCGACGGTGGAAATACTCCGATACTTGTTTACTTGGGAGGAAACCAAATCAGTTTGCCTACTACTACCTGCTTTATAGCCAATTTGAATCCCGGACATTATACTGTTGAAGTATATGCCACCCGCTTTACCCGTCCGGGAGAGCGAGTATGGAAAGGAGAAAAATTGTATAAAGACTATGTTTATTTCGATGGTAGGGGAGTGAAAGAGATATGGGTAGACGGACGTGATAACGTGCATCCGGAAAGACCCGACCGCCCCGGACAGGGGGGACATCGTCCGGGACAAGGAGAACACCGCCCGGGATATGGTTACAACAGGGTCATGAACGATCAGCTCTTTCAAACGTTTTATAATGAGATGAAGAAGGAGCCTTTTAAAGATGATCGTATAAAGTTGCTTAATGCTGCATTGGCCGGTTCTGATTTTACATCCGCCCAATGTCTCCAACTGACCAAACTTTATACATTTGACGATGACCGGATGGAGATTATGAAGATAATGTATCCCCGCATTGTAGATAAAGAAGCTTTCTTTACAGTGATTAATACCCTGACATTTACTTCCAGCAAGGACAAGATGAATGATTTTATGATAGGGTATGGTCGGCGTTGATACTATTAACTGTACGGTTATAGAGATATGTTACGCATGTTTATTGAGGAATATTATCGGAATAATAAATGATAGGAGATTGAATGATGAAACGAATACTGTTTTTACTCTTTGCGGTCGGTCTGACTGCCAATATGACCGTAATGGCTGGAATGAGCACCAGCAAGGTACGTAAGGAGACACGTTTTCTTACCGATAAGATGGCGTATGAATTGAGTTTGAGTACACAGCAATATAATGATGCGTATGAGATTAATTACGACTTTATTTATTCTGTCCGTAATATAATGGATTACGTAGCACGTGGTTACGAATGGGCATTGGATGATTATTATGAAGCTTTGGATATCCGTAACGACGATCTTCGCTGGGTATTGAGTGATGCGCAGTATCGCCGGTTTCTCGGTGCCGAGTATTTCTATCGGCCGATTTATGTAACCGGAGGGAAATGGAGTTTCAGGGTGTACATCAATTACCCGAACCGTAGCTTGTTCTATTTTGGTGTGCCTTATCATTACCGTACTTATTGTGGAGCGCATTATCGTCCGCACTTTCACCATACAAGCTACTATCGGGGAAGATATACTAATTTCAACCATTACTCTGCACCGCACCGGGTGAGAGATCAGAGAGTATATCACTCTTATCGTCGTTCGGACTTCGGTTCTGTCCGGTTCCGTCCGAATACTTCCACTCGTCCGCATAATGCACCGACACGTCCGGGTAATTCTTCCCGTCCGGGTTCATCAACAACACGTCCCGGAACGTCTCGTCCAAGCACATCTACTCGTCCTGATACGTCTCGTCCCGGAACGACAACGCGACCTGGTACGTCTACTCGCCCTCGTCCGGAATCAGGAGATAGACCTTCAACTTCTGTCAGACCGTCTACACCGTCCGGAAATGGGAGGCCGAATAAAGAGGTTGTTCCTGATAGAAACGGGAATACAAACAGAGTAGAAGGAGATCGTAATTCCGGTCGCCGTCCGGAAACAAGTTCCGGGTCTTCAAGCTCTAATCGCAGGTCGACAAGCGGAAGTTCGACAAGTTCCGGTTCCAACCGTGAAAGTGGAAAAACAAGTAGTAGTTCAAGGGAAAGTTCAAGTAGGCGAAACGATAGTAGTGGTTCCTATAATAGAAATAACAGTTCTGATAGAAACAATAGTTCTTCCAGTCGTGGTAGCTCCGGTCGTGGCAGTTCTAGCTCCAGTCGTAGTAATTCCAGTCGCAGTAGTGAAAATACTACCAGCCGTCGCAGTAGTACTACCTCTAGCCGTAGTAGCGGTAGTTCGGGTTCTACTCGAAGCAGCGGTAGCTCTACCCGGAGCAATGTTTCCAGCGGACAAACAGAAAGACGCTCTTCTTCCGGAAGTACGAGAAGTAATAGCACTCAAAACTCTTCCCGTTCCTCTGAAAGAAACAGCAGTTCAAGAAGATAACCTATTCCTTTATTATTTATATCGATCTCATTGCTCCTCAGCGGTAGGAGAACTAGACTCCGGTTTTTCACCGGCTAGACTATTCCGGGCGTCGCCCGTAACTTGGATCTCGGGGCGGATACTATCCGCCTCGATTTCACTTATTACTCCTTGCTGTGCAAGACGTTTTGCAATCAGTTTGTAGTAACCTTCCATATTCTCCTTTAATTGTCCGCCTTCTGCAAAAGAACTGCGGAAATGCTTGGGTTTCGGGATAATGGAAGCCAGGAAAATACTTTCTTCCGTGGTCAGTTGCGAAGGGCGTTTCTTGAAATAATAAGCAGACGCTTCCTGAATACCATAAACGAGCGGTCCCCATTCTACAATATTCAGATATACTTCGTACATACGTTCTTTGGAAGTTAGCCTTTTATTCTCTATCAGCCACACAATCAATGCTTCTTCCAGTTTACGCGCAAAGTTCTTGTTACGGTTCAGGAATACATTCTTTACCAGTTGCATGGTGATCGTACTTCCTCCGCGTGCAAAGCGTTTCACTTGCAGGTCGTAAATCAGTGCTTCCCGTAAGGCATCGGGCAGAAAACCGCGATGATAAAAGAATGCTCCATCTTCGCTTTGCATGACAGACATTCTTAGAATGGGGGAAATGCTGTCCAAGGGTGTAAAGTGTTTGCATGAAGGACCGATAGGGAAGGTTCGTACCGGCACTCCATTCTCATAAGCTGTGTAAATGAACTCGTCGGACATTTTGGAGAGTGAAGTAGCTCCATAGCTTATGATATGGAAATCTTTTTCTTTCAATTCAGATTCCAGTTTGAGACTATCCAGTTGCGCAAAATCAATGTCTAACAGAAAATGATAAGCCAGCTCGCCACTTGTCTTGATGCCTTCCAGATTACTGAATAATCCTTTCGGCAGAGAACTGAACAGATCGTCTGCCGGAAACCAGGATTTGTTGACTGCTGCAGTGAAATGCCAGTTTCCCTTCTCCTTCTCGACCCGTAAATAAGGATGAAACTGGAGTTTGTTGAAGTCAACAATGGTGGTACTGTCCAATTCAAATGAGTGTCCGTTTATGTTCATCTCGTAACAGAGTTGTCCGCGATCGAGATGAATGATTTCAGGAGAGAGGGCTTTATGAAATACGTCCAGTCCGTTCACTCTTGCTTTTCCTTTGAGATAGACTTGTTTGGAAGACCCTATTTCTTTCGTCAGGCTATACGATAAAGTGTCAAAGGTTATCTTAGCACCATAGCTACGTGTTATATAAGGTATGGAAACTTTTAGAGAATCAGATGAATAAAGCGTTGCTTTTAATGAGTTGTAATGTTGGTGCAGTTCACCATTGGCTATCCAATGCTGTGCTAAACTGTCTTCTTGTATGGTGATGACGGATTGAAAATGATTTTCTTTAATGATAAAAGAAGGAAGAGTGAGAGATACAAAATTATTGTTTTTTCTTTCCGTGATACAGATATTGTTTAGTTGTCCGTTTTCGGGCATAAAACCATAACATAAATTTAATATTTTGTTGATTCTTTCTGCGTAATTTGTTTGGGGGGCCGTTTGTGGCGACGTTCGAGTGAGATATTCTGGTTTCTTTCTAAAAAGAAAATCGTAGTTGGCGACGGAATCCCGCTTTGTGAATGCAAGTGTAATTCCGTCTGCGGCTACATAACGTATTTTTATTTTTCTGCTTAGTAATTTCCAGAAGTTCAGTTTGACACGAGTGGATGTGAGTGTCAGTAATGTGTCTCGTTGTTCGGGTACAACAGAGAGACCTTCGAGGATGATTTCATTCAATCCATTCATTTCCAGATTATCGTAATGAATACGTAGCCCGTGAGTTTGCTCAATATGGGAGGTACGTTTGTCGACTATGCTTCTTAAGAGAGCGTTGCGACTTAAATAAATACTGATGAGACAGATGAGTAGACCCCCACTGGCTGACAGCAGAAGAATATGTTTCTTACTGTTCTTTTTCATCGTTTGATTTTGATAATTTATCGGATGCAAAGGTAGGCAATATTCTGTTTCGTAGTATATAAACTGTTTTTTTAATTGGTTGTTCGATTCTAAGCGTACAACTGTTCATTTTCGTACACCACTCTGTTTTGCAATCTTTCTGATTATTAGCTTGTTATCTTTTTGGCACGCTCGTTGCATATCTATAGTCGCAAGCGGACAACGAAGAAAAATGAAAAAAAGTTCAGAATGTTGCAACCGTTTGAAACACTTGATCCGTCTAATAAACAGAAGAACAAAAAAACAGAATGTTGAACAAATAAAAATATACAATTATGAAAACTACAGTATTATTCAGAATGATCGTTTTAGTTGCTATGGTATTTGCAGGTATCTCTAATGCAACAGTGAAGGCACAAAACAATAACTTCATTACTAATGAAGAAAAAGTAGATGATCTCGTGGTGTCGAAAGTGATTTACAGATTGGATGGTTCTCTTTATCGTCACATGAAATATGATTTTACCTATGACGATCAGAAGAGAATGGCTACCAAAGAGGCTTTCAAATGGGATGCTTCCACTGACAAATGGCTGCCGTACTTCAAGATTGATTATACTTATTCTTCTAATGAAATCACTTTGGTATACGCACGTTGGAATGACTCACACAGAGCTTACGATGCATCTGTTGAAAAGAGCGTGTACGAATTGAACGACGCTAATATGCCGGTAGCTTATATGAACTATAAATGGAATGATAAATGGATTGAAGAATCTAGTGTGAACTGGGCTATGAACGTGGCTACTCCGGCAACGAATGAAGCAACTCTGCTGACTGCCAGCAGATAAAAATAAATTAGGAGTTGTGAAACTCCTTCTCTCTCTTAATTTAACTGCATTAAAAACGGTGGATTGCCCTATGAGGAAATCCACCGTTCTGTTTATCTGATAAACAGCTTATATTGATTTGTATTACTTTCCGGTGCGGTGCCTATTTAACGAGCGGCAAATATTCTCCATAACCTTCCTCTTTCATTTTCTCTTTCGGGATAAAACGAAGGGAGGCGCTATTGATGCAATAGCGTAATCCGCCTTTCTCTTTCGGACCATCTGTGAATACATGTCCCAGATGCGCATCTCCGGTTTTACTGCGTACTTCCGTACGTATCATGCCATGCGAAGTATCTTTCTTCTCTGCGATGATATCTTTTTGAATCGGCTGGGAAAAGCTAGGCCATCCGCAACCCGAATCGAACTTGTCGGTAGAAACAAACAAAGGCTCTCCGGTGGTAATATCAACATAAATGCCTGGGCGGTGCTCATTCCAGTATTCATTGTGGAAGGCCGGTTCGGTGGCATTCTTCTGGGTTACTGCATATTGTTCCGCCGACAGTTCCTTGCGGAGGGTTGAGTCATCTGGTTTTTGATACACTTTTGTTTTCGGTGCATTGGCTTTACGTGCCATTTCAAATAAAGCAGGATTGATGTGGCAGTATCCTCCCGGATTTTTATCCAGATAGTCCTGATGGTAAGTCTCTGCGGGATAGAAATTAGTCAATGGCTTTACTTCTATAGCGATAGGAGTCTTATATTGTGCAGACAATAGTTTAATAGCCTGGTTGATGACAGGAAGATCTTCTTTATCTACATAATAAATTCCGGTTCTATACTGTGTTCCCCGGTCATTACCCTGACGGTTGAGGCTGGTAGGGTCAATTGTTTTGAAATACAGATCGAGCAGCAAATTTAAATCTACCGTTTTAGGATCATAAACCACCTTTACTGTTTCCGCAGCATTGGTTTTTCCTGAACAGACCTGTTCATAACTCGGGTTGGCAACATTACTGTTGGCATATCCTACTTGAGTACTTTCTACTCCTCGAATTTGTTTCAGGAAATGTTCTGTTCCCCAGAAGCATCCTCCTGCAAAATAGATTTCTGCTTGATTTTTCATTGGTTTAGCAACTCCTAAAAATGTATTACTAATCACTACGATCACTATGATGATAAAATACTTCATATCCGTTAGTTCTTTCTATAATAACGAATGAACCAACGGATATGTTTTAAGGAACTACTATACTAAACTCAAATATATTTCTTTTTATTCAATGACTTGTCCTTTGTAGAAATCCAGAATTTTAGTCCGGAACAGATAGTCGTATTTTGCTTGCAACTTATCCGAAAGAGCTTTCGTTAGATTAAGTTTGGCTTCATTATATTCTACAAAGGTAGCTTTGCCGTTATTAAATTTCTCACTCATCAAGCGGAAAGACTCCTCGTTAGCTTTCACTGCCACTTCACTGGAGTTGTACTTGCTTTCAGCAGCTAGAGCATTATACCAAGCCTGCTGAATCTCTTTGTAGAGTACTTTCTTTGCGTTATCCAATCTCAAAGATAAGTCTATTTGTTGTAAACGAGCGGTGCGTACTCGGTTTCGTGTAGAAAAACGATTAAAGATCGGAACGCTCAAATTGAATCCTACATACTTATTCAAGTTGTTCTTTATCTGACTGCCGAAGCTGTTTTCTGATCTTCCGCTCACCGTATAATAATTGCTACCCAAACCGGCGCTGAAAGATAATTGTGGATAGAATGCACTTTGAGCAATACGAATGCTATTAAGACTACCTTGTAAACGGTATTCTGCAGCCTTAATACTTGGTTTGTAAGCAAGAGCCTGTGTATATATATCATCCGGTGGGGTGAGAGATTCGAATTCTAGTTCTTCCTTAGGACTTTCGAGCACGAATCCTTCAGGCGTAGGTAATTCCAAAAGTTGGGTGAGGTCTAATAATGATAACTTGTACGTATTGTCTGATTGTACAGCAGTCATTTCGTCCTGTGCGACACGGGCTTGTGCTTCGGCCACTTCAGAAGGAGATGCTTTACCTACTCCGTGGAGCCCTTGGATGCGCTTTAGCTGGTCTTTGCTTAAATCTACCTGATTATGAGCAACCTTACTTAATTCTTGGTTGAATAAAACCTGCAAATAAGCGGAAGTGACATTGATTGCAATGTCTTCTTTGGCTTTATTCAAATCTTCTATAGCGGCTTTTAAATCCAACTTGGCAAGTGAATATTGGTTGGATAACTGCAAACCGGTAAATATAGGTACATTGGTTCCCAAGCTGAAACTGGTATTGGCACTGTTAATGTCACTATACGAGTTGTCTATCGGAGAAGCAGTACGTCCCCAACTCCAGTTTTGGCTGGCGCTACCGCTCAAATTCGGAAGACGTGTCCATTTGCTAGTGTTTACACTCACTTTATTGGCTTCAACACTGTTGGTCGATTGACGAATCTCTATATTATGCTCGATGGCATAGTCGATACATTGCCGCAATGTCCATGCTTGCGGGGAGTTGTTCTGTGCTTGGATAGAAGTGATTCCGATCCCGGCAAGCAGAAGGGCTGATATGGTTTTACGAATTATTTTCATTGAATTCAATTATTTATCTTTTTTCTCTGCACCCCGTACTTTGTCCTGTGCAGTTATTCCTTTCTTGATTTCTATTTTGATTCCATCACTCATTCCGGCAGTCACCTGCGTACGCTGGAACTTTTGTTCAGGCACTGAATCTGTCATGATGTACACAAATGTAGAGTCGCCATTAAACTCAATAGTGCTTTCGGGCACTGCCAATACTTGATTTGCTCTTTGCAACACGATTTCCGCATTAGCCGAATATCCGGAACGAATCTGAACGGAATCTGGAATGGTAATTGCAGCCTTGATTTCAAATTGGTTGGCACCATTGGTTTCTACCCCTTTCGGAGAGATATATTCCAGAATGGCGTTGAAAGTCAGATTCTGCAAAGCTCCGATTGTCAGTTTGATCGGCATCTGTTCATGGATACGTCCCACTTCCGTTTCATCAATATTACCACGGAAAATCATGTCGTTCATATTGGCTACCGTAGCAATCGTGGTTCCATCATTGAACGTGTTACTCATAATCACAGAGTTACCGGCTTTTACAGGTACATCCAAAATCAACCCGTCAATGGTAGAACGAATCATCGTACTACTGAACGATGCACTGTTTTTGGTAATCCCTTCTTTTACGATTTCCAGATTATCTTTAGCCGTCTGTCTCTCTTCACGAGCTTGCTTCAAGGCTACTTCACTTTTCTCATATTCTTCCCGGCTAATCAGCTGATCTTCGTACAACTTCTTTACACGGGCAAAATCCGTTTCTGCCTGTGTTGCATTAATCTCTGCTAGGCGCACACGACTTTCCGCAGAATTCAGTTGACCGAGTTCAGGGATTACTTTTACTTTGGCGATCACTTCCCCTTTCTTCACAGCTTGTCCGGCTTCTTTGTACACTTCGTCGATAATACCCGAAATCTGCGGTTTGATTAAAATTTCGTCTCTCGGTTCCACTTTTCCGGTAGCTACTGTGGTCTTTTGGAGATCAGTGACTTCCGGTTTTACTATTTCGTAAGTGATTACCTTGGGTTTAGACTTCTGATAAAGGAATACGAATGTTCCGACAAGAATGATAGCAATGACTACCAATAATGTGATTTTCAGATACTTTTTCATGACTTTATTTATATTTTTATTGTTTACGATTAATAATTGAAATCCCTCGCACCTCTTTATTCGTCGCGGATAGCTTCAATCGGTTTGATAGCCATAGCCCGGTAAGCAGGTGCCAGACCTGCCAACATTCCCAGTGCGATCAGAAGAGCACAAGTGCCGATTGCCAGTCCGAAGGTAACCTGAAAACGGACGTCTCCTCCGTCGGCGTTTGCTCCCATCTCTACCAGTTGCAACACCATGACGGCAAAAGAGATTCCACACATTCCTGCAATGGTAGTAAGCACCATACTTTCCGATAGAATCTGTTGCAGAATATCTTTGGGCCGTGCGCCGATTGCCCGGCGGATACCAATTTCGGTGGTACGTTCTTTCACGGTTACCATCATAATATTAGATACGCCGATGGCACCTGCCAGCAGAGTCCCCAATCCTACCATCCAAACCAGTATGTTGATACCAGTAAACAGATTGTCTACCATCGAAAACATTGCTTCCGCATTCAGGTACATAAGTGCCTGTTTGTCGTTAGGCGCGATATAATGCGCAGCTTTAATAATCTGCTCCATTTCCGGTTGTACGTCGGACACTTTGATTCCATGCTTCACGGTGAAGCAGATGACGTCGATCCGTCCCCCTAAGTTATACGTTTGCTGCATCGTGGTGAAAGGTAGGGTGACAGCTTCCGAAGCCCGTCCCTGTATGTTCATATCCCCTTCGGAGGAAGACATGCCGATCACCTGATAATAAATTCCGTCCACACGTATGTATTTTCCGCAAGGATCCTCTCCCGGTTTGAACAGGCTTTCATAGATACGCTTTCCGATCACACACACTTTACGCGCTTCCTGTATATCCACTTCGTTGATAAACCTGCCGTAGGCCATTTCTTGTGATTCGATGTGGAGATAGTCCGGATATAATCCTTTCACGCTGCAATCGTATTTCTTATCTTCGTATACAGCTTTGGAACCCCAACGGGCAATGGAAGGAGTAATGACCTCCACATCTTTGACTTTCGAACGAAGACGCTCGATGTCGATAGCTTCCAGATTCCACCACCTGCCTTTGCGGAATCCTTTGTAAGCTTCGCCCGTTTTCTGTGCGGCAAGGAAGCCGGAGTTGGTTGCGAATCCTTCAAAGTTCTTTTTCATCATGCCTTCCAGTCCTTGTCCGCCGCCGATCAGGGCGACGAGCATAAAGATTCCCCAGAAAACACCGAATGCAGTCAGCAGGCTTCTCGTTTTATTTCTTGTAATGGTAATGAGGATTTCCTCACAAGTATCCATGTCTATTCTCATAGTCTTAATCTGCTCTAAGTGCTTCGATTGGTCGGATGCTGACTGCTTTTCGGGCAGGGAATAATCCGGCTAACGTACCAGCTATTATTAATGTGAGTGTAGCCTGTATGGCGATTCTTATATCTACTGTCGGATTCAGGAAAACAGTTTCCGTCCACATTCCGGTATCCATTGTCTGATTGCCAAAGACGTTATTCATCCATTCGGTCACTCCGATGCCCGCCACCATACCTATATATCCGAATATCGTGGTAATGGTGACACTCTCTACGATAATCAACCAGAGAATAGAAAGCGGCTTGGCACCCAGAGCTTTGCGGATACCGAATTCACGGGTACGTTCTTTTACGGTAATCAGCATGATGTTGGACACTCCTACAATCCCGCTTAACAGCGTGAAAATACCGATCACCCAGATAGCGATGCGTAGCATGTTCGAGCCTTGCTGCTGTTGCAAGTAGTTGGTAAACCGGTTCCAAATCCAGATAGCACTATGGTCTGTCGGGTCAAAGCGATGATTGGCCCCCAGCACCTTGCGGTAATGAGCTTCAAATGCTTCATTCGCTTCTATCGTTTCCAGGTTTTTGGTAGTCATGACAAGGTTATTCAACTTGTCTCCTTTGTTGTAAATCGTTTGCAGGGTGGTGAAGGGGATGTAAGCATCGCTGTCTCCGCTGTCTCCTTTATCATTATACAGCCCTACTACCTGATAAACCACATTGCCGGCATTGACAAACTGCCCGATAGGCTCGGTATGCGTTTTATCGAAAAGAATCTCTGCTGTCTTTTTATGGAGCACAATTACTTTCCGGCGCTCTTTAATATCAATTTCATTGATGAAACGTCCTTTGAAGAGTTTCACCACTTCTACTTCCGTATGGTTGGGATATACGCCGGAAAGATTCAAACTGACGTATTCTTGTCCGAAACTTAAGTTAATACCTCCTTGCCACACAGTTGCCCCGGCTTTAATGACATGGTCCGGAAAATAATGGTCGGTAGCGTCCACGTCTTTATTATCCAGTTGCACTCGTCTTCCTTCTTTCAGTCCATCGTATGATTTGCTGGTCCATCCCGGAAAAATTTTGATGGAGTTCATGGCACGTTCGGAAGCCGATTGCTCGAATGCATGGATCAATCCGTTTCCTGCGCCTAACAGGACGATCAGCATAAAGATACCCCATGCCACAGCAAATCCTGTGAGAAAAGTCCTTAGCTTGTTACGCTTGATGGTACTGTATATTTCTTGCCAAATATCAATCATTTTTTTAAGTATTAAGTGATAAGTAAGTATTAAGTATTAGGTATTAAGTATTAGGCTGCGCTGCGACCGCATGGAATTAATACTTAATACTTATTACTTAATACTTATTTCATGATCCCGTCTTTGCCGAACGGAGAGGCATCGTGGTCGATATTATCTTCAATGCGTTCGATGACTCCGTCTTTGATGTGTATAATCTTGTCTGTTTGGTTGGCAACTCCGCTTTCGTGGGTGACAACCACAATTGTCATTCCCAGTTTATGAAGATCTTTCAGAATTTGCATCACTTCCACGGAAGTTTTACTGTCCAAAGCTCCCGTAGGCTCATCTGCCAGAATGATTTGCGGTTGGGTGATTAAAGCCCGTGCGATTGCCACACGTTGTTTCTGACCGCCACTCATTTCGTTGGGCATGTGATGTGCCCAGTCTTTTAAACCCAGACGGTCGAGATATTCCAAGGCAAGTGCATTTCGCTTCTTGCGGCTTATCCCTTGATAAAATAAAGGAAGTGCTACATTCTCTACGGCATCTTTAAAGGAAATCAGATTGAATGACTGGAAGATAAATCCGATCATGCGGTTCCGGTATTCGGCAGCTTTGGTTTCGCTTAAGTTCTTGATGAGTACGTTATTCAGATAATACTCTCCGGTGTCGTAGTTGTCGAGAATTCCCAATATATTGAGTAAAGTTGATTTCCCAGACCCGGATGCTCCCATGATGGAAACAAATTCTCCCTGTTCGATATTGAGATTGATACCTTTAAGTACATGGAGAGGCGCTCCGTTGTTGTAGGTCTTGTTGACGTTTGTTAGTTGTATCACAATTTTCTTTATTTAGATTCTGTTTTCTAATAATTTTCTACTATTAGACGGCTGCAAGATACGAAAAGTTGCAAAGAGGTTGAACTTTTTTTGAAAAACATTTTGTAGACTCAATCTTCTTTACGTAATTTGTGTGCAGTAAACTTAATGATTAACTAA
>PPYF01545342.1_pt1 | contig 24054 bp, 17 predicted proteins | sample 1559871 | NCBI WGS metagenome assembly PPYF01 (sample SAMN08240021, study PRJNA423297) | Human gut metagenome, whole genome shotgun sequencing project. | reverse complement strand
AAAGAAAAAATAGAACGAAAAAAATTCGTGACTCAAAAACTAGTGAAAATTCAAATCACACAAGTTTTTGAAAGTGACAGATAATAGCTTAAAAAAGTTTTTAAGACACTTAATGATTAAAAACTTTTTCAAACTAAAAATTAAAAATGCTTAAAAAAATTTTAACATACCTGGAATTGCTCCAATCATAGATTGAATACCTAAAATGAAGATAGCAAGGCCACCAATAAAGTTAATGTGTCTAGCATATTTAATAGCGAATTTAGTACCAAAAGTACCTATTAAAAGCCAGCAAACTACACAAATTAAACTTAACCCCCCTAATATGAATGGGTCAACATGTGCTGTTGCACCTTGTGCAGACAATATTAAATTTTCAATATTACCAAAAATTAATAATCCCATAAATTGTTTAAATTCATTTGCCATATTTTAATCCCCTATTAACTATTTATTTGCAATGGATTCATACATTGCTTGAAGACCTAATATAAAGATAGCAAGACCGCCAACAAAATCAATGAAACTAGCATATTGTGCAGCAACAGTAGCCCCTACAGTTCCTACAATAAGCCAAATAAGAACACAAATAATACTGTAAATACTTAATTTTAAAATATTTGCTCCGGCAACCACACCTTGTGAAGATAATACTAAGTTTTCAATATTACCGAAAATTAATAAACCTATAAAAGGTATATACTCTTCTAACATTCAAATCACCATATTCCATATATGTAAATTTTTTCATTATGAATAACATTCAATAATAAAAAAATCCACACTAATCAACTTTAAAATTAATTGTATATAAAATTATGGTATAAATATAGTAATTAATTTTTTTAATATATTTAAAAATAATATATAAAACTGAAAAAGCTTTAAAAATGAAATAAAATATTATACTTTTTATTATAATTTAATTAAGAATTTTAATTAAATTATTGAAATAATAAATGCTATAACAATTATTAATACTTAAATAAATACTGCAACAACTAAAACACCCGAAACTGTTGGAAAATAGGAGCTAAATAAAATTAAATTTTACATAAAACTAGATTAACCTTATTGTTTAAAACAGTTAGCAAGCAAATATACAACAACAATATACAGTTTAACATATATTAAACAAAGAACTATATAAAAACACTTTATACTATGGAAATAATGTCCAAAATAAGTAGCTAAATCATTTATTATAATAATTTTTAAGAAAAATCAAGGAAAATTTATAAAATATTAAAGAAAATTAAATCAATTTTGAAAATAGTTCATCCCACATACTTACAACATCATCTAAAGAATAATTTTTTAAAACATCCTCCAAAGCGTTTTTACGAATACTTTCTCTTAAAGACAAATCTAAAAACAATTTTTCAATTTTTAAAACCCATTCTTCAGTATCCTTCGCCAATAAACCATTGACACCATCTTTAACCACATCATTATAAACAGGCATGTCACTATAAACACCTGGAATACCCAATACTGCTAATTCAATGTATTTTAATTCACTTTTTCCCAAATTAAATTTTGAATTCTCCAAAGGAACTAATGCAACATCCCAATTAGCCACTTTTGAAAGCCATGGCATAAATACCTCAAAACACATATTATTTGAAGGAAGCTCAACAGCATCATACCAGTCTTCACATATATTATCATCTGCATTAAAGCCTCCGATTACCTCAAAATCAAAATCATATTTTTCTTTAAGCTTTAAAATAACATCTTTAATTAAAAACAAATCTTTAGAATGAGTTAATGTTCCATAATACCCTAACTTTAATTTACCATCTCTTTTAATATCTTTTTTAACATCAAAAACAGTATTTACATAATAATTATGTATTATCATAGTCTTATCTGAATCAAATTTGGAAGCCAAATTAGGAGTAGTAACAGTTACTGCATCTGCATTATCAATGAAATTAGTTATTTGACTTCTTACACTGTCAACATATTCAAAAGAAGGACTGTTTTTTTCAACACCCAACAAATCATCGTCAGTTTCATAAACAACTTTAATACCATGTTTTTTGCATCTGGCCAGTAACAAATCCAAAAACGGCAAAATTCTTTGGACAACAACAATGTCAAATAGCTTAGACCTTAAAATATTGTCTATATCCATCATAACATAGCTATCCATACCATACATGAAAAAGGTGTATTTATCAGATTTGCTTAGCTGATTAAATGGACCATGAAGTCGGATATATGGACATGGGGCCAAATTTTCAAAAGGATCGTTTGTAAAAACACCAATTCTAATTTTATCTGAATATATAGGTTTTTCAAGCTGAATATATGGAATTAAAGTTCGCTTATCAGTTATATAGCAATTATCTTTAACTTCCGAAAGCAGTTTATCATTTTGACCCCCATAATACTGATTGAAGATAGGAGTTTCAAGTGTATTGACATACCTACTGTCAAAAACATTGATTTGATTGTTTTTAAAAAATCCTTCTAAAACATAATCAAAAATAGGATTTTCAACATCATATTTGCCTTTATAAAATTCAAGGTTAAATACATCTGTGATATATGACTGCTGAGTAGCCAAATCATCTTTAACTCCATAATAGAGATAATGAAGGTTAACATCCATATCCTGAGTTTTGCAGTCATCATGAATGGCCAAATATTTGTCTTTATCAATTAATTCCAAATTTTTAATCCTTAAATAAATTTTTTTATACATTGAAATCTTTTTAGGATTGGCTTTTGATTTCATGGCTATGTAAGCCAAAGGATTGCTTTTAATTGATTTAGACAAATTCATAATATATTATATAATACCTTAACATAAAAATAAATTTATGTCTTATAAAGTCACTGTTATTATTCCAACATACAATAGTGTAGAATTTTTAGATTCAACAATAGCTTCAATTATGAATCAGAGCATCGGATTTGAAAATATAGAACTGATTATTGTTGATGATTACTCTACTGACAACACACAGGAACTAATAAACCACTATTGTGAAAAATATGAAAATATAAAAACCTTCGAATCAGGTAAAAAAACAGGAACGCCAGGAAGAGCCAGAAACATAGGAATAGCCAATTCTACAGCAGAATATATAATGTTTATTGATCATGACGACAATTATCTGCCTGAAAGTGTTGAAAAGTTATACAATGCAGTTACTGAAAATTCATGTGATGTAGCTATCGGAAAATTCCAAACATTTGGAGAGCAAAAAATAGTTCCTGAAGACTGGATTACACATGATGTTGTTTTAAATTCAATTGATGAAGATTTACGCTTTTTTTCAATAAATAATATATGGAGAATGATATTTCCGAAAGATTTCCTTAATAAAAATGAAATAACTTTTCCGGAAGGAGTTTTTGCCGAAGATTTAACTTTTATGATTGATGCTTTTGTGAATGCCTCAAAAATAGTCTTTATAAATGATATTGTTTATAATTTCAGATTAAGAACTGGTGATAACAGCTCAACAAGTTTATCTAAAGGAATGCATTATTTAGATGGATTAATTGAAGGATATAATAATACAGTAGATGTACTTAAGAAAAACAATGCATGCAAATATTACGACACTGTTTTTAACCAGCATTTAAGCTGCTGGATTAGTGATGTGGCTCTAAGTGAAACAATTGACTCTGAAGATAAAAGGGAACTAGTAAACAAATCCCTTAAATTATTTGATGGAATAAGTGATGTTAATCCAACTCCTGAAAATAATGCAGTTAAAAATATAATAAAACAGATAAGAGCCAGAAATCTGGACGAAGCTTACAGTCTCATGAGTGATTATCAGCTATTTAGAAATAGAATTCATCAGCTAGAAATTGAATTAGCTCATAAAACACAACAAGTAGCTATCTTGCAAAGTACAAAAGGATGGTTTAAGTATAAAACTAAAAATATAAAACAGAGATTGAAAAAAGAGATTTAAACTCTTATTTCAACTGAACCTCATAAATAATCATCTTATCATTTAAACGATTTGGAATCTCTGTAAATTTAAGTTGGTCTGTATCATTAAACTCGAAAACTGAAGTATTTTTCGTGTTATTTTCAAAGACATAATATGCTTTTGAACCATGACTCATTTCATTTTGTACACCAGGATCAGAAAGAATATCAATTAATCTACCGTATAGTTGCGTTAGATTTCTATCTAACTCATAACCAACTCCAACATAATGATTATTATGATCTAACCACTGATTGATACCATAATCTATTACTCCCCTATACATAATAATATTACAGTTTCCATCTAATTCATTGATTATTTGAGTTGTATCTAATGTTAATTGATAATTTTTTTCTTGTTGGATTTCAAAATTTATTGTAGATATTGAACCAACAACTAAAAGCAAAATAACAATTGGAACAAATAATTTCTTTTTTTCAAAATTTCGTGAAAGCAAAATAGAAATTCCCAACCATAAACAACCAAAACTAGGAATTAAATATCTTGGATGTAAAATTGGCCTATATACTAAAGATGCTATTAAACCTAAAATAAATACACAAGCAATAACACTCATTCCAACTACCGCATATTTTTCTTCAAAGCTTTTCTTATTTCTTATAAATACAACTATTAAAGATAAAATAGCTATTAATAATATTATTGCTAAGATTAAATAAAGCAATGGAGGAGTATACGGTACTGGAAGACCATTCAATATTTTATTGCCTGGAGATAAAACAAACCAAAGGTAAACAATAGCAGTATCCGGTGTTAAAGAAGTAATCCAATATCCAGAGTGTACACGCGCCATTTGGCCAAATAAAATAAAACACCATGGCATAAATGCCAATATAGGTACAACTGTTGCAAAAATCCATTTTTTTAAATCTTTTTTATTATTTTTAATCAAATAAACAAACAAAAATAAATAAAGAATAAATGAAGCAATTCCTGAGAAATAATGAGTATAAACAGAACATATTGTTAATAAAATCAAGACTCCCCAATTTTTATAACTAGATTCATTATTTATTATTTCCCAAATATAAACAAAACTAGCTGTTACAAAAAACAAAGCCCAGCTATACATTCTCAATTGAGTGTAAAAATTCATTAATTGAGGCATACAAACAATACATAAAGCAAATATCCCTGCAGTTAGCCATCCGAAATTCTTTCTAATTTTAGTAGCACCTAAAATAAGCATAAGATACAATGGAATAATTGATAACAATTTACCAACTATAATTGGATTATAATTAGTAATAAGGAAAGCCACCGGTTTTAAAAATGCTTTATACATAAAATAATAAAGCAAAGGATGAACATCTCCAACACCTATGTTAATCATATCTGACAAAGGTGAATTTAACATTACTAATGTATATATTTCATCGCCCCATATCTGAATGTAATGAAAACAAGTATAAGTCAAATAAAATGTAAAACATAAACCTAGAACAAATAATAAAATTCCAAATTTATCGTCAGACTTCATATTTTTTAGACATACATTCACAATATCACCTAATTTAGTTATAATCTATATATTTTATCCCATATAAAGATATAGAAATCTTATAAAAATGCTATAATCCCCTATTATACCTTACTAATTTTACAATTCTCTAAATTAAGGCATTAAATTCTTAAAAATTTCATCCCACTGTTTTGCACGAGATTTTAAATTATAGTTTTTCAAAATATCTTCGCGTGCATTATTTAATATTCCATTTCTAAGTTTTGGGTCTTCAATCAACATGGATAATTTATTTACCCACTCATCTTCATTATTAGCTAAAAATCCAGTTACTCCTTCTTCAATAGTATCTTTATATGCATCAACATCACTAGCCACTATAGGAACACCAAGTGCTGTGAATTCTATGTATTTTAATTCACTTTTACATTTATTGAATTCTGTATTAACTAACGGAATTATTCCAATGTCCCAATTTGCTCTGGCAGCTATCCATTTCATAAATGTAGCCATTGACATTGGATAATACGGCATTTTTTTAACATCAAACCAGTCTACATTTTCATCAATAGATGCTCCAATAACTTCCAAATCAACTTGAATACCTTTTTTAGAGAAAATATCTTTTAATCTCAATATAACATTGTGAATAAGCTCCAAATCATTATTATGAGTCATTGTTCCAAAGTAACCGATTTTTACATACTGATTGCCGTTATATGAAAATTCTTTTAATGGCAATACATTATCCAGGTAGTAATTTCTAATGATTGTTACATTGCTGGACAAATTCAGGTTATCAAAACGTCTTTTAAGCTCTGAAGTACTTACAACTATTCCATCAGCTGCAGAAACCAGCTTTTTAATATTTGCCAAATTACCCTGAATATAGTTAAATGACGGATTGGACGAATTCATATCCAAAAAGTCATCATCAGTTTCATAAATTAATTTAATTCCATGCTGTTTGGCTTTTTTAGCTATTTTAGTAGAAAACGGATTTACTCTTTGAATTACAATTGCATCAAAGATTTTTGATTTGATTATTTGATTTACATCAATTAAAGGTAAAATTTCCTGACCATAAACAAAGAAATGATAGTCTCCGCTTTTGCTTAACTCTTTAAATAATGAATGAATCCTTATAAATGGACATGCATTCATATTATCAAAATTGTCTTCTAAAAATACTCCTACTTTAATTGTATCTGTTTTAAATTCATGATTTGTATGAATATAATCAATTAAAATTTTTGAATCTGAAATATATCGCTCATCAGCCAGTTTTTCTTTTATTCTTTTAGTAACAAAAGCATCTAACTGTTCATGTAAATTTCCATGCAAATATTCAACAAAATGAGGATAATTTCTATTAATAGCTAATTTTTTATCAAATCCTTTAGTTATATAATGAATAAGCGGATCCACATCAGATGAAAGATTGTTTGAGCTAATATAATAATATAAATCAAATATTGGATTGATATACTTTAATTTATCATCAATATGATCTGTTTTTGAACCTTCTTCTATAAAATGTAAAACAGCATCTCCAACATTTCCATGTAATTTTTTGTATTCTGCCTCGTCAAAAATGCCGAAATGTTTTATAGTATCATAAATATGGATGTTTTCTTCTGCATTTTTATGTCTGGCAAATTTTAAGAAATGATTATTCTTAACTTTTCTAGCTACATCTCCAGCTACTCTTAATGGTTTTGTAAGCTTTAAAGAATTGGAATTTAAAAAAGTATTGTATTCATTTTGCAGATATCCAACCCTGCCTGCAGTATCTATTCTATAACCTGCCATTCCTTTTACATCATTGATTAAAAGATATATTTCTTCTTTTGAAAGCTCGATTGTATCTCCAAGATCCATGTTTTCTACCTGAGCACCTATTTTAGCTCTCAGGTTATCACTGGTTATCGGCATTGAAAGCACTACCTTATGGTGGTAATCACCCCTGTCCTTAGCCCAGTATTCATTGTCCCAGTAATAAATTAAACTAACTGACGGATGGAAATCGTTTTTCCAACATACATATGCAAAACTAAGCTGGTCCTGATTTGTAAACCTGACATTTTCATCCCACCAATCTTCCATGACTTTAATAACTGCTGAATCATTGTGTTTTCTGAAAATAGCTCCCATTACTCCCAAACCATATTTTTCCGGGAACCCCTGACTTTTATAATAATTAACCTGTTCTTCCATTACAGAGCGAGGATATCTTGGAATTATTTTAGAAGCTTCGTATTCCTCGTAAACACAGTCCCTTTCAGTGTGAACTACACAAAGCATTGGAGAGGAAGCCCTGATGTTTTTGTAGATATATTCCCTGATGCTTCCTTTTATTCTAAATGTCCCATCCAGCCAAAAACTGTATTTGTAATCTTTTAAATATTTATGAGGAAGTAATTTATATTGTTTGGCTTTCCTATTATTGTCTAATGTAGTTTCTTCCATTTGAATAATTTTCCAAGTGTCAGACTCCAAATTGGGGTTATCTGTAAAACATATGTAATCACAGTTTTCATCAATTACTTCAGGTTCTTTTAGAGTATCATAATCACCTGTGAAAGCTGTATAAATAGCTATTTTGTTATTTTTAATATCTTCAATTGTTTCAGCCGCATCTTCTGAGGAATGATTAAATAAATCCCTGTTGATATGCTCCTTTGCAACTTCCTGATATGTTTCATAAATTTCCTCATAACTCATAGTATCACAAATATTTTTCTTTAATTTTATCTAAAAGATTAAATTCAAAGTCATTTTCACTTAAAACCATGTCATAACCATCATTATCTTCATCAGATATTAAAATTTTTATTAAATTAAGTCTTGAGCTTACATTTTTAATATCATATTCCTTTTCAGTTGATATTAAAATATCACAGTCCTGACCAATATCCAAATCACCAATATTAGGAACAAGTTTAACATTATAACCCTCACTGTTTAATTTAAAAACTGCTTTTTTTATTAAATCATTATTTTTACCTACAATCGTGAAATCCAGTTTTTTATTTGTGAAAAAGTTATTTGCCTCAATTTTATCCTTTAAAATTTCCTTAAAAATGAAGTCTCCCCACTTATCAGCAAAGTGCATTATATTGTGATAATTCAGCTGATTTTTCCAGTCATCATCTTCATGTCTGGTTGCTGATTCATGATGGAACAGTAACACTGCAGGATTGTAGAGTGTTTTATATCCTGCATTGTATAACTTAAATGCAAAATCAATATCTTCATATCCATAAATATACTGTTCATCCAACCCATCTAATTCGAAATAAACATCTTTTGGAACCAATAAACAGGCTGCAGTATTTGAAATCACTTCTTTTTGATGGTTTAACTCATCTGAAAAAAGCATTGTTGAATACATGTGCTCATGATATGGGCCATAAATATAGGGAGTTCTTTCTTCTCTAAATTTTACACCTGCATGCTGAATTGAAAAGGATTTTCCCTGATTTTTCATATCTTCATAGTAAGGAAATATTAATTTAGCTCCAACAGAACCTACATTTTCATTATTTAAGATGGTTCCAACCATTTCATTAAGCCATCCATATGTCGGTTCAATATCATTATTCAATAAAACCAAATACTCCCCATTAGCTATTTTAGCTGCATCATTGTTTCCTTTTGAAAAGCTGACATTTTCACTGTTTTCAATAACTGTAATTGGCAAATCCAAAGAATGCAAATACTCAACAGACTTATCACAGGACGCATTATCAACTACAATAATTTCATAGTTTGAATAATTTGTTTTTTTATCAAAATCGCCAAAGAGTCTTTGCAAATGTTCCAGCCCGTTTCTGTTTAAAATTATAATTGAAACTAAAGGTTCGCTATCAAAGCTATAATCAGCTAAAAATAAAGAGTTGGTATCCAATATTTTCTTTCTGCGTGCCACAAAAGGATTTTCCTCTAAAGTAAAACCTTCATGATCATTGTCAATATAGTGAACTAAAGGATTTAATCCCATTTTTTTAATTTCCGGATATTCTTCCAAATATCTTTTTAAATTAAACTGAGCAGAAGGATTTTTATCTTCCTTATATCCATAAAATAAATAATGAACCAAAGGATCCATTCCAGATTTAGCAATGTGCGGATACGCTTTAAGATAATAATTTTTATCAAATAATCCTGATTCCATTATCTTATCATAGCTTTCCATGTATTTTTTTGCTTTTTTTGGATTGAATTTAGATTTAATTAAAAATTTTGAATATGAAATATCAGACATTGAAAATTACTCCTTTTTATTGAAAAAGCTAAATTTCCTTTTTTTAGGTTTTACTTGCAAATCATTTATAATATTGTCCTTTTGTCTAAATAAATTAGCAATATCATCATTAGTTAAGATTTCCAAATCAAAATTAATTTGAATACTTGAAATATCACTAAAATCAGCATCCAAAACATAATATGGATCCAAATTAGTAAATATCTGACAGTCATCATCAACTGAGTTATCACAATTTGCATCACTTATCGGTAAATTATTAGTTATCCTACACTTAACAAAACTGCCTTCCAAAGGGTCAAAACGCAGCTTAGATATATTATCAAATTTTTCCAAACTGAATTCAAGATTATTCTTTTTTAAAGGTGAATAGTCAATAGCTACTTTATCTGATTCATTAAATCCATTTCCTGCATCAACATATAAGCTAGCCTGTGAATTTACTTTATTTAATCTGTTAAAATATTTATATTTGGCTAAAAATGTTTCAGCATCATAATTGTTCAAATCTAAAATGTCCCCATAATATAATAAGACATCTGGAAACAGTTTCCTATAATAATCCAGTTGGTTTTCAGTAATTTTCCCTGATGATTTTTTAAGTTTGTCTATAAATTCAATTTCAGCTGCAACGTCCCAATTATAGTAATATACCCAAAATAAAATATCATTGATAAATTTAATAATCAGAGGAGTTAAAATCTCATCATTTAACTTAAATAATCCATTTATAATATCACATAAATCAAATACATTGGAATTTTTTATATTTTCAGTTATGGATTCTGAATTTTTTCTGTGATAATAAATTGCATCTTTATTTAAAAAAATACGCTTTGCATTAATAAGTGCTGATAATGTGACTAAATTATCCTCATATAATCCTTTTGAATAATTCAAATACTTAAATAGGCTTTTATGATAAATTTTATTCCATGATGCAGTTGAAAAGACAAGTTTAGGATTCTGATTAATGTCATCAATCACCTTATTTTCTAAAGTATTTTGCTGATGAACACTTATTGGCTCTACATAATCGCTTCCGGTGTAAGTCTCCCAGTTATAAATCAGTAAGTCGCAGCCAAATTTTTTTATTTTTGAAACAGAATCTTCATAAGCATTTTGAGAAATAAAATCATCACTATCTAAAAAAGTTACATAATCGGAAGTTACATACTTTAAACCAATGTTTCTGCTTTCTCCCAATCCCTTATTGCTTTTATTTGAAATTACTTTAAATGAAGGATATTTCTCAACATATTCATTAATTATATCCATACTATTATCAGGTGTGGCGTCATTGACTACAATAACTTCAATATTGTCTATTCCAATGCTTTGATTAACAACAGAGTCCAGACACTCCCCAATATACTTTTCAACATTATAAACCGGAATAATAACACTTAATTCATAACTCATAATTTCACGATTTTCTTAAATTTGTTTTTAATGGAAGAATTAGCTAACTGTTCTTTTAAATCATTGTTTTTTTGTGCTAAAACTTGATTTTCATTACTCAATTGTTCTATTACTCCTTCATAATGATTAGCTAAAAATTCATAGTATAATTTTTTATAATTTAATTCAAACTCGATTCCATTGCTGGAAACGGCTATTGCCTGATAAAATACCCTGTCATCAAAATGCCATGTATTCAAATGGTCTTTTTTAACTTGATTCAATGAATAAAACTCATATTTCTCTTTCATTTTTTGAAGATATTGGTTTCGGAGTCTTTCATTTAACCTCAAATACACATACTTTAAATTTACAATAACAAACATTAAAAAATCATCTTTTACTTTACTGTAAATGTTTACATTCTTCAGATTATCCTGAGTCAAATCTAAAATTTCAAATATGTCAAAAGACCTTTCATTGCCTGTTGTTGAAATAGAATTATTTCTTATTCTATAATTGTATAATGATTCATCTCTAAAAACTGAAACTTTCTCTGTTTTGAAAAATACCATGTAAAAAAAGTATAAATCTTCATAATTAAGGTTTTCAGGAAATTTAATGCCTGCTTCTCTTAAAAAAGAGGTTTTATATAATTTATTAAAAGGCGCATGGGATATTTTAAATAAAATATCTGAAACATCCCTATAATTAAAATTTTTGTTTTCTAAAGAAGCATCAATTACCTCTAAATTTGTAAAAACACTTTCACTATACTGTTCGCTGTCCTGGTTGAAAAATCTGAATTTATACATTAAAATATCTGAATCCAAAGCAGTTATTTTATTATATAACTTTTCCAATGCATTTAATTCCAGCCAATCATCAGAATCAACAAATATTGTGTATTTTCCTTTAATATAATCCATTCCGGTGTTTCTTGCACCACTCAATCCTTTATTTTCCTGAGAAATTATTTTAAATCTTTCATCTTCAGATGCATATTCTTCTAAGATTGAAAGTGATGAATCGCCAGACCCGTCATTAACACAGATTACTTCAAAATCTTCAAATGTCTGATTAGCTAAGCTATCCAAACATTGTCTGAGATATTCTTCCACATTATAAACCGGCAGAACTACTGAAATTTGAGGCAAAATTACACCTTATTTAAGATACATTTTTTTATAGTATTCCTGATACTCTCCACTTTTAACCTGATCCATCCAGTCCTGATTATCCAAATACCATTGAATGGTTTCTTTAATACCTGTTTCAAAAGTGTATTTTGGTTCCCAGCCAAGATTTTCCCTAATTTTAGTTGAATCAATGGCATAACGCCTGTCATGACCTAACCTGTCATCTACAAATTCAATCAAGGATTCGTCCTTACCTAAAGCTTCCAGTATCAATTTTACAATTTGGATATTTTGTCTTTCGTTATGTCCACCAATATTATAAACTTCACCAAGTTTTCCATCATGTAAAACCAAATCTATTGCTGTACAGTGGTCATATACATGTAACCAGTCACGTATGTTTTTACCGTCACCATAAATCGGCAATTTTTTATCTTCAAGAGCATTTGAAATCATTAAAGGAATCAGTTTTTCCGGAAACTGATAAGGACCGTAATTATTGGAACAGCGTGTTATATTGACTGGCAAGTTAAATGTTTCATAGTATGCCCTTACAACTAAATCTGCACTAGCTTTTGAAGCAGAATAAGGACTGTTAGGTTGTAAAGGAGTGGTTTCTGTAAAATATCCTGTTTCTCCCAATGTTCCGTAAACCTCATCAGTAGAAATTTGCACATATTTTTCCACACCATATTCCTTAGCTGCATTAAGCAGTACCTGAGTTCCTAAAACATTTGATTTGATAAATATTTCCGGATCGCTTATACTTCTGTCCACATGACTTTCAGCTGCAAAATTAATAACATAATCGGAATCTTTAACTAAATTATTGACAACTTCCTTATCCCCAATATCTCCTTTAACAAAAGTGTAATTGTCCTTATCTTCAATGTCCTTTAAGTTTTCAAGGTTACCGCAGTATGTTAATGCATCCAAATTAGTAAATTCATAATCAGGATACTTGTCAACCATATATTTTACAAAGTTACTTCCAATAAACCCTGCTCCGCCAGTAATTAATATTTTTGTCATGATAATGCCCCTAATACTTAATCTGTGATTCCTTTAAGCTTTTCCATTTTTTATCCTTATCAGACAGAGTGATTTCATCAATTCCTTCTAATGGCCATTCAACAGCTATATCTGGGTCATTCCACATGATTCCCCCTTCATCTTCACCATGGTAAAATTCTGTGCATTTGTATACAAATTCAGCTTCATCAGACAATACGACAAAACCATGAGCAAATTTAGGAGGTATGTATAACTGTTTTTTATTTTCAGCTGAAAGGATTTCCCCATGCCATTTACCATAAGTTGGGGAATCTGCTCTAAGATCCACCCCAACATCAAATACTTCCCCTTTAATAACTCTAACTAATTTTCCCTGAGGATATTTTAACTGTAAGTGAAGCCCTCTAAGCACTCCTTTAAATGACTGTGACTGATTATCCTGTACAAAAGTTAAATCATAACCTGCCTTCTTGAAATCGTTTTCATTATATGTTTCCATGAAATATCCCCTATTGTCCCCATAGACTGCAGGTTCAACTACAAACATTCCTTCAATATCAGTTTTTGTAAATTTAAAATTTCCCATATTAATCATCCTTAACTAAATTAAATAAATATTGTCCATAATCTGTTTTTTTAAGTTCTTCAGCTGTTTTTAAAAGCTCTTCTTTAGTAATATAACCTTTATTATAAGCTATTTCCTCAAGACATGCAATATAGAGTCCCTGTCTTTTTTGAATTGTTTCAATAAAATTAGATGCTTCCAAAAGACCTGTATGAGTTCCAGTATCCAACCATGCCATTCCCCTTCCAAGAAGCTCAACTTTAAGTTTGCCACGGTTAAGATATTCTTCATTGACAGAAGTGATTTCAAGTTCACCCCTTTCAGAAGGTTTTACATTCTTGGCTATTTCAACTACATCATTGTCATAGAAATAAAGTCCAGGCACTACATAATTGGATTTGGGTTTTTCAGGTTTTTCTTCAACTGAAAGTACATTCCATTCATCGTCAAACTCAACTACACCAAAAGCTTCAGGATTATTTGTATAATATCCGAATATTACTGCTCCCTCTTCCAATTTGGTAGCTCTTTCCAATATTTCAGTGAATCTATGACCGTGGAAAATGTTGTCTCCTAAAATTAAAGCAACATCATCATCCCCGATAAAGTCTTCCCCAACAATAAATGCTTCTGCAAGACCGTTAGGTTTTTCTTGAACTTCATAGCTAAAATTAATTCCTAAGCTACTGCCATCACCTAAAAGCTCTTTAAACATTGGCAAGTCTCTAGGAGTAGAAATTATTAAAATATCTTTAATTCCAGCAAGCATTAATACAGAAATAGGATAATAAATCATTGGTTTATCATATAAAGGTACTAGCTGCTTAGATATTGCTTTTGTAATTGGATAAAGACGGGTCCCAGATCCACCCGCAAGTACAATTCCTTTCATAAACATCCCTTTTAATAAATTTTATAATGTTTAAAAATATATTTTTTCTAATTAATTAAAATACCTATCAGCCAATTTCTTCAAATAATTTTCCTTACTGAATAATTGAAATTATGATTAAATAAACAGCCAAAAGAATAATTTTTCTTAAGTATTTTAATTGACACTGCTGAAATTATTAAAGTAATTTAAAAAAAGCAGTTTTTTATTTGAATATGAAATATTAAAAAAGAAAAAAAGTAAGAAGTTAAATTTTAACTTCTTAAGCTGAAATTGTTATTTTATTTGATGCCCAACATTCATCATACATTGATGTTATGATATAAACACCAGATATTAATCTAATGTTTAAGCTAGCTACACCATTTACATCAGTTGTTCTATGATCCATTTTCATCAGTTACACGAGTGTAGAACACACCATTAATATTGAATTTTACATCAGTATTTGCTAATGCTTTTCCATCACTGTCTAAGAATTTAGCCATATATTGTGTTCCATTACGGAAGTATAATGTAGTGTCATTTCCGAATATTGTGCTTTTAACAGTTACTGTTGCATTAGCTGTTGCTTTATCATGATCTTTTGTTCCATTAAATAATGCACTTGCTTTGTATTCACCAGGAAGTAATCTAATAGCTATTGAAGCAGTACCATTTTCATCAGTGATTCTGGCATGAACTTTACCATTTATTGTGAAGTAAACAGTTGCATTAGCTATTGGGTTTCCAAGTGCATCAGCAAGTTTAGCTACGAGTCTTTGAGAACTTCCAAAGTATTTTACAAGATTATTCATTGTTAAAGTAGTTATTGTATTTTTATTAACTGTTATGGTTCCGTTAACAATCCAGTTATTGTAGCATTTTCACCTTTAACAATATCTGCAATATCAACAGTCATATTATAATCAGACACTTTGGAAACAGTGAAATTAGCAGCATTTGTACTTGAAAGGTATTTATTATCACCTAAGTAAGTTACATCAACATTATAATCACCAGCAGCTAAGTTATAAATATTTAAGACACCTTTTTCATCAACAATAGCCACATTATAAGACTTACCATTAACAACAACAGTAGCTACACCTAAAGATACATTAGGAACAGCAATGTTAATAACAGCTTCCTCACCAAATTTGATGTTATTAGCTGTGACATTTACAGCTGAAGACATTTTAGCAACAGTTAAGGCAGTAGTATTTTCACCTTCAGTATATTTGTAATTTCCATCATATTTAGCTGTAATTGGATAAGAATTAGCTACCAAATTAGATAAAGTTAAAGAACCTTTACCATTATTGATAAGAACAGTATAAGATTTACCGTCAATAGTTACAGTAACTAAACCTGTAACATCCTCAGGAACAGCTATATTAATAACAGCATCTTCACCAACTTTAATATTATTTACTGAAAGGATTACTGTTGAATTCCATTTACTTACATTGAATGATGTTTTATTTTCACTAGGCAAATACCTAATATCTCCAGCAAAATTAGCCACCACATCATAAGTTCCAAAAGCTAAACCCTCAATATTTAATTTAGCAATACCCCTTTCAATAGCGACAGTGTAATTTTTATTATTAACTGTAAAAATTACATTACCTGCAGCATTAGACGGTAATTTAGCTATAATTTCAGAACTGTCATCGACATTGATATTTTTAGCCTCAACAGTCATATTAGGATTTGTTTTAGCAGGATTTAATACATACAAATGACCATCATTTGATGTGAAATAAATACTTCCATCTTTATCCATTGCAGGACTTCCTGTTATACGACCACCATATCCAAAAGACCACATTAAAGTTCCATTTTTATCTAAAGCAGATAATGAACTTGCAGAACTTGCAGTAAAACAATAAACTACGCCTTCTGCATCAACTAACATATGATTTGGCTTTAAACTAGAGTTTACTAAAGAAATATCTCCTGTTAATTGATTAAACTTGTAGATTCCCTTATATGTAGACACATATAAAACATTATTTATATTATCCAAAGCCCAAGATTTTACTGAATCTGGCAAGGTAGTATTCCACAAAACCCCATTAGAAGTAAGGGCATAAATTGCCTTTGGATTACCAGAATATGAAAAAACAACATTACCATTACTAAGAGGGCGTACCTTATTCTCACCAACACCTGCATAATTAGCAAGTACAACTCCAGATGTTGAATTAACACAATAAAGTCCCTTATCTGAATTAATCCATATATTTCCTTGTTTATCCATAATAGGAGCAGAATTTAAAGGAGAAACATCAAGAAGAGATTTGTAAGAATAATCATAACCCCCATCAGAACTATAATGAGTGCTATTATAATATTTAACAATAGGTACAAAACCTCCATCATATTCGTATTCACCTGCAACATAAATATTACCATCTTCACCTATCATAGGTTCATATACACTAGAAGCTTGGAAAATATTTGCACCAGTAGCTGTTCCAGTAGTTGCATTTAATACAACTAATTTATTACCTTTAACTGGTGCGATAAGATAACCTTTACTATCTAAAGCTAAACCTCTAACATTATATGCCTGAATATTCCACTTTAGATTACCATTTTTATAAAATGCCCATATTTTATCACCTCCCAAAACATAAAAATCACCATTTTCATCAATGACTGGAGATGCATAATAATTACCTGACGGAGCTGTACCTATAGTATAATTCCAAACATAACCTACCTCTTTTAAACCCACATATGGAGAATTTTTTGAATTTTGAGCATCATAACCAGTCATTGCCCATTGATTTTCAATAACTGCACGATCAGAATCTGCAACAATTGGTTGATTAAATTTAATTTCACTAATGCATAATGTATTTAATAGATTAAAATTAGTAGATACAACTGTATTATCAGCTACACCAATAGTCTGAGGACTATTAATAAATGTATTATTCACAAATTAGATAATTTCCAGAAGAAATAAATACTGTGTCATTGGTTGTTTTTGTATGGTTTATAAAAGTATTATTATAAACTTGTAAGTATGGAACTCCACCGATTGTTTCATTATCATGATAATCAGAATTATATGCACAGATAGCTTGCCCAATTACAGCACTGTTGTGAACAAAATTAGAACCGTGTACATTTAAATATCCTCCATTTAATACAGAAATCGCTCCTCCACGACCAAGAGTAGTTGTAGATTCATTAGTGAAATCACCGCAAAGATTGTTATTATCATTAAAATTACAATTCTCAATTGTTACATTGTATGTAGAAATATAGTTATATGCACCTATTGCTCCTCCACCATTATTAGTAGTACAATTATTATCTGTAAAAGTAGAATTATACACTTCTAATTTACTGTAAGAATATAAAGCTCCACCATTCCATCCTGCAGTATTACTAATGAATTCAGAATTTAAAATACGAGTATATGCATTGCAATGAGTATGAATTGCACCTGCCCAAAATCTAGCAGAATTACCAGTAAATTTAGAATTAGTTACATTTAAAATACCACAATTGTTAATAGCTCCAGGAGCATAAGTAGCAATATTATTTATAAAATTACAGTTTTCAACATTCATACGAACATTATTTACACTTTGTTGATTATAATTAGTTATAACACCAAAAGAACTAGTACAATTAGTAAAAGTACAATCTGTAATATCCATAAATCCATTTGTATTATAAACTACAGATTTATGATTAGAACCTACAGTAATATTAGTAAAAGTACAATTTTCCAATTTACTATTCCCACTTAATTGAATAAGCATATCACAATTACTATCTTTAAAATTCACATTTTTAAAAGTAATATCATAATCACCATTGCTTAAAAATGGAATTAAATTAGGATTATTAACTGTAAAATAACTATTTTCAGATCCAATTATAATAACATTATTATTAAAAGTGATTTGGGAATCTGCAACAAATTCCTTGTCATTCAAATGAAGTATAAAATTGTCTGAACCTTCAACACAGCAATCATATAACTCATCCCAACTGTCTACATTTCTTTCATCAATACTTCTCAAAACATTTCCATTATTTTGATTTATTTCAACATTATCATTCGATGCATCATTACTTAGTAAAACAGACCCATCATCTACATCAGAATAACTAATTTCAGTAGTAGAATTGTCATTTAAATCCGTAGCACTAACTGCACCAATACTAAATACCAATAATAAAAAAATAAACATTATCCTTTTAGTATTTAACAATTTAATTTCCTCCAATTAATTATTAAAACAAATTAACATAGATTTAAAATCTCCACAAAAACAATATACAAATATTACATTATAAAAATTAAAGTTAACTTGTTCATATAAACAATATAATATTCATTATACTTAAATATATTTAGAAACATATCCTAATCAATATTAGAAATTAAAATTATTCATTCAATAAATTTATTAAATAATTGAATAATTTTCGAAAATTATTATAAAACAATACATATTGCATAAAAATCAATAAGATTATATTACTTACTTAATAATATATAAGTAACTTGGTGATTATATGAAATTAAAACCTATATTTATTGCAATATTTTTTATTTGTGCAATTTTTTCACTAGCTAATGTTAGTGCACAAGATTCAAATAACCTGAATTCTAGTGAAATACAAGATACAGATAATATTGAAACTTTTACACTAAATGGCGAAAATACAGTTAATTATAATGAAAACTATATTAATAACAGACCTTCTACAAATAGCAATGATGAATATGTAGATACTCCAAATAATATGAATCTTAGCATAAATGTTGAAACTATCCAAAGTGATAATACTACAATTAAAGTTAATTTTGAAGGAAAACTCTTATGCGGAGAAAGTTATTTTAAAAACCAGTCAATATATGTTTTTGAAAATAATAAATTAATCCAATCAATTCCAATATCAAGCCTTGATGTTCCAAAATATCAACATTCTCCTAATATTTACTCTTTAAATACCAGCATTTCCTACCAAATTTCAGATAATAGTCAATTAAGAGTGCAATTTCTTAAATCGGATTCAAATACATTAATATTTCAGAAATTACACAAAGTAACTTACACTAATTTAACAACAGATTCAATTATTATTGACAATAACTTCTACTCTGATAATTCATGGGTCAATTCTATTGAATCCATTCAAAAAGCTCTAGATTTAGTTAAAACTAATGGGACAATTTATATTTCAAATATTAATATAATAGCTAATAAAACTTTAGTTATTAATAAATCTGTTACAATAATCGGGAACAACACTACTTTTAATGGCATTGGAAACTCCAATATGTTTCAAATAGCTCAAAATACCCAGGTTAATCTTATCAATTTAACTTTTACCAATACCACTAGTTATCTTATTAAAAATAATGGAATAACTAATATTTTTAATTCTACATTTAAAGATATTGACGGGAAGGCAATTAAAAATGTAGGAAACTTAAAATTAATAAATACGACTTTTGAAAATATTAATCCCAATTATAAAAATCCACAAGCGATTTATTCTGTAAATTATGATGACACCGGAATAATTTATAACAATGGAAATTTACAAATTAATGACGGCCATTTTAACAATATTTATCTTCCAAAACAAGTGAAAATTGGTAACAAATCCATGATTGAAGAAGGTTTAATATATAATTTAGAAAAGGGATGCGCAACAATTTCCAACACTCAATTTAACAATATAAATACAAGAGCAATTAAAAATATAGGTAATTTAAAAATAATAAACAGCACTTTTGAAAATATAACCTCAAATGGTCTATGTATAACTATCAACTCTACAACACCACAAAATTTAGGAAATAATATTATTTACCAATCATATACTGGAAAACGAGAAAATTCATTAGATGGAAGCGGAATATTTAATTCAAACAACTTAATCATTGAAAATTCAATATTTAACAATATTAAATCTACAAGTACACTTTATAATTTAGGAATTGGAAATATTAACAACACCACATTCATAAATATTACTGCAGTTAATGTTAATGGCGGATCACTATACAACAAAGGAACTTTAAATATTACAAACCTGTTAATAAAAAATTCTACTGCACAGACTGGTGGTGGAATATATAATATAGGCAGTTTAAATCTTTTAAATAGTACAATAACATTATCTGGTTCAAAATCTGTTGGAGGAGCTATTGGAAATGCAGGTAATTTAACTATAAATAATACAATACTCGACAACAATGGCTTTAACACATATCTTCAAAATGGAAACCCGGGTAATGCAATATATAACTATGAAACTGGAAATTGTATTATAACAAACTCCATAATTAAGAACAACATTATAAACCCAATTATTAGTTATTTAACTGTTTATTATGGTGCAGTATACAATGAAGGAACATTATCAATAACAAAAAGTATTTTTGATAACAATAACGGTCATCAACCTCCTATTGCAATAACTTACTTATCAGGAACCTTCAATATTTACAATACTGGAAAATTAGAATCCACTTACAATTTATTTACCAATACCAATCACATATATGTAGATAAAAATGCAGTAAACTACGGAGAACCATTAAATTTTATATTTAATACTGGGCGCGCATTTGTTAATTATAATTACTTCTCTACAAATAGTAACCCTTATCCAGAGGATGCCAGCTGTATTGTAAATGATTATTTTATTTTCCAATTTGAACCAGAGTACCAATCTTTACAAATCGGAGAAATTTCCCCTATTAAAATAAGTTTAAAATTAGCTAATGGAAAAGTATTTACAGATTATAACTTACTTCCGGATATGAATGTTACATTTACCACTATAATTGATGGAAAAGAAGTAAATATAACTAAACCTTTAATAAATGGAACCACCGTATTAGAATATAATTACACTTCTCAAAAAGGCCAATACAAAGTTTATGCTAATTTAGGAGGACACACAGAAGAAATAATTCTTGATGTTGGAAAAGAAACTTCAAAAATAGATGTGGATTTCAATAACAACATTATCTACGGTGAAGATGCAATATTCAAAATTAAAGTAAGTGGAAACTACACACACATCCCAACTGGAAATGTAACAGCCATTATTAACGATAAAAAATATTCCATAAACTTAACTAATGGAATAGCTAATTTAACACTCACTAATTTAACACCTGGAAATTACACTATTAAAATAATTTATGAAGGCGACTCAGATTATGCTAAAGTCTTCTATTACTGCAATTATACCGTAAATAAACATCCGACTACATTAAATATTACTGCACCTGAAGTTAAAATCGGACAAAACGGAGAACTAATTATAAATCTTGAACCTAAAGGCTCCCAAACACAAGGTTACCTATACATCAATGGAGAACTTAAACAAATAATTTACATTTATGCCGGAAAAACCACAATTCCACTTAAAAACTTTGCTGTTGGAGAATATAACCTTACAGTTGTTTTATGGGATTCAAAATATTATGAAAGCAGTAATGCAAGTACAATTTTTAAAGTAAGTAAATTTGACACCAATTTAACAATAAATGTAGATGATGTCAAATCTGGAGAAGATGCAACAGCTACAATAACTGTAAATCCAGACAATCTTCGTGGTGAAGCTATACTCTGTGTAAATGGCGTAAATACTACAATATTTTTAAAATCAGAAGTAACAAACATTACAATGCACAATTTAACTAGCGGAAGTTATAATGTAACTGTTTATTATCTCGGAGATTCCAAATATGCTCCATCAAATGCAACAACAACATTTAAAGTTCTAAGAGATTCATGTAATTTGACTGTAAATATTGCATATAATGATGATTTAACTGGAATTATAACTGTAAAAACCAATCCCAACACATGTACTGGAGAAATCGGAGCTTATATTAATAATGAATTATATAAATTAAATCTCACAAACGGAACAGCTGTATTTAATGTTAATTTCACCAAAGGAAGCAATTACATTTATGTTTTATATCTTGGAGATAAGCAGTTTGAATCTGCAAGCTGGAACACCACAATAAATATAACAAGTATTGATTTTATATTATCTGGCGAGAATTTAACAATTAAAGAGCAGGATAACTCATTATATCACTTTAATTTAACTGATACTGATGGAACACCTTATGTTTACGCAAAAGTTGAAATAAACATAGATAACAAAAATTACACTGTCATGACTAATTCTAAAGGTTTAGGTTATCTTAATTTAAATTTAAAAGCTGGAGAATATATCCTTAAAGCAACATTCAATGGATTTACAGTTGAAAACAAAATTATTGTTAAACCAGCTGATTTAAATATTGACATTAAAGATATTTTAGCCGGAGAAACTGAAATAATTACTGCTAATCTTCCTGCCAATGCTACAGGAAACATAACCTTTATTGTTGACGGCAAAACTTACAATAAAACATTGAAAAATGGAGCTGCAAGTGTTGAAATAGCTAATTTAGGTTTAGGAAAACATTCATTAAAAGTAATTTACTCTGGAAATTCCAACTACATCAATAATACAAAAGAAGTCGAATTTAATATTAAAAACTCATTGTCTTCAATTACAATAAACAGCATTAAAGATGGCATTTATGGAGAATCTATTACTATAACCGCCAATATTACAAGAGGTGCAGATGGAAACGTCACTTTTACTATTGACAGCGACTCAAAAACTGTTGAAATAGTAAATGGAGTAGCTAAAGTTACATTTAATAAAGTCAATGCAGGAGATAAAACTGTTAAAGCAACCTATAATGGAAACAATATTTACCAGGGCTCTTCTGACAGCAAAGAGTTTAAATAGCTAAAGCTCCTTCAAATATAAGTATTATAACTTCAGAAATCGTAGAAGGTCAAAATGTTAGAATATGGGCAATAGTAAATGATGATGCTACAGGAAATGTTACTTTCAGAATTTTAGGATTATATTCCCCTAGAAATAAAACTATCAGCAATGGAAATGCATCATGGTTAATTTCACCACTAACAAGCGGATCATACACCATAAATGCATATTACAATGGAGACAACAATTATTTAAGCTCAAATACAACTATGGTTATTTCAGTAAATCAAACTGTAAGTGTTTTGAAGGTAAATGTTGAAGTATATGAAGATGGCATGGTAGTTACTGCAATTCTTAAAACTCAGGACGGTCAGCTGATTACAGGTGATGTGGCTTTGGAAATTAACACTAAATTTTATAAAATTGTTGTAGTTGACGGAATTGGCGTAAGAAGCATTGAAAAACCACCAGTTGGTAAATATACTTATTCTGCAACTTATAAAGGAACTGATAAAATTTCTCGAGCTGTAGATACTGGTGTTTTTGA
>PPYF01621335.1_pt1 | contig 24056 bp, 28 predicted proteins | sample 1559871 | NCBI WGS metagenome assembly PPYF01 (sample SAMN08240021, study PRJNA423297) | Human gut metagenome, whole genome shotgun sequencing project. | reverse complement strand
AGAGGGTTTGTCAACGTAAAGAAGGAGGTAAAACAAAGTAAAGCGAAAGGTAAGATTGTGTCCATAGCTGTATAATATACGTTTCTGTAGACAAAAGTACAACTAAAAATTTCAATGTCACAGAATCTGCATCAATTCTTTCAGATTACTGATATGATAAGTCGGTTGGAAAGACAGTTCTTCCTTCCCCGTTACATTATAAAACACTTGGTGCATACCCACTCCTTTGGCTCCTGCCACATCATTCTCCCAACTATCGCCTATCATCAAAGAATCACGCACCTCGGATTGTGTGGCAGAAAGGGCAAAATGAAAAATTTCGGGCCAGGGCTTCAAGATACCGATGTCATCAGAGAGAACAATCTTCTTAAAAAAGTGGTCAATGCCTGCCGAACGCATCTTATGACATTGCAACTCTTGGAAACCGTTAGAAAGGATATAGAGGTTATATTTCCCCGCCAAATATTCCAGTACCTCATACGCATGCGGCATCAGCCGACTTTTTGTGGGAATGACCGAAAAGAAATCATCAGAAAAAGCCTCGGCCAAAGCAGCATCCCCCGCCCCTACTGCCTCCAGAGGATATAGAAAACGCTGGCGGTTCAACTCTTCCTTACTGACCTGCCCTCTGCCGTATTCTTCCCACAGCTCTACATTACGATGCTGATAAAGCGTATAAAAATGCTGGAAAGAACGAAAGAAACGGTCATAATCATACTTGTGATACATCTCTTCGAATGTATCGCGTGCATTAAGGGAAAATGCCCAAAGCGTATCGTCCAGGTCAAAAAACAGGTTCTTATATTGGGATACCATAATTTAAAGGAAAGAGAGAGATAAAAATAGACGCAGATTATCAATTCCAATAACCTGCGTCCGTTCTGTATCAGTCTATAACAGTGTTATTTTACCTGGATTACCAAATACTTGGACACACTCCAGAAGTCTTTCGGATTTGTAATCTTCAAAGTCAGCTGTCCTTTATCATCTTTCTCCAACGCATAAGAGCCCGCGGGATGAGTAGTCAAGATATCAGCATCTTTAGAGTATAGTTTAATCTCTTTTGTCGTACGGATATCCACTTGTGTAAAGTAGTCCTTGTTGATATCAGAATCTTTCAGCACCTGGCCTTTTTTGAAAAGTCCGGTATTTGTCAATATCTTCTGGTCCTTCAACTCTTTCTTCGTACCAAATACAAACCAAGCCGTATTGAGTGCCTTATCTTGTTCGGCAACGGTTTGAGCCTTCGCCTTATTTTCGGCAGTCAATTCTTCTTTCTCAGTAGACAAACCGGTTACGGCAGCATCCAGTTCCTGGATACGGATATTCTTGGAAGCCAGCTCAGCCTGCAATTCCTCGATACGCTGGGTCTTTGCCACCAACTCCTGAGTCAGGGACTCCACAGCCCTCTTCAACTGGGCAGAGTTATTCTTACTGTTCTTCAGCATGGACTGTAATTTGGCAATCTGTTCCTTGTTCTCTTCCATCTGCTTACGGATAAACTCAATATCCGACGCAATCTGCTGCTTGGCATTCAAAGAGCCTTCTGCCACAGCACCACGCTGCAAATCCACACGGCTCTCTGCTGCATTAATCTGGCGGAATCCCTCTGAAATATCATTGAAAGTGCCCATCATCTCGTCCAATTCAGCATTACGCTGAGTCAGTTCCATCAATAAAGAATCATTTTCAGCTTTCAGCTGGTTCTTACTGCCACCAGAGAAGCTGTCACACGAAGCCATTACAGCCGCGCATACAATTAAAACTGCTAACTTTTTCATACGCTTTCGTTTTACGTTTGGTTAATGAAGTTATTTAATCGTCTATTCCTGTTACTACAATCACAATTTCACCGCGCGGTTCGTTCGCCGTGAAATGTTCAATCAATTCTGTAAGCGTTCCACGCACCGTTTCTTCGTGCATCTTTGAGATTTCCCGCGAAACAGAAGCCTGACGTTCGGCACCGAAATGTTCGGCAAACTGCGTCAAAGCTTTTACCAATCTGTGGGGAGACTCATAGAACACCATGGTACGACACTCCTCGGCCAATGCCTTCAGGCGGGTCATCCTTCCTTTCTTCTGTGGAAGGAAACCTTCAAAACAGAACTTCTCATTCGGCAGTCCGGAAGCCACCAATGCCGGTACAAAAGCTGTCGCTCCCGGCAAGCATTGCACTTCGATGCCGTTACGCACACACTCTCTGACTACCAGAAAGCCCGGGTCGGATATACCCGGCGTACCTGCATCCGAAATCAAAGCTACAGTTTCTCCCCCCTTTATTCTATTAACAACACTTTCAACCGTTTTATGTTCATTAAATTTATGGTGAGATTGCATCGCATTCTTTATTTCGAAGTATTTCAGCAATATGCCGGAGGTACGTGTATCCTCAGCAAGTATCAAATCCACTTCTTTCAGAATCCGGATAGCACGGAATGTCATATCTTCCAAATTCCCTACCGGGGTAGGCACTACATAAAGTTTTCCCATACTTATCGGTTGTTTAGCTGAAATATTTTTTGAGGAGTTCCATAAAATCGACAGCGGCTTCATTCTCTTCATCCGGCTGCACTTCCGAAACGAAAATATCCATAGCCTTGTCCAAAGAAGGGGCCTCACCCAAACGTCGTACCACTTCATTCATCCGTGCAGCATCGCCTGCGAACAGCTCGCGGACAAAACGGAATGAATCGTTCAGACTGATGGCATGTTTCAAATCCTTGGCAGGCTTGATGCGTTCTGCCAAAATAGGAACTGTTTCCGGTTCCTCACATACCATCTGGTTTGCATATCCTTTACACAGTCCGTGTTAACGCTACAAATGTAGAAATAAATAATGAAAAAATATCGGAAAGCAAACAAAAGTGTTACTTTTGCGCTTAAATATAACACTCGAAAGCATGGTATTATTCTCAGAAGATCATATACAGGAAACCAAACGCAGGGGAAGAATTGAGGTCATTTGCGGTTCTATGTTTTCCGGCAAAACCGAAGAGCTGATAAGGAGACTGAAACGGGCAAAATTTGCCAAACAACGCGTAGAGATATTCAAGCCCGCCATAGACACCCGTTATTCCGAAGCCGATGTAGTATCGCATGACAGTCATTCCATAGCCTCCACTCCCATCGACTCGTCTGCCAGCATTCTGCTCTTCACTTCAGAGATAGATGTAGTGGGCATTGACGAAGCCCAGTTCTTTGATAGCGGCCTGATTGATGTATGCAACCAGCTTGCCAACAATGGTATACGCGTCATTGTTGCCGGACTGGACATGGACTTCCGGGGTATTCCATTCGGTCCTATGCCGGGACTGTGTGCCATTGCAGACGAAGTTTCCAAAGTACATGCCATCTGTGTGAAATGCGGCCAACTCGCCTCGTTCTCCCACCGTACCGTCAAGAACGACAAACAAGTACTGCTGGGGGAAACCGAAGAGTACGAACCTCTATGCCGGGAGTGCTATCAGCAAGCCATCCAAGCCGACCAAAAGGAAAGCGGTCATTAACGAATACAAAAAACAGAGCATTATGGAACGCAAAAAGATTACATTCGACAGTTTTATCCGCGGTGTCATACTCGGTGTCATTATTATCGGCATCCTTATGCTCTTCAAGCGTCTAAGCGGCGTATTGCTGCCATTCTTCATCGCATGGCTCATTGCCTATCTGATATACCCCCTGGTCACCTTTTTCCAGTACAGATTAAGGCTCAAGAACCGGGTCATATCCATCTTCTGCGCCTTATTCAGTATTCTGATTGTAGGAGGAACCGCATTTTATCTGCTTGTGCCTCCCATGATGGACGAATTCGTCAGGGTGAAAGATTTGGTAATAGACTACTTTTCCAACGGAACCCACGACGGCAATGTGCCCAAAACACTCTCTGAATTCCTTCGTGAGAACATAGACACCCAGTTTGTCACCCAATTGTTCAAGGAAGAGAATATGCTGAACGCCATCAAGGAAACCGTTCCCCGGCTCTGGTCCTTGCTGTCAGAATCCGTCAATCTACTGTTCAGCTTCTTCACTTTCTTTCTCATTCTTCTCTATATAATCTTCATATTGCTGGACTATGAAAGCATTTCCGAAGGGTGGCCCCACCTGGTACCACAGAAATACCGGCCCTTCGTAATCAATGTAATGAACGATGTGAAAGACGGCATGAACAGATACTTCCGCGGACAAGCATTCGTGGCATTGTGTGTCGGTATTCTGTTCAGTATAGGCTTTCTGATTATTGATTTCCCACTGGCCATTGGGCTCGGCTTGTTCATCGGTGCTTTAAACCTAGTGCCCTATTTACAGATTATTGGCTTTATACCTACCATCGTGCTGGCCATACTGAAAGCAGCGGATACGGGAGGAAACTTCTGGATTATCATTGCATCGGCCCTTGCGGTATTCATCATAGTACAAGCCATTCAAGACGGATTCATCGTACCGCGTGTCATGGGGAAAATTACGGGTCTGAACCCTGCCATCATCCTACTGTCTTTATCAATTTGGGGCTCATTGATGGGTATGCTGGGTATGATTATAGCACTTCCGCTTACCACCCTTATGCTCTCCTACTATCAACGTTTCATCATAAACAGAGAAAAAATTCACAAGTTTGAACAGACTGATAATCAACAAGAAGAGTAAAAGCAGAAGTCGTTATCAAAACTTTTTTCCCTTAATCCATTTGTTTTTTAAACAAAAGTATCTATCTTTGCACCCGCTTAACAGCAATAAGGTCTGATTCGCTAGCTCAGCAGGTAGAGCACAACACTTTTAATGTTGGGGTCCTGGGTTCGAGCCCCAGGCGGATCACTGAAACGACAAGAAAAATCAAGCAAATCCCTGATAATCAGACATTATCAGGGATTTCTTTTTTCTGGCAGGTAGCAGAAAATAGCCGTTTCAAGCATATTATCGGTGGATAAATCGTGGGACTAAAATTTAGTTCGAAAAAGTCCCACGAATTTGCATCTTTCTCACTGATTAACAGTCTTTTGCACAGACTTACTTTGGAAGAGAATACATAGTTTTGTAACTTTAAAAACGATGTAAAAATGGCTCGAAAATCATTTTCTGTATTGTTCTTTATTAAAAAAGCCAAGTTATTAAAGAACGGAGAAGCACCTGTGTGCATGAGAATCACTGTAAACGGCTGTATGGTAGATATTTCTATCAAAAGAAGCTGTCCTGTAAACCTATGGAATCAGGCAAAAGAAAATTCAAAAGGCAAAGACCGCATGTCGGTGGAACTGAACCACTACTTAGAAATCACACGTTCGCACGTACACCAAATTTATAGAGAACTGGAAACTTCCGGCAAAGTTATCACAGTTGATCTTGTGAGAAAGCTGTTTTATGGTGTGGATGAAGATAGTAAAACACTATTGCAGGTATTCAGAGAGCATAACGAACAAAGTCGTAAGCTGATCGGCAAAGACTTCGTTAGCAAGACTGTTCAACGGTATGAAACCACTACCCGATATTTGGAAGAATTTATAAAGAAAGAATATCAGCTATCGGATATTGCCCTGAATAATTTAGAAGCTAATTTCATTTCCAAGTTCGATGCTTTTTTGAAGATTGAAAAAGGTTGTGTGCAGAATTCAGCTATCACCCGGTTGAAAAACTTGAAGAAGATCATCCGTATTGCTTTGGAAAACGACTGGATAAAGAAAGATCCATTTGCTTACTACCGCTTCAAACTGGAAGAAACTGATCCTGAGTTCCTGACGATGGACGAGATTAAAATCATTCTCGCCAAAGAATTCACGATTAAACGAGTAGAACAGGTACGGGACGTTTTTGTCTTTTGCATTTTTACTGGCTTGGCGTTTAGCGATGTGAAAGACTTATCACCTGAACATTTGGTAAAAGATAACAAAGGGGAACTTTGGATAAGGAAGAACCGCCAAAAGACAAAAATCATGTGTAACATTCCTGTGTTACCAGTAGCAGCTTCAATTCTTGATAAATATAAAGATGTGTCAGACTGTACTGGAAAACTTTTACCTGTATTATGTAATCAACGCATGAACAGTTATTTGAAGGAAATTGCAGATGTGTGCGGAATTCAGAAAAACCTTAGTACTCATACTGCCCGTCATAGCTATGCCACAAGTATTTGCCTTGCAAATGGCGTGAGTATGGAAAATGTAGCCAAGATGTTAGGTCATGCAGATACCAACGTGACGAAACACTACGCACGGGTACTGGATCAGAATATTCTAAAAGATATGCAGAAAGTAAATAACTATTTATCAGAACTGGCTATATAATAAAGGTAGTAGTCAATATAGAAAAGGATTGGGAAGAATGAATTTCATTTTCTCAATCCTTTTCTTTTAAAGTAAGCTTTCCAGAACTCAATATGAAGCATTGACAAAGGTAAGTTCCGCATTTAGCCTGTTCAAGTCCGAGCCTTCGGTTTGAATAAAAATCTTCCTCTCCATTTCATTCCGAGCGTATTTTTATCCAAAGACTTGCACAGACTAAATACTTCACTGGAAAAGTCAATGATTCAAATTAAATTCCGAAAAACAATGTTTTGGGCTTGGCAGGTTACTCTTTCCAACTTTCAAAGTAGTGCTTTTGGAGCAGTTTATCAATATCACTCTGACGGTAGATGATTTTACCTTTTATCTGGATAAAGGGGATTAGACCTGTATCTCGCCATTCTTGCAGGGTTCGCAAACTGACATTCAGTTTCTTGGAAACTTCAAGGTTGGAAAGAAAGCGTTCTCCATTCAGGTGGGGCTTGTAATGCTTTACAATGGATTCAATGCCGTTCAGCATCGAATCGAGCGAAGAAATAAATTCTTTGACTTGTGTGGTATCTTTATTTATTAGTTCCATGATTGAAAGATTGTTTTATTGAAATATTGATTTCAAGATAGCTAGATGGCAGACTAGTTGCGCAGATAGTCCCCCAGCGATGAAATGCTAAGTACGTCTTTTGCCGGATCATAATCTATATAGAACCGTTTGGATGTAATGGCAATAAAATATTGGCTACCATCTTGCTGTATCTCATAAGTTGCGGGTAAAGCCTGTTTGGTCGTTTCTGATACATATATAATAGAAAGAAGATAGTCCTTGTCGTTTCGGTAGATGATAACCGTAGGATTCAGATTAATGCTTTCCCATGTACCGACAATGGAAAACAGGTTGAAGAATGGATAATTTTCTTTAGTTCTTTTCATAAGTCGTGATTTGTTTGGGTGATTGATTCTGTGTTTCACTGTCCGCAATAATTCTTTCAATATCGGAAGATTTATAATAAATCTTGCTACCAATTTGAGAATAAGCTAGCCGTCCACTACTTCGGTAATATTGCAGCGTTCGCTTGCTAAAACCTAACAACAGGCACACTTCCTGGCTATCCAGCCAGTTTTCTACCTTCTGAGTATGAGGACTGCACAAACTCTCTATCCGCTTGGCAAACTCCGTGAACTTTTCGCAGACATACGAAAATGTTCTTTTCTCAATGGTTACTACTTCCATACATTTAATTTTTAATGGTTTATAAAACGTGTTGATTCTATTTCACCAGCAAATGAAAGAAGAATCAAGAGTCGTTTTCAAAACTGTCTGAAAGTGGCATGGTAAAGCTACTAATGTCTAACTTCTAAAGTTATACATAAGAATCTATGGAAGTTAAAATTGTGAACTCACTATCAATATTATTCAGTTCATGAAAAAAATTATGAACTAATTGTTTGAAGCACTATTCAATAAGCGATTCAATTATTTGCTACTACTATAGTGTATCAAAATAGAATTCTGATTATCAGCTTTTACAATATAAAAAAACAAAATAGGGAATGGGTAGATGGGTAGAAACGAGCGAATTACTTTAGTTTACTGTGGTTTTCCATTGTTTCAAATAACCTTAGTACACAGTAAAAACTATTTTTGAATTAATCCAATAGTCCAAGTTTTCGGGCATAATTAATAGCCTCAACAACATTGTCTGTATTCATTTTTTGAAGAATATTTTGTCTATGATTGTTTACTGTATGAACACTTATCGAAAGGCTATCCGATATTTCTTTACTGAACATGCCTTTATTTACCAGTTTCAGTATTTCCACTTCTCGTTTAGTTAACTTTATATTTGTTTCTTCGGTCAAAGGGAAAGGTGTCATTTCTCCTGTTTTATTATTGACAAGCCGAAATTTTATCTCATCCATATCTTTTTGGTCAGGGGATAAATCAACTACCCCTAAAACCAAAAAGGGATTACCAATTTCATCTATTTCTAAAACCTGATGCTGACTAATCACTCTTACATATTCTTTCTTTGCATTTAAAATTCTAAATTCAAAGATATGCTTGTAATCTTTTCTGCATTCAATAGGCTGGCTATAGTAAAAGCCAAGTAACCTTTTTTGAATAGTGCTAAAGATCATAAAATCATCAGGATGAATATATTTCTCTAAGTAGTTGTGTTCAATCGAAGGGTCTTTAAGTTTTTCGATGTTGTATCCAAAAAATGTATTGAAATTTGGAGATGTATATAAAAATCTATTATTATATTCTATAAGAAACACACAACTATTGTTCACTCTTGACAATAGCTCTACATACGATTTATATTTTTCTAAGCTCATGAATGTTCCCAAATATGATGATAATTCACTATTGATAATTGCCCTTGACTACTCTACCTTTGCAAAGGTAACTAAATGAAAGGAGAGAATTTATGAAAACTGCAATAATCTACTATTCAAAGCATGGAACAACTGAAAGAGTTGCACATCTTATAGGAGAAAAATTAAGTCCTGAACTGGAGTATATATCATTGAAAGAGTTCCATAATCCTGATATTCAGGGTTATGATAGAATTATTCTTGGAACTTCTATTTACGCTGGGCACCCAGGAAGATTAATGAGTAAATTCTGCAATAAGAATCGCGCTCAGTTAGAACAGAAGATTATAGCATTATTTATTTGCGGAATGAACGATACTCAAGAAGTTGAGCAACTTAAAAAAGCTTTCCCCGAATATCTACGCTCAAATGCTGTCGCCGAAGCAATCTTAGGTGGTGAGTTTCTGTTTGACAAAATGAATTTCATAGAAAAGTTTATTACGAGAAAGATTAGCAAAGTAGTGTGTTCTGTTTCAAATCTACGATATGATGCAATAACGGTATTTTTAGATAAAATGAATAATATAAGGAAGTGATATATGACGAAAGTCAGTAACAATAAAAGAGATATTTTGATTTTTCGAACTTCTATTACGACCGAATTAGAAATAGAAAGAATAAAAATACTATTTACTCAATACTCGCAGATTCATAAATGGAATGTGGATTTTGAAGATTGGGAAAAAGTATTACGCATAGAGAGTCACGGTATTACAGAAACTGATGTTATAAATATATTGCAAACAATCAATATTTATATATCAGAACTAGAATAGTTTGATTATAAAACATTATCGCAAATAAGCATATTAAATGTAGACAATATATTTATTGGTTTTATTCACCGTTTAAAATTATGCTTATGAACAAATTATTAAGAACAGAACTTTTCAACCTTTTGATTGAAAAGTCTAAAGAGGAAGTCAATAACAATGTAATGCAAAATGCCTATGACGAGTTTATCGAAAAAATTAGAGACATAAGTAATGAAAACGATTATTCAACTATTTATCGTATTCTTGTAGCTACCCGTATTGAGATAGCTTCACTTGAAACAATACCTCTTTACGGGCAGGGGGGAAAATGCGCTTAAAAAGCAGTTTCTACAAAAGACATTGGCTATTATCAATTCAGAACTGGAGCTATTGAATCTAAAAATTCAATATCCAGCCCCGTTTCAAAACAAAAAAAATAGTAATCCACAATCGCCACTCTATCTGACAGATGAAACTAACCTTGTTGAAATCATGGAACTGGTTAGCGGATTATTCCTATCTAAGAGAGTGGTAAACCATGCCGGAAAAGAAGCACCATTAACAGAAATCGGACGAGCGTTTGAACATCTCTTCAATATCAAATTTGGGGACATCCACAAAAAGCATGAAAGTGTAATTTGTCGGCAAGCCAATAAACGAATCGAATTTTTAGATATACTTCGCAAAGTTATTACTAAAGAAAATCAAAAGAAAGGCTATCTATAAATCAGTAACTTACCAACAAATGTTAGGGGTGTAGCATATCTACTCCCCTAACTTATTTGCACCCATTTGCCGAACTTTGCTTCATCAATCGATTGAGAACAATAATGTTAAACTAAAAATTGAAGCAAAATGTATATAGACAACGAAAATTTCGATAAGTGGATGGAAAGGCTCTCGAAGAAACTTGGGGAGATAGGTCAAAACCTGCAATCTCTTATCAATACCGATAAAGTGCTGGATGAAAACGACCGACTGTTAGACAATCAGGATTTAGCTTTCCTGCTGAAAGTATCTTTCCGAACCTTGCAGCGTTATCGGGCAAGTGGTAAACTCCCTTTCTTTATGATTAGTCATAAAACCTATTATCGGGCATCCGACATTCGGGCATTCGTTCAGGAAAATGCCGATTGTAAAACCTATGAGCGGTTTAAAAAGGAAAATCAACTCGATAAACAAACCGAAGCAAAACAAGGCGGATAATTTGCCCGTTCTGTAAAATGCCCTCACACCCCATTTAGCAGAAACCGCCTCGCTCTGTGGCTCGGCTCATTTCGCTAAATGAAGCAAGAGGGAACTGGACAAGTCCTGTTCTTCCCTCTTGCCCTGCGGGGCAAAGCCTTCGGCTTTAGCGTGTTACAAGAACACGCTGTAATGACACCTGTAATAAGTATTTTCTTTGTAATGCTTATTATCAGGTATTTATCTATTCATATTTCTATAAAAAAGTAATTGCCATGCCAAACAGCAGTCGGAAAACAATATTCACTACCATTTCCATAGATAAGGAAACAGCAGCTTTGGTAGAGAAGATATGCAAACGCTATTCACTGAAAAAGAGTGAAGTTGTAAAGTTAGCGTTCAGGTATATAGATAAGGCACATATCAACCCATCCGAAGCACCAGAATCTGTGAAGTCTGAACTGGCGAAAATAAATAAGAGGCAGGATGATATTATACGTTTCATTCGTCATTACGAGGAAGAACAACTGAATCCCATGATACGGGTAACAAATGCTATCGCTTTGCGTTTCGATACCATCGGAAAAAATTTGGAAACTCTTATTCTCTCTCAACTAGAATCCAATCAGGAGAGACAAACAGTCGTACTTAAAAAGCTAAGTGAACAGTTCGGTAATCATGCAGATGTTATAAACAATCAATCCAAACAGATTAATGCGCTCTACCAGATACACCAACGAGATTATAAAAAGTTACTTCAACTGATACAACTCTATTCAGAACTATCTGCTTGCGGTGTGATGGATAGTAAAAGGAAAGAGAATCTGAAAACAAAAATCAGTAATTTGATGAATCCGTAGAATTATGCACATAGACTTTGCCCCACCATCAAACGGAATATACAATAATGCTGGAAGTTGCAGACAGTTAATTAATTACATGGAACATGAAGATTTAGAACGGATAGGAAAGGGCATCTATACCGAAGGCTTTTTCAATCTGACAAAGGATAACATCTATAAATCAACCGTCATAAAAAATATAGATAGTAATATCGGGCAACTTCTAAAAACGGATGCTAAGTTTTATGCTATCCATGTCAGCCCATCGAAAAAGGAACTTCAAGCTATGGGTAACACAGAGCAGGAACAAGCCGAAGCAATGAAGCGATATATACGGCAAGTATTTATTCCTGAATATGCCAAGAACTTCAATAAAGGACTATCCGCTTTGGATATAAAGTTTTATGGTAAGATTCATTTTGACCGTGAATGTTCGGATAATGAACTGAATATGCACTGTCATTTGATTGTGAGCAGGAAAGACCAAACCAATAAAAAGAAGCTATCACCGCTTACCAATCATAAAAATAGCAAGAACGGGATAATCAAAGGAGGTTTTGATCGGGTGAATCTAATTAAGCAAGTGGAACAGAGATTTGATAAACTGTTCGGCTACGAAAGACAGTTAACCGAATCTTTTGAGTATAACAACACGATGAAGAACGGCAGCATTGCCGAGCAACTTAAAATGCAGCAAGGACAGATTGCAAATACGGAGATACAACCAATTAATCAGCAAAATGTTGGGACAGCGATACAGTCGGATATACAAACGCTACAACAGGCTGATAATATGCAGATTAATATTAATGTACCAGATTTAGTATTATCTTCTTTGTTGGGCTTGCCCACTCCTCAGCCAAACAACAGCAATGAAGAACAACAAATCCCGATGAAAAGAAAAAAGAAGAAGTCTAAGCGAGGATTCAGGCGGTAGCCCTGTTGTTACCGAAGTTATTTCTTGTACCTATGTCAGTTATTCCCCACTCATGCTTCCTTGTCCGTTTGGAGGGCGAAAACTCATGGAAAAAACGCCTACTACCATGAGGTTACAGAACGGAGTAAAAGAAGGTAAATCTATAATTAGTGTTCATCAGCAGTTTTGCTAGACTATTAAAAAATATTTTAGATGTAATTATGGCTGTTTTTCAAATATTTACTAATTTTACAAGCAAGAAGGGAATCACTTTAGGAGAAAATTTTCCTTCTTCTGCATTAAGTCAGTTTTCCTAATGCAATGTAATAATAATATAAAATTGAAATGATAACAAATGAGTAGATTACAAACTATAGAGAATGCCCTTGCAAGTATAAACGAAACTGTTTTTCAAGAATTATGCGATAGTTTTTTAATTCTTAAAAATGAGAATTATCGTGCTTTTTCGAGAGTTGGAAGTCAGAGCGGAAAACAAAAAACAATAAAAGGAACACCTGACACTTTTTTGTTGTTGCCTAATGGTAAATATGTATTTGTAGAATACTCAACCAATATTACAAAAGGTGTATCAAAATTGCGAGAAGATATAGAAAAATGTCTTGATACTACAAAAACAAAAATTCCGATAAATCAGATTGTAGAAATAATACTTTGCATAAACTTCAACTTAAATGTAGATGAAATTCAATCTTTGAAAAATTTACTGGGAAAGACTAAAATTGCATTAACAATTTATACACTTGATTCTCTATCACTAGAACTACATTTACAGCATAGAGATATAGTTCACAAGTATCTAGGATTACCTTTGGATACAGGACAAATTGTTTCTATTAGAACTTTTGTTGATGAATACAATAAAGCATCTAAAGGTATAGCAACACCTTTGAATAATACATTTCTGCACAGAGAGGAAGAATTGGAGAACATTAAACAAGTAATCAAACAAAAAGATTTTTTAATAATTACTGGTATTGCAGGAGTTGGAAAAACAAAAATAGCTATTGAAGCAATTAATAGTTTTTTAGCGGAAAACTTATCTTATAATGCTTTTTGTCTTTCGTATAAAAATTGTGAATTATTAAGTGATTTATATCAGCATTTTGATGACAAGAAAGATTATATCCTTTTCGTTGATGATGCTAACAGAATAGATGCTTTTAATCAAATTACCGGTTTTTACAAGTCGCAACGGCAGGGGAATTTGAAGATTATTATTACTGCAAGAGACTATGCTCTGCCAATTGTTGAAAGTTATTGTTTTGGATTTGCACCTGTCCAATACACTTTAAAAAAGTTCTCAGACGAGCAAATTACTGATATTATTAAGGCAGAGCCCTTTAATATCTCAAATTGGCAGTTTCATAAAGAAATTATTCGTATCGCAGACGGTAATCCTCGACTTGCAATTATGACAGCATTGCTTGCAAAACAGGAGCAAAATATTTATGCTTTAGCAGACGTATCCGATTTATTTGAAAAATATTTCTCAACATTTATAAATGATGATGGAGAGTTCTCCAATCAGTTTAATATCAAATGCTTGGGGATTATTGCTTTTTTCAATGCAGTGCCTTATAAAGACAAAAATACAATTGAACTAATTTTACAAAATTTCCATATTGATTATTCATCATTCATTGATGCAATAGAAAAATTAGACAGATTGGAACTAGTGGAAATTCGATATGATTATGTGAAAATTCCCGAACAAAATCTAGCAATTTTCTTTTTCTATAAAGCATTTGTAAAAGATAATTTGCTTTCATTTGAAACACTTTTAAAGAAATATTTTAATGAAAACAAAAATCGGTTTAAAGATTGTGTTATTCCTGCAAACAATACATTCGGTTTTGAAAATGTGATGCAAAAACTTCAACCTATTCTTCGAAACTATTTAAAATCAATTGAAAATGAAGAAGAAAGAGCATTTGAATTTTTAGAAACATTTTGGTTTTATCTGCAAGAAGAAACATTGTTGTATGTTTACAATGAAATAAACCAACTGCCTTTACCTCATGGCATTAATTATGAAGTAAAATATGAAACAAACGATTTTGCTTATAGCCAAAATTCTGTTATTGAATTACTTGGTAACTTTTTTCGATTTCAAAATAAGCTCAAAGATGCTATTGAATTGATTTTTGAGTTTATCAGAAAGAAACCAGAACACCTGCCCGAACTAATACATAAAATAAGAGAAGTATTAACCTTTGACTGGACAGATGAACGCTTTGGTTTTGAAAGGCAAAACATACTTTTTCAAATTTTAATTGAAGGTTTAGCAAAAAAGGATGTTTTGTATTCAACAGCATTCTATGAATTGTCAAAAACATTTCTTGCTTTTAAATACCAACAAACAAAAAGCGAAAGACATTATGCAATATCTTTTTATCAGTATCCCATTCCCAATAACCAATGGATTAGGTTATTTCGAAAGAATATTTGGAATAATGTAAATGACTACTTTAGCGTATTTCCTGAGGAATCTCTCGAATTATTACAGAGTTATGCAAATGTTAGCCCTGATGTTATAAAAGAGATAATGGAATATGATATTCAATTCTTAATACCTATTATTGAAAATTATTTAATCCCTGACTCATTTGTACATTGTCATTACGTTCAAGAACAGATTAGATGGTGCAAAAGAAACGGAATAGAACATTCTGAATTTGTTTCTTTATCTCAAAAATTCACAAACCCAACTTATGAAAAGTATCTTATTTTAGATTGGGATAGATTCAGAGACAAGGAAAGCTATGATTTTGAAAATCACCAAGAATATGAAAAATTGAAAGAAGAAGAGATTAGGAAATCTTTTATTTTCAATAACATTAAAGAAATTGAATTATTTTACAACACTTTTATTTACTTAAAAAGTATTGCAAAAAATGATTGGGGCTATAATAATTCATTTGATTTAATTGTTGATGAAAATTGTACGAGAAATTTCGAATTAGGTTGTCAGTTTTTGACCGAAGTGATAAATGCAGATAATCAGACTGGTTATGTGCCAAGAACTATCTTCAGGAATCAACTAACAACACAAGAAAAATCTCAATATATTTGGAACATTATACAAGGAAACGATTTTAAGTATAGATATTCTTGGGAGTTATCTTTTTATGACAACTTGGCAGACAATTTAATTAATGAGAAATATATTGAACAAATTAAAGATACTGTAAAAAGATTGCCGGATAAAGCTTCAATATGGTTTGGAGGATTAAAGCGATATTTAAGTATTGAACCAAATTTATTTGTAGAATTATTACAAATTATCATTGATAAAAACGAAAAACAAAACGAAATAATTTTTGTACAATTCAATATTATAGAAGACTACTTTGAGGAATTAGGAAATGACATTGATTTAATAAAGAAACTATACTTGCAACAAGATTCAATAGACAATCATTTTGATCTAACTAGAAAAGGATTTTCTAAGATTATACAACGAGATGAAAATTTTCTTATAGAGTATCTTGATAATTTGTATTTAAAAAATAAAAATCAACATTATTTGCATGAAGACAGATATTTAAATGTCATTTGGGAATCCACTAAAATCGAGCCAATACTGAAAAATATTTTTGATTTTCACGATAAAAAAGAAGTATATTTAGGAATTGGCGAGCATTTCTACAATTCTTTTTTTGGGAATTTGTCACAAGAAGCAAGTATACGTGCCAAAAACTTCCTGTTGAATTATTGCAAAGAGAATTATGACAGTTATAAAAAAATGAATCTTATTGTAGATATAGCAAGACACTCAATGAAAGAGTTATTCGAAGATGTGTTATTGCTGTTTATATCATTAACACAAGAAATTGATTTATTTTCTAAAATATGGTGGCGAGGAAATGGCGGAACAGTTGTTTGCGGTGATGTCAATCTCGGCGATTTAGAGGCTTCTGACTGGCGGAATATTCTTTCTATTGTGGAAAAATCAGATTTGGGAATAAAACTAATACCAATAAAAAAGTATCTTAATTCTCAAATTGAAAACGCATTAAGATATGCGGATTGGGAAAGAAAGAGAAAATTCATTGAAGATGATTGAGTTTAGAATTATAGATTTTGTAAATCAGAAGAAAAGGTTTATCTTTGTTTCTAGTATTCTCCATGAGCAAACTACCGCAAAAGCACGTAGCAAATTAGTGGGATAAATCATGGGATATGCTTGAAGCAAAAAATATAAAGTTTTAAATATCAGCGTGGTAACTCTGTAAGGAGAACCCCAGGCGGATCACCAAGAAGCTGGACAAAACCAGACAAAGAAAAGACAACTCCTACAATATCAAGGTATTGCAGGAGTTTTTTCTTTGTATAAAGTCCGTGACCTAAGACACGAAATGGTCACAAAAAGACATACTTTCGTGACCAATTCGTGACCTGTCCGACCTTTCGGATTTTAGGTCACGGAATGTCTGAAATTGTCGGTTTGTTGTCTTGATTTGTCCGTACTGCAAATATCTCATTTTCAGTTCATCAATTTAATTTTGTAACTAAAAAAGAGATTATGAGAAGTACTTTCAAGCTACTCTATTTCGTCAAACGAAATGCAGTAAAGAAGAACGGCAACGCACCGATTATCGCACGTATCACTATCGACCAAGTTGTAGCCCAGTTCAACACCAAACTGGAAATAAATCCGGCTCACTGGAGCGTGAAATTAGGCAAGGCTTCCGGCAGAACCGCAGAAGCCGTACATATCAATTCTATGCTGGAAAGCATCCACAGCACGGTACCCCAACAAGACTAAATGGTTGATTTATAATATTGAAGCAATATAATACTGGCGAAAAGAAAAACAGAAGTTTGTCATTTACTATCCTTCGTCCATTCGTTTGACTAAGCTGTCTTGCAAACGGCTAAGATATGCCGTCCAATCCTTCTTCCGTTCTTTCATGGCAATATAAGCGGCATAATAATCGCCTAACTCCATTTAGAGCACCGTACTGAGAAAATTCATCATTTCTTTTATTCCCACGTTGCCATTGTTAATGCCACCCGAAGAAACAAGGTTGAGAAATTCAGGTCTTTATCGAATTGTGCGCTATCGGTACATAGGCGTAAATCAAACTTTCCACGAACAACATAATATTCATCATACAAGGTCGAATGAAAACGATAATATTGGTAAAAGTCCAGATTACGGTTAAAGAAGCAGGTCAGGTTATCCAGTTCTTTACTTAATATAGTTTCTGATTACATCATTACTACCATCGGGGCATTGTGTTTCTATCCGATAAATCTTATAGAAGGAATGAATTTGCAGTTTTGTTTTTAAATCATTGAGAACCGCTTGCAAACGACGCACTATTGAAAGAAAAGTTTCAACAATATCATAACCGTAGAGGTCGATTTCAGATATATTGACCTCTATTTCAGCTAACATGTTATTAACCAGTTCTTTCATTTTACTACTTTAATAGTTTTGTAAATTTAGACTCAGTACAAATACTTAAATCCGTAGTTACAAACTTCCCATTGTAAAAAAGAGAAAATATAGTAGCTGGTGTAGGAGAGTTTTGTGCTTGCTCTCTCGTTTCCAATTTAATTACTTTCAAAGGAATATTTATTTCTTGCGCAAGAACACGCAACACTCCATTTACATAATAATCCGTATATGGGCAACGATTAGAATAATAAGCCACTATTCCCAGTTTGTCGGGGCATTCTCCACTTTTGACGCAATCATTAAAATATGGAACTGCACTATTCTCATGAAAACTCATTACCAACAATGAAAATCCATTTGGAAGTTTTTCTATTTCCTTAAAGCCATGTTGCAGCAACCATTTCGTATCACTCATAAAATGGTTCTTTTTTGTACCTACAACAGTAACCAATCCATTTTTTTGTTGCTTTTTTGCATCTTCAATCACAAATTGGAGCAAATTATATCCATGCCCTTGACCTTTATACTGCCCTGAAACCCAAAAACAATTAATCATTAAATAATTAGGGGCAGTAACCGGAAGCCACGCATATTCAGCAGGAACATATTCTATAAAAACTTTGGCTCGTGCATCAAGCCGCCTAAAAACATAGCCATTAGCAAATTCCTTTTTTAGCCATTCCTTTTTGGACTCATATCCTTCCAAGCATTTTTTGTCAGAGAATGCGCAGCAGATATGTTCTTTATCTATATTATCCTCTGTTAGAGTTATATATTTAGGTAAACTATTTTCCATGCTTTTATTTATTTTATCGGTATGTAGATTTTTGTGATACTCTCTTTTTTATTTTCTTTTGAATAATTGATATACTCCTCAAAAGACATCCCATGACGAAGTGAATATTCTTGGCTTACGTTAATGATGTTATACCAGTCCTGCAAATCTGTATAATACCCCTGCAACGTATAGACCGCATATTTACCTTGTGGTAGCCGGATTGTACCAAATTCACAAGTAGGCATAATTTCCTTTTGTACCGATGCACAAGCATAGAAACGACATTGATTAGGGTTTGTCACATTAGGGTCGTCAAAACTTAACCCAATAAAACGTGTATCGGGCAGAAGTAAGTCATTGCTCTTTAAGAAATGTATCAATTTACTCCATACTGTTTCATAAGGTTCTTCCTCTCCGTACTTACCCCATATACGGATATATACTAAATTTAATCCCTCGAAATTGTAGACTTCAGAATGCAATTCGCACTCCTTTCCATCATGTTCGCACTCTTTTAATCGCATCCTTAATCTGCTGATATATGTTTTGGGAGAGATACCAAATTGTTTCTTAAATGCTTTGGAGAACGATTGCGGATTATCGTAGCCGACTAACCCAGCCAAATTCTGTAAACTCATGTCTTCAGTTTGCATATATAGTACAGCTCGTTCTACTCGTTGCCTCGCCACATAAGAGTATAATGGTTCATCCAAAGCAGAACTCATCATACGGAGCAATTGCCGTTGAGACATATTTACTATGTCGGCTATTACATTCAATTGCAATGGCTGATGCAGATTAAAATTTATGTAATCAATTACTTGATTGACTTTCTGTTTGTATATATTTTCAGTGCTACTTTTCATCTATAACGATATAATTTGCAAATATATAGAGTTCATACAAATGTATGATTGTCCAATCTCGCCAATTTTAGAAATCTTAGGTTACGGTTTTAGGAGGTTATGTCAAAACGTTGGCACAACCTCGTTTTTTTAAAGGCATCTACGACGTAATGAGTTGGCTGGAAACTTTATAAGCATACCGATGCTTCAGAACAAAAAGCAGAATCACAATGATTGTCAAAGCCTCCGAGAGTGGCATTGCCAACCAGATTCCCGACACACCCAAGAACTTCGGCAACAGAATAAAACTCGGAATAAGGAAAACAAAGCCACGCAACAAAGCAAAAATCGACAGCAAGCGTTGCCTCTCCCAATAAGGCAGAAGGACCGATACGGCACTGGTAACCAATATTCCGCACGGAAAGCCGCAGGCTCTTGACACTCCATTTGAGTGGTTGTAAACGCAAATGCCGAGCATAAAACAGTAGATAGACCATCGCCACCAGTCCGCCGGCCATGATGCTGATGGAAGTGGCAAATGCTGCTCCCATGACTCCCCAGCCAAAAGGAAAGATAAACAGCCAGTCGAGCACCACATTGATTACAGCCGTAATCAGGCTGCACAACATAGCCAGCTTTGGAGCACCGTCCAGACGAATGACGAACAGCGGCACCGTTATCCATATCTGAAAGACCCATGACGGAACAAACCACAGCAGATAATCCGTCACCATAGGCAACAGATGTTCGGAAGAGCCGAGCATCCGGGCTGTTTCTGCCGGAAAAGCCATCATCAAAGCAGAGGGTATCAAAGCAACAATCGTTACAAACAGTAATGCTTGTGTCACATTCAACCGAGCAGACTTGCTTTTGCCTCTCGACAATTGGATAGAAGCGACCACAGAACACCCGGCACCAACCATAAGCCCGATTCCCGTAAAAAGCATCAGTAAAGGGACACAGATATTTACGGCCGCAATCCCGTCGCTACCTACTCCATGCCCGACAAATATCCCGTCAATCGCTGTTACGGCCGACATACTGAGCATACCCAGCAACGTAGGAACAAAATATTTCCGAAACAATGTAAACACATTCAGTGTACTCAAATCAATTGCATCTCTTTTCATGTTCAACTATATTTATAGGTTATTGTCTTGCCCAAAAGCAAAAAAATGCCGGATAAAATGATTGGTTTTACCCAGTCATCTTATCCGGCATTTTTACAGCCCTCCGATGAGGATTACAAAACTCTTTTGGTTTTCTAATTCGCGTGCAAAGGTGGGACTTCTTTTTCAAGTATCCAAATATTCATGATTTCTTTCACTGAAAAAGCAGCAAAACATGAACATTATCCACTACCATATCACTCTTTTGAAGGTAGACACACAGCCAATGAAAGACAGTCTATCAGTCTTTCATTGCTCTAACATAGGCTGTCAATACACTGAATAAATGATAGTTAGGCATGCGCACTATTGTGGTACGACTTCTCCACAAGCATGAAGAAGCCGTACCACAATAGTGAAGAAACTGCATCACAACCGTGCACAATAGTCATTAATAAGCTTTTAGTAGGAGAAAGAGCTGTTCTTTGCGGAAAGAAGACCAGCCATTTGCACAAGAAAAAACAGCATGCAAGCAAAGTTTGCCTACATACTTGCATGGCATCTGCTTACATACTGTAAAATGCGGTATAACAAACAATTAGAAAGCACCATGCAAGCATGTAAGCAAAATGTGTGGTAAACCTATTGTATATCTTTTCATTTTGCGACGACTCCATAGTAAACCATGTTATCAATACGCTTCTGATAAATCTGGTTATTCTGCAGCAGATACCCCAAGGCCAAACACAAATCCACATCCCTGAACTTCGTCAGTTTCTGTAATTCAAAGATTGTACACTTCTTAAGATTGCACAGAATGGAATATACCATTTTCATATTATTGGTCGCCTTCTCAATATTCTTCATATTATTATCTTATTATTAGTTCCTTTCTTAAAATGATATCCTATATTATCTACTCAAATATAAGATAAAGACAGAGCAATGACAAACATTGCCCATTCTTTTCATTTCAGATAACATTCTTTGAACTACATATACCTAAAATCTGCAAAAAATATAGAACTTTATAAATATCAGCACTTTATAGAAAGGTATATTCACATTATACTATATCCGGAAACGATTATGCTGGTATAATCAAGGTACTATTATATGCTTGCCTTCGGGAGTGACTACTACCGAGCCCATTTTGATGTAATGTTTCCCTTCCGGCGAAACTATTACCTTTGTTTCGCTACTCTTGTCGGAAGATTCTTTTTTCTCGTCCATGAAACTTTTGTCCCGCGAAGTGGTAACCGGATAAGTATCCTCCAGATAGCTCTTCATTTCGTCCACTTTTCCGTCTTTGAACCACACCTTGACAGCCGACCACCCCGCAGGAGTATAAGAAGCCTAAAACAACTGACATCTTTTTCATAATAGAAAGTTTTAGTATTTATCCATACAGCAAATGTAGTATGATAAAAATCTCCTTTTTCGTGATTCTCTCTATTTATACATAGGGATTTCCCTATCTTCGAAGTTTATTCCTATCTTTACAACCTATGTACAAAGAATATCATCCCAGCCCCCTGCTCTCCCCCTATATTGACAAATATTGGGAGTTTAAAGGACAACCCGGATACGGCATGCACATCAATATCCTGCCGGACGGATGCACTGACTTTATATTCACGTTGGGTGAAGCTCCTAAGGCCGTACACGACAGCCTCGTTATGCAGCCCTACCATGCCTACTTCATTGGAGCCATGACCAAATATTCCGAATTGGTGACCCATACGGTAACAGTCCATATGCTGGGAATCCGTTTTCTGCCTTGCGGAATACTTCGCTTCATGGACCTCCCTTTGCAGGAGCTCACCAACTTACGGTTAAACGCCGATGAGCTTACTAGCCTCTTTACCCACTCTTTTGCAGAGAGACTGGGTGAACTGGGAACCATTCAAGAACACTTGGTCTTTATTGAAAACTTCCTGCTTCAAGCCTTATGCCGATACAGTCCAAAAACAGAACGGAGCATGCTGTTCGCCATACAGCAAATCAACCGATGCAAGGGTGACTTGTCACTCCTCCGGTTAGCGGAGGAGACTTGCCTATGCCAACACCATTTCGAACGGAAATTCAAGCAGCACACCGGACTTACACCCAAAGAGTACAGTCGGATTATGAAGTTCAAACATGCTGTAGACTTGTTGCGAAGTACCTCTTTCGACAATCTGCTGTCCGTTGCCATCAAAGCAGGATATTATGATGTTTCCCATCTCTCAAAAGAAATCAAAAAGATGTCCGGCAACGCGCCAAGCCAGCTTCTCACTTCCGCTCCATTGGAAGAAGGGACTTTGAGTTATGTGAAAACATAAAAGTCGATTTTTTACAATAGCTCTTCCTATTACCATGCCCATATTTGCAGCAATCAAATCAATAAAAACATCCAATATGGCAACATTAATCGAGAAAGCAGCAGAAATCTTGGCAAGATGCGAAACCGTCGTCATCACTTCCATCAACCAAGAGGGATATCCCCGCCCCGTTCCAATGAGCAACATCAAGTCGGAAGGGGCCACAACCGTATGGTTGGCGACCGGCATCCCAATTATGTATTACTGAAATTCAAAGGACACCATGCCACCATTTGGATTGACGGACATTTTGTACGCAGAAATCTTTAAGAAGAGCATTCAGTTCCTCATCTGATGTCTTGCATGGGGGGATGAAAACTATAGCCCCTTCGTTATCACCGGCAATCCGAAACCTCCTTTCTGCAAAGTCAGAACTTTCGGTTTGCCTTTTCGTGCTTTGTTGTATGTGGCTGTGGAAACATGCAAGGTCTCTATCGCTCCATCCTCGAAAGCCACCTTTAAGTAATACTCCTTACGTACTCCGTCCGACACATAACGATGCTTGCCTACTTTACGTCTCTTTTCATGTTCTTTTATCAGCTTCTCAAGTACGGTGACCGTCACCTCCTTTGTCGAAGCAGGAGCCGCCATCTGATAATTCCCTACCAGAAAAAGCGAACAACTGATGACACCCACGCACACCACATGACACAATATATTCACTGCCTTTTGCTCCATCGTTGTCAGCCATATCCATTTTTTATATAGAGGAAGTGTAACGACTGCCACCACAAGTCCTACCCCTACGGGTATCCACACAGCAGCCAACGTATCTTCATAGATGTTATATCCGATGCAGCCCAAAGCTACGACCAGTACAAACATCAGAAAACGGAGTATTTTTATAAACAGTTCTTTCATTGCCGCGCTTATATTTTTGGCAAATATAAAAAGAAATATCGTTCGGTCGACTGTCAAGTCTGTTCAATCTACATGAACTAACTTGCTTGATAGAATGTTATAACTACAATAACTAAAACAGAAAATATCATGGAAAAGAGCTTAATTCATAGTAATGAACTGCATTTTATCAGTAAGAAACGCATTCATCAAGCAGTAGAGAAAATGGTTGAGTCATTGGATTTGGCTGCGGGTTCCACAACCGGCTTCAACATCTATGCAGTAGTGGAGAGCTATTTCACGGATTTGGAAAAACGAAAAGAAATCAATCAGCTGCTCAACCTGGA
>PPYF01114353.1_pt1 | contig 24062 bp, 27 predicted proteins | sample 1559871 | NCBI WGS metagenome assembly PPYF01 (sample SAMN08240021, study PRJNA423297) | Human gut metagenome, whole genome shotgun sequencing project. | reverse complement strand
CCTGCGCCTGTTCCCGTTTCCGATCCTGCTCCAGGAAGTCTGCGACCTCCTTTGGCACTGATACTTGCTGGCCACTATAGGTAATCACGACAGAGTCGTTCATTTGCATCCTTTCCGCTTTACACGGGAAGGTGCACACCCGCGCTGCCGGCACAGCGCCAAATACTGAAGACCTTCATGGAAGTTCCCTTCGTACAGGGTGGTTGTGGTGCCCTACGAGGCCCATGAATGTCTGAGGTCCCACCGGGGTGTGGACCTCACCGGAAAGCTGCGAGTTTTCGGCTTTCGCCTATGCCCATCATAGAACAGACGTTTGGCCTTGTCAAGAATAGAGGCTGTAGGATCAGTCTGTTTTTCAAAAGTTGAGTTCACTCTTTCGCAAGAAGTATTCGCGCTTTGACGATGGGTGAAAAAGAGGAGCGCCTGCGACAGCAGACACTCCTCCTAAAGCTGATCATGGATTTCCCAAACAGAATTCCTCGTTGATTTTAATGATAGTTAAAACCATAATTTTTAGTAATTCAATATAATCCCCTGCTTGTGTTTCTTTATCTAAGGGACATGTGTCATGGATATATTTATTCCGCAGATCCAGTCCGTTGGTGAATTTAGATCTATTAAGGACATAATTGAGATAATCCTGCTCCGGCTTAGAGAACAGCGTACTTTCATAGTACATATCTCCCGCCGCAAAGAGAGTATCTCCCTGATCATGAAGATTTTTGTCGTAATGGTTGGGGCAAACCACTTCATTGTAGAAGAGGTCGCCCAGCACAGCAGTCCGAGTTCTATTGATTCGTAAGTACCCATCGGCGTCAATCTGTATAGAACCGCGCTCAATTAACCAGTCCAAGTTTCCCTGCTGGTAATATTTAAAATCTTCTTTTTTCATATCTTCGGCCATAAGCAATTGAGGTAAGGTATGATACTTGCTCTTTGTTTTCTCTGTATAGGCCATCATGGATTGATCAGAAAAAAGAAGCTCCATCTCCCGCTGAAGCATTGGAGAGCAGGCATATCCATATTTATTTGGCACTGTACTGGGAACATCCTGGAAGATTATATGACCGGAGGATATTTCCAGCAGTTCCCGGTCAATCTGTCCGTCTTCGCAGAACAGGCGGTACTGCTTTAGCACGCCATCAATCGCACTTGCTAAGAGTTTGCACTTTTCAAAATAGGTTGTAGCTGGAGACGGCGGCGTGTAAATAAACCCTTCCGTATGGAATTCTTCTTTTAGGTAAGTTTCAAAGAACCAATGAAAAATGTCCTCAATTTGAATATTCAGCTGTTGAAGTTCTCTGCAGTAGGCCACCATCTGGAGAGAGGTACGCATTTTCTTCGTTCTAAAGTGAGTCCCCATTGGATAATCTTGTTTCCCATGGACGCCCATGACAGACTCCAGTGGACTGAGTTCCGCTTGTTGGGAGACAAAGGTACATCGAAAGCAGAGATCCACATATTTGAACAAGTAAATAAAGTTGTTCAGCAGGGTTGGGTAATCCAGGTTTTCCTGTAGCCATTCTTTGCTATATGCGTAGGAATAGACATGGTCTTTTTCACGATAGACTTCCTCTACGGAGCCATCCGGTATGGATTTAAAAGTAACTTCCACCCCATAAGAGAAACCAGGTCCTCCTGCAAACAATTTCTCTTGGAGTGTCTCTTTTCTCCTTCTGGCTTGGAGCTTCAGTTTATCGGAGATTGGAAGCTCTGGCGAGCTTTGGGAGTATTCCAATAACTGCAGATAGTTCAGATTGGCGTCTTCCCGATCCACATAATCCCAGAGGACTTGTTCCCGCATCTTGGGAGTAAATTCCGCCGGGAAATACATCGGCTTACGATTCCGATGTGCCTCTAAGAATTGTGAGAGCAGTTCTTCCGCTGTACCGGGGTTACGCATCAGGTGTTCAGTGATTACCTGTCCAAAAGTGAGGACGAGCTCCTTGTACCTTAAAACACTCCATACAACATATCTTTTTGCTTCCAGCACCCGGGCCAGCACTTCCGGAGAAATCCGTTTGTAAACTTTGTAATCGCAGATCAGCTGCCAAAAATCACCGAGATAGATCATGTCTACCTGTTCACAAAGTTTCTGCAAATTCTCATTGGATACTTTGCTGAAATACCGCCCCAAGATCGGCGGGATCTCTTTACACCGTTCCTGATACTGTATAAATTCTTCTTCAGTCCAGGCTGTAAGGCGCATGCGTGCGTCCAGATACTGCTTGATGTTATAGAGTTCCAGAATGGTCTTTAGATCCGGATCGTGGATTTTCTCATCCCACTGCTGGAAAAAGGTTTCCATTTCCTGCAAGTACCAACCAGAACTCATATCATGTGCTCCGTAGAATTTAATATCCATAGCTTCTGCCGCGATTGCCGATTCACCTCATTTCAACCTTTCGCACAGCGGCAGCAGTTTCTCCAGCCGGGCCACGATGCGCTTTTGTTCGACGAGGGGAGGGAGGGGGAAAGCTATCTGCGATAAAATATCTATATTGATATTTTTTTGTGCCGTTGAGCGAGACATTTTGTCAAGAATTGTTTTATAGCACATAAGTCCATACATAAAGAATTCATTTGATAAAATTGGCCTATAGGCATTAAAACCCACTACGCTATCTGGAAAGCATGCGTCAAAGTCCAAAATTGCAACATCACCAATATTTGCAGCAATAGTAAGACAAACTGTACCAGCAGGCCAGATTCTGCTTTGTGCAACTCCTTCTTGATTATACATAGTTGTCCAATGTGAGATATGGCCATTAGCCCGTGCAACATCCCCTGTCTGAATAAATGGAAATGTTCCATTTGTAAATAAGCCCGGATCGTTTCTTGGCCGTTTTTGGGATCGTCCTCGACTTAATTCTCCAATTTGTTGTAATCTCACCCACATCCAACTCTCCGGAATCTCAAAGGGCTTTTCGTCCTCCGTAATCTCCGGCAGGGGCTTTTCCTTCCTGATCTTTCCCTCTTTGATGAGCCGCTGTTTCTCCGCCTGGATCTGCTGATACAGCTCCTGGGCGGTGCCCTCCTCCGGGCGCTGCTCCACCAGCTTACCCTGGATGGCCTGCTGGAGGATGGACTTCTTCATGTCCTCCGGAAAACGGCGGTTGAAGTCCTCCAGCCGGGTCCATGCCGTCTCATAGCGGTCCACCAGCGGCAACAACTCCTCGATTTTGGCCACGATACGCTTTTGCTCAGCGAGGGGTGGGAGGGGAAAAAGAAGTGCTTTTACAACCCCTGCACTTAATTCTGTCTGGTTTGTAGAGCCTGAACCGAGTTTTTCCATGTATGGCTGGTAATATTTTAAGGCATAGAACACAAACTCACTATCAACATGGATGTTTGTTCTTATTATGGTGACATGAGAATCTGGTACGATAGGACGACCATTTGGATTATCACTGTTACGATATATTCCTACTCTGCCAAGTGTGCCATTGCCCGTAGAATTTAGGACAATATCGTTATTTAACATAAATTCTTCTTCTGGATATTTGCTTAACTTTGTTTCATCCAGACATTGTGCCAGAGATAAGTCAATATAGCCTGCCTTAGTATTACATTTCTGTGCAAAAACAAGAGTATTGCTTTTTGCTATATATGTTGGTGATTTTCCACGCTTAACTGTTTTTGCAACAATATCGTTGAGCCGACACCACATCCAACTCTCCGGAATCTCAAATGGCTTCTCGTCCTCGGTGATCTCCGGCAGAGGCTTTTCCTTCTTGATCTTCCCCGCTTTGATGAGCCGTTGTTTCTCTGCTTGAATCTGCTTGTACAGTTCCTGGGCAGTGCCCTCCTCCGGGCGCTGCTCCACCAGCCTGCCTTGGATGGCAAGTTGCAAAATGCTGTTTTTCAGTTCCTGGGGCGTCATTGGGCATCCCCTCCCAGCTTGGCGGTGATCTCGGCCAGCACCCGGTCGATCTCGGCGTTGAGTGAGGCTCGCTGCTCCTCATAGCGGTGGATCAGGTCCAGCGGGGCCAGGATCTCCTCCTCCTCGTGGGGGTAGCCGCACTGGTCCAGGTTGTAACCAAGCTCCCCGGCAAGCTGTTCCACCGGGAATTTTTTCGCCTTGTCGAAGCCGTCCTCAATGATCTCCCGCCGGTCGTTCCACCACTCCGCCACCTGGGCGAAATGCTCCAGCTTCATGGGCTTGGTCTTGCTGAAATGCTTATACCCCTCCGGCATATCCAGCCGGTAGTACCAGGTCTCCCGGGTGGGGCCGGTGCGGTCGAAGAACAGGATGTTTGTGGTGATGGAGGTGTAGGGGGAGAACACGCTGCCGGGCAGCCGGATGATGGTGTGCAGGTTGAACTCGGACAGCAGCTTCTTTTTGAGGTTCACCTTGGCGTTGTCGGTGCCGAATAAAAAGCCGTCTGGCAGGATCACCGCCGCCCGGCCGCCCTTTTTCAGCCGGTACAGGATGACGGCCATGAAGAGGTCGGCAGTCTCACTGCTGGCCAGGTCGTCGGGGAAGTGGTTCTTCACATCCGCCTTCTCGCTGCCGCCGTAGGGGGGATTCATCAGCACCACGTCAAACTGGTCCGCCTCGGTGTAGTCCAGCACATCCCGCACCAGAGCGTTGTCATGGTACACCCGGGGGACGTCCAGCCCGTGAAGCAGCAGATTGGTGATGCACAGCATATAGGGAAACTGCTTTTTCTCAATGCCGTAGACGGAGTTATTATATGCTTTTTCATCCTCGGTGGTTTTGACCTGCTTTTGCAACTGATTAAGCCAGCTGACGAGAAAGCCGCCGGTACCGCAGGCAAAGTCGGCCATCTGCTCCCCAATCTGGGGACGGATCATCCGGGCCATAAAGTCGGTGACCGCCCGGGGCGTGTAGAACTCGCCGGCGGAGCCGGCGCTCTGCAGCTCCTTCAAAATCGTCTCATAGATCTCACCGAAAGCGTGGCTCTCCTCATAGTCCGAGAGATCCAGCTCGTCGATCACATTGAGGACCTGCCGCAGCAGCACGCCGTCCTTCATGTACTGGTTGGCATCGGCAAAGGTGGTCCGAACGACGGCCTTTTTGATGGGGGTGTTCGCATCCACCTGGATGCCCTCCATCAGGACTTTGCCGTTGGAGTCCTTGATGTCGTTCCCCTTCAGTACCGGGAACAGCGTGTTGTTCACAAAGTTCAGCAGTGGATCGCCGGTCAGGGCGCTGCCGGACTTGTCGTCGTGGGCCCAGTTTTCCCAGCGGCAGGGCTCCGGGATGATGGACACATAGCCCTCTTCGTCGAATGCCCAGTCCTGTTCCTTGGCGTCATATACTTTCAGAAACAACATCCAGGCAATCTGCTCGATGCGCTGGGCGTCGCCGTTGATGCCGGCGTCGTTGCGCATGATGTCCCGCAGCCGTTTCACAAATCCGGTCAAATTGCTCATGAGTTATCCAACCTCGTCCATATAGATTTCTTGTTCCAATTCCTTGACTGCCTGGAGATAACCTTCTTTCCCGCCGAAGTAGCTGGCGATCTTGGCAGGCTTGCCCATCTTCAGGAAGGGGTCCAGTTTCAGCACCTCGGTCTTTTCAATCTCGTAGATGCCGGTGTTCATATATTTGTCCAGCAGAGCCTCCAGCACCTCCCGGGCGGCGCCGCTGTACTTACTGAGAAAATCCCGTTTCTTCACATTGTTGGCCCGCTCCCGGCGGGTCAGAGGCTTTTTGTCAAAGGCCACATGGCAGATGAAGTCGAAGTCGTCCACATCGGCCATGTTCTGCTCGGCTTTCATAGCCTCCAGGTCGATGCCCCGCTCCCGAAGCAGATCGCGGATGGCCGCCTTCTTGTTCTGGGCGCTCCACTGGCGGATAAAGTTATCCAGGGAGGCGTATTCGCCCCGCACATTTTCCTTGGTGTAGTCTACAATGCTCTCCTGCCGAAGCAGCTTGCCATTGGCGTCGTAGATGGAGACTGTCTTGTGGACGATGGTGACCTTGCAGCCGTTCCGATCCACAATGGGAGTGGGTCCGCTAACGGGCGGATCGACAACGGGGGGCTCGCCTCCCTCCGGTTTGGGCGGTTTCTGGGGTTTCTCCGTTCCAAAGTTTGGGTCGATTTCCAGCGGACCGTCCCAATCCGGGTCGGCAAACAGACGGGTCACATTGCGGAAGTCCATGACCGCGAAGTGGGTCTTACCCTCCTTCTCCCGCAGCCGGGTACCCCGGCCGATGATCTGCTTGAACTCCGTCATGGAGCCGATTATCTTATCCAGTACGATCAGCTTGACCATTTTGCAGTCGGCTCCGGTGGAAAGCAGCTCCGACGTGGTGGCGATGACGGGGCCCTCTGAGGATGTGGAGATAAAATACTTCAGCTTGCTCTTGCCGTAGGTGTCGCTGCCGGTGATCCGCACCACATAGTCCGGGTTCTTCTTCACCATATCGGAGTTGAGGTTGACCAGCGCCACCCGCATCCGCTCAGCGGCATCCTCGTTGGCACAGAATACAATGGTCTTGGACATGCGGTCGGTGCTTTTGAGGTAGCTGGTGATTTCAGCAGCAACCTGCTGGATGCGGTCTTCGATGATGATGTTATAGTCGTAGTCGCTGTTGGTGTAAATGCGGTCCGGGATTTCATTCCCGTAGATGTCCCTCTGGCCCCTGCGGGGACGCCAGCCGTCCCCGATGTCGGTCATGATATTGATGACCTTGAAGGGGGCCAGGAAGCCGTCGTCAATGCCCTCTTTTAGGCTGTAGGCATAGACCGGATCACCGAAGTAGCTCAGGTTGGAGATGTATTTCGTCTCTTTCGGCGTGGCGGTCATACCGATCTGGGTGGCGCCGGAGAAGTATTCCAGAATCCGCCGCCAGCGGCTCTCCTCCTTGGCCGAGCCCCGATGACACTCATCTACGATGATCAGATCAAAGAAGTCTGGGGAGAACAACTCGCTGAAGTGTTCCTGATCGTCGTCTCCCACCAGTTGCTGGTAGAGGGAGAAATACACCTGGTGGGAGGTGATGGTGCTGGGGTCATCTTTGGCTACGTTGATCTTGTGGGTCACCTTCTCCAACGGTGCGAAGTCCTGCTGGATGGACTGGTCCACCAGGATGTTGCGGTCCGCCAGATAGAGCACCTTGCGCTTCATGCCGCTTTTCAGAAGCCGGTAGACAATCTGAAAGGCGGTATAGGTCTTGCCGGTTCCGGTGGCCATCACCAGCAGCAGCCGCTGCTGGCCCCGGGCGATGGCGTCCATCGTCCGGTTGATGGCGATCCGCTGGTAGTACCGGGGCGGATAAGTGTTTTGACTGGAATAGTAAGGCTGGTCGATCACAGTTTCCTGGGCAGGGCTGAGTCCCGATTCCTGCTTGAACCGGGCGGTCAGTTCGGCCTCTGTGGGGAACTCATCCAGACTGAATTCCCGCTCTGTGCCGGTGAGAAAGTCGTGCTCGGCAAAACCGTCACCATTGGAACTGAACGCGAAAGGCAGGTCCAGCATCTTGGCGTACTCCATGGCCTGCTGTAAGCCGTGGGAGACGGTGTGGCTGTTGTCCTTGGCCTCGATCACCGCAATGGGGTTGTTGGTACTGAGGTACAAAAGATAATCTGCCCGCTTAGGTTTTTCACGGAAGGCCATGTTTCCCCGCAGATTAATCTTGCCGTCGGTGATCTGCGTCTCCATGGTGATTTTGCCCCTGCTCCACTTGGAGGTCACAGCGGGGGTAATGTACTGGAGTTTGATGTCCTCCTCTGTCATATCCTTTTTCGGCAAAATAGGATGCACCTCAACGACCTCCTTTATGGTGAGAAAACCGGATGGGTACATTCCGGATATTTTTTGAAAAAACTTGGTGGGATGATGCTTTCAGTTTAACATAAAAATAGGACTTTTTAAATAATCAAGTTGGATGTTTGTGGTTAAAGCTATTTTAGGTCTCCTTTTTTGTTTACTGTCCCCCAATTTCTGAGGCGTGGATGGCGCAGAACATACTTGCCTAATTCTGCCGTCAGAGTTACAATGCAGGCGGACAACGGCATAAAAATGCTCCCCGTTCAAGCCGGGAACCCATTTCCGGCAAAGGGCGGGGAGCGTTTTTGACCACAGGAGCCACCACAGACAGCGGCGTACCACATGGAGATTTGAGTTCTAAAGAGTAGCGGAAAGAAAGAGAACCTGAGCGGAAACCGCTATAAATAATTAGAAATAATACAAAAAATGTTCAGATGACTTTTCGCATCCGTAAGGTCGACGGTTCGATCCCGTTCGGGTCCACCAAAAAAGAGCCACACCTTTTGGTGTGGCTCTTTTATTTATCTTATTCTCTTAGGAAGAGCCGTGATGTAACCATCGTCAGCACAGCTCTTTCTCTTTTATCTTCACGATTCCTCAGGCGGGATTGCCACCTCAAAGCTGTCCCAGGTGTGTTCGTGCGTCTCCACCCAGTTCCAGGTCATACCGTCCCTTTCACACTCATCCCAGGTAAGATAGCGGAAATAGAACTCCACCTCCAGATGGCACGGAAGAATGTCCAGGATGATCTTCTGGATCTGGGGAAATTCCGCCGGAACACCTGCCGTCTCCGGGAAAATCACCCGCAGGTGTCCCGTATCCAGCTCCAACGCCTTGGCCCGGATCCCGCAGCCGCTGATGGCACTGTTGATGGCGGAGGGTGTCAGGCTGTCCCCGTCGATCTGCAGCAGGGCGGCAATGGCAGCCCGGCGCTGTTCCGGCGTTACGGCAGCCGGCCGTCTGGCAAAGAGCTGCTCCCGGCGGTCCAGGCCTTCATCCTGAGCTGTGGCCGTCAGGGCCTCCCGTTCTTCCAACTCCAATGCCGCGCTGACAGCATCCAGCCCATATCCCAACGCCCACAGCTCCGCTCCATTGACGCTGTCCTCTGATAGATCGTAGATACCCAGCGGTTCCAGGAGGCGGCACAGATACTTCCAGTATGTTCCCATTCCGTTATGCCTCCATATTTGTAAGCGTCAAAGCCCCCAATACCGGCAATACGGAATCTGACGCTGCCAGATCCTGTGTTGGGACGGAAAACCGATAATTCTTCACACCCTCCACGCCGTAAATAAGGCTGCCCAGCTGGGCAAGAAGAATCCCTTTTCCCAGCAGGTGCCCGCTGAAGAAGGAGCGGATCACCGCCTCCACCCGCAGGCGAAGCGTCTCGAAATCTCCCTCTCCGGCGTCCAGAGACAGCGTGATATCCACCGCTTTGGTCTCCGGCGCCAAAACCTCTACATCCACCGCGATCTCCCGTTTTTCCTGCAGATCCTGCTGCACCTCCCGAAGCAGCGCCTCATCGGGAAGTCCGGCCTCTGTGGCAATATACACATCCACAGTTCCAATCCCCCGGGCCCGGCCTATTACCGTGGCGGCAGCCACCCCCGTGTGGCTCATGGCCACCTGCTGGTAATAGGCCGCGTTGGCGCCATTGGGAAGCCGCTGATAGCTCTCCAGGATCCTTGCCCGAAGGCTTTCGTCCTCTTCCGGGTCACTGCCTCCGGAAAAGGCCTCCGGATTGGAGCAGGCCGTAACGCCCACCGGGCAAGCTGTCAGTACGCATACGCTCCCCGCCACCACATTGCCGCCGCTGCCCGCTTCCACAGCCTGGGCCGGAACATCTACATAGAGGTTTCCGGGCTTCAGCACCCCGTCGGCGATGGTTTGAAATCGCACCTCTTCCGGCGTCATACACACAGTGCCGGAGGGGATGTTCAGCTCCGCCGCCGGCTCCGACGGTGTCTGAAAGCGCAGCGTACCCACAGCGCACGTGCCCTGGGCTCTGGTGATCCCCCGCATCTGGGCATGATAATCCAGATAGATCCCCTGGGCGGTTTGGGGAAAGCTTTGATCCAGCACCCAATCCCCCTGAATTCCCAGCGCCTGCATCTGTGCCGCAGCTGCATAGAGCCGCACAGCCAAGTCGCAGGAATCCTCCGGTACAAATCCGGCCCGCTGGGAAAATGTCTCCAGCATCTGCTGATAAATCTCTTCTACCGTTTTCACAACGCACCCTCTCTCATTGGATCTGCGCCGATACTGCCAGCGTTTCCCCCCGGAAGTTCAGCTCCACCGTGATCTCCGCTGTGGAAGCCTCCCAGGTCAGCGTCACATTCCGGACACTCAGTTCCGGCTCATCAGCCAGGGCTTCCGTCACATACTGCGCAGCAGCCGCCTCCCGGTCTGCCGGAGGTATCTGACCCAGCTGCCACAACCGGCTGCCCAGATCCTCCCAAAAGGGAAACTGCCCCCGGCGGGCCATCAGCTTGTAGAACACCCGCTGCAGCAGCGCCTCCTGCCCCCAGACGCGCCGCAGCCCGCCAACGCCATCCGGCACATAGTCTCCATTTTGTAATTTCAGTTCCACCTTACATCACCTCTTCAGCTGCAGGTACACGGTTTGTAGGGAATCCCATTGACAATCAGCATTCCCTGGATGGACACGCTTCCCCGTATCTCCACCGTGCCGCCCTTGCGCAGATAGATACTGGTATCATCAGGCCCATACAGATAGACTTCTCCCGGCTCCATATGCTTTGGTGCCTCGATCTGTCGAACCCCCGCAACGCACTGTTCTTCGCCGCCGGGTCCCCCTTTGATGACCAATACCGCCGCCCCGCTATCCGGCAGCCACACATATCCGCCCGGCCCATAGACCGGAAGGGATCGCACCTCTCCCCGGGTCAATACCCCCACGCTGCCGCCGGCAATGGTGGTCGTACCCAGGTCGGCATCAGCGGTGGGAACCACCGGCTTCATCTTTTTAGATAGCCACATGTTATCCCCTCTCTTTCAATATCAGGGTCTGCGTTGCCCCGCCGGACGGGGAGAAATTATTCTCCGCCTCTGCCACCCGGTACCTTCCGGACAGTCCCAGTTTTTTCAGTTCCAGCTGTACCGTGTCCCCCGGAAACGCGGAGAAATTTCCCGGCAGCTCCAGGGCAATGGAAAAAGCATCCTCCCGGGAACGGGCGATCTGATACTCGCCGGTATACCGCATGGTGGCCCAGGTGCTCTGTCCGGGGGTGTACAGCACCCGGCGGCACTGTCCGCCCCGGTCTATCATCTCCTGGTTACGCACCGTGTAGGAGGTACTGCGGGTCTTGTCGATGACCAGCACTTCCGTCAGCACGCCATAGCGGTCATCCCGCAGTGTACAGGAGAGCACCGGTGTCTCCCCGCCGACGACTTTGCACACACCACTCTCCTTCTCCGGCGTTGCCAGCAGCTTTCCCTCCCGGCTGAACCGGGGAGAGAATCCGCCGTAAGTCAGGCAGAAATCCTCCAGCGCTTTCCACTGGCTGGAGCCGGAGGCCACCGTGTAGGTGGTGTCTGCAGTCACAGCGGCCATCTCACCGCAGGTCACGCCGTAGGGCGTTACATGTCCCCGGATAATGTCCGCCAGTGTGGCCCTCTGATAGGTCAAGGGCCGGGACTCATTGTCCAAAAGCCGGGCAGCATATCCCCTGCCGGTCACGGTGGCAGTGAGGCCGCCGCTTCCCAGGGTAATCTCGTGCTCATCCACAATGCCCCGCAGCATGACCTGGCCGCTTTCATAGGCTGTGAAGCCCGCCGCCAGATGCAGCTTTTCCAGCATATCCGGCTCATAGGGAACCGTCACGGAAAAGCAATCGCAAGGTACGCCGCCCGTATAGGTGATCTGCCAGGAGAGCAGTTCCGGAAGTGCCCAGATATGGTGATCGGCCGTTATGATGTATCCTGTCATGGGATCTGTACCCTGTCCCCCGGGTAGATCAGGTTGGGATTTTTGATCTGGGGATTGGCGGCAATCAGCGCCGTCAGGGAGACGCCATACCGTCCTGCGATCCCCCACAGGGTATCTCCTTTCTTTACCGTATAGACTACTGTGTCTTCCCCGTCGGGACTATAAGGCGCAGCGGGATGTTCCATGGTACTGTCCGTCTGGATCAGTCCGGCAGAATACGAGGCCGGATCCTCCCAGAATTCAAAGCTGTAATGCACATAATCCGGCAGCGGCCGCTCCTCCAGCTGCAAAGAGACAAACTGGGCCCGTACGGTTTCCCATACCGGATGCACCAGGATCCCCGCATCTTCCTCCTCAAACACCGCCTCCAGCTCCCGAAACTGGTCATAAGCGTTCTCTCCGGCAAACACGCCCTCTCCCCGCAGCACCCGGTAGGTCTTACCCAGATCCTGCATGAGGTACCCGCCGAAGGGTACTTTGTGAACCACCACGCTCCTGCGGTACTCCACCGTATAGGTCTCAGGATTATGGGGCCAGGTGTAGTCCTTATACCGCATGCTGGCAAGCCGCATACGCATCACTCCTCTCCATCAGGATGTAAAGCCGCCGTCATACCGGCGGGCGTCCCGCTCGAATGTCCGGGACAGCTCCTGAGCTCCGATGCCGGGTGCCTTCCCGGCCAGAACATACTCGGTGACCACCGTCCCATCCTGCGGCTGGGGGCCGGCTGTCCGCCCGCCGGCGGCCGCCGCCTTTGCGGGAATCACTCCGGCGGTCACGCCATAGCCTGCAGCGTCACGTTCCAGCATTTCCCCGGCAGAAGGCGGAGATGTCTTCCCGGCATGCGTCTGCCCCAAAGCCGTGGTTCCGGTGATCTCTTCATGCCAGATCTCCCGGGGAGCCCGGATCACCCAGTTTCCCGCCGGGGAAGCCTCCCCGGCATCCAGGTCTGCAGGTCCGCTGCTTTGCGTCCCATCCACCTGCCGTTTCTGCCAAAGAGACTCCTGCGTCTGGAATTCCGTCTGCGGCTCTGCTCCCAGCAAAAGCAGTTCCAGCGCCTTTTCCTGGCGCAGCAACTCTTCCCGGATCAGATCCACGGTCTCACTCTCCCTTCAGTGCCGCAAACCGCTCCGGGCAAAATTGCGGATTCACCCCTGCGGGGCCGGGAGGTTCCTGCCCTCCCAGCCGCCGCAAAAGCGTCTCCATCTCCCGGGTCGTCAGTGCTGCCAATACGTCCTCACCATTCCGGAATACCGCCTTGTCCTGGTAAAAGCAGCTCTCTGCCAGTACCTGAGCATTACACAGGATGGCCCTCTCCAGAGGCTCCGCCTTCTGCGTTTCCCGCCAGATTTCCAGCAGCCGCAATGCCGAAAGAGGCCGCAGCTCATCAATTTTCCCCATCATCAAACCGTGGTCTCGATGCGCTTGGAAGCCACCACCGTGATCTTTTCCGCCACCATGGCGTTGAGCTGTCCGTCCTCCTGGATCGCGCTCCACTCGCATCCGCTGTAAATGATCTTCCGATCCGGCTTACAGATCACCAAGGAGAAGTCCCGCAGGTCGTGGAAGTTGATACCGTCAGAGACAGCGTCATCGGTGGCGTACAGGCGGGTCAGCTCCAGGGTATACTTGCGCTGTCCCTCAATGGTGGCCACCGGCTCACTCTCGCCGAAGGCCTCCACGCTCTGACTGGATTTGGTCGCCTTGGCGGTGTAGCTTTGCACTACCGCCACTTTTTTACCGTCCAGCTCCAGATAGATGTCTGAGCTGGTGGGAAATCCATTCACCCTTTCCTCTCTCCTTTCTTATACGGTGATGTGCACCGTCAGATAGATCTGGTTGAGCCCATGGGCCACGCCGAAGCTGAACTCCACCAGGCACACCGTGGGATCGTCGGCGCTGGCGGTCACCGTCACCTCTCCGTAGCTTTCGATGATCTGAGCGGAAAGCTTCTTCTCCAGCTCCACAATCACCTGAGAACGGATGGCGCTTCGGCTCTGGGCGGTGTTTTTGGTGCGGGAAAAGCGGCTGCGCAGGGCGCTGCGTACCGCGGGGATGACATCATCCACAATGAGGATGGTGGTCAGCTCTCGCCAGGTGGTATCACTCTCACCGCCGGTGGTAGTCCGGGTGGTGATGCCCCGCACCGCGCTGATGGTACCGGCCACACTCTCCAGGGGCGTCACGCCGCCCCGCACCAGAAGGTCGATATCGTTGTCGCTGTACTGGGTGTTCAATCCCCCCAGCCCGGATACCTCTGCTCCGTTGAGGGGAACTGCCGGATCCTTACCGGAGGCGATGACGCCCGCCAGGGCCGCCGCGGTAAATACACCGGGAAGCACCTCTCCCCGGCTGTCCAGGGCGTCGGGGCCTACCAGCACCATGCGCTCACTGTTGATGGCCGCCGCGTGCTCCACCAGGGCTGCCGCGTCCTCTCCATCGCCACCCACAACGCCGATACGCTCTCTGCGTACAGCGGACGCTTCCTCTGCCGCTGTACGCAGTGCCTGATGCACCGCCTGGTCCGCACTATCGCACACCAGGATCTGCACATCCTGATCCGCCAGGGCCGCAAAGGCCGCCTGATACTCCGCCTGTCCTCCGGCATCCGCCACCCGGACAGCACAAACTGTAGAGGCGCCATTGGCAAAAAGCAGCCGCAAAATGGTGCTCATCCCCGCCGTCTCATCCTCGCCGAAGACTGCCACGCCTGCAGTGTACCCCGTCAGCAGCACAGGCTGATTCTCCGTACCCTTCCGGGCCTTGGCAGCCACGCCCACCGTCCGGGGCGCCTGTCCGGCGGATACCACCGCCGAGGCATCGTAATTGGAATACACCCCCGGCCGCTCATGCATGATCTCGCTCAAGTGGTCAACACTCCCTTCAAAATAAAGTCCAGGAACATGGGGTCTGCGTCGCTGCTCTTAGCCACAAACACCGCCTGGCACTGCAGCCTTCCCCGCCGCAAAAACATTCCGGTCTCCTTCTCCCAGCAGATTCCCTCCCAGGAGAGCTCTCCCGGACGGATCCCGCTGGGCAGTCCGCCCAGGAGAACCTCCGCTGCCGCTTCGGCCCCCTGGTTACAGGCAGCCGCCTGCGGGCCCCGGATCTCCACGCTGATAGCGGCATCCAGCCGCTTGCCGTAGAACTCTTTGATCGTTCCCGCCTCTTCATCCCAGGCCTCACCCAGGTAATTGCAAAAGCCCACGGTTTTGCTCTCCGCGGTATCCACAGCAACCGCCGCAACCGCGCCATTGTAATCGCGGGCCCGCTCTGCCGGGAAGGCCGCCAGGGCGGTGATGCCCGCCTCCTTGAAAGCGGAGAGTACAGCATCCCGAATCGCCGTCAGTTCTTTCATGTCTGCGCCTCCCGTTCCGCCTCCAGCATGGCCCACCAGTGGCTCAGCGTCTGCCCCACATAGTAGGGGCGGCTGCTGCGCACCCGGAAAGCCCAGCCATTCCAGTTGATGGTATCCCCGCTTTCCACAGCCTGAAGCCCCAGATACAGCCACAGCCGGTCATCCACGGTTCCCAGGGCGGTCACGGTGAAAGGCTCTGCTTCCTGCTGTTTTGTTACCGGCTGGAAAAACGCCTGTACCTGGATGCTTTCCTCTCCCCGGCGCACCATCACTGCCTGGCCGTATCGGGCCAGGATCTCCTCAAACCAGTGATCCATTATCCCTTCACTCCCCTCAAAAGGACGGTGTCCTCCCGGATATAGGGAAGCATCATCCGCCGGGCCGTCTCACGCAGGTCTTGGGCCTGGGCGGCAGTCTCTGCTGCCGCCCGGGACTGGATGGAGACTTCACCGGCGGTAAAGGATGTCACGCTGCCCTCTCCGCTCCTGGCCGCCGCCAGATCGGCGGCGGCGGTGAAGGCCGCGGCACAGAGGAACGCCGCACCGCAGCCCTCCGCCGTCACCTCCGGCCGCAGCTGCCCGGTCCAGGCCTGCTCCGCCGCGTCGCAAAGGAGCTCCAGCAACACTCCTTCCGTCTCACCGGCGCCGGATACCGCCTGGGCCAGTTTTACGATCTCCTCATGCATCACGCCACCGTCAGCACCTTGGATGCCTCAGGGAACAGCTTGGCAAAGCCGGAGATGGAAGTGATGGCCGCCCGCTCCAGCTGGCGGTCGATGAGCTTGTCGTACTCCACTGTCACCTGGCTGCCGCAGATCTGCTCCAGGGCATAGCCCTTGTCCAGGCCGATGAGGGTTCCCTCCGGCATGGCGCTGGTGCGCAGGAGCTTGGCGCCCAGAGGCGTGGTCAGGGTACCGGTCCCCTGGAAGTTCAGCCCCGTCAGGGGATTCTGGAACTCCGGCAGCTTCAGCATGGCAAGCATCATATCATTGGACACCAGCAGGGTGTTCATGGTGTAGGGATCGAACTGGCTCCAGAAATCCACCAGGGCCTCGTAGGAAAGGGTACCGGAACTGCCGGAGATGCTACCGTCGCCCACGGTGAGTTTCTGGGCGGCATTGCCGTTGCCGTCTCCGTTGATAAGCACGTCGATGGCGTCCTGCAGATGCATCCGGCCGATGTAGGCGCCGATCTGGCGCAGCGTCACGGAAAAGAGATCCAGCCGCTGGAAGCGGATGGCCTCATAGGAGGCCACCAGCATTCTGCCCCGCTTGTGCAGCCGCACCAGATTCTCCTGGGTACGGACCGTGGTCTGGGGGATCTGGGCGCCCTCCTCCACCCGCTTGAGGCTCTTTTCCTCCTCCGTGGGAATGGAGGCGATGGAACGATAGTCCATACCGTCGAAATTGGTGACGGTAGCGGTGATGGCAGGCAGGATGCTCTCTTCCTCCAGGCCCTGGCGCACCACCCGGGAGACAAACTCCGGGAACAGCACGGCGGACTCGGTGGTGTGGAAGAACTTCTCCACCATATCGGAACCGGCGCCCTTGACCTTGATGTCAAAGCGCTTGAGCTGGCGCTGGAAAGCATCCATCCCCTCCAGGGGCGTACCCCGGTAGTGCTCGCTGGGATCCAGCTCCTCCAGGGTCTGGGCAAAGGTGTGGCCGCTGCGGCCGTACATGCCCTTTTCCAGTTTTACAGATTCATAGTGATAAGCCATTGTCGTCTCCTCCTTACAGTGCAAAGGTCACGGTCTCGGACGCGGTATCCACATCCACCACCAGGCAGCTCCGGCCGCCGGCATTGCTCTTCACGCCGCCGCTGGCGTCGGCGCTGAGTCCACACCAGCCCAGGGTAGGCGCGCTGCCGGTATATCCGGCGGTCACCAGGCCGCCCAGTGCCACGGTGCAGGCATCACCGCCCCGGCTCACAGAGAGCACCATGCCGCAAAAGCCCTCGCCGTCACTGCAGGCTGCCACCGTGCCGTTTCCGCTGATCTTTACCATCTCACCCTCGCTGACTTCCGTGCAGGCAAAGGTGGCGGCCCACTGGCCGATTCCCTCATAGGAAAGTTTCATGATCCATCCTCCTTCTTGTTATTCAGTCGTCTTCTCAGACGAGGAATACCGTCTCATCGTCCCGCGCCGCCGCGGGGCGTTCTTTGAGCTGGGGCTCCATGGGAAAGCGCTTGTCCACCCGGGCCTGATACGTCCGGCGCAGTTCCAGCAGCTCTTCTTCCTCCAGCTTCCGGGTCATCTTTGCGAACATCGCTCCGTCCAGCCCGTCGTCGGAGAGCATGGCAAGGCGCACCACCTCCCGGCGCAGCCCGGCCAGATACCGCCGCCCCAGCTCCGCCTCCTTGCGCAGAGCCGTCAGGTGCGCGTCCTCGGGGCCGAAGTGCTTCACCACACCGGCTCTCCGCTGGGCAGGCACCGCCACGAAGGACCACTCATAGGCATCCGTGGGATCCTCCAGCTGGAAGTAGCACAGCTTCCCGCCGTAGTACTGGCCCTTCACGTGCTCACAGCTGCCGCCGGAGGCGCCGCAGATGGAGCATGCGCTCCGCGCCACGCTGCACCCTACGCTGACTTCCTTTTTGATGCCGCCTTCAATCTCGGCAATGAGGTCCTGATTTTTCTCGGTTCTGAGCATGTACGCCCATGCCTTGAGCCAGCAGCCGCAGTCTCCCGCCTGGGTTTTGACGGCAGGTTCCCGGATGACCTCCGTCCGGTAGATCCGGGCCGTCTGCCCCTCTGCCGACCACTGGTGATCGAAAAGGCCGCTTTTCCCCACGAACAGTTCTCCCAGCTTCTCCAGGGCCGCCTCGTCAAAGCGCTCAAAATCCCGATCCACCTCGTTGTCGCAAAGGCGCACACTGAATACATACACATCTGCCGCTGTCAGCTCCGCCTTGGCGAATTGGTTGATGCGTGCCAGCTCTTCTGCCGCCAGCTCCTGTTTTGTCTCCATTTCCATCTTGACCGCTCCTCACCTTCCTTTGAAATCTCACTGCAGCTCTGCCGCGTCGTTTTCGATCCGCAGCTTGCGGGCCTGCTCCCGGTAGAGCTCCGCCTTGGCCTCCTCCACCTCGTCCTGAAGGTTGATGTCGTCCCACACCACGGTAAAGCCGCAGCTGTACCCGTGCATCCGCAGCCACAGCCGGCAGATCCGTTCTGCCACCGGGGTCAGTGTCCGGCGGATGGCCGTGATCTCCGTGGTCAAAAGATCCGCCTGCTGGGTACTCATCCGCTCCGTAGAGCTCCAGCTCAGCCCCAGCATGAAAGGCGGGATGCCGGTCTTGGCCACGATCTGCTCCAGGATCTGCCGCACAGGCACCTCACTGTCCAGAATGGGGGTGTCTCCGCCGATGACCTTGATCTCCACATCTCCCACGGCCACAAAGTCCCGGACGCTGCCTCCCTTGGTCTCCTGCATAGCCCGGGACCACTCCGCCGCCAGCTGGCGGCTGCGCTCCTGCGCCATACCCCGGGCGTCGTCCTTGCAGGTCACGGCAAAGCGCACATTGCCGCAGCGCTCCCAGTTGACGCCGATGGTGTGATAGATCTTCATCAGCACATCGGATAAAAAGGGCAAAGACCGCAGCAGCGACACGCCGTAGGGGTTCTCCGCCTCCGGATTCAGTGGGGTGAAGAGCAGCAGATCCTGATAAGGGAGCGGTGCCATCCGCCCCTGCTCATCAGGCCCGCAGATGGTGAACACCAGAGGGTGCTCCCCCTCCCGGATCTCGATGTGATCCACCCGGCCGCACAAAAGCGCCGCGATGTCCCGGCCGCCCCGCAGGGGCACCATCTCTCCCACTGCCCGGCCGCAGGTGAGCAGAGCGTCCAGATACATGTCCAAAAACGCGTTGATACCGAACTGTCCCCGGCCAACGGGTACCGTCCGCAAGAACTCCTCCAGCTGCTTCTGGGCGCTCTTGTCCGGGCACTCCGCCCGCACTCCGCCGGTCATGCGGATGAGCTTGTAGATGGCGGCGTCCACCACCGGAACCGCCTCCCGCACGGCCCGGTAGAGGCGTACCTCCCCGCTGCGCAGGGGCACATAGTCCCGCAGCAGGCCAAAGGGATGGCGCTCACTGTCCCGCAGCTGAACAAACGCCGGCCGCGCGGGCGGCTGCTTCTTTTGAAATCCCAACATTTCTGACTTTCCTCCATTCCCCGTCAGGGGTATATTCTCCTGCTATGCCCGGCGCTCCACGGCCACGGCGGCGAAGCCTCCTGCGCCCTCCGACGCCACGTCCATGGCAAAATAGCGCATATCGTCCATGGCATGATCGTGCTCTTTTTTGGGGGCATCCCGCCCCCTGGCCAGATCCCAGCAGTAAAGCTCCATCTCCCGCAGGCAGTCGGTACAGGTATCGCACAACACGATCCTGCCCCGCTTGAGCAGATCCGCCGTCACCCGGATGCCGTCTGAGACATCGTTGTTGGCCCGCACCACGGCAAATCCCGCCCGGCGCAGCACCTCGATGAAGCTGGCCGCCGATGGATCCACGATCACCCGGCTGATCTCCCGCTCTCCTGCCAGGCGCTGCAGTTCCCGGGCATACTCGGCATCGGTGTGCTGCTCCCCTGTTTTGCGGGAATCGTAGTAATACTCCGCCACCCGATACCACACCTCTTCCATTCGTCCCCAAAGGCCGAAGGAGGCGGGATTGGCGGTACCGTAGTCGGCGGAAATCCGCCACTCGGAAAAGGGCCCTGCCGGAGGAGGCACCGCATCCCGCTGCCGGTCAAAGAAGTCGTAAACCAGCCCCTGGGCTGCCGTCCACTCTCCCAGCACAAACCGCCGGAAAAACACGCCGGAGTAGCTGTTCTGGTACCGTGCCCGGATCCGGGGCGTCAGGGCGGGATTATCCTCCATGGTAAAGTGCAGGTACAGAGCCCGCCGCTGCTTGGCTTTCAGGATCCACTCCCGGTAAAACCAGTGCTGGGGCCCCTCCGGGTTGCAGTTGAACCACAGCCGGCTTCCCGCCACAGAGCACCGGGCGCAGGCCTGTTCCACAAAGCTGCGGGGCATCAAAGCCGCCTCGTCCAGCAGCACGCCTGCCAGGGTGCTGCCCTGGATCAGGGCCGCACTGGATTCATCCCGCCCGCCGAAGAGCAAAAAGCGATTCTCCCGCCCCCCCATGCGCACCGTCAGCAAATTTTCAGATCGTTTTTCCCGGCAGGAAAAACCCATTCTCCGCAGATACGGTACCAGCTCTGTCAGGAGATTCCGGCGCAGGGAGGCGATGGTCTTGCCGCAAAGGCCGAACTGCCGTCCGTCGAATCGGGTCATGGCCCACAAAAAGAAGGACACGCCCATGGAAAAGGTCTTGCCGCTTCGTACGGCTCCGTCGCAGATGATGGCCTCCCAATCCCCCCGGATCCACCAGGTCAGAACTTGCTTTTGCTTGGGTGAGAAGTTGCGTATTTCAACCGTGCTCCCAACCTCCCTCCTCACCGGCCGCTTCTGCCAGCGCCTGGTAGAGCTCCTGGGCACCGCCGCCTTTTTCCTCCAACATCTCCCGAAGTGCATCCAGGGCCCGCAGCCGATCCACGAAGCGCACCTCCACGCCGCCTTTGTCCGTCACCTTGAACTCTGCCACGGCGGACAGATCCAGCTGTTCCAGATTCGCCTGTTTTCCCTCCAGAGCCAGTCGGACCGCGTCATTGACAGGGCCGAAGGCCAGCTGCGCCAGCTGACGCAGGACATCCTCCCGGCAAATCTGGGCTGCCGCCGTCTCCCGCATCTGATCCAGCCGCTTTTGCACCTGCCGAACCTCCAGGGTAGAAAAGCCATCCCGGCACCCGGCCGCTTGAGCCGCCCTCTGGGGGTTCATGGTCTGCAGATACGCCTGGCAAAAAGTCTGCCGGCGGCTCCGGTTCTTTTCTTCTTCCATGTATCACACCGCCTTCCCCGTTTTGCCTTCACAAAGGGCTCCGGAGGGCAGAAACTTGCACGTCCGCGTGCAACAGGAGAAAAATTTTTTTAAATACGCAAAAAAATGCCGTGGGAAAAAATTCCCACGGCATTGCCTGTTCCTTTATTAAATTATATGATAGAGATGACTCAGGCCACTGCGGAGGAGGGCCGCTTCTTCAGCAGTTCCGCCGCCCGATCCGCGTCCTTGAGATCGTAGAGGATCATTCCCAGGACACACGCCTGATCCTCATGTCCCTGCATATCCTCCTTGGGATGGCAGGCACGCCAGCGCAGCTGCTTATCCACATCCTCAAAGACGATCTTCCCCAGAGCCAGGCAGCCGTTATCAGACTTATCCCGGATCACTCGGATCTCATCGATCCCATCCAAATTCATGTAGTAGTAGGAATTATCCCGGGTTCGCAGAATCACCCGTTGATTGGTAATCCAATAGGACTGCCCCAGCAAGTTGCGCCTCTCCATTACAGGGGAAATGACGATCAGTGCTGCTATAATCAGCATCAGCCCCAGGAATCCGGCGCTTTTGTCTTCATAGAAGTTAAAATACCACACCAAAAGTCCACAGACGACCACACCTGTCACGATCCAGGTTCGCAGGATCCGGTTTTTGATACTGCCTTCCAGGAGAGGGAACGGCTCAGGCCGGCCCTGCCAGCGCACCTGCTCATCCTCCCGCAGATATTCACGAAGTTCCTTATCCATGGGTACTCACATCCTTTTTCAATTTCCTTCACAGGGAAGGCTCTCTGTTGGTTAGAATTATACGTCCGTCAGCCGTTCAGCCGCTGTCAAATCAATTTTTTTCTCTGCCAAATCATTGCTAAGAAGCCTCTGAGGATTTCAGAGTTTTTAACGGATTTTTAGCGAATGACATGATATAATGACATATATCTGTGCCGCAGCCCTCACGGCTGCAATCAAGAAGGGAGTCTCCTGTGAAGCGCAAAAAAAATCTTTTTTCCCAATGGTTCCTTTTTTCCTGGAAAGATCTGTTCATCTCTGCCGCCATTTTACTGTGTGCGGTCTGCTTTTGTATTTTTCTCCAGTCGGCGGACACCACCGAAGGCTTTGCCTCTCCTATTTTTGTTCTGGCAGTGCTGCTGATCTCCCGCTTTACCAGCGGTTATCTTTTCGGCTCCATTGCAGCGGTGCTGGGTGTGATCTTCGTCAACTACATCTTCACATCCCCTTACTGGGCCCTGAACTTCACCCTGTCCGGCTATCCTCTGACCTTTCTTACATTTTTGATGGTATCCATCATCACCAGCACCCTTACCAGCCAAGCCAAGCAGCAGGAGCGGCTGCGGGTAGAGAACGAAAAGGAGAAGATGCGGGCCAATCTGCTGCGCTCTGTCTCCCACGATATCCGCACGCCGCTGACCTCTATCGTAGGCGCCACTTCGGCGGTTTTGGAAAATCCCGGGCTTTCCCCGGATGATCAGCGGGAGCTTCTGGAGGATGCCCGGGCAGACGCCCAATGGCTGATCCGGGTGGTGGAAAATCTTCTCTCCATTACCCGCATCGGAGATACCAGCGCCCATATCACCAAGCAGCCGGAGGCTGCTGAGGAAGTCCTGGGTGAAGCCGTGCAGAAATTCCGCAAGCGCTTTCCCCAGATCCGGGTTCAGGTTCAGGCTCCCGGGGATCTTCTGATGGTGCCTATGGATCCCATTCTGATCGAGCAGGTTCTCTCCAACCTTTTGGAAAACGCCGTGATCCACGGCAAGACCACTACGGAGATCCGGCTGAGTGTATGGCCGGACAGCGGATATGCCCGTTTTTCCGTGGAGGACAACGGACAGGGGATTCCCAAAAAGGAATTGCCCACTTTGTTTGACGGAACTCTGAAACACAACGAAACTGCTTCCGGAGATGGAAAGCGCAATATGGGGCTTGGTCTTTCCGTGTGTCTTGCCATTGTTCGGGCCCATGGCGGTATGATGGATGCTTCAAACCTGGCAAACGGCGCCGTCTTTTCATTCCGGCTGCCCCTATCTGAGGAGGAAAAAACATGAATATTCGAGAAAAGATCTTAGTGGTAGAGGATGAGAAAAGCATCTCTCATTTTATTTCCACCGTGCTCAACAACAACGGCTATGAGGCCATGCAGGCCCGCAGCGGGGCGGAAGCGATGTCCATGATCTCCTCCCACTGTCCGGATCTCATCATTCTGGATCTGGGCCTTCCTGATATGGACGGTCTGGAGATTTTGCGCCAGCTGCGGGAGTGGTCCAGCCTGCCGGTGGTGGTGGTTTCCGCCCGTTCCCATGAGCGTGACAAGGTGGACGCACTGGATCTAGGGGCAGACGACTATCTCACCAAGCCGTTCGGAACGGATGAGCTGCTGGCCCGGGTCCGCACTGCCATCCGCCACACCCGCACAGCTTCCGGAAACGATGAGATTGCCCGCAACGGCACGTATACGGTGGGGGATCTCACCATTGACTATAACAAGCACCAGGTGCTCATGCGGGGAGAAAACGTCCATCTGACTCTCAGCGAATTCCGCATTGTGGCTCTTCTGGGTAAGTACGCCGGCAAGGTCCTCACCTATGACTTCATCATGAAGGAGCTTTGGGGGCCGCGGGCCAGCGGGGATAATCAGATCCTCCGGGTCAACATGGCCAATATCCGCCGTAAAATTGAGAAAAATCCCGCAGAACCCGAATATCTCTTCACAGAGGTTGGTGTGGGCTACCGGATCGCAGAAGGGGAATGATTCTCTTTCAGGCGTGCAGCAGGCTTCCTGCTGCACGCTATTTTTTTATCTTATTTTCCGGGTTTTCTTTCAAAAACGGGCATTTTTTAGAATATTTAAACAGCATTTTTATATGGCTCTTTCAATTTTAACGCGTTCTAAACGATTGTGAATATATTTTTAACGTCCGTTTCTGTAGAAATCTGATATCGTTATAGTCAGGAATCGGAGTGTCCTTTGGGTATGATAGGGGGACATTCCGACCAAAGGAAAAGGAGTGTGTTTTTATGGCAACATTCGTACTGGGCCTTGTGATCCTGTTCGTAGGCGCCGCCATCTACGGCAAGTTCTGCGAAAAGGTCTTCG
>PPYF01102889.1_pt1 | contig 24076 bp, 19 predicted proteins | sample 1559871 | NCBI WGS metagenome assembly PPYF01 (sample SAMN08240021, study PRJNA423297) | Human gut metagenome, whole genome shotgun sequencing project. | reverse complement strand
TTTTAGCTGCATAAAAATGCGTAACAGATATCAAAATCTGTTACGCAATAAAAGTCTAATTTTTGGGGGTCACCTCACATTTACGCTGAGTGCCTTTATATTGTTCACTATGATACTTTTCATCTGTTTACTCGTCTACCATGTCACTTTTAATTTGCAGTCTTTCCAAATCTCACAGGAATCCAAAGAAAGCTCAACTCCCGCACTTTTCAATACTTTGCAAATCTCCTTAAACACACCTAAGACTGTATTTTCTTGTTTCATATTTTCTTTATATTGCTGATAATACTGATAATTGGTCAGTATCATACCTTTGACAAATACTTCTTGAATATTCACCGCAGTAACCCAGCTGAAGTCGCTAAACAAAAATTCATTCAGCATTCCATCCTCCGAACCATTGTCCAGTTTTTGCGGCACTCGCTCCAAGCGTTTTCTCGCCTTCTCAATAATCCCGTAAATATCGTACACTGCCTCTTTACTTACTTTAAACATCTGAAGCAGCCTGATGTCATCAAAAAGGCGATATACACAATACCTTAGATTTCCATTTCCATAAAGTTCTATCGAAAAACCTCCGTCATCTCCCTCCATGCCGTTTAAAGGTTCCGTGCGATATGAAAAAATTTTCATATCCTTTGTCAATGTCTTCATGCTCTTTTATACCCCTTATTTTTTTATTTCTCGAGAAATTCTCCAATATTCTCGCTTGTCACTTTTATATATGGCAGATAAACATATTTCTCGGCAATCTCTTCGTCTGTTCCAATTGCCTCAACCATCTTCGCCATCGCCTTTGCCTGTCCTTCTTTATCATTATATACTGTTCCCGACAGCTCTGAATCTGCAAGCGCTCTAAGTCCGGCATCCGTGCCGTCAATCCCAAAAAACACCGGCCATGCCGATTCCGTATAATTCGCCTTTTTGTAAGCGTCAATTGCTCCAAGCGCCATATCGTCGTTGTTTGCAAGAACAAGTTCAATCTTGTTCTGATACTGGCTAATCAGCTGCTCCATCCTGTTCTGTGCCTGAACACGGTTCCAATTTGCAATCTGATAGCTTAGTTTTTCCAGCTCTATTCCACTGCTTTTTATCGTATCAACCGCATTTCCTGTCCGGATGATCGAATCTTGATGTCCTGCCTCCCCTTCCAATACAACATATTGAATCTTTCCATCTCTGTTTTTGTCAATCTGAGCATTTTTCTGTATTACTTCAGCCGCAAGCTCTCCCTGCATCACACCGGACTGTTTCGCCTCTGCTCCCACATAATAAAGTTCATCCCACTGTCTTAGATCTTCTTCTACCGGCTCCCGGTTAAAAAAGATAATCGGAACATCATGATCTCTGGCAAGGTCTATAATTTCCGACGGATCTGCCCGATCCACCAAATTTACACAGAGCACATCGCACCCCATGTCAATCAATTCCTTCACCTGATCATTCTGTGTGCGCTGTGACCCCGCTGCATCTAATATCGTAACCGTCGCCTCAAGCTCCTCATGTTCGGGATTTTTCAACTGTTCCTTGAACCGGGCAAGAAGCTCATTCAAAAACGTATCGCTTTGGTTGTAATAAGTAACCCCGATATGCACCTTGTCGTCCCGTGTTTCCTGACGCTTTCCACAACCAAACAAAAGAAATACATTTACGATGGCAAGCATTCCAACCAACCATTTTTTCTTCTTTCTCACTTTTCTCCCCCCTTTCCTCTACTGGCTCATTGTAAGAAGCAGTTCTTGGTTTTCTTTGCTGAACAACGTCTCCTTTCGGATTACAGAGTATGATACCGTCTGTTTCTTCATATTTTCAAAATAATGGTCCAGCTTTCTTGCAACTTCGCTCAGACTCTGATAGCCAACGTTAAACTCGTCCGGAACTACAACACACTCCGCAATCCCTTTATCAAGATAATAGATAGCTTCTGTAGACTGACCTATTCCATACAGTAATTCTCCGTGTGGCTGACTGCTCGCCAAATATTCGCCAATTGCAGTCAGATTGCTATCATCCAAAGCAATCACAATATCCACTTTGGATTCCGTGTTTTCCTCTCTGTTTAAAAGCGAATCCAAAGAAAGCTCTAAAATATTGGCATTTTTATCTTCCAGTGCATCTTTAAAACCACACTCTCGGCTGCTGATCATGTTGGAATCCGTCGACGCTAAAAGAAGCCCTATTTTTTTCTCTTCTATATTACCTTCAAAATCTTTGAGCATTTCTTCCGCCAATGCTTCTCCCATCTCATAATTGTCTTCTTTTATAACTGGAAGATCATACCTTGTTTCACCTTTCTCCGCTTCATAACCCACAAGCATAACCGGTACTCTCTTCTCAATCTTCTTCAGCACCTCCTGATCATTCTTCTCTAACACCGGCTGCACGATCAGCGCATCCGCTCCATCCTCAATCTCACGTTCAAGAACTTTTTTGTGAGCTTCTACATCCAATCCTTCTTCTACATCCACAACTGCAAGTTCAATCCCCTCCTCCTCTGCCGCCATTTTCAGACCATACTTCAAAGCAGACCATTGACTGTCTCCTGCATTTTCAAGAATTACCGAAACCTTATCCAGTGCTTTTTTATTCTGTCCCGAAATCATCATCAACGCCAATCCTATAACCATTATCATCAGAATCACTTCTGTCAGGACAAATCCTTTTTTGTTATTCATCATCTCGTTTCACCTGCACTTCTTTTGCCGTCTCTTCCTTTCGGAACATCCGCCCTTTTTCAAGATCCTCCCGGTTGTCTTCCGTGTACAAAACTGCCGGAATACAGATGGATACTGTCGTCCCTTCATCTGGTTCACTCTCCACAACCAGACCATACTCTTTTCCGAACAAAATCTGTATTCGGTTATTCACATTCACAAGCCCTACACCTGAACCATGCTTGCGAATCCGTTTACTGTCCGTCAAGATCAAATCAACTTCCTCCTCAGTCATTCCAAGACCATTGTCTGTAACAGAAAGAATAATATTTTCTCCTTGCATGCGGCCTGTCACTTTGATTCCTCCACAATCATCCATCGAACCCACACCGTAATTGATTGCATTTTCAAGAATCGGCTGCAGCACCAGCTTTACAATACAATACTCATACAGTTCAGGTTGTACATCAAATACGACTGAAAACGTGTTCTTATAGCGTACTTTTTGTATATTCATATAGCTTTGCGCATGCTGCAGTTCTTCTTTGACACTGATTACCGTACGCCCTTTCGAAAGACTGATTCTGAAAAGCCTTGCCAGCTGGGTGATCATAAACGATGCCTCGTCATTTCGTTCGCCCTCAATCATCCAGGTAATAGACTCCAACGTATTGTAGAGAAAATGTGGATTAATCTGGCTTTGCAGTGCATCCAATTCACTTTTTCTCCGTTCGTTCTGCTCCAGTACGATTTTCTTCATAAGCATGTCAATCTGCTCATAGGAGCTCTGAATAGAGTTTCCAAGATGCCTGATCTCCGTGGAGCCTCCAATATAAATCTTCGGCTTCTCTCCCGCCTCATATTCAATAACAGAATGATTTAATTTCAGAATCGGGCTGGAAATCCTCACAGAGACAATGCGATTAATAATCATCAACATCATCGCCATCAAAAGCATCAGCATGGCAATGAAATATCGGATATCGATCGTGCCGTCAACAAAGGTCGTCTGAGGAATTACACCAACCAGCTTCCAGCCGGTATAGCTGATTGTATTTACAACAACCTTTCGATGCTCTCCCTCAAATTCCTCGTCATAGACCCCTTCTTTATATTTTGCGACAGATTGACTACTTTCCTTCCTTGTTCCGTCTGCAATCTGTATCTGCTGCGGATGATAAATAATCTGTCCGTCTGCATCACACAGATAGTAATATTGTCCTTTGTTTGCCGAATTGATCTGCTTCATCCTGCGGGCAATTCCTGAGTAATCCATATCTACAAGCAGAACTCCCATACGCGACACTCCATTGTCGGTAATCTCCACTGCCCGGCTCAGCGAAATCACCCAATAATACCGAAACGTGCCATCGTCGAACAGATTCTGGATATGCGGCACTGAAAAGTGCATATTTTCCTGAATCTCCATCGCCTGCTTATACCAATCCTGTTCTGTGACATCCGGATCTTCCTTCTCCGCCGCCACAGGCTCCGCCGCCATCAGACGTCCATAGTCATTATAGATGGCAATACTCTGCAGATTGTCTCCATTTACTTCATACAAAAGATTCATTCCACTTTGAATACTCTGAGCCTGACTGGAAAAATCATTTTCTTTTATTACATTATAATAAACCGTGTCTGAGATCTGTCTCATACTCACCAGATAGTCTTCTAAATATTCACTTGCCTGTTCCATCAGTTTTTGTGTGCTTCCCACCATCTCATTTCTGGAAATCCCTGAAAATCGAAGATATAGTGCAACCCCCAATATCAGCATGATGGAAATCGACACCACAGAAAAGGCAATCATAAGGGTTGATTGTATCCCCTTCGGCTTTAATTTTTTCAAATATGCCAAACACTTATTTTTCACGTTCCATATACTCCGTTCTGTATTTTGACGGCGATGTGTGAAACTGCCGTTTAAAAACATAACTAAAATAATTCGGGTCTGTATAGCCTACTTTTTTCGCTATGATATAACTCTTTTCCCCCGTCTCAATCAGCATACGGGCAGCCTGCTCCATACGATACTCTGTCAGATACCCGATAAAAGAATTGCCGGTCTCTTTCTTAAAAATTGTAGAAAAATAAGAGTTGGATACTCCAAGTTCTCTACAGATGCTGTCCAGAGACAATTCTTCATCTGCATAATGATTGCGAACATACTCCTGTGCTTTTAAGACAAAAGATTTTGTCGATCTGCTTCTTGAATTCAACAGTCTCTCACGAAAAGAGAAACTTATATCCAGAAGCCATTTTCGAAAACTCTGTGGTTCCATATCAAGAAGCCTTCCATATAGTTTTCTCATATCTCCCGAAAATTCGTCCATCACGATCTCGTTATTTGCAGAGAAACGATATAATTCACTTACCAGTTCCATGACTGAAATATAGTGCTGCTGTAAGGATTTTCTCTGAAAAGATATCTGCTCCAAATATTCATCAATCGCTTTTTCAATATCCTCTTCCACGCCCAAACGAATCATCTTAAACAGCTGATTAAACGAATCTGTCCCCTGCTTTAAATCCGGTTCACTTACCTCCTGCGGCGCAACCTCTTTGATATTGATGGCTCTTGACGCCCCATAAATCGCGCGGTACGAAACCGCATCTCTTGCACTTGCATACGACTGTGCGAGGTCCAAAATATTGTCGCAGACAAATCCAATCCCAACCGTCACAACAGCTCCCACCATTCGCTTGACATATCTGCAGAACCGGTCGCACTCATCTGTCAGCCTTGATACCTCGTGCTCGTCCTGAAGCTGCACGAGCAAAATACTATTTCCCAAATAAGAAAAGCACTTCCCTCTCCAAGCTTCTCCAAGGCGCTCTTTTGCCTGTTTTTCAACTGATGCAAATAAAAGCAACGGGTTCACATCCTGCTGTATCCTGCTTGAAGATGTATGGATCACAAGACAACAGTAACAAGGTCCCTCCAACGAGATCTGATAGTCCGAAAGATACTTCTGCAGTTCCCCTGCCTGGATCCTTCCCTCTATCAGCGTGGAATAAAAATTGACCTGCAAAAGAGGCAAGGACTCCAGATAATAATTCTGCAGCACCTGAACGTTTTTCTTCTCGCTGATCTCCTCATCAAGTTTTATCTTCATCTGCGTAAACACATTTGTCAGTTCAACTGAGTTTACCGGCTTTAGCAAATACTCCTCAACTTCTAAATGAACCGCCTCTTTTGCATATTCAAATTCATCAAATCCGGTAAAAATCAACAGTTTTGTGGTCGGAAACTCCTCTTTGATATGATGTGCGAGTTCCATGCCATCCATATATGGCATCTTAATATCCGTCATCACCACGTCCGGCTGGTATTCTTCCACCATTTCAAGCGCTTTTACACCGTTGTTCGCATAGCCGATCACAGAAAAACCAAGCCCTTCCCAGTTGATCTTTTTCATAATGACTTGTATTACATCTTCCTCATCGTCTACTAAAAGTACTGTGTATGTTTTCATATCCTTCTTCTCCATGTCTATATAGTAATTTTTATTATATCAGATGTCACTTCAAATGCAATGCATACCCCGAACAAATAAAGAGCCAGAATAGCTTCTGACTCTCTTTTTGTAAAAATAAAATTATTTTTTCTGAACATATTTCAAACAGTCTAATGTTACCGCTACAAGAATAATGATTCCTGAGAATACGAACTGAAGGTTTGTGTCAATACCAAGGATTGTAAGAGAATATGTAAGTGCTGTGAAGATACATACACCAACTACAACTCCTGAGATCTTACCAATACCACCTGTAAATGATACACCACCTACTACGCATGCTGCGATGGCATCCATCTCCCATCCCTGTCCATAAGCTGCTGAACCAGAACCAACCATTCTCACACATTCTAACCATGAACCAAATCCATAAAGAACACCTGCAAGAACAAATGCACCAACTGTTACCCAGAATACGGAAATACCTGAAACAGATGCTGCTTCTGGGTTTCCACCTACTGCATACAGGTTTTTACCAAATGTTGTCTTATTCCAAATGATCCATACAATTACGATTGCAGCCACTGCCCAAAGGATAATTGTTGGGAATCCATTGATTTTCGGAATTACCATATTTGGAATCGCTGGTTCAATCGCACCAAAGGATACACCTTTTGTCGCATATGTAACAAGACCGAAGATTACAAGCATGTTTGCCATTGTTGAAATAAATGGGTGCATTTTGAATTTTGCGGTAAAGAAACCGGCAATTGTTGTAAACACTGTACATAACAAAATACACATTACAAGTGCTAATATCACTCTTGCTCCAAGCGGCATTTTTGTAAAATCAAAAATATGTCCGAATACAGAACCTGTATTGACACCCTGGTGCATGATAATTGTTGCGGTTGTCATACCCATTCCGACCATACGACCGATAGAAAGGTCAGTACCTGCAAGAAGAATCAATGCTGCTACACCAAGTGCAAGGAACATTCTAGGCGAAGCCTGCTGTAAAATATTCAATACGTTGTTGTAAGTAAGTAACGGTGAACCTTTTACCATTGGAGTAATAATACATAACATGATAAAGATTAAAATAATCGCAATATACAAACCGTTTTGTAAGAAAAAAGCTCTGCGGTTAAATGTATATTTGTAGTTTTCCCATTTCTGTGCTCTTGTCTCCAGGAAAGTGAATTTTGACATACGCAGTAAATCAATCAAATGATATTTGTAATTGTAAGCTGCATGTCTTCTGTCTTTGATTTCCTGAAGTTCTTTCTGATATTGAATCTTCGCATCAAACAGACGGTTTTTGTAAACATACTTCTCATCTTTAATTTCATTGTGATCAGAAAGTTTTGCAACAATTCCCTGATGCTCTTTTTCCAATTCTACAAGTCTTGCTTTATAGTTTTCTTTTGCCTGTACTTTTTGCTGTGCACAGCTTTCTAAAACCGCATTGTAGTAATCTTTGTTAAAATGTTCTTTCAAGTAAGCTTCTGCTTCTGAAATCAATTTTGAAATCTGATCTTTATTTTTTGCCTCAACAGCTTTTGCTTTCTCCAGCTCCCGTTTTGCCTCTTGAATCCGGTTCTCTTTTTCCCCTTTTGTAAGGCTTCGGTCTTTTTTCATTCTGTCTATAATGCCCTGAAGATGAACAACTTTTTCTGTACCATCTACTCTGAGGCTGTCAATTTTTTCCTGAATTTTACCCACATGATCCTCAATCGGTTTGCGGAGTTTTAACTCCTGCTCTTCCGTAAGAATCTTACTGTTTCCATTAGCCATATCTATCATTCTCCCTCATTATAGGTATTTTGCGCTGAGCCTTAAGAGCTCTTCCTGATTTGTGTCTTTTGTATTAACAATTCCCGCAAGATGTCCATTAGACATAACACCAATACGGTTTGTGATTCCCAAAATCTCCGGCATTTCAGACGAAACAACAATGATTGTTTTTCCTTGCTTTGCCATTTTGATAATCAATTCATAGATTTCATATTTTGCACCAACATCAATTCCTCGTGTCGGTTCATCCATCATAAACACTTGAGGTTCACGTTCAAGCCATTTTCCAAAAATAACTTTCTGCTGATTTCCTCCTGACAAACTTGAAATCATATCATCTGGTCCCATACATTTTGTATGCATGATCTTAATCTCATTCGAAGTCGCTTTTATCATCTTTGCGTCAGACAACAACTGTCCGGATTTGTACTGACTGAGATTTGCAATTGTTGTATTAAATGTCAAATCTCCTTTTAAGAACAATCCGTTTGCCTTACGTTCCTCTGTAATCAACGCAAATCCATGCTCCATCGCTTCTTTTGCACTTCCGAAGTTCATCAGATGATTGTTAAAGTAAACACGTCCTGCCGCTCTTGTTCTAATTCCGAAAATTGTCTCCAAAAGCTCTGTACGTCCTGCTCCTACCAAACCGTACAATCCAAAAATTTCACCCTTTTTTACATCAAAGGAGATATCCTGCAAATGAGGCTCAAATTTCGTTGACAAATGCTGGATAGACAAGATCGGTTCTTTTGGTTCATTGTCTACCGGCGGGAAACGATTCTCAAGAGAACGTCCAACCATCGCAGCGATCAACTCATTCATATCTGTGTCCTCTGACCGTTTGGTCATAACAAGATTTCCATCCCGGAGTACGGATACTTCATCACAAATCGTGAAAATCTCATCCATTTTATGAGAAATATAAATTAAGGAAATTCCCTGTTCTTTCAACATATTCATCATCTCAAACAGCTTTTCAACTTCCTGTACTGTCAATGAGGAGGTTGGCTCATCGAGAACGATTACTTTTGCATTGTAAGAAATCGCTTTTGCAATTTCACACATCTGCCGCTGTGATACGGACATATTCCGCATCGGCTGAGTCAGGTTGACAGTCATTCCAAGTTTTCTAAAAAGCTCTGAAGCCTCTTTTTTCATTCTTCCCTCATCCACGATTCCCATTGAGTTGCGCGGATAGCGTCCGAGGAATAGATTGTCAACTACATTTCTTTCTAAGCACTGGTTCAATTCCTGGTGAACCATTGCGATTCCGTTTTCCAGTGCATCTTTTGGACCTGAAAAACTTACTTCCTTTCCATCAAGGAAAATTTTTCCTTCATCTTTTTGATATGTACCGAAAAGGCACTTCATCATCGTAGATTTACCAGCACCATTTTCTCCCATAAGTCCCATAACCGTTCCTTTTTTCACATCTAAATTAATGTGATCCAAAACCCGGTTTCTTCCGAAAGACTTGCTCATGCCACATATCGATAAGATGATTTCTTCTTTCTTATCTGCCATTCTTCTCTACTCCTGTTTTGTTTACACGTATTATTATTTTCTTTTACTCAAAAAGAGGTTATCGGGAAGAATTTCTTCTTCCCAATAATCTGCTCTTTTTCATTTCTTTTTTGTTATTATTGATTCAATAAAGATGTGTAAGAAGCTGCGTTGTCTGTCTTAACCATGTTGATTGCGAACGCATCATACTGGCTTGGGTTTCCAAGACGGTTTGTAATGTTAGATTCTGTCTGTCCATCACCACCGATGTATTCAACATCAAGGTTAAGAAGATCATCATAGTTCTGAAGTAATGGCTGATATGTTGAGCTTAAGAAGTTATCAGAAGCATTGTAGATGTCCAACCATACTTTTTTCTTTGCATGTTCTTTTTCATCAAGTTGTTTTGAAACTGGTTCGAATACCTTTGTAGAATCTGTAAATTCTTTATAGTTGTCGGCTGTAACTGCTACGTTCAACGCATAGTAAGAACGTTCTTCTTCGCTGTATCTGTATACGTCTTCTGAAAGAACATTTCCAGCTTCATCTGCTGTACCGATACCTGTGTCAATATCTACACCATCAAGTGAGTTACGAAGAACACGAAGTGTTAAATATGCCTGTACGTCTGCATGCTGGCTGATTGTTCCGCCGTATCCTTCTGCGATAGCTGCAACTGCATCGTTGTTTGCATCGTATCCAAATGTAGGAACTTTATTGTCTTTTGACCAGGCATTGAACATTGACATTCCCATACCATCGTTGTTAGATGCGATTACATCGATCTGATCACCGAATGAAGAAGACCATGTTCCGATTGCATTACCTGCTGTTGCCGCATCCCATGTAGCTCCTGAAGAGTTCTTCATTTCCTGAGAAGCAAGTTCACGAATAATATATTTCTTTCCGCCAACTTCGATTGAACCATCTTTTACTGCTTTTGAAGAACCGTCTGTATTAGTTCCGATTGGGTCACTGTTGATTGCACCATCTTTTTCAACGTCTGTTCCAAGAGCTTTACGAACACCTCTTGTACGAGCGATAGAGTCATTATGTCCGATATCGCCGATTGCCAATACATAACCGATTACACCATCACCATTTTTATCGATTGTAGCAATATTCTTTTCAATGTACTCTTTGATCATTGTACCTTGAAGTTCAGCACCCTGATTAGCATCAAATCCTACATAATATGTATCTTTATTAAAGTTCAAAGCGTTCTTGTCTAACTCACCTGTAGAGCTGTTAGATGGCTGACGGTTGAACCATACTAAAGGTTTATCTTTGTTCGCAACGTCTGATGTGGATTTGTCTCCGCCTTTGTCAGATCCTCCATTGTCTCCTCCACTTGATCCACATGCTGCTGTAGATACAGCAAGTAATCCTGCCATTGCTAATAATGCTAATTTTCTTTTCATAACTTTTGTTCTCCCTTCTGTTATCGACGTTTCGCTCCGTCGTTTGTTTATATTGCTAGTATAATATATGTTTCAAAGAAAAAATATAGGATATTTTTCTTTTTTCATTGAAATTTTAAAGCTTTTATGAAAATTTTATAGTAATACTTTTTACAAATTACAAAAAACGACATCATTTTGCATATACACTTTCACCAAATATTTTTATCAGCACAAAAAAGGAACCCTCCCAGTTCAATCACCTGGTGGATTCCTCTTCTTTTCGCACTCTTATTCTTTCACAAGCACCTTCACAATTTCGGCCATATACATCGTATGATAATCTTTTTCCGGATACCATCTTGCATCATTCTCTTTGACATCAAAACATTCCGGACGCATCTCTTGATGGTACTGTTTTTTGCAGACCATAATCATATCCGCCTCTTCAAACGCCACTGTTCCATCTGTAAAATACGGTGTCAATCCTGCATTTTTCACCTTATCCTCGTCTCTTCCAGATATTTTTCCACAGTAAGCGAGCGCCGGACGATAGTTTTCCCCAAAAAATGCAATCGTAAACAGATCATTGTGATCTACGAACTCTTTCGTGTATCTCTGTGGACGAATATAAACACTTACCACATTCTTTCCCCACATAACACCAACGCCTCCCCAGCTTGCTGTCATTGTATTATAGGATTCTTCATTTCCCGCTGTAATCAAAATCCATTCTTTTCCAATCTTTGTAAATGGATTGAACGAAAGGTCTTCTATTTTCACTTCTTGAAATGCCATCTTATACACTCCTTTCACCTGCGCCACATAAGGCAGCTATCATAAGTCTATGTTTTAGAACCTTATTTCATGATTACTTTTCTAAAGTTCTTTTTCCCTCTTCTCAGCACGATACCCTCTCCTGCAAATACGTCTTTTGCAAATACCGCTTTAATATCAGTAACTTTGTCTCCATCTACAGCGACACCGCCCTGATCTACAGCACGTCTTGCTTCAGATTTAGATGGAACTAATCCGCTCTTAACAAGCATTGTCAAAATATCGATACTTCCGTCCACAAGATCTTCTTCTGTAAGTTCTGCTGTCGGCATGTTTGCTGCTGCACCACTTGAGAACAATGCTCTTGCACTTTCCTGTGCTTTTGTCGCTTCCTCTTCTCCATGAACAAGTTTTGTCAACTCAAATGCGAGAATCTCTTTTGCCTGATTCAGCTGGCTTCCTTCCCAGGCATCCATCTTGTCAATCTCTTCCAAAGGAAGGAATGTAAGCATACGGATACATTTCAGAACATCTGCATCTGCGACATTTCTCCAGTACTGATAAAATTCAAATGGTGATGTCTTATTCGGGTCAAGCCAAACTGCGCCAGACTGTGTTTTTCCCATTTTCTTTCCTTCAGAGTTCAAAAGCAATGTGATTGTCATCGCACTTGAATCTTTTCCAAGCTTACGGCGGATCAATTCTGTACCTGCCAGCATATTGCTCCACTGATCATCTCCACCGAACTGAAGATTACATCCGTATTTCTGGTACAATGCGTAGAAATCATACGCCTGCATGATCATGTAGTTAAACTCTAAGAAACTCAGTCCTTTTTCCATTCTCTGTTTGTAGCACTCTGCTGTCAGCATACGGTTCACGCTAAAGTGCGCGCCTACTTCGCGAAGCAATTCAATGTAGTTCAGATCCAAAAGCCAGTCTGCATTGTTTACCATCATTGCTTTTCCTTCTGAGAAATCAATGAATTTGCTCATCTGCTCTTTAAAGCAGTCGCAGTTGTGCTGAATCTGCTCCGGAGTCATCATAGACCGCATATCTGTTCTTCCAGATGGGTCTCCGATGTATCCTGTTCCTCCCCCGATCAATGCGATTGGTTTATTCCCTGCCATCTGAAGACGTTTCATCAGGCACAGTGCCATAAAATGTCCCACATGAAGACTGTCTGCTGTCGGGTCAAATCCGATGTAAAATGTTGCCTTTCCTTCATTAATCAAGTTGCTGATCAACTCTTCGTCTGTTACCTGCGCAATCAATCCTCTTGCTTTCAATTCATCATAAATTTTCATTTTTCATTCTCCTTCTTGTCTGTCGGTTTTATTGCTTTTCGGAGCGTTTTATTGCATGACATGTAATTTTCTATAATTAAAAAAACCCGCCCCTTATCTAACATAAAGGGCGAGTGTAATCCCGCGGTACCACCTTCATTCGCATTCACTTCACAGTAAACGCCTCTGCAAGTATCTATCAATACTCAGGCACGATAACGTGTGCCATCCCGTTGCAGCCTACTTAGAATTATGTCACTGTTCGGTGCAAAGCTCCAAGATGTATTCATAATCAACTTTCCATGCGCCTCTCATCAACCGGCAGCTTTCTGTATGGCGTCTCAATTATTACTTTTTCTTTTCTTCGCCGTTTCTTATTCTGAGGAAATACTACCCCATAAAATGATATTTGTCAAGGGGCTTACACGCCTTTTTCTTGTTCCTTTTTCTTGTTCCAAAGCATCATTCCCGCAAAGAGCAGCAAGCCCGTCACAGACAATACTTTTCCCATCTTCAATCCCGGTGCATGATACACAATCTCTACCTCATGTGTTCCGTCCGGCATCTTTACTCCTAAAAATGCCGTATTGACCTTTTCATACTTCACGTCTTTTCCATCTATCTTCACTTCAAAGTGCTCATCATATGGAATCGATGTAATCAGATACCCATCTTTCACGCCGTCCACACTTCCTACAATTCGATTCCCTTTTGTCTGTGCTTTGTCCACCCTAAATTCGCTTTGGCACAGCGTCTTTAACGATTCATCAGTATTTCCGATATAACATCGAAGGTTTCGGATTTCATAGTTTCCTGCTCCTAGTCCCAGATTCACTTCCGTTTGTCCCTCCTGCAGGTTTACCGCATAAGTAAAGGTTGTGTTGCCATTATAGTAAATATGCGACCCTGCACTTAGTTTATTTTTCACACCTGCAAGCCACACAGAAACATCCTTGGACCTCTTGTAATTTTTTAGTTCAAACTGCACAAACAGAATCTCTTCCTTCTGTGCCTCCTCACTGATTTTTAATTTCACATTCTGAATTTCTTTTGATTTAATATGGTACCCATCTTCTACCTTTTCAATCGCCTGCGTATCTTCCATCGGAATCTCTGCCCAAGTCTCTTTCACCTGACTCTTCAACACCTCTTTCGGATTCACTGTATCATTCACTGATTTTCCTACAGCAAATCGTAAAAAAGCGAGCTGACTGTACGGAAATGCTAGATCTTCATACGCTTTTTCTGAAATCATCTGATTTGTCACATACGCAATCGGAAGAACCTCTTCATTTTTATAAACCGTCACATCTCCGACTTTCTTCTCCTGTTGATACCCTGTGATTTCTTGTTTAGAAAGAATGTATTTTACCCCCATCAATTTCTGATAAATCGGGTTTTCTGTCACAGACTGCATCAATACATTTCGGAATGGCTGTTCCACCAGAAATGTTTCGGTTCGAAATTTCTGGTACGCTGCATTGTAGGAAGACGAATAAATTGATGATACATACTGCTGCATATTCCATATACGGTTCAAATTTGCAGCATTTTCGCTCGTCGTGCCGCTTTGCTCCATTCGGTAAAATCCGTTCTCTTTCTCTGTCAACTCTTCAATCTCAGTTCGAATCTGCTTATTTGTCACCTCTTCGTAAAATGCCGGTTCGATCATCTTGTCGGCACTTTTGTGCAGCACCACTCCATACAGCGCCAAAAAGCCAATTGGAACAGCGATGAGAACCCAATCGTATTTCTTCCAATAAAAAATAAGATAGCAGACAAGCATCGCTAGTGCATCCACCAGCACCCAGCCCAGATATTCTGAATATTTTCCTTGTTCACGTCCCATATACACCAACACAATTGTCAGTAAAAACGGCAAGACTCCTGCCCAAAAAGAGATTTCACGCCGTTTTTGCTTTTCCAAATAAGTTGCAATCAGATAACATAAAAGCGGCAAAAATGGAATCATCACTTTATCCCGAATATAAAGTCCTCCATTGAGCAAATGGGCAAACAAAGGTACTGTCAAAATAACAATACAGACAATGTGCAAAAATTTCTCATATAGCTTCCGATATGTCAATCCGGTAATCAAGACCGTGATTGCAAGTGTTGTCAATCCGATACCGTACGGCGTATATACAACTCGGAAAATCGGAATTTCCGGAATCAAAAGTGCAGACAGTTCCGTCTTATGTCCTCCTTCTCGTCCTCCCACAAGCGCCATCGCCGTCGGCACAAGAAGTACCGCACTCATCAAAACCGCCGTCAGCATCGGTAAAAGAAAGCGAAATCCATCTGACACAAACCCTAAAATCTTTATATTTTCTCCAAGTTTCTCTTTGCCCTCGGCATACCGATAAATACCATACAATACAAGCGCAAACATTCCACCTATGCTAAAGTAGAAACTTGTCAGAATCATAAAAAACACACTTATCGTGTATAGTCCTGCTTTCTGTTTCTCAAAATACCGATCTACACCTAAAAATGCCAGACACAAAAACGGCATATAATTGACAAACATAATCTGATTGTAAGAATGATAGATCATCGGTCCGGACAATAAAAAAAGCAACGCTGTCAGAAAACTAAGCCTGCTCGTAATCCCTCTTCGCAAAATCCATTTATAAAACAATAAGACAGCTGCTAAAAGACTTATAACGCCTGCTGCCATCATGTAATCGCTCATTTTTACAAAAGGCAGAAAATACGAAATCAAAACAGCAGGGCTATACAATCCATAATAGGCAAAGTTATAAATATTTTGCCCTCCTCCGATATTCGCTGCACACTCCGGAAATAGCTGTCCTGTATTATAAAACTGCTGCCGGAAATAATCCGGCAGTACGCTGTGCTGACTGATCCAGTCTACCTTCGAGCCAAATACACCATATCTTCCGCAAAAAAACCAGCAAAAAAACAGTGTGACCATTCCCAGTACCAGATACGGAATCGTTTGTTTAAACTTCTGCCTGTTCATATTGGTTCTCCTCGCTGGAATCTTTCAATATGTAAATCGGACGATGCTTCGTCTCCAAATAGGTCTTAGACAAGTACTGCCCAACAATTCCGGTACAAAGCAGTTGTACTCCGCTCACCATAAAAATGATACACACAAGTGAAGGCCAGCCTGCTACCGGATCCCCCCACACGAGCGTGCGCACAATAATAAACACAATTATCAAAAAAGAAAGAACACAGAACAAAATTCCGACAACGGACGCCAAGGAAAGTGGGGCAACCGAAAACCCTGTAATCCCTTCCAACGAATAGAAAAATAATTTGCGCAGCGACCACTTTGTCTCTCCTGCTGACCGTTCTACATTCTCAAACTCCATCCATTTTGTGCGGAATCCGACCCACTCAAAAATGCCCTTCGAGAATCGGTTATATTCGCTCATCTCCAGAATCGCATCTACCATTTTTCGTTTCATCAATCGATAGTCTCTGGCTCCGCTTACAATCTCTGTCTTGGAAATCTTATTGATAAATTTATAAAAACGATTGGATAAAAAGGAACGGATTTTGGGTTCCCCTGTCCGTGTAGACCGCTTTGTCGCCACACTGTCGTACGGCTCTTCAATAAGAGTTCGATACATTTCGGGCAGCAGGCTCGGCGGATCCTGTAAATCCACATCCATAATTGCCACATAATTCCCCTCTGCATTGCTAAGTCCCGCATAAATCGCCGCCTCTTTTCCAAAATTTCTTGAAAACGATAAATATTTGCAGCGCTCATCCCTCTCATGCAGACTTTTCATAATCCCAAGTGTCCGGTCCGAAGATCCATCATCCACAAACAGCAATTCAAAGTCTACTCCTTGCATCTGTTTCATAATACGGCTCATCTCCTCATAATATACCGGCAGAGCCTCCTCCTCGTTAAAGCAAGGTATCACAATACTAATTTTATTCATTTTTCTCACCTCACGTCTATTTTACAGATAAAATCTTAAGGAACTACGCAACTAATTCTTAAGATTTCTTAAGTCTCTCTGATTTTTGTCATTTTTTCGCTATAATAAGCATAGAAGACAAAACACGGAGGAAACACCATGGATAATGCACACATTTTGATCGTCGACGACAACCCAGAGATTCGAGAAATCATACAGATTCTGCTGTCCGGTGAGGGCTTTTTAACAGAAGAAGCTAAAGATGGAAAAACCGCACTCGACCTCTTACAGACAACTTGTTTCGACCTTATTATTTTAGACATTATGATGCCTGGACTTAACGGATATCAGACCTGTCTGGAAATCCGTAAAATAACAAATGTCCCAATTCTATTTCTAAGTGCCAAAACAAAGGACAGCGACAAGACACTTGGATTTTCAAGCGGAGGTGATGACTATCTCGCCAAACCATTTTCCTACAGTGAGCTGATCAGCCGTGTCAAAGCGCTCATCCGCCGTTATCACATTTACAAGGGAAAAAAAGAAGCACTACCTCCACAAACAACCTTTCAATACCGTCATCTTACCATTGACGAAGCAAAAGAAGAAGTCTTATCAGACGGGAAACCGCTCGACCTGACTGACACAGAGTTCCGAATGTTACTCCTTCTCGTGAAAAACCGGAAACAACTTTTTTCTGCAGAACGGCTCTATGAGGCTGTTTGGGACGAACCTTACTATTATGGCGCAAACAACACCGTAACTGTGCATATTCGGAATCTGAGACGAAAAGTGGAAATGGATCCGAATCACCCAACTATCGTCAAAACGGTCTGGGGAAAGGGGTATCGATGTGATTAAGAAATTTCAAAACTGTAAAATACGCACGCAGTTTGCAATTGTCATACTACTCGCCGGAGCACTCTGCTATCTCCTTTTTTCGTTTTTATGGGGAAAACGCTATGAGACCTTCGGTTATCTGAACGACAAATTCAACTTTTATCCACAGCTAAACGACGATTCCTTTTGGGGAACACTCTACGAGGAGGCACTCAAATACGATATTCCGGAATCAGAAGATGACAAGGAAACGAGCGAAAAAATGCAGCCTTTCTTTGATCTCGTGGATGACTATACAGGTATTTATCTTTACGGCTTGGAAGATGGAATTTTTCTGTGCGGAAAGACTCCGATTTCCATGGAAAAACATGCATTTCGGAGTTTTTTTGACTTGGGCTATGCTTTGACCGGTGGAGAGGGCGAAACCCCAATCAGCTTTCCGATTCAATTTAAAAATGGAATAGCGAATGTGAGGATTACTTTTTACCACAGCTCCTTTTTCCTGTATCCATACTGTATGGTGCTTCTCGTAGTCTGTATCGGATTGTTCCTTTTTCTTGTACTGTTTTTTGTCAGCCGGAAAATGAAACAGATCATTCGCTTAAAAGACGATGTGCTCGTGATGGCAGGTGGCGATCTGTCACATCCTTTTCCAAACTACCAAAAGAATGAAATCGGAATCCTCTCCCATGAACTTGACCACCTCCGCATTGCCTTTGACGAAAATATACAGTCCGAGCAGGAGAGCCGCAAAGCCAATCAGGACTTAATTACCGCGATGTCACATGACCTTCGCACACCGCTCACCATTTTGAATGGATATCTGGAAATTTTAAAGCAGCAAAAACGCCCTGATAAACAAGAAGAATACTTAAACCGTTGTCTGCAAAAGACAGCGGACATCAAAGAAATGACAGATCGTATGTTTGAGTATGCGCTCGTATTTGATCCCACTGAAACACCGGAACTGCACTCTCAAAATTCCGCTCTGTTAAGACAGATTTTGATGGAGCACTGTGAATTTCTGAAATTGGTTGGTTTTCAGACAGAACTTGCCTTTCCTGAGAGTACGTTCTTTTTTCTCTGTGATGTAACGATGCTGAAACGTATTTTTTCAAATTTATTCTCCAACATTATCAAATACGGAGATAAGCAGGATACGATAACCGTCGCAGTCACACAAGCACTACATTCCATTACCATCAAGCTTACAAACACTGTCAAAAAAGATTTCTCTGCCATAGAAAGCAATCAGGTCGGATTGAAGAGCACTGTAAAAATGATGCAGCTAATGGGTGGTACAACAACGATTGACAAAACAGCGACACAATTCTCCGTGTTGCTGACATTAAAAAACAAGAGGTCTTAAACCTCTCGTTTTATTTTCTTATAAACGACCCTCTCGTCTCTTACGCACAAATACTGCAACTACCGCTGCACATGCTGCCATGAGAACCGCAACTGGTAATACTGTCATTGTATCCCGTGTTTTAACCGGTTTTTCCTGATTCTTATCTTTATTTGAATCAGATGGTTTTTGTTCTGGTTTCTTTTGTTCATCCACTTTTACCAGCTTATCAACCGCATTTTTCAACGCTGTGCTTGCTGCATCTACTTCTTCCTGAGTTGCATCCTCATCTGCCAGCACTTTTTTTGCTGTATCCATTGCTTCTTGGTAGCCTTTCCAGCTATCTGCTGTATAATCTTTCTCTTTCAGTTCGCTGTATTTATCTACCAATTCTTGTAAACCTGATTTGTCAGCTTTGTCCGATTCTACTGGAATATCTTTTTCTGTTACTTTAATTGTAACTTTCCCGCTTACGCCATTTTCGGCTGTTGCAATAACTTCTGCTGTTCCCACTTTCAGTGCTGTCACTTTTCCAGTGTTATCCACAGAATTTACCTCTTTTATCTGATACAGACCATGTCACTTCTTTATTTGTTGCATTATTTGGTGTTACGATCGCTGTTGCCTGTACTGTCTCGCCAACTTTTAACTCTCTCTTGTCAGCTGTCACTGCTACACTCTCTACTGGTACGCTCGGCTCTTCTCCTCCATCAAATGCTGTGACAAATTTTGCATCCGCCCAGTCAGCGTGTTACAGCTTTATCCGCTCCGTCTTCCGCTGTCACTTCTGCTGTATATTGCAATGTTTGGTCTGCTAATTTTTCTTGATTTGTCGTAATCTTAATCGCAGTCGGCTGAACCGTTGCTTCTCCTCCTACTGTATATGTAATTGGAGCCGCCTCGAATTTTCTTCCTCCCGCAACTGCATATGCCGTTACATCTGCTGTTCCATTTCCCACTGCTGTCACAACACCTGATGCAGATACTTTTACTACTTTATCATTAGATGATTTGTAGAAAATCGTTCCCACTTTATTCAGCTTGTTATCTGCTCCCACTTTTGCAACGTCATTTTTCACTGTCACTTGATTTTTGTCTGTACTTGCAAGCTCAACACCTGCATTTAAACCTCCGTCATATGCATTCCCCTCGATTGTAACCTTTTTGCAGCCTTCAAAACGATATGCTTTTGCACCAAGCTCCGCTCCATCTGCTGTCACAGTGATACTCGAAGATTCGCCTACTGCAAGGCTTGTTTTATCCGCTTTCGCACTTACTGTCACATCTGGATTTTGACGATACACTTTGTTATTCTTAAACGTCAGACTTTCCACACATTTTGCATTCAATACATTTTGGCTCTGTGCCATGAAAAACGTATTATTCTCAATCTTCATATTCTTATGAACAATACCATTTACATTTTCATTTGTCGGCTGCACAAAGATTCCGGCCGCTCCTGCCGTAAGCGGGTTTACAATAAATGTATTTCCTTTGATCGTTACATCTGTCGTACGCCCTGATTCATACCATCCCTGTGCATCATTGGAAATATAAATCGCAGCCATCCCCATGTTGCCAAACATGTTATCAGTAATCTCTACTTTTCCTCTTGTTGTACAGAGTACGCCACGTGTCGGTGTCTCCTTGAAAATATTGTCGTAAATTTTCACTTCTGGTGTGTCTGTAATATTTTCCACAACATGAGAGTTGTTTGCCGTAATCTCCGCAGGGATTGGTTTGTCAAATGTAAGCTTAATCTTTGTCAGATCATTCAGACTTCCTTTGCCGCCTTTTCCATCCGGTCCGTCCACTTTCACAACTTCTCTCACTGCAACTTTTCCATCTTCGGATACTGGGACCATATTTCCTCGAGTTGAGAATTCTACCTGATCTCCCACATAGTAATTCGGGAATCCAGCGGTTTCATTATGTTTGTACTGCACAGTCACTTCTTTACAGTTGTCACTAATTCCGATGACTTGCAAGAATGTATCATGAATATTGATCGGGTCATCATGTGGGTTAGAAAATGTACAGTCTGAAATGTCAATCAATCCTTTACAGCCTGACATCTGAATGAAATCCGCATAACCTGCTGTTGTTCTTCCAGATGCTTTGTCTGTCTCAAAATCCATATCTTTCATTGTAATATTTTCAGAGAACTGCCCTACCATACCAAACCCATGAATAAAGCAAATATCTAAATCATTCAGAGTAACATCTTTGCTCTGCCAAAAAGTTCTGGAATGTTACATTCTCACTGTCAATAGATGCAAATGTTGTCATCTTTCCATGGAACATAAACAATGAATTATTTCCTTCTACCGTTACATTGTCCATATCCTCAATCAGAATACCAATCTTCTTGTCTTTATAAGTCTGATTTGTTCCTACTGTCCCAATGCTTGGCACTGCCATACAAACCGCCATGAAAAAAGCAACTAGTTTCTTTTTCACTTTCCTTTTTCTCCTATTTTTACCAAGTTGTTAAACATTATAGCTATTATCAATTATACATAATGCACTATTTTATATCATTTTTTCACTATTCATATATATTTTCTTTATACACAAAAACAAGGTACATATTTCTATATACCTTGCTTTATAAACTCCATCTTTATTCTAACCATTTATAATGATCTTTTTAATATTCAAATCCTCATCTAACAGCACTACATTAGCCACTTTTCCTTCTGTGATTGAACCATATTGTTCATACAGTCCAACGCTCTTTGCCGGATTCATCGTCGCACATGCGACAGCGCTTTCCAGTGGAATTCCCATCTCTTTGACAGCTGTTCGCATACAGTCCATCAGATTTGTCACTGAACCGGCGATTGCACCATCAGACTTCAATGTTGCAAGCTTTCCAACCACTTTTACGTCTTGTCCACCAAGTGTATAATCTCCGTCTGACAATCCACATGCACGCATACTGTCACTGATCAACACAATTCTGTCATCTCCAAACATCTGGAATGTAGCGCGGACAACAGATGGATGAATGTGAATTCCGTCACAGATCAGCTCTACCATACAGTGTTCGCTGTCTCTTGCTGCTCCGATTACGCCAGGCTCTCTGTGTGTAAGTGGCGGCATGGCATTGTACAGATGTGTTGCGTGACAAGCTCCCAACGCATACCCTGTCTTGGCAATATCATAATCCGCAGTTGTATGTGCAAATGAAATATGCACTTCATCTTTTAACTCACTGATGAATTCCATTGCCCCCTCTTCCTCCGGTGCAATATCTACGAGACGAATCAATCCATTTGCTGCGTCCTGAAGTCTTCTGAACATAGCAACATCTGGTTTGTGAATATGTGTCGCTGCCTGTGCGCCTTTTTTCTTTGAACAGATAAATGGACCTTCCATATTGATACCTGCAAGCACAGCAGAACCCTCTTTGTTTTCGTAGCTTCCTCCGTTTGCCATGATTTTCATCAGCTCTTCTTCTGATAAAGTCATAGTTGCCGGAACGATCGTTGTAACTCCTTGGGATGCCTCATATTCAGCAATCTTCTCAATGGCTTCCTTTGTGCCATCACAGAAGTCATATCCCATACATCCATGAAAATGTACATCAATCAATCCAGGAATTGCATAACAGCCTTCTCCATCAATAATCTCTCCACTGTCAAACAGATTATTCTTAAAAATACCATTTTCAATTCCAATTGCTCCTGGTTCAAATGTTTTATCTTCTGTAAACACTTTTACATTTTTAATAATCATAACACTTTGCACAGTCCTTGTCCTGTGCCGCCTCCTTCCAGATCAGATTATGCTTCTACTTTTGAATATGCAGCCGCATCACAAATCACAGTCACATCCGGATGCATCTGCAAAATAGATGCCGGAACAGATGGTGTTACCGATCCGCAGAACGCTCTTTTTACAATATCCGCTTTATCTTCACCGCTTACTACCACAACGATTTTCTTTGCACTCATAATCGTGCCAATTCCCATTGTATAAGCCTGTCTTGGAACATCGTCCGCTGATTCGAAGAAACGTTTATTTGCTTCAATTGTGCTCTCCTGCAAATCTACACAGTGTGTCACTTTGTCAAATTCTTCTGCCGGTTCATTAAATCCGATATGTCCGTTATGTCCAAGACCTAATAACTGCAGATCAACCCCTCCCAAGGATTTGATCAGTTCTTCATAGTTTGCACACTCTTTTGCCGCATCCGGCTCCATACCATTAGGCACATGTGTATTTGCTTTATCAATATTAATATGATCAAACAGATTGTGGTTCATGAAGTAATAATAGCTTTGATCATTGTCTCTTGGAAGTCCTTTGTATTCATCAAGATTTACAGATTTCACCTGCGAAAAATCAAGATCTCCTTCTTCACATCTTTTGATCAGTTCTTTGTAAGTTCCAATCGGAGAAGATCCTGTTGCCAAGCCCAAAATACAGTTTGGTTTCATAATTACCTGTGCCCCGATCAAGTTCGCTGCCTTTCTGCTCATTTCATTATAGTCTGCTGTTTTAATAATTTTCATACCTTTTTTCTCCTTTTTCTGCTTTCCCAAATCTCATAATTCCCTTAATTTCATTATAATATATATACTGATTTCTAGCAATTGCACAATCAGCCGTATTTTTTGTATAATTGCATACTCCAATTTTTTGGATTCTCTCAGAATTTTACCTAAACTCTAAAATAGATTGCACAAAATAGCTTATCTATTTTGTGCAATCTATTTTTAATCAAGCTCAAGATATTCTGACAAAAATCGCAGAGCCCCATCCTCGTTATTGGATAAAAGGATCACATCAGCATCCCTTTTTACTGTTTCAGAAGCATTTGCCATTGCAGCACCAATTCCCGCAAATCTTAACATCTCTCTGTCATTGTCTCCGTCCCCAACCGCAATTGTCTCTTCTTTTTTAATACCAAGCATGTCACAAAGCCATTTCAGCCCCGATGCCTTACTTACACTACTGTTTTGAAGCTCCATATTATCTGCAATAGAAGAAGTCGCTGAAACTTCCACTTCCTCGCTCAGCACCTTTTTGATTTTTTCCTGTACATTCTGATTTACAAAAAATAAATTAATCTTCTCTATATTTTCAAGCAGTCTATC
>PPYF01612235.1_pt1 | contig 24083 bp, 20 predicted proteins | sample 1559871 | NCBI WGS metagenome assembly PPYF01 (sample SAMN08240021, study PRJNA423297) | Human gut metagenome, whole genome shotgun sequencing project. | reverse complement strand
TCTGTAGTTCAGTCGGTAGAACGGCGGACTGTTAATCCGTATGTCACTGGTTCGAGTCCAGTCAGAGGAGCCAAATTCTTTTTTTCAGGCGTACTTAGAAGTGCCTATATGATTGGGTTTCAATAAGTTAGTGTGAAAAACATTCCCGATGCGTATCTGTTTTTCCCTCCGCATCCGGCGAAATTGGTGGTCTGATTTGGGGTCATTTCAGTTCGATAATGGAGTGACCACCATATGTCCCTGTCCGATGCGAAAATCCGCAGCACCAAACCTTCTGATAAACCCTTTAAACTGACTGATTCACACGGTCTGTATCTGCTTGTCAATCCAGACGGCTCCCGTCTCTGGTATCTCAAGTACCGCTTCAACCGAAAAGAATCCCGTATTGCCTTGGGTGCCTACCCGCTGGTTTCACTTTCCGACGTACGTCAACAGCGAGACGGCATCCGTAAACTACTGGCGCATAATATCAATCCTGCACTACAGTGGGAAATGGCTCCTGCCAGGTACATTGCTCAAAACCTGAAAAACGTCCTCTTTTTCCCGTACAAAAATACCGTAATGATAATTATGTTGACCAGAAACTGGCTGCGGCAAACTCAGTGAGTTCACAAGTCGTTTCTTAACTTCAGTATATTCGCAACCTGTCAGAGGAGTGTCAATAATATGATATGTCGGAGATATTAATACGCCATCGGTTTTAACACGACGGAAGTCCTCATAGCGAATACAACAATCATTTAAATAACAGAGCCTGTAACTGATATTATTGCTAATCGTTTCCAGATAAATCTCATTCTGATTGCTGCCATTCATACAAATTTTTTGCAGTTTTACAGGGGACTGGAAATAGACAGACAGTTTCAGATGGCCATAAAGGGCATAACGCCAGACTTCACTGACCATAATATTCGCTCCCGTTCGTCGGTTAATAACACCAACGGCTTCGTCAATGGTAAACCAGACCGGCATGGAAGAATTATTGCTATAGCAGGGGAAAGCATTCATAACTTCTCCTTTCTTATTTTTCCAGAGGTTGTATTTCATCTTAAAGTGCAACCGCCATTCAGCACAAAATTAAAAAGAGAGTCTCAAGGTTATTTTTTAGCGAGAAAATAGAAAATAAGTATGTTTAAGGTAACAAATATTGAAGAGATGAATGTTTATTTAAGTATATACAATACTGGTATAAGGATATAATAACCAGGTGTTTCTTTCTGTCAAAAACAAGTTATTACACGATAAAGGAATATAAAAATGAATATCAGGTTAGTGATATTTTCATGTGCATTAGCATTACTGTTAACGGGATGTTCCCGCTCTCCCATTGATGCAAAAAAAAGCGGAAAATCGGTGCCAGTAAACAGCGTCAATAAAGATACAACATCACTCACCGATAAAGACATTTTCGGCAATGAGACCACACTGTCCATTTCAGAAGAAGATATTCAGGCCGCACTGGATGGTGAGGATTTTCGTATTCCGTTAAATTCAGCCATAATTCTGGTCCAGTCAGGGAATCGTGCGCCCGAAATGTTAATGCAGCAGGAAATGGCGAAATATTACCGGATATCGACCTTCTCCGGCATTCCGGATAAACAAAAGGCAATATCCTGCAATAAGCCGGTTAAAAATGAAGAACAGGATGCCGACGTCAGTGAAAACAGGAATTATATGCAGGCATTGCGTTATATTGCTGCAAAAGGCGATCAGAAAGCGGTCATTGTTTACTGGGACACGTTACAGGCCGGGACATATGATACAGCGACAAAAAGTACCCACTGGTCTGATTACCGTAATGAGAAACTGAACGACACCACATCACTACGCTATCTGGTTCGCTTTGCACTTGTCGATGTGGCAACAGGAGAATGGGCCACCTGGTCCCCGGTTAACTATGAATACAGCATTCTGCCTGCCATGACAGGAAAAACGACAGTAACAGATCAGCAAATTACCCAGCTCAGACAAAAAACCTATGCAGCAGTGGTTAAAGATCTGGTTAACCGCTATCAGTAAACCGCCTCATGACGTCTGCCGCCAATAATCTGTGGTGGCAGCCAGTGATATGAAAATTTTCGTGCCTCTGGTTCGTCTCTTTTACCGGACCAGAAACCATGCCAGTGTCCGCGTCGTAAATGTACGCGAACCTGCCGCCCGGTTGCAGTACAGATGTCAGTTTCAGAGAGTGCTGTCGCCAGCATTTCCCCCATATTTTCACCCACGCGCCAGTACCGAGGGCCATTTACCGGAAACAGCCTGAACCCCTTTTTAGTTTTTACGGGTTTTGGCCTGGCCGGATAGCTTCCCGGCTGGCGCTCGCTGTCAATCTCCGGCTCATCCGAACAGATGTACAGCAAAATCGATAATAATCGACCGACATCGCGGGCCTGGTTTTTCAGATATACTGAAAGATATTCCGAATGCTTTAATGTCTCAACCGTTTCAGGCGTTGCACCACTGGCGTCCAGCCCCTCGTGAAACATATCTTCAAGTATGGCATTCACGGAACCCGTTTTAAGCCGAAAGGACTCCAGCTTTAACCCATTCTCCCGGTTCAACAGCAGATAAAGCGATTTATCATTATTAACATCATTCTGGTTAACCATTGCCCAGAATCCGTACAATTCCTCTCCCTGCATACACATTCCCGGCGTACTGACGTAAATACACCATTCGGGAAAACGTAAAAAGACATCAACCGGCAGGGCATCGGAAAGTGGCGTTTCAGCCAGGGCATTAAGCAGTGACGGATGCGGCGTATAAATCCCTTTGCTGTAGCGCCAGGTTCCCAGCACAGACAGTTTCTGGATTTCCAGCCAGACAGCCGGAGTAAATTCACGTTTTTGTCCACCCATGAATAACATCAGCCATCTGGTAATCGGTAAAAAACACCAGTACGGCCAGTCCGGAAATGCTTTCCCCTTCATCAGGCGCACCTGCTCAATATTCGCCGTCACCTGCGGATGTTGTCTGCAAAAAGCATCGGCGATCCGGACAGGATCGATTATCTGGTTATTAATTTCTCGCATCCTAATAGATCCGCTCGCTCCACAGACTGTATGCACTGGTTCCGGCAATACAGTGCTCCCAGCTGATACTTTCGTAAGTAAACGACACTGATTCTTCCGGCTGCCCCTGGCCGTTCAGAATAGTATCCGGCACCGTCAGACTAATACTGGAAATTCTGGCGTTGATTAGCTTCAGTTTGTAATACAGTTCATTGATGCCGAAGCGGTTGGTACGGTAAAAATCAAAATCACAGGTCAGGCATTCATTTTCGTTAATAGCTTTACTCAGTAAAGGAGATGATTTATCTACGGGTTTATGGATAGTCAATTCCTGGTGATTTACATTCTGCGCCCTGCTTAAACCATGATTCAGCTCTGTCACCATAATCTGATCCAGATGCGCAAGCTGCGCTTTGTTGCCAATGGAAGCCAGCGATGAACATCCCGCTGAAATCAGCCCCTGAAACTGTCCGTTCAATGTAAGGTAAACCGGATTTGCCATGTTGTAATCTCCCTGAAAATAGTATGAATTAATGTTTATCAGCCACATCCGGACTGGTTGAATTTTTCAGCAGCAGCCAGCGGCTTAACACACCATCCAGCCGTTCATTAATTTGTTTTTCCAGGATGCCGGTCGTCAGCCCCTTCGCCTGTGCATCCTGGTACTGCGTCAGCAGAGATTCCAGCGGCGTCTCCTGGTTCAGCGTCCGCTCAGCCTGGTAAACCACCGTTTTGATATAGGAGAGCGTGAAGCCCTCTTTTGCCTGCTCGCGCTGAACCAGCAGTTCGGCAAACGCACGCAAATCCTGGCGGGTCTGCTGCCAGCCTTTCATCTGCGGACTGTTCTGCGCGCGAGTTTTCAGCGTCTCATTCCACTGTGCTGTCGCCTGCTGCTGTTGCAGGCTCTCCGGCCAGCGGCTGTCCGCTATCCGCATCATCTGTATGCCGGTTTCCAGCGTCTGTAGCGGCGAGGCATCCGGTAGCTGTTGCAGACGTTGCCCGTAGCGGTTCAGGTCGGGGGACGCCAGCCAGACCGTGGCGGCCCCCAGGGCGGTATCGTTTACCCTCGCCAGTTGCTGCTGCATCGGGTACACCTGCCACCACCAGAGCACGGCAGCGATAATGGCAGTACAGGCAGCGCCAGCCACAAAGCCTGTCACGCTGAGACGCGACATGGCTCCCGCCGCACTGCCTGCTGTCACATGAGGGTGAACTTCCACATTTATTTCCGGCAGGTCAGGCAGCGGCGGGACAATCTCCGCAGTTGTTGACGTGGCAGCAACCGCGCTCTCCGGGGCATAGACCAGCGTCCTGACGGTGGTTTTCGCCTGCAGATCCATGCTGTTCCGGGGCTGTGGCTCCAGCCGTTTACGCGTGTTCTGCACAAAGTACAGCAGGTTCTCCACGCGCGGCATCTTCTTCAGTGCCACCTGCTGGAGCTTGTCGCAGATAAGCTGTAATGCCCGTTCGGTGCGGTACAGCAGCGGCAGGTCGGCCTCCGTGAAGGACAACTGCTGGCGCAGGATGTTGCCGGTACGGGTATTGAACCAGTCGAGCATTTCCGTGCGCGCGGTTCCGTTCTGCGGCCAGAACTTATCCCATTCATGGCTTATCATCGCCGCCAGCAGTTCCGCGCCTTCGCAGAATCCCGCCAGCCCCTGCGTGCGGGTGCGCGCCAGGGTGTAATAGCTCGCGGTATGCAAATCCACGCCGCTGGTTTTAAAAATCGCCAGCGCCAGCGATTCCACGAGCTTCCAGTTCAGCTCCGGCTGAGACGGGTGGCTGGCTTTGTTGATTTCCTCGCGAATGGCGCTAAACTCCGGCAGACCACGCGGATCGCTGCCAGTCACAATGGTCTGTGTCAGTTCGTCGTTATTCATCCCCGCCTCCTCAGTACAGCGTATCCGGCAGGCGGAACTGGCTGAACAGCCCGCCGCTGAACGGATTGTCTTCGGTATCGGTATGCACCCGGTACACCATCGCGCCGCCGTCCACGTTAAACCGCACAGTAAAGTTGCCATTCTGCACACCGGTTAACTGCCCTGCGCCAAACAGCCTGAACTGCGCCCACGGCCCGCCGAAGCTGATGCTGCGCGGTGCGCTGCCGCTGAGGCCAATCAGCGTCAGCTTGCTTTCATTGCCTTCGCGCATGTTGTTCGGCCACACCAGATGGGCGGTGTAGTTACGCCCCTGGCTGTAGTCCACTAACTGGCCGTCCAGGTTCAGCACGCTGCGCCGCTTGTTGCCGGAGAGCGACACGGTTTCCACCGCAAACTGCGTGCCCAGACCGTTCTGCCTGCTGAAAAAGATGTCGCGGATGTTCTGCGCCCGCTCCAGCTGTTGCAGCACGTCCTCGCGAATAACGACGGCATCGTCGCCGTTCACCTCCACGCCGCCCTCAACAAACAGCTTCAGATTCTGCGCGTAGAACGTATCCAGCACGCCGCCGGGTTTAAAGAAGCGTTCAAATGCATCCAGCGACGCATCCTGCGGTGAACGCGGGTTAAACGGATACTTATCCGCCAGCTGCTCACTGAACGGTTTCACCACGCTGTCACGCCAGTCCACTTCCATGTAGTGGACGGCTTCCACCATCACCACATGCCAGGCCTGATCCGCCAGCTTACCCACCCAGCGGTTGAGCGGTGCGGGCAGCGTTTTCGCCATCTGCCGGGTGGCGAAAATCGGGTCGCTGCTGTTCTGGTCAAGCCGTAACTGCACGGCTTTCAGGGCCGATTTTCCCGGCGCGGGCGCATTCTGTATCGCCAGCAGGTAACGGTGCAACTCCGTCAGTTGCCGGTAAACGGCCTGCATCGTACTTTCCTTGTCTTTCTGCGCGTCCAGCGTACCGTTTTCTGGGGCAAATTCATGACCGAGGCGTGCCAGCAGCAAATAATCTGGCGCGCTTCGCGCTTCCTCACGCGCCTTATCATCCAGCTTGTCCGGCAGGACGATGGCATGCGTGTTATCGCGCAGCGCGGTTAATGCCCGCTGGAGCGGCTGGTCGCCGCTGATGATTTGCTCCAGCGCGCCGGTAAGCTCCGCAACGGACTCATAATCACGAACGTTGAGGTTATCCATCCCGGCGCGCCAGGTGGCGGTGTAGTCGCCGAAATACTGCTCGGTCAGCTGGCGCTGGATTTCCGCGCGGTCGGCGTCGCTGTATTTCACGCTGCGGGTCAGATTTAGCACCCACGAATCCATCGCTGTCAGCGCCACCAGTTCGTCACGCTGCGTTACAAAATAGCTTTGCAGGCCGTGGCGGGTAAGAAGCTGTGGCACAACCAGTTTGTCGTCATCGCCGGAGATAAATACCTGATCAAAAGTCGGGCCGACCTGATCGCGCAGATTCAGGTCAGCGGGCAGAACGCCCTGCGCCCGTGTTTTCAGGCTCTGATACACCCGCTGGTAGACCGGCAGTTTGCTGAGTTCTTTCTGCGCATCAGTGACCGGTTTATCATACGGCGTCCAGCGGCCGATGGCCTCCCCTTCGCCAGCCTGGCGCTGCGCATGCCAGTCGGTGTGTTGCAGCGCGTAGTCCAGATGCGCCATCAGTTGCGCCTGAATATCGCGCTGGCCGTGGAACCGCTCGCTCCAGCGTTTCGCCATATACTGCTTCACCACCTCATCGTTGCGCCCGCTTTTATCCTCCAGCATTCTGAGCACGCGCAGCACAGCCAGTTTCTGCTCGCTGTTCTGCGGGGCCGTTGCCAGATCTTTTATCAGGCCGTTAGTGAGCGCCGGAAGATAACGCTGCTCCAGCAGTTGCAGATAGGTCTGCTCCACATATGGGCCGATGCGCCTGCCCTGGTATAAACCGAGGTCAGCCAGACGGCTGCGGTCGCCCCAGTCGCCGTAGGCCAGGGTGGCGTCACGTACCGGGTTCAGCAACGGGAGTTGCAGATTGCCGTCATCATCGATGCCCTGCGGCGGCGGAACGTCCATAAAGGTCCGGGCCTGCTCCAGCACCCTGACGCCTGCGTTCCAGTTGCTGTTGTAATAGTGGTGCCAGCCACCGGCCGCCAGCACGATCAATACCGCGCTTGCGGCAGTAAACATCATCATCCGGCGACGGGCGTTGCCCAGCCAGACGCTGTTTTCCCCGGACAGATTCGGTTCGGCCAGCAGCGCCTGCGGGAACAGGTTGCGGGTGAAATACGGCGTGGTGTCCACCAGGGGCCAGGCGATGAGCGGACTGTTGCCCAGCCGGTACTGACAGGCGGCGGACTGCATAAAAATATCGTCCACCTGCCCGCGTTGCAGTGAGGAGGTGAGGTACACGCCGCGCAGCATCACATCCATGTTTTCGCCGTCCAGCAGGCTGTCGAGCAGCGCGACCAGCGTATCGTTAACCCCCTGCATCTGGCGGACAAAGCTGAACAGGGCGCTGCGATGGTGGCTCTGCGCCAGCATCAGATCCGGCAAAGCCTGGTTGAGCTGCTCTCCCCACGTCTGCCAGAAGGCATTCAGTTCTGTACGCCAGTCATCGTTCTCATGGGCATGGCGGGTAAAGGTAACGCCGAGAATGGCGTCGCGGCCCGTTTTATCCAGCGAGGTAAACAGCGGAGAAAACCCGGCCAGCAGATCCAGTTTGGTCAGTACCACATAAACCGGCAGCTGGCAGTGAAGATGCTGACGCACGTCCTGTAAACGGCTGCGCAGGGTCTGCAACAACGCTTCGCGCTGGCGTTTACCGGCAGTCAGCAGGTCGGGCAGATCCAGCGTCAGGATCAGACCATTCAGCGGCTGGCGGGCGCGTTTTTGTACCAGCCACTCCAGCCAGTGTCCCCACAGGCGGCGGTGCAGCGTATCCGCGTCCGGCTCTCCGCACAGCGCGCCGCTGGCGTCAAAAATCACCGCCTGTTTGCCGACGTGCGGCGTGATATACAGCCGCTGTTCGGTTCCGCGTACCGCCTCCGGCGTGTAAATAATGTCGGACGGAAACCCTTCGCGCAGCAGCGCGGTTTTACCGCTTCCGGCAGGGCCGATAACCATGTACCACGGCAGTTGCCACAGATAACGGCGACTGTCGAGATGACGCTGGAGACGCAGTAGCCAGCGGTCAAGGTAGCGTTGCTGGGCGTTCAGTTCGAGGCTTAACGGATCTTTCTCTTCCTCCTGCTGCTGTTTCTGCTGCCGTTCAAGCTGTTGCAGGCGCTTTATCACCCGGACGGTCAGCCATGCCAGGGTGAGTAGCACCCAGACGGCGGTCGCCAGCCAGCGGTGCGACAGCGGTTTCAGCCACGGCTCGTCATAAAATTGCCAGGCCGGGCCTTTCCACCAGATCCAGACCAGCAGCGCGACCCAGACCAGTGCCAGCAGCCATGCCGCAGAAATCTTAAACCGGGGCATGGCCGGTCTGAGCATGGAAGCCAGTCCGCTGAACAGACGGGGAACACGGGGGGTGGGTATTCTGAACACAAAACGCTCCTGTTTTTATCTCACTGTTCCGGCGTGAGTTTTTCTTCCAGTTGTTCCAGCAGGGACGGCTCCCAGTCGGACAGCATGGTATGCAGCCCCGTCTTAAACAGCATCCGGTAGTGCTGCTGCGCCAGCTGCGCCATACCGGACGCCTCCAGCAGTTGTGCCGTCAGATACTGACTGTAGAAGCGCGCGCGCTGATTGTGCTGCGGCTGCTGTTCCGCCAGCGCCAGCGCAGCTTCCAGCCCCTGCTCCCGGTAGCTTTGCCAGACCTGTTGCGTTAATTCATCTTCGTCCATCACAGAGCCTGCGGTCTTTGCGGGTTCATCCGCCAGCCACTGCCGGGTGGTATCGCCGATAAACGGCGAGCGGTCGTTAAAACGCAGCGCGGCAAGCGACGGCAGACGAGTCAGGAAGCGACGCACTTCATCACGGACAGCCTGCGCCACATCGCTGTAGCCCAGTTGCTGCGCAATCTGCGCGGAGAAGTAATGACCGTCCAGCCAGTACGGGGCCAGCAGCAGACTGTTTTCCACCTGCTGCCAGAGCGCCATATCGGCGCTGGCAAGCCGCGCCTGGTAGTCCGCCGCCATATCGGCGGAAACCGCCGCCAGCGGCGTGCGTCCGTCGCTTTCCGACTGCGGCGTGCTGGTGATGGTCTGCCACAGCGCATGGCGGCGCAGCCGGTAGCCCTGCGGCAAGTCCGGCTGCCGCTCGCAGAGAATGGCGGCAACTTTCAGCAGCGTGTCGCGCCAGGCTTTATCATCGTGGCTGTCGATATTCACCATCGGCGCGGGCGCTACGGTGGCTGTGGCTGGCATCACAGGAACCGCTGCCGGGGCACCTGTCGTTACCACTGGTTGTGATGCGGGAGTCGCTGGAGAACTGTCGCGAAACGCCCGCTGATACAGCGCGAATAAATCATCCGTCGCCGACGCCAGTTCCGGCATCGTGTTTTCCTGCCAGCACTGCGCCAGCTTTGCCAGTTCGCCCAGCAGGGCATCCCGTTGCGCGGGCGTTGACGCCGAAGCAAATCCGGCAATCCCCGGTTCAAAGCGCTTCAGGATCTGGCTGGCGAAACGTCCCTTATTCGCCGCATTTTGCGGCCAGCCGGTGGCCCAGTAGTGCGTGACATACTGCGTCAGCATTCTCAGCGCCAGCAGCGGATTACCCGCGTGTTGCAGGGTGCGCAGCAGGTGCGCGACCAGGCGAAAATCCTTGCTTTCTGAGGCCAGAAGTATGAGCCCCTGACGCTGGATTTCCGGGATATCAAGCTGGCTGTGAGCCAGTGAGCCAAGCTTGACAATTTCGCCGTCAATGTATTCCCACTGCGGGTTATCATCGCTGAGTTTTGCGGCGAGTTTCTCTTCCGGCAGCGTTTCCAGCAGGTGAGACAGCCAGGTTTCCGGGTTCTGTATATCCATATTCGTCACTCCCCTGCCCAGTGGCAGGCGTCACGTAGCGGCGCGATGGTCTGCGCCAGTCCGTCAATGTTAAAGGTCAGTTTTCCGGCGGTGCTTCCTGTGCCGGTATCAATCGTCAGCGTTTTAGCGCCAAAAAGCAGTTTAATTTCCTCAATGCCGGACAATCCCCGGCTGGCTTCCAGCAGCATGCCGTTTTCCCGCACAAACCAGTGTGAACGAAACGTGCCGCCTTCGGTCACCAGACTGACCGGGATATCGTTTTCCGGGCGGGCATGGGTCAGCGCCACCTGCATCCGGGTGATATTGTCCACGCAGGAAAACATCAGCACTGGGCGCGGCGGCAAGCTGCCGATGGCGGGAGTGGTGATAATCACCGTCGGGCGTTCGCCAGGTTGCTGAGTCAGCAGCAGCGCGGTGGAATTATCCGAGCGATGCTTTTCCTGCTCCACGGCGCGCGTCCAGGACTCCCCCTGGTAACGCGCCTTCACCAGCGCGCCGTCAAATTCCTGTCCCTGTTCTGGCGTCAATACATGGTCATAACAGGCCAGCCGCTCCAGCGGCGCAGGCTCTTTCCGGCAGGCGGTCAGGGCTTTCATCGGAGCCTGCGCATCCGCACTGGTAATGGCGCGAATGTCTGCCGCCGTCGCCGCCGCGGCCTCCAGGGCGATACCGGGAACACTCTGCTCCGGCTGAACCGTGGCCTGTGCGGCGCTGGCAGTCATCCCTGCCAGTAGCGCGATATACCGGAAAACGTGCGCGTGACTCACAGGGCGGCATCCTCCGTTTCCTGCTCAGGTACGACAGCTATCTCTTCTTCAATGTCAGCGGTAAACGCGCCGCCCGCCACGTCGAGGTTTATCCTCGTGATCGCCGCGTTTGCCGCCATCTTCTGCAACAACAACAGAGACAGCGGCGGCAGCATGTCGCCGTCAATCACCGACTCCAGCATGCGCGCACCGTTCTCCGCACGGGTGACGCGCTGCATAATTTCGTCCGTCACCTCCGGCGCAATCACCACTTCCGCGTTAAAACGGGAACGCAGCACGTTATCCAGCCTTGCCAGTTTCCCGGCAATAATGGTGGCGAGCGTGTCACGCGACAGCGGCAGGTACGGCACCACTTCCATACGCGCCAGCAGCGCCGGTTTGAAGAAGTCCGCCAGCACCGGGTACAGGACGTCGTGCATCTCCTCCGGCCTGTCAGCATGTTCGACAATCACCTGATAGCCGAGGTTGGACGTGAGAAAGAAGACAATATTTTTACAGTCGATCAGTCGCCCTTCGCCATCAGCCATCTCACCTTTATCAAACGCCTGGTAGAACAGGTTGAGCACGTCCGGGTGGGCCTTTTCGACTTCATCCAGCAAAACAACGGAGTACGGTTTCTGGCGAATCGCTTCGGTCAGCACGCCGCCCTCGCCGTAGCCGACATAGCCCGGCGGCGAGCCAATCAGCCTTGAGACGGTATGTTTCTCCTGGAATTCCGACATATTGATGGTGGTGAGGTACTGACGCCCGCCGTAGAGCAGTTCCGCCAGTTGCAGCACGGTTTCGGTTTTGCCGACGCCGCTCGGCCCTGCCAGCAGAAACGCGCCCAGCGGACGCCCCGGACGACGCAGATCGGCGCGCGCGGTGAGCAGGTGCTTGTGCAGATGCTTAATGGCCAGTTCCTGGCCCTTGATGGTATCGCCGAGCCACTGCGGCAGGTCGGTAATCACCGACATTTCATTCTGCGACAGACGGTTAAGCGGCACGCCGGTCCATTCAGCAATCACCGCAGCGATCTGTTTTTTATCGACATGCGGGGAAACCAGTAACTGCATGTTGTGCAGGGCATCAAGTTCGGCGGACAGCTGTGCCAGCCGTTCAGCAGGGGAAACCTCTGATTCTGCTTCGGGCGTATCTGCTTCAGTTTCTTCCAGCAGCCCTTTACGCAGAGCAATAATCTCCTGCACCAGCGTCTGCTGCTGACGCCAGGCTTCGTCCAGCGCCTGAAGCTCTGCCTGCGTCGTTTCATACTGCGCGTGGATCTCATCCAGACGGGTGCTGTCCGTGCGCAGGCCGATACGGATTTCCCGTTCAAGCTGGCCGATCTCCGCCTCATACTGGCGGCACAAAGTCGTCAGTGCTGAAATCTGTTTCGGCGGCGACGAAAGATTGATTGCCACGCGGGCGCAGGCGGTGTCCAGTACGTCGATAGCTTTGTCCGGCAACTGGCGCCCGGAGAGATAGCGCTCGCTTAACGTTGCCGCGGCCTGTAAGGCGTCGTCGTCAATCAGCACGCCGTGCGCCTGCTCGTACACTGCCGACAGGCCGCGCAGAATAATGGTCGCCTCGGCGGCGTTGGGTTCGCTCACCTTCACTAACTGGAAACGGCGCGACAGCGCGGCGTCTTTCTCGAAGTATTTTTTGTACTCACTCCAGGTGGTGGCGGCGATAGTTTTCAGCTCGCCGCGCGCCAGTGCCGGTTTAAGCAGGTTAGAGATATCCAGCCCACCCTGCTGGTTGCCTGCGCCAATCAGCGTGTGGGCTTCGTCGATAAACAAAATAACCGGCTTCGGTGACTGGATCACTTCCGCCATCAGCCCCTTAAAGCGCTTCTCAAATTCACCTTTGACCGACGCCCCCGCCTGCAATGCGCCTAAATCCAGCGTCATAATTTCACAATGACGCAGCTTATCCGGCACCTGACCGGCGATAATGCGCAGCGCCAGCCCTTCGATTAATGCGCTTTTGCCGACACCCGCTTCGCCGACCACCACCGGGTTATTTTTACGGCGGCGGCAGAGAATGTCGATCATCAGGTCAATTTCGTTATCACGGCACAGCACTGGATCGAGTTTGCCGTTGCGGGCGTCTTCGGTCATGTTTTTTGCGTAACGGCCCAGCAGACTGTCCTCTGAATGCACCACCGCTGCGGATTTACCCTCGTCCTGCATCACCGACTCCGCCGACTCCCGCGTCCAGTCGGCAAAATCCTGGCGCAGCCGGTCGCGGTTAATGCCGGTCAGCAGGCGGGCGGCGGCGGGCGGGACATAACGATGTGCCGACTGCAACAGTGCCAGCAGCAGCGTGCCGCCGCGCAGTTCGCTCTGCTGCATCTCGGCGGAGGCCAGCAGCCAGCCGTCGCGCAGCCACTCAACCAGCAGCGGTGAGAACACCGGGTAGCTGTCGGCGTGGCGCGTAGTGGCATAATGCTCCACGGTCAGCGCCTGCCCCAATCCTTCTTTATCAATCTCCGCTTTCTCTGTAATCACGCGCAGATCGCTGCGCGGGATCGCCAACATCTGTATCAGCACATGGCTGACGGTAATTTCGGTGGCCTGTAAGCTCATACAGGCCGTGGCGGCCATCTCCAGCGCCTGACGGGAAAACGGGTTCAGCCGTTTTACCAGCGTGGAAACATCAATCTGGATCATTCGGTGTCCTTACCTGGCAAGCAGCCGGTTTAACTGGTGAAGAATATCCTGGGTCTGGCCGTCCAGACGCAGCAGGTAAAACAGATAGAACGCCGCCAGCACGGCAACGCCGCCGAGCAGGATGTGCTTAACGGTAAGCCGTTTAATCAACTGGTAGCGTCCGCCCTGGGTTTTCTTGTTCTGATGTAATAAAGGAAAAGGCGCGTCGCCGCGCAGCTTATGCAGAACGTGATACAGACGGCGGTATATCTGCTCAAACTCGCCCTGATCCTGCGCTGCCACCTTGTAGCGCCCGCGAAAACCGAGTGAAAAACAGAGATACAGAAATTCCAGTAAATCCTGATAACGCGCGGGTTCGCGCATCAGGCGCTCCAGCAGAATAAAGACCTTCTCGCCGCCCCAGGCTTCGTTGTGGAAATGGACCAGCAGCGACTGTTTGATCCACTCGTTTTTGTTCGACCAGCCGTTACCCAGCGCCGCCTCGTCAATAAAGGTACAGAGGATGTAGCGAAACGAAACGATTACGCCGGGTTCATAACCCTGCTCCTGGAGCAACTGTTCCACCGCCTGCACGTCCGTCACCACCTGCGTGAACAGGTGCTCCGGCATAGCATTACCGCTCATCCCGGTCACGCGCATCACCATCCCCAGCAGCGGCGTGGCGGCGTCGATCATCGGGTTAAGGCTGTTGCCGCGAAGGCGCAGTTTATACTGGCGGCGGGTGGTTCCCTCATCGTGGTCATCCGGCGAAAGGATCGTCTGTTCACTCATAAAATCAGCCTCTTATCGCCCACAACTGCATATCCAGATCCGGGAAAGTACCGGAGATATGCATCGCCAGTGCGCCCGCTGTTACCACGTCCTGCCAGGCGGAGCCGCTTTTTTCCAGCTCGAAATAGACATAGCCATCGTGGTACGGCAACTGGCGAGGCGCGGCAGGCAACGCGCGCAGCGGGATACCCGGCACCTGAACACTGACCATATTGCGGATTTTGTCGGTGGCGGCGATTTTCGACTGCTGGGTGAACTGGAGGATCAGTTGCGCATGCGGCATCCTGGCGCGGACCGCCAGCACGAACACCCCGGACTGCAACAGTCCCGGATCGTTGACCGTCGCCAGATATACCCCTTCGGCAAAGATCAGCGGCAGATTCTGCGCGCGCGGTTGCAGAACGATATTGAGCGCCCGGCGCAGTTCGGGGATCACCGTTTTAAAGGACTGCGTGAGATCCCGGTGATCGTAGGGTTCGACCGAACACGGCAGGCGGCTGTTTTCGGTAAAGGTCATCAGCTCGCCCAGCAGGCGCACCAGATCCAGGTAGAATGTCTCCGGGTGCAGGGTATGCAGATGGGCGCGGTGAGTGAAGTGCATCTGGCTGCGGTTAAGCATCTGCAACATCATAAACTCAGCCACGTCGGCAATGCCGCTCTGCTCCGGCGAACCGATGCGTTTCGCCAGATCGGCAGCGCGTGTGGTGATCATGCCCTGCACGTCACCGACAAAACGGTTCAGTACCGGACTGACGCGCACCGTCTGGCAGGTGGGGATAAATTCCTCATCCAGTACCAGACCGCCGCCTGCCCGGAGACTGCGAATGCGGCACAGAGGCAGCACCACCATTGCACTGAGATCTTCCGCGCCGCTGACAATACGGAACACCAGCTGGCCGAGCGACAGCGGCTGGACGTCACCGTTTTCCGTATGCACATCGCAGACATCCATATAGCTCAGACGGTAACGTTCTGAACTCTGCCCGGCGCGAAGTACGCCCTGGATCTCGCTGATATTATGGCCGCTGACCGGCAGCGCCAGATAAATGTCGTGGCTTTCCGGCGTTGTCAGCTCTCCCGGCTGAAACGGCAGCGGCAGTAAATCCTGGTCGGGAATGCGGAATACCGTGCCGTCCGGCAGACAGCCTGCGGCCCTGTCGATCATCACCTTGCCCTGCGCCAGCAGTTCGGTATTGAGCGACAGCTCGGTAAATCCCCAGGCAAAGTCCGTCTGCGCGTCCAGCCGTTCGCGCAGCAGATAATCGGTATGGCGCTGTTGCTGCTGAAAATGCTGCGGCAGCGCAAACAGCCCCTCCTGCCAGAGCACGCGGTTATTGGTGGTTGCCATCGTCAGTTGTCCTCGGTTTTCATTTCAATACTGTTCTGCCGGAGATGCGCCAGCAGGCGATAGTGGTGACCGGCGCTTTCTACCGGTACGATTTGCTTCCAGACCCCAGCCTGGTCGTCGGAGAAGTAAGCGACAATACCGATAAACTGCGTTTTGGCATCCAGCTCCATGTCAGGCAACGTTTTAAGCGTATCGGGCAGCAGGGTAAAATCCTGATGGTCGATATAGTTTTTCCCCAGCGCCTCCGGCAACGGAGTGGACGCCACCAGGTCATAGTCCGCGCCCTCAAACTTTGAATCGTCGCTCAGATACACCAGTTGCACATCCACCGGCGCGGCTTCCCCCTCCGCGTTCATATTGGCGTCCGGCTCAGCCAGCAGCGTGAGCGTCACCGTGGAGGACTGCTGCTTCAGATCCCCCACCGGGATGCCCGGATTGGCGATAACCTGGCCGATTTTTTTGCTCATCTCGCAGCCGCTCAACGCCCCGGCCATCGTCATAAGCAGCAGAACGAATGCAAACCTGCCTTTCATCATGCTTCCGGTTCCCGCTGCTTTTCACGCAGCACGCGGTCATAGACCTGGGCATACACCTCGTTAAACAGCATGGCGAAACCCTGCTGGCGGTCAGACGCCAGTTCGTCGTAATAATGGCGGTACATCTGCCAGGCTCCGGCGTCGTCCAGCGCCCGGCGCAGTTCATGGCTGCGGCGGTACTGGACAAAGCGACGCAGCAGGCTCTGCGGCGAGAAGGCATCAAGCATCACCCGCAGCGCTTCGGCAATGGCGGCCCGGTTGGCTTCTTCATGATGGCGAACGTTGCGCAGGCTTTCGCGGATCGCCGCCGGAGCCGCCAGATGTACCGGACTTTTACCTTCGGCGAACATCACCTCCAGCGCCGTGGCATAGTCCAGATTCAGGCGCAGCGGGTTATCCTCCAGCGGACGCAGGTGCTTATCCGACAGGCTGTTCTGGCTGTGCTGTAAATCAAGCAGCCCCTGAATGGCCGCCTGTAACGCCCGTCCGGTCTCTTCCAGAAAGGCGTCCGCATCCTGCGAGTTGCTGACGCTGAGCGAACTGCCCAGCCCGCGCAACAGCGGCGTCACCGCCAGATGCCGTTGCGTCGCCTCAGCCGGAGAAAGCGCCTCATCGCGCGGTTCGGCATACACTGGCGGCAGATCCATAAACGGCGTGTCGATCCCGCCACCGGCTTTCAGATCGGCCAGCGGCATGGTCGGCTGGCCGTAACCGCCTGCCGCCGTGGTGAGGCTTTCACTTTGCAAAACCTGCAACGGATCGGTGGAAAAGGCGTTCGCCACGGTCGCCGTCAGCTGATGGCGGTGCGGCAGCCCCGGATAATCCGGCTGGCCTTCGGTGGACATCAGCGCGTCCGTCAGGCTGTCGCGGTGGCTGACAATGCTTTCCGGCGCGGCCATCTGCTCGTCATAGCTGACGCGACGCCCTTCATGTAAAAAGACTTTCAGCGCCAGCGCGCCAATACTGATTTCATCGCCCTGGCGCAGGCGCACCAGCCCGGCATCCGTGGCGACCGGCGCCAGGTTAATCATCACGCCGGGCATCAGGCTGCGCAGGCAGAATACGCCGTCATGCAGCACTATCTGGCAGGCGCGACCGGCAACCGCCCCGGCCCGGTCCTGTACCGGCCAGTGGCTGTCCTCCGCATGCCCAATCACCCCACCTTCGGCGGAAAACAAGCATTTCGCGGCGCGCCCGCTTTCCAGTTCATTGCCGTTCATCACCTGCAACGTCAGCGATAACCCGGAAGACGGCGTTTTTTCCTCAGCCATTTGCGGCTCCATAAAATTAGTCCCTGATGTGGAGAGTGATGGATGGCGGCGTTTGCGGCTCGCCGATAAAGGCAGTGCGCCCGATACAGGCGCGGCGGCGATCGCCCAGTTTCATGCCCTGCGCCTGCGCCGGGGCCAGATCGAGGCGTAAATCCCAGGCAAACTGGTCGCGCAGTAAAAAGGCGATAAACATCGTCAGCGCCGCATGGTGTTCTCCGCCGGGCAAAAACGACAGATAGCGGGACATGGACAGGCTGCCGATCCGCAGCAGGAATTTGCCGCTGCGGTCCGGTACGTGGGCACCAAGAGTAAAATTGACGCCGACGACCGAGCGTCCGGGAACATATCCGGCGGTTTTATTTTTCGGGTTACGCTCGCCCAGCCGGTTTTGTTCGCCAGGCTCAATCGCCACCCGACGCAACTGCCAGCTTTCAAGGGTCACATCCGGTAAATCAAAGCAGTGGGAAACCAGGTCGCAGATCACCTCCGGCGCGCGCCCCGGCGCGGCCAGCACCCCCGCATAAGCCAGCATCTTGCTGTGGTTGATGGCAAGCTTGTCGCGCAGGCTCTGACTGCCCAGCCCAACCAGCGCATACATGCGCTGCGAAAAGCTGTCCGAACCGCCATTGCGAAAGCAGATGTAATAGCGGTATTTTCGCCAGGCGTGATACACAAACTGCGTCCAGCGGTGGCTGAACAGATCGAGAAACTCTTTCAGCCCTTCTTCATTCTGTGCTGATTCCCGCGCCATCCGGTCCAGGTAGTAACCGGGCAGCGGCGACTGGCTGCCGGAAAAGCCGAGAAATTTGCTGGTCAGCGTAAACTGCCCACGGTCGTCACGCGTGAGCGAGGTCAGATCGCTGCCCGGAAAGGCAATACTGGCATCGGATTTAAACAGCACCACCTCCTGTTCCGGCTCCGTGCGCAGCGAAGGTTCACTGCCCGGCTCACCGTAACGGCGGTACAGCGACTCCAGCAGGACATAAAAGCTGGTATCGCGAACATCCGCCGGAAAATCTACATCAGGGCGTGCTGGCCGTTGTTCTGCCATTCCCAGACCTCCTGACTTTCCGTGTTGATAATTTTCAGACGGTGAAACGAATTGATGCTGGCATAGAGCGCAAAGAAATGGGTCAGCACGCTGCCGAGCTGGTAGATTTCCCCCTCGCAGACAAACGGCGCGGGATTTATCCACAGCGTGGTGGACAGCCCTCTCACCGGTACGCCCTTAAACAGCCGGTCCGCCGGCTTAGTTTCCAGCCTCTCGATGGCGTCCAGCTTCTGCTGCGACAGCCGGGCCTGCTGCGGATGCTGGATCCCTGGCAAATCGAAGGTGCGCAGGATTTGCACCAGCGCCTCCCGGTCCAGCAGCGAGAGGTAGTTCAGGTTCATACAGGAGATCAGCGACCACTGCATATCGCCGTCGGTGACCGGATAAAGTGGACGCGTCGGGCGGGTCACGTTGCTGAAACTGGCGACCGCCGGGTTTTTCCCTACCGCCACACAGATATCGCCGGTGTGCAGTTGCACGGGCAGCATCCGGTTGGTGCAGACCAGCGACACGCTCAGCGCCTCACCGCTCAGATGCGCAGGATCGGGCAGACGGCCGTCAGCATGCACAAACGCAATGCTGTGCTCCAGCCCGCGATGAAACAGCGAGGTTTTTGTCCGGTGATGCCAGTAGACCACCTCGCGCTGGCGGCTGTACTCCATCTGGTGGTTAAAGCTTTCGAACTCCGGCCAGAGACGCGACGGGCTGGTCACGCCAGCGACCTCACCGGAAGCAGAGACCTTACTGGACACCGACTTCACGCGGAAAATATCGTAGGCATCCGGGTGCTGATGACTGGCGCGCAGCGGATACTGCGGCGCACTGCCGTCCGGTGCAATGGGTTCGGCCTGATGGACAAACAGATTCACCACCGGCGTACAGAACAGATGCAGCGATGATGCTCGGAGCCTGATATCCATCGGCAACGGCTGATTAAAGTGCAGGCGTAGCGTAAATGCGCCGCCGTGGAAATCCTCCGGCAGCGGCGCGGCATCGCGCAGATGAAAAAAGAAAAAGCTCTCGGGATAACAGAAATATTCCTGAAGTACGCGATAGCCGTTGTGAACGTTTTTCGGCCACGGCAGTAACGCATCCTCGCGCTCAAATCCTGCGGCCTCAAGCCACAACTCCGGCAGGGGAATATGCTGTTCCCCGATAATCAGTTCAGCGTCCATCAGGCGCTCACTGAACCACAGGTAAAGCTGGTAGCGGGTGTAGTCATCTTCATTACCCAGCCAGAAATTTATTTTATTCAGATCCAGCGCACGAGAAGACACACCATTTTCGGCAAAAAAAACAATATCAACGATGCCTTCTTCGAGGCTGCTGGCATTACGCACATCCCGTATCCGTAAAGGCTGTAACCAGATATCGCGCGCCAGCGTAAAATGACAGGGAGGCGGTGGTGTCCGGTCATCATCGCCCAGCACCTTCCGGCCTGATGAGGCGACACGAATAACACCTGAACTGACCAGTTCATCACGCAAAACCTGCACCGGCGCTTTGATATTACCTTCAGGCTGATACTCAATCACCGACATGGAAGGCACCGGGCGCAGATAGTTAGGCCATAACATGCGGATAATCCCGTGAGTGAACTCCGGGAACGCGTCCTCCAGCTTCTGCCTCACGCCGCCAGCCAGAAAGGCCGACGCTTCCATCAGGCGCTCCACGTCAGGGTCACCCTCTTTCTCGGCCAGAAAACGGGACAGATAGGGTTTATCCCGCGCCAACAGCTTGCCCAGTTGCCGCAGATAGTCCAGTTCTTCACGGTAGTATCGTTCTTCAAAGGCCATCAGAGGTACTCCACCCGGTAGCGCTGGCGATTATCCAGCAGAATGTCAAACTCCAGAACGTCCCTGGCGTCGTGAAAACTCACCTGCGCCACAATATGAAAACACAGTTCCAGCGGCGCATAGTTGTCGGGTGACGCCGCCGTCACCGTCACCCCGGTAATGCGGGGTTCATAGCGCCAGATGCAGTCGTGGATGCCCCTGGCAATCTCTTCCCTGAAATTACCGGAGGCTAATGCGTCGTCATTTAAATCAGCAATGCCCAGCTCCGGAGAGCCAGCACAACTGCCGGAGCGGGTATTGAGGATGTTATGCAGGTTTTCGCTGATGGAGTGCAGCAGACTGACGCCCGACTGGCGATAAAACCGGGGCATCGCCGCCTCGCCAATGCGGCCAAACAGGCTGCCCTCTTTCTCAATATCCCGCTTCATCATGACGTTTAATCCCGGTCCAGACGCCCGACCAGCGAGAGATCAAAGCTGGCCCCCATATATTTGAAGTGCGGACGGACTGACAATGACACCTGGTACCAGCCCGGTTCGCCTTCCACATCCAGCACTTCAATTTTTGCCTGGCGCAGCGGCTTACGGCTGCGGACATCGGCAGGCGGGTTTTCCTGGTCAGCCACATACTGGCGGATCCACGTATTCAGTTCTCGCTCCAGATCGCCACGCTCTTTCCAGGAGCCGATCTGCTCGCGTTGCAACACCTTGATATAGTGCGCCAGGCGGCTGATGATGAAGAGATAAGGGAGCTGACAGCCAAGTTTGTAATTGGTCTCTGCCTCTTTGCCTTCCGGCGTATTCGGGAAGGTTTTCGGTTTCTGTACCGAGTTTGCCGAGAAAAAAGCGGCGTTATCCGACCCTTTGCGCATGGTCAGTGTAATAAACCCTTCCTCCGCCAGCTCGAACTCACGCCTGTCGGTGATCAGCACTTCGGTCGGAATTTTGGCCTGCAACTGCCCCATAGATTCATACAGATGGACGGGCAGATCTTTCACCGAGCCGCCGTTCTGCGGACCGATGATATTCGGGCACCAGCGGTACTTCGCAAAGCTGTCCGCCATGTTGGCCGCCAGCAGAAAAGCGGTGTTGCCCCATAAATAGTCATCATGGTGGCGGCTGACATTCTCGCGATAGTTGAAGCTTTTCACCGGGTTATCTCCCGGCGCATACGGCTGGCGCAGCAGGAAGCGCGGCGAGGTCAGCCCCAGATAACGGGAATCCTCCGACTCGCGCAGGGCGCGCCATTTGGTGTAGGCCGGACCTTCGAAGATAGAACCGATGTCTTTAATGCCCGGCAGCTCGGTCCAGGACTCCAGCCCCAGGAATTCCGGTGCCACGGAAGAAATAAACGGTGAATGGGCCATCGCGGAAACCGCGCTGACGTATTTCAGCAGCTTGAGGTCTGCCGCGTTATTTTTAAACGCGTAGTTGCCAATCACCGCCGCAACCGGTTCGCCGCCAAACTGCCCGTACCCACTGGAGTAGACGTGTTTATAGAAACCGCTTTGGGTGATTTCCGGGGCGAACTCGAAATTATCCAGCAGTTCTTCTTTGGTGGCGTGCAGCAGATAAATTTTGATGTTTTCACGCGGATCGGTGCGTTCAACCAACAGTTTCAGGGAGCGTAGCAGCGCTTCCAGCTCCTGAATGGCCGGATCGTGGAGGATAAGATCCATCTGGCGACCGGTGCGATCGTCAATATCGGCGATCATGGCATTCACCGCCAGAATATCGACGGACTCCGCTTCATTCTGCAACAGAGCGGAGATAAACGCCGTCACACCCTGGCGGGCAATGTCATAGCTTTCGGATTCTGGCTGAAAGCGGCTCTGCGCCATGATGTTATCTAGCAGGGATGACGAGCCTGCGGGAGAGGCTGAACCGGGGGCTTCCTGCAATGCAATATCTGACATAGTGAAATCCTTGTACACGTTATTTGCCGCTGGCTAGACCCAGCTCCTGAATCAGCTGCTCGCGGGTTTCCTCGTTATCCAGCAACGCCTGTAGCTGGGCGCGAAACGCAGGGATATTGCCCATCGGGCCTTTCAGAGCGACCAGGGCCTCGCGCAGTTCCAGCATTTTTTTCAGCTCCGGCACCTGGGCGGCGATGTTATCCGGCGAGAGATCCGCCATGGATTTCACCTTCAGGCTGACATCCATACGGGCACCCGACGCACCATTAAGCACCGATGGCACAGAAACGTTACGTTCAATGCCGGACTGCGCCAGCACAGCGTTAAAGGTGTTTTTATCGATAGCCACCGGCTGGCGTTCATCCAGCGGGGTGTCGTCTGGTCTACCTTTTAAATCGCCAGTGACCAGCAGACTGAGCGGTAACTCCACTTCAGCAGCCTGGCCGTTTATTTTCGATATATAACGAACATTAATACGTTCTTTTGGAGCAATGCTCCCGTCGTTATGATTACGCATAAATAATATTCCATAAAACTATGACTAACGTTCAATTCAGCCAACAGAGGCAGAATCACCCATAAAAACAACAGCCAGAAACTAAAATGAAAATTCGCCATGACAAAAATATCAACTGAGCTATACAATACTCTCAGAACATAATTTTAAAACCACTTTTAGCTCATTCGTCAAGTAATATCCCATGATGTGACGAATAACGCAAAATTACATGTTTTATCTGTGATACTGGTATAGCAGGTTAAAGTAGCAACAAAAAAATAATTACAATACATTGTTTTTAAGGTTATTTTTCCACAACGAATAAGTATTAACACCACAATAAATAAAAAACAGGAAAATCATAGACGCAATAAATAAGACAGTTGACTCAATTAAAATCCGAACAACAAAACTGGATAAAAACAATATTTATTCATGATTAGATAGTGGAGTAAAAATATGAGTGACAATGTTAAAGCTTTAGCCACAAAAACAAAATACGCTTTGACTCATCTGATAAATACATAATTCCGTTTTGAGATAAGCACAAAAACATTCTTTTTATGAATGCTTTTGTGCCTACCAGAAAACATTAACCTCGCTAATGTAAATTGGCGTAAAATGATACAAAGGAGTTAAAAGATGCCAACACCGTGTTACATCTCAATTAAGGGGCAAACTCAGGGACTGATCACCGATCGCGCCTTCACCGCCGAATCTGTCGGTAATATCTACGTTCAGGGCCATGAAGACGAAATGCTGGTGCAGGAATTCAGCCATAACGTCACCGTCCCGACCGACCCGCAGTCCGGTCAGCCGTCAGGCCAGCGTTCGCACAAACCGTTTATCTTCACCGTGGCGCTGAACAAAGCGGTTCCGCTGCTGTACAACGCGCTGGCCTCCGGTGAAATGCTGCCGACCACCGAACTGCACTGGTATCGCACCTCTGTGGAAGGCAAACAGGAGCACTTCTTCACCACGCGCCTGACCGATTCCACCATCGTGGATATCGACTGCCATATGCCGCACTGCCAGGACGAGGGTAAACGTGAGTTTACTCAACTGGTAAAAGTCTCTCTGGCTTATCGCAAAATCGAGTGGGAGCACGTCTCCGCAGGTACCTCCGGCGCGGACGACTGGCGAGCACCGCTGGAAGCATAAACAAAAACTGACAGCATTCTGCCGTAATGGCAGGGTGCTGTTTTCAAAGAGACGGGTCATAAAAAGCAGTACCAGTACAGGATTACGTTTTACATACGGGAGATGGCGGATGCCGGAAACTTCGGCGGTAGCGTGCCTGAAAACGCACGCAGCACCGTGCCATTGCGGCGAGAATGTCTGACTGTGATTCTGTTTTTCTGCCAACAATTCCGGGAATAAGGTTATGTCACAACAGGGTCTGCGTTTTACGCTCGACGTGGACGGGTTAATGGCGATGAGCACCGCCGTGGTGAGCTTCACACTCTGCCAGAATCTCTCCACACCCTTTACACTCAGCGTCAATATCGCCAGCGGTCTCCCCGACCTCACGGCAAAAAATTTTCTCGAGAAAAACGCCACCCTCACCGTCTGGCAGGGGAACGTTGTACAGCGCCACCTCAGCGGTATCATCACCGGCATCG
>PPYF01385775.1_pt1 | contig 24087 bp, 25 predicted proteins | sample 1559871 | NCBI WGS metagenome assembly PPYF01 (sample SAMN08240021, study PRJNA423297) | Human gut metagenome, whole genome shotgun sequencing project. | reverse complement strand
CTACATTGAGCTGGACGAGCAGCACGCCATTATCGAGGTTGCCGTGCCGGAGGATTGGCAGGGCCGCAGCATCGGCGAGCTGGACATCCGCAGAAAATACGGCGTCAACATCCTCGGCGTAAAGCGGAACGGCAAGACCGATGTGAACATCTCCCCGGAAACTGTGCTGGACGCTGATATGACGCTGCTGGTGCTGGGGGAAAACCAAGAACTTAAGAAGCACTTCCGGCTGTAAAGCAGCATAGAGTCTTGCACGTATAAGGGCTTTACGCGCCGGAGAGGCATCTCAACAAAAGCGCGCAGGTTTGCGGAGGAGGATTCCGCGTTGCGCAAAAACAGCAAAAAATGAGGGAGGACGGCTCTGTCCTCCCTCATTTTTGCCCTGCGCTTTCGCCCTTCTCCGTCAGCTGTTTTTCCAGTGCGGTCTGTCTGGCCAGGATGGCATTGACCTTGTCGTAAAGATCCTCGATCATGATCTCTGTCTTGAGGTTGACCTTATAATCGTTCTCTGCACGGCGGCGGTCCTTTTCCTCCTGCCGGTTCTGGCTCATCATGATGAGCAGTGCCTGAATGGCCGCCACGCAAGAGAGCACCAGATCGAGCAGGATGAAGGGGTACGGGTCAAACGCCTTTGCCGCCAGCAGCGTGTTGACAAGCATCCACAAAATCAGCACGCCGGTGAAGGAAAAGATGAACGCCCAGCTGCCCGCAAATTTGGCGATGGCGTCCGCCGCCCGCTGGCCGAGGGTGTATTTTTCCTTCTCACCCGCGGGATTTTCGGAAATTTTGCTGTCTGCCAGCAGGTTCAGCACTTCCTCGTCCGTCATATCGTGGCGGATGTCCTTGAGGACTTCTCTTAAAAGCTTACGGTTTTCTTTCATTGTGATATCATCCTTTTCTGTTTGCGAAAGTTTTGGCGTATTATCATGACGAAGGCCCCGGCGTATCTCGACCTTGCTCACTGCTCGGCCGTGCCGTGCCGCGAGTTCCTGTTCGGCACGGACACGATGGGGCGCGATATCTTCTCGATGATCTGGTACGGCGGGCGGCTGTCACTCTTCATCGGCGTCGGCTCGACCGTCATTTCGACGCTGCTCGCCATTTTATTCGGCGCGGTCAGCGGACTTGCGCCCAAATGGCTCGACGCGCTGCTGATGCGCCTGACCGAAATTCTTCTCAGCGTGCCGAACCTGCTGCTTGTCATCTTCCTGCAGGCAGTCATCGGCACGCCGAGCGCGTGGAGCATCGCGCTCGTCATCGGACTCACAAGCTGGACAAGTATCGTCAAGGTCGTGCGTACCGAGGTCAGGCAGCTGCGCGCGAGCGAGTACGTCATCGCGGCGAAGTGCATGGGCGGCAGCTTTTTCCACATTCTGCGGTGTCACCTTGCGCCGAATTTCTTCTCGTCCATCCTCTTCATGGTGGTGATGAATGTGCGCAGCGCCATCATCGCCGAATCGACGCTCAGCTTCATGGGCCTCGGCCTGCCCATCGAGGTCGTGACCTGGGGCAGCATGCTCTCGCTCGCGGAAAAGGCGCTGATGACCGACGCGTGGTGGATCTTGCTCATCCCCGGCGCATTTTTAGTCGTGACGCTCCTTTGCATCACAAACCTCGGCGACTACCTGCGCAGCCGCACGAGCAGAAAAGAAAGCAACCTGTAAATAGCAAAAGGAAGGCACAGCCGCTTGGCTGTGCCTTCCTTTTGCTGCGGATTATTTTTCGTTTACGATCTTCATGAACTCTTCGCCCGTGATGGTCTCCTTCTCGTAGAGGTACTGCGCCAGCTCATCGAGCTTCGCGCGGTTCTCGGTGAGGATGTTCACAGCCTTTTCGTGCTGCGCTTTCACCAGCTCCACAACGCGCTGGTCGATCTTCGTCTGCGTTTCGGCAGAGCACGCAAGCGACGCGTCGCCGCCGAGATACTGATTGTTGACCGTTTCAAGCGCGACCATGTCGAAGTCGTCGCTCATGCCGTAGCGCGTGATCATCGCGCGGGCGAGCTTCGTCGCCTGCTCGATATCGTTCGACGCGCCAGTCGTGACGGATTGGAACACGACCTCCTCCGCGGCGCGGCCGCCGGTCAGCGTGGCGATCTTGTTCTCCATCTCGGTTTTGCTCATGAGATAATGGTTGCCCTCTTCGACCTGCATCGTGTAGCCCAGCGCGCCCGAGGTGCGCGGCACAATGGTGATCTTCTGCACGGGGGCGGAGTGCGTCTGCATCGCCGCCACGAGCGCATGGCCGATCTCGTGGTAGGAGACGATCTTCTTCTCCTCGTCGGTCATGATGGCGTTCTTCTTCTGGTAGCCCGCGATGACGACCTCGATGCTTTCCTCAAGGTCTGCCTGCGTGGCAAAGCGGCGGCCGTCGCGCACGGCGCGCAGCGCCGCTTCGTTCACAATGTTGGCAAGCTCCGCGCCGGAAGCGCCGGAGGCCATGCGCGCGATCTTGTTGAAGTCGACGTCCTCGGCGACCTTGATCTTCTTCGCGTGGACCTGCAAGATAGCCTCGCGTCCCTTGAGGTCGGGCAGCTCCACCGGCACGCGGCGGTCGAAGCGGCCGGGGCGCGTGAGCGCGGGGTCAAGGGATTCGGGGCGGTTCGTGGCGGCGAGAATGATGACGCCGTTGTTGCCCTCAAAGCCGTCCATTTCGGTGAGCAGTTGGTTCAAGGTCTGCTCGCGCTCGTCGTTGCCGCCGTACTGGCCGCCGCTGCGCTTCTGGCCGATGGCATCGATCTCGTCGATGAAGACGATGCAGGGGGCCTTCTCCTTGGCCTGCTTGAAGAGGTCGCGCACCTTGCTCGCGCCCATGCCGACGAACATTTCGACAAATTCAGAGCCCGACATCGAGAAGAACGGCACATTCGCCTCGCCGGCGACCGCCTTGGCGAGCATCGTTTTACCGGTTCCCGGAGGGCCGACGAGCAGAATGCCCTTGGGCATCGACGCGCCGATCTCCTGATACTTGCTGGGGTCGTGCAGGTAGTTGACGACCTCGGTGAGGTTCTCCTTGGCCTCATCCTCGCCCGCGACATCGTCAAACTTGATGCCCTCGGCGGACTTGACGTACACCTTGGCGTTGGACTTGCCCATGTTGAACATCATGGAGTTGCCTCCGCCGCCCATCTTCTCCATCATCTTGCGCGACATATACTGTCCCAGCGCGACAAAGATGATGATGGGCAGCACCCAGGCGAGAATGCTGACGAGCGTGGACGTCTGCTCGATCTCCTCACCCGTGGTGGAGACGCCCGCGTCCAGCAGGCGCTGCACCAAACCGTCGTCAGGCACCATCGCCGTCTTGTAGACGGTCTTTTCATCGCTGCTGGTGAAGAGAATGCGGTTGGACTGCTCCTGGATCTCGACCCGGCCGACCTCGCCCTGCTCTGTCATGGTGACGAAAGTGTTGTAGTCGACGTCCTTGATCTGGTGCTCAGAGATCCACGGCATGGCGATGAAGTTGAAGAGCATCACAAGCAGCATCACCACAAAGTAGTAGTACAGCAGCGGCTTTTTCGGGGACTTGACTTCGTTCATGAAAATGCGTTCCTCCGATCATTGAAATTTCCGGCAGGAAATGCATACAAACGGGAAAAACTGAACGTAGCAAAAAGCCGGAGTTTTTGCTACGCTGAAAGAAGAGACGGGCGGTCGAAACCGCCCGGAACTTAGATTAGTTTGGAGTATAACACGGGAAAATATCCCTGTCCAGTACCCAAGATAAGAGTTTACAGTTTGGCTACAAGGAGGTCACAGTTATGAAAAAAGCGACAAAGGCGGCTATATTCGTCACGGCTGCGGCGGCACTCTACGGCGCGGCGGCCTACGGCGTGACGAGAACGCTGATGGACGTCGCGATGAAGCGCGAAGCGCCCAAGGCACTCAAAAATAAGGGCAGCGCCCAGCTCACGGGCGAAAAGCGCGACGAGCCCTACCGTGAGGCGCAGCGCGCCGCCGCGAAAAATCTTGCGTCTTCGGAAACGGAGACAGTGCTGCTCGAAAACCGCGAGGGCTTGACGCTCGTGGGCCATCTCCGTGAATGCGAAAAGGCCAAGCGTCTTGTGATCGCGTTTCACGGCTGGCGCTCAGCGTGGTACCGCGATTTCGGCCTGCTCGCGGACTTTTTAAGCCGCGAGCAGTGCAGCGTGCTCTATGTGGAGCAGCGCGCGCAGAACGAGAGCGAGGGCGACTACATCGGCTTCGGCCTGACCGAGCGCTACGACTGCGTCGACTGGGCAAACTGGGCAGCCGAACGCTTCCCCGGCCTGCCCGTTTACCTTATGGGCGTGTCGCTCGGCGGGGCGACGGTGCTCATGGCCGCAGGCGATATTCTCCCCGCCGCGGTGCACGGCGTGATCGCCGACTCGGCCTACACCTCGCCGCGCGCGATCTGGCAGCACGTGATGGGGAAGAACCTGCATCTTCCTGTCCGCGCAGCAACCGTCATCGCCGATCTTCTGTGCCAGAAGAGACTGAACGCCTCGTCCGGCAGCTACTCCACCGTCGAGGCGCTCAAAAATACCGATGTTCCGATTTTACTGATCCACGGCGAGGACGACCACTTCGTCCCGCTCAAAATGGCGTTTGAAAACCGCGACGCCTGCGCCGCGCCCTGCAAGCTGCTCGTCGTGCCCGGCGCGGACCACGCGATGAGCTACTATATGGGCCGCGGCGCGTACGAGGCCGCCGTGCGCGCCTTCTGGGAGCATTTTGACAAGTGAGGGAATCCCTCACTTGTCCGCTTCTTCCGTTTCAAGGCTTGCAAAGCGCTTGGACGGGCGGTAGATCAGCACGGCGCAGAGGATCAGCACCGCCGTCACGCCAAGGCTGATGGGATAGACCCACATGACGGTCTGGAACGTCATGCTCGTCGGGAAGACGAACTTGACCCACGCGATGCGGATACCGCACACGCCGAGCATCGTCAAAAGTGCGGGCGCGAGCGAAATGCCGAAGCCGCGCAGATACCCGGAGAGTATTTCGTAGATCAGGCAGAAAACATACGCCGGCAGGATCGTCGCAAGGCGAATATAGCCGATGGCAATGACCTCGGGATCGCTGTTGAAAATGGCGAGCAGTGACCTTGCGCTCAGCAGCAGGACAACGACCGAGACAAATGTCGCGATGGCTCCCTCCAAAAAGCTGAGCTGCATCGTCTTCTTGCAGCGCTTGATCTGCCCTGCGCCGTAGTTCTGGCCGACAAAGGTCGTGCAGGCCTGCGAAAACGAGTTGAGCACGTCGTAGGCGAGAATTTCCACATTGAACGCCGCGCTCGACGCCGCGATCGCCACCGTGCCGAGGGTGTTGATGGCCGACTGGATGACGATGTTGGCGAACGAGAACACCGCGCTCTGCACGCCCGCGGGAAGGCCGATGCTCAAAATGCGCTTCAAGCTCGCGCCGTCGATGCGCAGCGCTTTGCGCTCCACGCGCACGCATTTATCCGTGCGCGTCAGGCGGACGTAGAGCAGTGCCGCGCTCACGGCGTTGGCCGCCACCGTGGCGATGGCGACGCCGTTGACCGTCATATGCAGCACAATGACGAAAAAGAGGTTCAGCAGCACGTTCAGCACACCGGAGATCGCGAGCGCCGCGAGCGGCACCTTTGTGTCGCCGATGCTGCGGAAGATCGCGGCCTCAAAGTTGTAGAGCAATATCACCGGCATGCCGAGAAGATAAATGCGCAGATACAAAAGCGCATAGGGGAACACGTCCTCCGGCACATTGAGAATACTCAAAAGCGGCGAGGCGATGAGCTGACCAAGCAGCGCGACCGCCGCGCCGCCGCACACAGCGAACACAATGGCCGTGTGCACCGCGCGCTTGACGGCATTGTCGTCGCGGCAGCCGATGGCGTTCGCGATGACGACGTTCGCGCCGAGCGCGATGCCGATGAAAAGGTTGACGATGAGGCCGATGATCGGGCCGTTTGCGCCCACCGCCGCGACGGCGACTGTGCGCGCATCGCCAGTGAAGTTGCCAACGATGGCAACGTCCGAGGCGTGGAAGAGCTGCTCCAAGATCGCCGTGGCCGCGACCGGCAGGGCAAAGAGCGGCAGCTTATTCCAGATGGAGCCGTGCAGCATGTCGATCTCATGCTTTTTGACTGTAGTTCCCATGATCTCTCTCATTTCTTTCTGTTTTCCGCTTGACCGAGCATCAGTATAGTGCCGCCGCGGCAAAATGGCAAATGTTTTTTGCGTGACCGCCCTGTCAGCATTGACAGGACGGTCGTTTCGCTGTAATATAAGGCCCGCTGACGGCAAATTTCCCAAAAATATGAGGATTTTTTATGGATTATTACCTTTTGACCGATCTGGCCGCGCGCGTCGGCTATCATCTGGCGCTCAGCGGGGCGGAGACGTTCCGCGTCGAAGAGACGATACGCCGCATCATCGGCGCCTACGGCATTGAATGCGAGGCTTTTTCCATCCCCAACTGCGTGATGGTCAGCCTTGAGGCGGCCAACGGCAAGCCTTTGATGGTGATGAAACGCGTCGACTTTCACGGCAATGACCTCGAGTCGGTGGAAAAGCTCAACGCGCTCTCGCGCCGCATCTGCGCCGAAACGCCTGACCCGAGCGTCGCCGCGCAGTGGCTCGACGAAACGCTCAAGGGGCGGCGGCACTACTCGGTGCCCGTTTATTACCTGGGCAATTTCTGCGCCGCGGCGGGCTTTTGCCCGGTGTTTGGCGGCACGCTACGCGACAGCCTGTTCGCGGGCCTTCTTGGCCTCATCATCGGCTTTGTCTCGCGCCAGATGGACAGGCGCGAGACGAACCCGTTTTTCAGCACCATCGTCGAGGCGTTCGCCATGGCGGTGCCGGCGTATCTCGCCGCGGGCTTCCATCTGGTCGACTATATCGACTTTGTCATCATCGGCACCTTAATGATCTTGGTTCCCGGACTTCTCATCACGACCTCCATGCGCGACATCATTTACGGCGATACGAACTCCGGCATCAACCGCATCGTGCAGGTGCTTCTCTCGGCGTTCGCCATCGCGCTCGGCACGGCGGCGGCATGGCGCGTCACGTCTGGCGTATACGGGCTGACGGTCGCGTCCGGCTCAGCGAGCTATCCCGCCTGGGCACAGGCCGTGATGATCTTCGTCGCCTGTACGGGCTTTTTCATCCTCTTCAATGTGCACGACTGGGGCAGCATTCTCTGCGCGCTCGGCGGCGTGTTCACATGGATGACGTACCTGCTCTGCCGTGATCTGGGCATGAGCATTTACAGCATGAATTTCTTCGCCGCCGTCGTCTCGGCGCTGTATTCTGAGCTTATGGCGCGCTCGCGCAAATACCCCGTCACGTCGTACCTCGTCATCTCGCTCCTGCCGCTGGTGCCGGGCGCGGGCATTTACTACACGATGAGCCTCGGCCTGGGCGGCGATGTGCAGGCCGCGGTGCACAAAGGACTTGAGACCGCGGGCGTCGCGGGCAGCATCGCCGTGGCGATCCTGCTGGTGTCCACGATCTTCCGCCTCGTCACCGCGCAGAACGGGAAAAGCAGAAAGTAGTGTTCGAAAAGTAAAAACTGCCGCCCAAACGGGCGGCAGTTTTTTATTGCAGTGCGTCAATGTAAGCGTTCAGCGCGGCAAAATCGCCGCGGGGATAGGCGTTTAGGTCGCGGTTTTTCGCGTTGATGAGACAGTCGGTCAAAAGAAAGACATCCATCCCGACCTCGCGTGCAGCCATGTCCTCGGTCGCGTCGTTGCCGACCATCAGGCACTCCTCCGGCTTGACGCCGAGCGTGCGCGCGACCTCGAGGTAGTAGGCAGGATTCGGCTTGCAGAAGGTCGAGTCCTCGTAGGTCGTGTAAATTTCAAAATCCTCCGGCACAAGGCCCGTCCAGCGGATGCGGTTCTCCGTCGCCATGTGGGGAAAGATCGGATTCGTCGCCAGCGCAACGCGGTAGCCGCACTCTTTGAGCTTATGGACCGTCTCCGCCGACGCGGGATTAAAGCCGCAGATGTCGCGCGCGGCGTTGAACTCATTGGCGTAGAAATCCTCGAAAAGGCCCTGGTCGCTTTGGCACTTTTCCTCGCCGTAGATCGCCGCGAACTTCTTCCAGAAGGCCTGCTCGTTCGTGCAGCTGCCGTCGTTTTTGACCATGGCCGCCGTGCCCGCCCAAATGGCGTCGACGAGGGATTTGGGCTCGTAGCCGTAGGGCGCGAGCTTTTTGGCGAGGAACTTAAAGTATCCGGTCGTGAACGCCTCCTGATCCATCGGCAGCAGCGTTCCGTCCAGGTCGAATAAAATGGTCGTGATGTTCAATGCGAGTCTCCTTAGGGGTAAATTACGGCAGCAGCGTTCCGCTGCGCAGGTCGATCTTGAGCGTGACGGTCGCCTGACCGGCACTGTCCGTCCGGCGGGCGGAGAGCGTCAGCACACCGCCGCTGAGCATGGGCGCGTTCTCGCTGTCCTGACAGTCAAAGTAGTATTCGCCGTCAGAAAAGAGCTCTTGTGCCTTGATCGTCACCGCCGCCCCGCCGCTTCTGCGGTAGACGAAGGTCGCACCGGCCAGATTGGAATAGGGAACGCCCGCGTACTCAGACTTGTCCGCGCCGTAAAAATACGTCTTCTGCACCAGCGCGGCAGACGGCGCGGAGCTTGCAAGCAGCGCGTCCTCGAGCTCGGGCCGGAACTGCTCGGCCGAACGGATGCTCAGGCCGCTTTTGGCGTCAAAGTGATACTCCCAGCCAAACTCCTCCACGGCAAAGCGCCACGTGAGCGGGAAATAGGTCACGCCGCGGAAGTTAAGCAGCGGGTACGGCTCGGCGGAATTGTCGAGGCATTTGCCCTTGTCCACCGTGTTGACGGCGATCTGATAGTCAGCGACGGTCGCCTTGGCGGTCACGGTATTTTTACTGGTCGCAGGCGTGTCGGTCCACGTGTCCTCGCTCGCGTCGCTGTAGCCGACAAACAGCGTGCCCTTGGGCTCGGTCTGATACCAGTTGCTCTTGAGGTGCAGGAAGCGCGAGGCGTGGTAGGTCATGGGGAAATACGTAATATCGCGGTAGACGATCAGCGGATATTCGCTGTGCGCGCTGTCGATCTTGGTATCGTTGAGCGTAACGGCAAACGTCGGGAGCGTGACAGTGACGGTTTTGCCCTTGTCCGCCGCCAGCGCGGAGCTCTGCAGCAGCAAAAGCAAGGCGAGCATAAGAGTCAAAAACTTGCAGCGTTTCATACGGCATTCCTCCTGAGTATTGATAAGAGAATTTTACCATGATTTTCAGAGCGCGTCAATTCGTACGGCCCCGGGAAAGAGCAAATGAAAAGAGACAGCTCAAAAGCTGTCTCTCTTTTTTGGTGCCTCGTCGGGGATTCGAACCCCGGACACCCTGCTTAAAAGGCAGGTGCTCTGCCAACTGAGCTAACGAAGCATATTCTATTCCAAACCACCGAAGCGGTAAAAATCTGGCAGGGATGGCTGGACTCGAACCAGCGAATGAGGGAGTCAAAGTTGGGGTGGGTAAAGGGACTCGAACCCTCGACACCCGGAACCACAATCCGGTGCTCTAACCAACTGAGCTACACCCACCACATATTCTGTATCCGTGCGATATTTGCTGCTTTGCTGAGGGGCGCCTTGTAAATGGTACGCCAGGAGGGATTCGAACCCCCGGCCTACTGCTTAGAAGGCAGTTGCTCTATCCAACTGAGCTACTGGCGCAAATTGAATGGAGCAGGTGACGGGAATCGAACCCGCATCCCCAGCTTGGAAGGCTGGTGCCCTAGCCATTGTGCTACACCTGCATGCGCCCTCCGCAAAAATCGTCAGCTCTGTTATAATAGCATCAGTGTCCCGTTTTGTCAACGTTTTTTCAGAATTTTTCTGCGCTTTTTTATGTTATCTGAGTAGAGCGTGCAAAAGCCTTGCACCGTCAGCACTTTCCGGCCGCGCGAACGCGCCGCACAGCCGCTCGGGATGCCACTGCACGGCAAAGACGGGGAGCGTCCTGTGGCCGACGGCCTCGACCGTGCCGTCCTCCGCGCAGGCGAAGACCTGAAGCCCCGTCCCCAGCCGCCAGATGGCCTGATGGTGTGCACTGTTGACCGTGCAGCGCGTGCCGTACAGCTCGCGCAGAAGGCCCGGCGCGGTGTTGATGGCATGCAGCCGGTCAACGCCGTCAATTTGACTGTGGCCCTCGATGTGCTGACGCAGCGTGCCGCCAAAATAGACGTTGAGGACTTGCAGCCCGCGGCAGATGCCGATGACAGGCTTTCCCGCGCACAGGAAGTTGTCAATCAGCGTGAGCTCACGCGCGTCGCGTGCTTCGTCGAGATCTTCCGAGCCGTTCAGCGCTTGACCGTAAAAGTGCGGGTGCATGTCGCCCCCGCCGGACAGCAGCAAAACGTCCGCGTTCTCCGGCGTTTCGGCGAGCGGCGCACCGACCAGCGCGAGCGCATTTTCGTAATTTTTCAGGCGTACCGATAAATAGACAGTCTTCATACGCACAGAATATGCCCCGAATGCGAAAAAAGACCTTGCAAGACGCAAAAAGTTATGGCATAATAGTTTGGCTGATAACAGCGAACTGAATATGCAGCGGTATCGAAGTGGTCATAACGGGGCTGACTCGAAATCTACTCCCGTTAGAGCCACCAAAAAATCTCCAATCCCTTGTGTTTCAAGCACTCAACGGCTTTTATTGAAGTTCATATTTTTGCTTGTTCTATCCTGTTTTTCTATCCTATTCCTGACCTTGTTTTTTTCAAGGATTTAGGATAGAATAGGGGTCGACATATTCGGAGGGCTATCGAAGAGGTCATAACGAGAACGACTCGAAATCGTTTGGCCGGTGTTGAGCCGACCCGTGGGTTCGAATCCCACGCCCTCCGCCATAGAAGCTATCAACCTCGGTTGGTAGCTTCTTTTTTATACCCCGAGATGGAAATTGCTTTCCATTGCGCTTGCAGATGTGAGCTTTGATGAGTAATCAAGGTGCGCGTAGATATTTGCTGTGGTTGAAAAATCGCTATGTCCTAACCATTCTTGAATATGTTTCATGGGGACACCGCTGGCCAGCAGGAGGCTCGCACAGCTATGTCTGAGATCATGAAAGCGGATTTTGCGGAAGCCGTTCCGTTCCAGCAGTTTAGGAAATTGTGATGTAATATAGTTCGGCTTGAACCGATCCCCAATATCATCTACGCAAATATATTCAAGGAATTCTCTGTTATAGGAACGTCCACATAGCTTTTGATTTCTTTCCTGTTGAGCCTTTACCGCAAGCAGCTTTTCATGAAAGTACGGTACAAGCGGGAGCGTTCTACGGCTGGACTTTGTTTTTGTCGTATCCTTTGCAACGATTACACATTTACCATCCAAATTGCAAGAAGTTACGGTATGGCTGATTGTAATGGTGTTTTGCTCAAAATCAATGGCGCTCCATTTTAAGCCAACGATTTCACTTCGACGCAAGCCATAAAATGCACCGAGAAGAACCGGCAATTCCAATTTTGTGCCTGCAACGGCTTCAAAGAGTTTGTTCAACTCATCCCTATCGTAAAAGTTGCCGTAAAATTTGTCCTGCTTTGGCCGCTCAACCTTGTCGGCGGGATTGCTCGGAATCATATCGTTCTTGACGGCGTATTTGAGTGCCTTATGGATATTTGCGTGATAATGAATCACAGACGACGCCTTTACCCGCTGTAATTGCTCCTGATAAAACATTTGAATGTCATGTGCCTGCAAATCCCGTAAGAGTATTTTCTTCTTTCGGAAGTATGGTGCAATAATTGACTTCACAGCATTTACATACGAAGAATAAGTCGGTATGCTGACGGTTGATTTTACAATCTCAAGCCATTGTTCCATGAAGTCTGCAAATAGCACATCGTCACCAGTCTTGGCATTGGCATATTTTCTCCGTTCTTCCATGAGCATCTGTTCTGCGCGTTTTTTATTGCCCTTGATCGTTAAGCCTGTCGAGATCCATTTGGGCTTTCTTTTTCCTGCTGAATCTGTCAGGTTTAGAATGATGTAATAATAGCCATTTTTCTCGTGCAGATGGCCCGCTACCATGTTAATCCTCCTTTCACACAAATCGGAGGCCATAGGATTTCTGCTGTCGGCCTCCTTATAGTATCACCTGTCACCCAGCAATGCAAAAAACACAGCCTTAGATAAGAAAGGCCCGTTTCATTCCGGTCGGATTACTTGCAGATATTCCAACAAATTGATTTTCGGAATGCGATATGCGCGGCCTATTTTCAAGAAACGAATCTGGCCAGTCTGTAATAGCTTGTATCCAGTCTTTTTGCCAATTGACAAAGCCCTGCACATCTCATCAATAGACATTACATCAGGGTAATCATTTAGCATAAAACGAATTGCATTTTTTCGCATGACTACCTCCTATAATTACTTTTGATTTAATGAAAGCGACAAAACCGGATGGCCGCTGGCAGCAGCCCACGGGAATCTCACCCCGGCCCATGCTGATGGGTGCGCCGCGCAATGCTTTGAGGGCGTTCAACGCGGGAGTATCATTATCCCAAACTCGGAGTCATGGCCGCCGTGCTGCCACGCACGGTTGCAGACCGGCTTGATCGCTCGCCTATCCAGTTATCTGGATGGGTCTTGGCGCGCCGTCTGCCGGCTCGTCCGGTTCGGAACGTTATCCGTTTGCCTATGCAGCGCAGCGCGCGTTTTCAAGGTGCATATATCAGGCTGTGGATCAGCCGGGAAAGGCTCCTATCAGACGATAAGAACCTTTCCTCGCGGATGCACGAATAGCCCGTTGCAGAAGCGCGGAAAGGGGGACACGCTCCTGCACGGGCTGCTATGGGTTTTTAGGCTGTTTTGTTTACCTTGAAGTCAAGAATCTTGGTAATCAGCTTGGTTCGCATCCTGCACACCTTTTCTTCATCGAGGCAAAGGTGCGGAACACCGTTTTCGTCATACAGGGTTCTGGTTGCCAGAGCCGCAATATAACGCTCATAGTGCTTCAGCACAGCATTGATCGCGTCCACATTGCCGGACGCTGCCGCTTCGATGGTCGAGTAAGGCAGCAGAGATGCAGCGGCATTACTCAGATTGCGCGCCATCTTCAGTAACCTCCATTTCTTTTTTCAATTCCTTGAGGGACTGAGCGCGCTTGTATTGCACGGTGCGGCGTACCATGTCCAGCTTGTCCGCAATTTCCTGATCGGTCATATCAAGGAAATACGCAAGCAGAACAATGTCACGCTTATCATCCGGCAGCACCGTCAGGGCGTTGGCGAGATCTTCGTTTTCGATTGCCACATCATAGCCCTGCACATGAAAATGCGTTTGCTCGGACGGATACTCGTCCAGCACATACATTTGGCGCTCCTGCTCCTCTGACAGCTCCGAAAGGGATACCTCATGGTTGGAACGCCACGCAATATGACGCTCATAATCGCGGGCTTCTTCGCGCAGAACCTTCCTGCAAAAGCTGTCGAACTGATGTCTAACGGTTTTCTTTTGGGATGGTGTCAGCTCCAAGAGTCGTTCACCTCCTCTCATGCACCGAGAGGCCGGCTTTCTTCCCCTTTCGCTTCTATCCCGAATGGAAGGTGCGGTTTTGGCAAAGTTTTCGGAAAAAATTTTCAAAAAAATTTTCCAACGGCAAAATTAGCCGTCGGAAAGAGTGCCTATAGGATTTTTCGCAAGGTAAAACGACACAGGCCTCATACCTAAAAGATTCCAATTAGCAAAAAGGCCTTGGTTACCCCAAGGCCTTTTTACTAATTAAATTGAGCGCAGCATTTTATACTTTAGGACTGCTATAAAGTTACCTGTTTTATAGAAACTTATTAATAATAAACTTCGCCAGAATATGAGGTCTTACTTTCAACAAGGCCGCCTCTTGAATTGTAAACTTTCGCAGTAGCGGCTACACGATAGTTATACTTACTCGCCACGCGATATGACCCTTTCACGAACGCATCCACGCTACCTTGCTCAGTCCACGTCTTAATGGTCTTCCAAGTCCCATTTTTTTGTTGCAACTCAACCACAACTGTTACGGTGTAATTATCCCTGACCGAAGCTGATCCCTCACAACTTGCGTAGCCATTACTGCTAATAGTAAGATCAGCGGTAACATCTTCCAATCCAACGTATAGCGGAGCAACCACATCCGAATAATCAACCGCAGCCACAGGAAAGATCATCAACGATACCGCCACACTCAGCGTTAGCATAATAGTCACTAATCTTTTAAATCTCATTTTGACCTCCATATTTTATCTGTTTTGCAGCGCCCAGAACAACAGACGCCGCCATACAGTAAGTGCAACGCAAAAAATAGAAAGGAAGAGAGAAATTTCTCTTCCTTTCTATCGGATCTCGACACTCTCCGAAATACGAAGCATATCTTCTTTTGAAATGTTATATCCTGTAACTCTAATGATCCAGCCTTTTTCCATATCTGTCCAAAGCACGGTTATTTTATTGCCATCTTCAGTTTCCATTTGGTAAATAGCAGCATCATTATTTTGAATCATCACCGACTCCTCAGTCGCTCCCTCAGTATCAAAACTATACGAACGACTCTTAGATATCGATGTAGCTGCAACATTAAGGCTTTCGTTACTTTCTCCCTTCGCCCTAACAGTCAATCTACTTTCACTAAACTGCTCAGAATCAACCTGATACCCTTTGGGCATCCATTCAAGCCTGATTTCAGACGTCTCAACACTATTAGCCTCATCATTAAAATGAATTTCACCATGGTCGTCAAACATTTCCACAAGAGCAGTTAGCGTCTGAGCGCGGAATGATGGAGATGCTGCAAACGCTGTGGTAAATAGCAGCATCATAATCAAAGTAGCTGCCGAGATCACTCTAAAAACTCGCACCGCTCCACGTCTCGCAGATATAAAGTTTTTCTTTCCGAATTCAGTCCTAATTGTGCGAATACAGCGCTCATCCAACTCCCTTGGAATTTCTGCCGACGGATCGCGTTTAAGCTGTTCATTAAGCTCCTGCAGCTTTTCGCCTTCCGTCTCAGCTACATCTTCCATCATCAATGCGAACAAAGCATCTTCGTATCGTTCTACCAGCTTTTCATGATGGGTCATTCTAAACAGCCCCTTTCTCTTGCATCGAATATAATACCTTTCTTCTGACTCGAGTTAATTTCATTCGAATACTCCCCGGCGCACAAGATAGCAACTCCGACAACTGCCTGTCATCATATCCAAGAAAATACTTCCCCTCTAGCAGTAACCTTTCATTCGGTTCCAACTCATCAATCGCCTCGCGCAAACTTCTCTTGGCTTCTCGATCCATAATAATATCAATTATAGAATCAGGCTCTATGATACTCTCTTCGACCGATTCTGTAAATGATGTTATATTCTGGGCATCTCTCTTCTGCCGCCGCAGTATATTGATGGCCGTATTGCGTACAGTAGTTACAACATAGCTGGTCAATACTGGTTCTTCTAACGTGCGAAGCAGTTCGATCCGACTCATAAGTTTCAATAAGCTCTCTTGAACAGCATCCTCACATTCCTGTAGATCCATCAGGTACTTCTTTGCTGTGAAAAGCATCAGTCGATCATACTTCTTGTATATCTGTGTGATAAACTCCTGACTCGTTGGTGCTGCCCTATCACTCAAGCTGTGATTCATCGTGCGACTCACCCCTATTTGCTCCTTTGAGCCTCAACCGTTCTCTCTATTATTGATAAGACAATATCTATCAATAGTCGCAACAGGCACTCAGCCCCGCGCTGCTCCCCCATTTAACTTTTCGTTTCAAAAACTATGGTAAATCTAATTTATAACACGTAAATATTACAATTTCAATTCTTTTCCTAAAATATAAGCCGATAAGAAATCAGAAAATATATAATTCAAACATCAAGTGCAATTTCTTAGAGGAGTGGCTTATATGGCTCATTTGGGAGAACTCATTGCCGAATTGCGGCAAGATAAGGGGCTAACTCAAAAGGAACTTGGTGATATTCTCTGTGTTTCCTCTGGAACAATTTCAAACTATGAAAACGGTGTGCACCTCCCGGATGTTGATAAGGTCATTGCTCTTGCAAACTACTTTCATGTCACAACCGACTACCTGCTCGGTCGCACCTCGTCTAATCTCCCTGTTGAGTTATTGCAGCAAGCCATCACCAATGAAAAGACTCTCGGTGATGTGATGGCATCATTTGCTAAATTACCAGCTAATCGTCAAGCTGCGCTCAGCTTAATCATCTCTGACATGGAAGTCCGGCAAATGATCGACACATATAGCAAAACAGGTGACAGCAAATGATTCCAATCCCAGCAAGTATCCTAGCAATCGAAAACGAAAGTGATCGAGATTTTATGGAGAACATTTTTTTCTCCTATCAACGGCTCATATATCACGAAATCGGTTCAATACTAAACGATCCCTGGTCTAAGGATGACATTTTTCAGACCGTCATCGTTCAGCTTATTAATAACATTGATACACTGCGTCCTATGCCAGCCAAAGTGCTTACCTCCTACATTGCAACATCCGCAAGAAATGCAGCTCTGACTTATATTCGAAATATCAGCCGACGAAAAGAGATTCTTGCCGACGAATTTGATAATAGCAATGTTGATGACGATCATGACTCCGACCCCGAAGTCATCCTGTTAAAATCCGAGGAAATCAACTCTTTCGCAAAAATTTGGGATGAGCTCGACGATAAGACTAAGTTTTTGCTTAGTAGCCGATATATTTTAGAAAAGAGCTATGCTGAAATTGCCAGCGATCTCAATGTAAAGCCGGAAAGCGCGCGTATGGCGCTGACCCGCGCAAGGCGGGCCGCTCTGGCACTTTCTAAAAAAAGCCATACATAATTTCTTATTGATATTTCAACATGCCTTTTTTGATTGGAATTGGCAAAATTCTAGCTTGGAAAGTGCTCCTCTCAAAACTTTTATGGAATGCTAATAACGCCGCAGTAATGACAATCGCCCTGCCAGTATTTACGCTGACAGGGCGATTTTATATGCCATCAAGTTCGGTGTATCATTGCTCTATCACATCAGTGACTCCTACAAACATTTAACATTACTCAGGTGTATTGCCTTCAGGATCATGGAATTGAATATAGAGCAATTTGAGGCACCAAACCAACTGAATGCCAAAACACCCTGAAGTAACTCCATCGATCTGATAACTGCTAATTTGGGGTGCAAGGTAAGTAACAACCGGAAAGCACACAAAGAAAGCGACAAAATCGAATTTCTTTTCAATTGTCGTTGTTTCCTTGCCGGCGATATAAAAGTTGCGAATCCTCTTTAGCACCCACAAGGAGAATACCCAAATAGCAACTGAGACTGCCGTTCCGTAGTATTCTGGTAATGGATCATAGATTGATATCAGGAGTCCTACAATTGATGTTATAAGGATAACCGAAGTTACCACTTTGGAATGTAGTTGAAGAATTGTGTTCATAATGCCACCTGAGTTATTTTTCATGAAGGATGAATTCGGAACTATCCTTTAAAGTTGTCGAGTTCTCAGATTCGTACAGCTCATGACTACAAACAAGCACATACTTAAAAAACACTTTTTCATTATACTCTCCTTTTCAGATATTCATGATTGATATATCGGTTTTTGTTAGGGACAAATGGTCTTTAACCATAATAGCCGGTTTTATAGCAATTCAATGTTTCTATGCAGCGGAGATTTAATTGTAACCCATCGGTCTCACCTTCACTTCATAAAATCACAACTTCTCTACTTTCATAATATAAAGACAATTTCCTTGACATTTTGCAACAAAGTATTCTTCTTTCAAGAATATCTAATCCGAAAACAATATAGCTTTATCTGTCAAGAAACTATTAGGTAGCGCGGTTTCTTGATAAGCCTTTCCTTATATTTTTCAAGTCGTAGATTGCTCAGGTTCCGTCTTATCACCCGTATAATAGAGCTACTATCTATCAATCTCATTCTCGTCCTCGGCGGCCATCTTGGTTTTGTAGAAAAGGATAAGTGCTAAAACTTCATCAATTACGTATAACGAGCAGAGAACCATGAGCGGGGAGCCATACCTAAATGATACACTATCGCCAAGCATGATGCCCAAAGACGACAGAAGAATAACAACAATAAATCCTATCGTCCGAAAAACCTTCTTAAACTTGACAAACTGAGCATCCTGCTCCTCTTCCAAAATTGAATATGGCTTAGCATAAAACTCTCGCAGGCAGATAGCTATAACGCCATAGATGATTGCCTCTTTATAATTATGGGTAAAAAAGACAAAATTTGTCTGTACGCCTCCTTCTATAATTAGAAGACATCTATTTCCCCAATCTGCAACAGCAAATTCTCTGTGTAATCAAGCGCAATTACTCCAAACATATCTCAAAATGCAACTTCGCGTAGAGTTCAGATTAGTAAAATGCAAAATACACTTCTTCCTTTGACGCTATATTCAAAAAAGATGTAATAACTACTGAATATTGTTTTTGTTTCGTATATCGGTTCGTGTTGCAGTTTTAAATTTCTACCGTCTTATATCTACGAAAGGCATAAATCAAGCAAAACTGAAAGATGGGAGGGATTTGATAGCAGATCATAAATTACACACGATTTATGCCATAACACGGTCTAATAATTATTACTACGCAGAAAGGAAGCTAAAATGAAAGCATTAAACAAATTTTTATCTCTCATTCTCTCCTGCGCAATGGTTATGAGCTTATGCATTCCCGCATTTGCTACCGAAGGAACGTCAAGTGAAAAATTCGACGAATCTTCTGTATTAAGTATCGACAACGGCAAACTCTTTTCGGCAAAGTCCGAAGACAAAACCATCGCAATTCTTACGGACGATTCGCTGCATCTGTTAGATATTTCCATCAGTTATGATCCGAGTTGCGAAGAGGTATATCACTGGGCAATTAGTGACTACCCCGACGACAAATTTACTTACGATGAGGACTTCTGGAAAGCCGTCGTCGCTTATGCCGAGAATCACTTTGAAGATTCTAATACCGTTCATTTCACTACGACCGCCTGCAACACATCGAATTCTGGTGTAGTCCCATACAGCTCTGCAAGAGCAGATCTTTTCGAGCAGCTACAGGGGTATCTTGGAAGTGGCACTTATTCTGCAAAGGAACGTCATCGTGAATCCTACCAGGGCACTGTCTTTACGGTTTACGAACAGCTCTCTTTCTCTGCAGAGCCGATTGTTAACAAGGTGTGGTCCAATGCCATTACGGTTTCGTCCTTGATTGTCGGCGTCTTGGGTTTAACTGCAACTACCACTTTAGTTGCAACTATTTGCGGTATCTATGGCATTGCGGCCAGTGCGTCGTCTTTACTCCCCGCCAATCAGTCAATTCAGGTCTACTCTTGCGCGGGCGTTTATTCTCACTACACTCAGGCCGCGGGCAGCAGCAAAGTTTATAATACGACGTACCGTTATGTGAGCTATAGAGGCTACGATAATCCCAAAGGCACCACCAGAGCTACAATCGACTCTGGATCGAAAACCGTAGAGTTTGATAAGGGTCAGTCTTACTATTATGACTATCCTCTGCAAGTGCAGGATGCATATCAGGCCTATAAAATTATGGGGTAACACATGAACACCTTGTTTTGGGCAAAGGCATCTATCGTTACCGGAGTCATAGCGGCAATCCTTAATTTCTACGCAGCCATTCGACTAGGCAATATCATTCTTTTTTTTGCCTCCATCGCCTATGCTCTCATTGCTTTTCGAGGCTACAAGAAATGCAATGACAGCGAAGACAATGAGTGATATTCTCAAAAACAGGTATCCTCATATCTAAAAACAAGTGGACACCACGCTTCTATTCTGAATCGTGGTGTCCACTTGTTTTACAATATAGCAATGCACCGTGAAAAGGTGTTGCACCTTTACTGTTTCGTTGTCTTATATTAGCAAAAGGCATAAATCAAATTAGCCAAAAGGGGAGGATATTTTAACAAAGCTCGACGCACAAATGATCTATGCCTCATCATAACTCAATGACTATTACACAGAAAGGAGACAGAAATGAAACCTATGAACCGACTTCTATCATTCGTTCTCTCTTGCGCAATGGTTATGATCCTATGTATTCCAGCGTTCGCTATTAATTTGCTGACAGACGAACCGTTCGACGAACCTTTTGTAATGGATATCGACAACGGCAAGCTCTTTTCCGCAGCATCCGAAGACAAAACGGTTGCAATTCTAACCAACGATGACCTGCATTTAATAGATATATCCATCAGCTATGATCCCGCTTGTGACGAGGTCTATCATTGGGCAATCAGCGATTATCCAGTCGACGAGTTCTCTTATAGTGACAGCTTCTGGAACTCTGTTATTGCGTATGCCGAAAATCACTTTGAGGATTCCGATCTCGTTCTTTTCACTACGACCATTTATGATACGTCTGACTCGAGTGTAGATGCATCTCTTTCCAGTGAATCCAACCTACGTTAACGCCCCGCAAAAGTAACTTTAGCTCTACAATACTCACATCACAAATTTGAAAGGATGGATAAAATGAAAAAGTACTTGTCGCTGATTCTTGCGTTAGGGATTTGCATGAGCATGTGCGTTTTTCCAGCAGCAGCAATTTCTGCGAATGAGGCAGAAAATGAAGTGCTCACAGAGGACGAATTTACAGAGCTGCTTACTGCTGAGATGTCCAGCAACGAGTTTGGAGGCCTTTATTATGAAGGAGATACGCTTGTTGTTAATGTTATCGCGTCTCAGAAGGCAACATCTCTCAGGCCCCAGCTTGCTCAAAAGGCACCCGAAGATATTGTCGTGGAATACCGCACAGTCACGTACTCCCTTTCTGAGTTGGAGCGCATAAAGAATTTCCTTACAGGATATATGTCTGATTATAGCATCATGATGCTTGATGCAAACGAAATTACGAATCAAGTGGATATTAGTCTAAAAGACTATAGCGACGATAATATTGAATCAATTAAGGCCGCAGTTTTAAGTCACGGCGGAAAGACGGATTATCTGAATTTTATCGATGACAGCAATAACGTGATTCGTTCGACTGTAGGCTATGAAACAGATAACAACGCTTCGCCTTTCTCGCTTTACGGTAAAGTTCCTGTTTCCTTTACAGCAAAGGCATCCACTACACAATATCTCACGGGTGGCAAAATCCTTATCGGAAATTACGCTTACACGCTCGGCCCGGCTCTTTCAGCTTCGAAAGCATATTCAGCGGGACATGGATTTAGCGGAACAGTTGATGTAAAAGATCTTATGGGCACAAAGATTGGAAGTGCTACTAGCCACCTCGGAAGCGTGTCCGGTGATTGGTCTAAAATCACACCGTATGGCGGCGAATTTTTCCCTGTCGTGGCGAAGGCGACCCCAATCGCTGGAAAACAGGTTTACATGTTGGGAGCAACATCTGGAGAGACCGTAGGCAAAATTACCAGAACGGGTGTTTCTGTCCAGTTTCCTCCGTATGTGACTCTGACGGATATGTGCGAAGGAAATTACGAATGCAATCCTGGCGATAGTGGAGCTGGATTATTTGACAGTGGAGCCAAGGATGTCCTCACGGCTTCATCCAACGCAAAGACTTATGGAATCCAAAGCTCGGGAAAGTTTAACGAAAAAGGCGAATGGATCGGACCCAGCTATTTTACGCCAATTTCTAATGTATCGTGACAAGAGAAATGCAGGTAACTAACCTCTAAATTGTCTTGCCGATTGTAAGCTCAGTAAAATACCCATAAGCCATAATCTTAAAAACAGTCTCAAGGCCCTACCATATCTGGGTAGGGCCTTTTCTGTTCAACTACTCGCCGTAGTATTGTGGCCTACCGACAGAGGCAAAGCCCTCCTTGTCGGTAATGACCACATTGTTATATCCGCTGGCACAGTGGATGATGAGCAATCCGCCGTTTGCACCCCTGCCGCCAACAATACCCACATGGGAATTATCCGGGTAGAACACCAAGTCACCGGGCTGTGCATCCGCCCACGAAATATCGGTGCAATAGCTGTGCTGCATGGTGGCTCCGCCGCCGTGGCCGATGATGTAGCTGCCGCCGGACTGATTGAAGAAAACCCAATCCACAAAGCCGCTGCAATCCAATCCGTAGGGGCGGTAGGTCCCCGTGGTGGAGCTGCCTGCCGCAGTGACCTGCCGCAGCTCGCCCCATTGGGCGTCCCAACCGAACACAAGGCTCTTGCCGCCCCAAAAATAATTCACCTTGCCGACAAGAGAACAGGCGGTGCGCACCACCGCCTCGCGCTCCGGCGATAGATCTTCCGGCAGATTGCGGATCAGCGCCGCCGTGTCCCCGCTGACGGAGTACACATCCTCCAACAACTCCAGCAGAAGCGCCCGCTGCTCCAGCAGCTCCTCCAGCGCCGCAATTTGATTGCGGTTGAAGTGATACGCGGTTTTCATTTCCTCTGCCGTTTTTGCGGTAATGGTGATATAGAGGTTTCGCTCCGTCCAGCCATCGTCATCACCGCTGCCGGGGTGGTTGATCGTTTCCACCTCCGTTGCGATTGCGGTCATGTCCCAAAAGACTGCTTTCAGGCGAGCGATGCGGTCGGCATCCATGGTGGCCACGTCCGCGGCATCCGCATCGTTACTGCCTGCCACCTTCACCGCGAACACCGCCAGCACCTCCACCCAATCGGCAGACTGCCCGGTCACGGAGATGGAGTCGTAGCTGTCCGCTGTTTGCAATTCCTCCAACCGCTCGTTATACTCATAATTGACCTGCGCCACCGCAGCGGAGATCGGCACAACACCCGCCTCCCGGCTCTCGTTGGAAAAGAGGATACCGAAGGGGGACGCCACGATTGCCGCCACGAGAATTACCATCAGGAACAGCACCAGCACCACCGCTCCGCCGCCCGCCGCCACGATGGAACTTGCGGCGGACGCGATACCTCTCCCAATCGTCTGTACCGCCTGCACCATTGCGCCGCCCATCTTTTTTGCCCCACTGCCTCCGTTCTTTACGGATGTCTGGAGTATTGTCTGCTGTGCCTTTCTCTGTGCCGCCGCCCTTGCGCGGTGCGTGATAATTGCATTGTTCGGCGCTGCGTGGTCAGTTGGTCGAACACGCATGATGCGCGTGGCCTTGGTCATGACCTGTCCGCTCTTTGGGGCAGGACCGCCCTTGACCGATGCGCCCTGATTGCTTTTATGCGGAGGGGTCATTGTACCTCCACGGTCGGACGGTGGCGGTACAATGTGCCGCTCTGCTGTTCTTTTCTCGGCAAGGTTCCGCCCATAGGCGGCTTTCGCGTCCTGCGCAGCTTTTTGCCGCCCACGCTCCTGCGGGGCGGCATTTGCGCTTTTTGGACCTCCGCAATTTTGCGGAGAAATGGTCCGGTTTCCGACTTCATTTCGTGCAGCGGTTTGTGCTGGAGAAAAGTCATATTCCGTCGGGACATTGGTAGAGCCGCTTTCCGCACCAATCCCCATATCTGCCACTCTGTACTCCCTCGCCGCATTTTCTTTGCCCTGCCGCAGCTTTCCTCGGTAGTGCTTTATCATGCGCCGCGAGGCATCCGCCGCCCCAGCCGCGCCACGGCGCATAGTTTTCTCCACGCGGTCGGTGGCGTAGCGGACGGGGTCGCGGCTTTCCGGCTCTTTCTCTTTCTGCCGCTTATCCATGTGCTTTTTCAGAATGGATTCCGCGTCCTTGGGCGCGGGGTTCTTCAACTTTGCCTTTGGCGTGTCCATGCCGGGTCTGATCTTCAAGTCCCGCATGGCGTCAGTCCTCACCGGGGCGGGTTGACATTAAGCGGTACAGCTCCGTATTTTTGGGCAGCTCATTGGCGAAAGGCACGATGGCTCCGCCCACCTTGATGAGCCCATGACCGGCAGGCGCGTTGTCCACATAACTCATCTGCGTATCCGATGCACCCAGTAGGCGGGCAAGCTGCTCCCGGTCGGTGGTGGCCTGATTGAGCATCAGCAGAAACTCAGAGTTTGCGAACATCATACGCGCCGTATTGGACAGCAGACATTCCTCCACATTCTGTGTAATGCCGGTGAGCATCGCGCCGTATTTGCGGAACCGCTTCCAGCACTTGTAGAGAAATTCGCTGCTGTAATTGGTAATGCTGTGTCCGCTGCC
>PPYF01267622.1_pt1 | contig 24087 bp, 25 predicted proteins | sample 1559871 | NCBI WGS metagenome assembly PPYF01 (sample SAMN08240021, study PRJNA423297) | Human gut metagenome, whole genome shotgun sequencing project. | reverse complement strand
GGAGTGGTGCGGGCGGGCATCCTCTATCTCGTCATCATCGCTGGGGTACGGCTGATGGGCAAGCGCCAGGTGGGGGAGCTGGAGCCTTCGGAGCTGGTGCTGTCCCTTATCATCGCCGACCTGGCCTCCGTGCCCATGCAGGACTATGGCATCCCCCTGCTCACCGGGGTGGCTCCCATCCTCACTCTGCTGGCGCTGACCATGGTGCTGTCCGTGGGAACCATGAAGAGTCGGCGGCTGCGGGCCCTGCTCTGCGGGCGGCCCAGCATGGTCATCCGCAATGGAAAGCTGGACGTGGGGGAGATGCGCCGGAACCGGCTGACAGTGGACGAGCTGCTGGAGGAGCTGCGGTGCAAGGGCTACGCCGACCCCGCCGCCATCCGCTATGCCATTTTAGAGACCAACGGCCAGCTGTCCGTCCTGCCCTATGCCGCCCAAAAGCCACCCACTGCCCAGCAGATGGCCCTCTTTGTGGCGGAGACCGACCCGCCCCGGGTGCTGGTGAGCGACGGAGAGATTTTGGAGGGCAACCTGCGGGCTCTGGGCCGGGACAGAAATTGGCTGAACAAGCAACTAAAAGGGGCGGGCTGCGCCGGAACAGAGACCGTCTTTCTGCTGCTGTCCAACGGCAGTGATCCGCCCTACATCGTGGAAAAGGAGGGAGAGCCGTGAAAGGGAGCGGGACGGAGGGAAAGCAGTTGGCCGCCGCTATGGCGCTGCTGATCGTTCTGCTGGGGTGCAGCCTGGGCAACGCCTGGTATGCGCAAAGGCTTACCGAGGCTATCGCCAAGCCGCTGGAGCAGGCCCAACACTTGGCCCGGGCGGACCGGTGGGAGGAGGCGGCGAAGCTGACCCAAGGGTCCTATGACAACTGGAACGGGCATCATTTTTATCTCCACGCCGTGCTGCGCCACTCGGATACCGACCAGATATTGCGCTCCTTTCGGGCCGCGCTGGAATACCTGAAGCTGGAGGAGCTGGACCAATACGCAGCTGCCAATGCCGACCTGCTGGCCCAGCTGGAACTGCTGGCTGAGATGGAGCAGGCCGCGCTGGTGAACGTATTATAGGCCAACAGCCAAGGCCCTCCCGGGTGGGAGGGCCTTGGCTGTTGGAAGGGCAGTGTATTAGAATGAGGAAGGGTATCGGGGGTCAGGATTTGCTGGCAGCATTGGCGGCCCGCTCGGCGCGGATCCAATCGTCCTCCAGCTTTTCAGATTCCAGCCAATTCTCATAGGAGGTGCGCACGGACTCCCACAGGGAGATCCAGTTGACCTCGCTGATCTGGCGCTCGTTCTGGAACAGACGGTCATAGAACTCGTTGATCTTCTGGTCGTCGGTGTCCTTATACTCCTCATAGAACTCGTTCATGTAGTCGTCGAACTTGGCATCGTGCTGCTCCACAGGGCCGGCCAAAACGGCATGGAACTCGTCCCGGCTCCAGCGGTCCTTGGGGTGGAGGGACTGGGGCAGGTTGCTGACCCAGTCGGCGAACTGACCCAGCTGCTGGTTGTCGGGCTGCTCGGCCCGCTCGGCGCGGATCCAGTCGTCCTCCAGCTTTTCAGACTCCAGCCAGTTCTCATAGGAGGTGTGGACGGAGTCCCACAGAGAGATCCAGTTGACCTCGCTGACCTGGCGCTCGTTCTGGAACAGGTGGTCGTAGAACTCGTTGATCTTTTGGTCATCGGTGCCCTGATACTCCTCGTAAAACGCGTCCATGTAGTCATCGAACTTCTCGTCCTGCTGCTCCATGGGGCCGGAGAGAACGGCGTTGAACTCGTCCCGGTTCCAGCGGCTCTCGGGGTGGAGAGACTGGGGCATCTTGTCGATCCACTCGGTGAGCTGACCCAGGTTCTGGAGCAGCTGCTCCTTGTCCTGACCGCCCTCCAGACGGGGGAGGATGGCCTCGATGATCTTGCAAACAGCCGCTTCCACCTCGCTATCGCCGGTCTGAGCGGTGGGGTTGAGCTTTAAAGACTCGGTCAAATTCTGAGCGTGACGTCTGACATCTTCCTGTTTCATATCGGAAGCCTCCTTCTCTTGTTACTCTATGTGGGCCAAAAACAACGGGTGCGCCATGCGCCGGGTCGTTTTATCTTTCTGACAGCAGAATACACCCCAGCTGTCAAATTTCCGTCTGAAAAACAGACGAGAGCAACAGAAAAACAAAAAAGTTTTTCCACTCCAGATTGGCATGTGAAAAGAATAACGAATAGAGATGGCGTAAATTATCGCAAAAACAGGGCTGTTTTTCCGAAAAAGACAGAAAATACTGCGTCTAATATTTGTCGGACTGTGAAAAAGATAACAGAGTGTACGTCAAAGCGGACGAAAAAATCTTTCGTTTTTTCTTTTCAAAAGACCGGATTAGACGCTCCTGTCACATGGGAGACCCCCGCCTCCGCCGGAAAGATAGGCGGGGACGGGGGCGAGATGGGTGCTGGAATGAAAGAAAACGTTCTTTTTCTTGCGAAAGGAACTCAGCTGTTGCCGCCGGTAGGAAGGTAGGGGATCAGGGCGCTGGCCACGCCGGAGATGGGCATGGTCTGCAGCCAGATCTTGCCCGGGCCGGTGAGCACGGTGTTGAAGAAGCCCTCGCCCCCCAGCAGCTTGTTCTTCAGCCCCTTCACCTGCTGGATGTCGATGGACACGCCGCCCTCAAAACCCAGCACGTTGCCCGTGTCCACCACCATCTGCTGGCCGGGACCCAGGGTATACTCCACCAGCTCGCCGTCCACCTCGGCAAAGGCCATGCCGGAGCCGGACAGGCGCTGCATGATAAAGCCCTCGCCGCCGAAGAAGCCGGTGCCCATTTTTTTATTAAAGTGGACGGACAGGTTCACCCCGGTCTCCGCGGCCAGAAAGGCCGCCTTCTGCAGGATGACCTCCTGGCCGGGCTGGATGGTCAGGGGCAGGATGCGCCCGGGGAAGCTGGAGCCAAAGGTGATCATACCAGCGCCGCGGGCGGTGTAGATATTCTGGAACATACTCTCGCCGGAGAAGACTTTGGAGAACATCTTGCCCAGGCCGCCGCCGGAGGTGCTCATCTCCATGTTGGGGGACATCCACACCATAGAGCCCTTTTCCGTCACCATCTGTTCTCCATCGGCCAGCTGGCAGACCACCACGGGGAAGGCCCCGCCTTTCAGTTCGTATGTCATAATATCGCGTCCCTTCTCTATCATTTGTTATGACCAGTATACCGCCTTTTTCCGGCCGACGCAAGGAGCGGGGGCGGAAAAGAGGAAAAATTAAGACAGTCTTAAAAAAACACCTTGACAAATACCTTGGGGGGGTATACGATACAGATACCCGACAGGGGTATTTGGAGGGAATATGAGCGAAGAAAAAAAGGGCTACTGCTGCGGGGTCAAGACCACCCAGCGGGCAGAGGAGCAGAAGAAAAGGCTGGTCAACCGCTTAAAGCGGCTGGAGGGACAGATCCGGGGCATTCAGGCCATGGTGGAACAGGATGCCTATTGCAACGACATTCTCATCCAGTCGGCGGCGGTCAACGCCGCCATCAACGCATTTAATAAGGAACTGCTGGCCAGCCACATCCGCACCTGCGTGGCGCGGGACATCCGGGAGGGGAAGGACGAGGTGATCGATGAGCTGGTGACGACGATACAGAAGCTGATGAGATAAAGACACAGCAAAGAAGGAGTAGCATGGAACAATACAACGTGACCGGGATGAGCTGCGCCGCCTGCTCGGCCCGGGTGGAAAAGGCGGTGTGTAAGGTCCCCGGTGTCACCGCCTGCTCGGTGAGCCTGCTCACCAACTCCATGGGCGTGGAGGGTACGGCCGCGCCGGAGGCCATCGTGGCCGCAGTGCAGGCGGCGGGCTATGGGGCCAGCGTGAAGGGGGCGGGACAGAGCGCCTCTCCCGCCGCCCGGGAGGAGGCCCTGGCCGACCACGAGACCCCCAGGCTCAAAAGGCGGCTGGCATCGTCGGTGGTTTTTCTGCTGGCGCTGATGTACTTCTCCATGGGGCACATGATGTGGGGGTGGCCCTTGCCCCGCTGGTTCGACGGGAACCACGTGGCCATGGGCCTGGTCCAGCTGCTGCTGGCGGGCATCATCCTGGTCATCAACCAGAGGTTTTTCATCAGCGGCTATCAGAGCCTGTGGCGCAGGGCCCCCAACATGGACACCCTGGTGGCCCTGGGCTCAACCGCCGCCTTTGTGTGGAGCGTGGCCGCCCTGTTTCTCATGACCGACGCCCAGCTCCACGGCAATATGGAACGGGTGATGGAGCTGATGGACGAGTTTTATTTCGAGTCCGCCGCCATGATACTCACCCTGATCACCGTGGGCAAGCTGCTGGAGGCCCGGTCCAAGGGCAAGACCACCGATGCCCTGAAGGGCCTGATGCGCCTGGCCCCCAAGACGGCGGTGCTGCTGCGGGCGGGGCAGGAGGTCGCCGTCCCCGTGGAGCAGGTGAAGGCCGGGGACCTGTTCGTGGTGAAGCCGGGGGAGAGCATCCCAGTGGACGGCGTGGTGGAGGAGGGGGCCAGCGCAGTGAACGAGTCGGCCCTCACCGGCGAGAGCATCCCTGCGGATAAGGCCCCCGGGGACCAGGTGTCCGCCGCCACCATCAACCAGTCCGGCTATCTCCGCTGCCGGGCCTTGCGGGTGGGGGAGGACACCACCCTGTCCCAGATCATTCAGATGGTGGGGGATGCGGCGGCCACCAAGGCCCCCATCGCCAAGCTCGCCGACAAGGTGGCCGGGGTGTTCGTGCCCACGGTCATCACCATCGCCGTCATTACCACCGCCGTGTGGCTGTTTTTGGGTCAGAGCTTCAGCTTTGCCCTGGCCCGGGGCATCTCGGTGCTGGTCATCAGCTGCCCCTGCGCCCTGGGTCTGGCCACCCCCGTGGCCATTATGGTGGGCAGCGGCCTGGGGGCCCGAAACGGCATCCTGTTCAAGACTGCCGTCTCCCTGGAGCAGGCGGGGAAAATCAAAGTGGTGGCCCTGGACAAGACGGGCACCATCACCTCCGGCCAGCCCCAGGTGACCGACCTTCTGCCCGCTCCCGGTGTGACGGAGGAAGCGCTGATGGATGTTGCCCTGGCGCTGGAGGCCCGCAGCGAGCACCCTCTGGCCCGGGCCATCCTGGCAAAAGGCCGGTCGGAGGGTCGTACCCCGGCGGAGACGGAGGACTTCACTGCCCTGCCCGGAAACGGCCTGACGGCCAAGCTGGGCGGCCGGACCCTGGTGGGCGGCAGTCTGCGCTTCCTGTCCGAGCAGACGACGGTCTCTGACCAGACCCGGCAGCAGGCGGATACCCTGGCCCAGGCGGGCAAGACGCCCCTGCTCTTTGCCAGGGATGGGGCCCTGCTGGGCATGATCGCCGTGGCCGACACCATCAAGCCGGACAGCCCCCGGGCGGTGGCTCGGCTGCGGGAGATGGGCATCCAAGTGGTCATGCTCACCGGAGATAACGAACGTACCGCCCAGGCCATCGGGGCCCAGGCGGGGGTGGACGAGGTCATCGCCGGGGTGCTCCCCGGCGGGAAAGAGGAGACCATCCGTAAGTTACAGCAGCGGGGCCCGGTGGCCATGGTGGGCGACGGGGTGAACGATGCCCCGGCACTCACCCGGGCGGACGTGGGCATCGCCATTGGCGCAGGGGCAGACGTGGCCATCGACGCGGCGGATGTGGTGCTGATGAAGAGCACTCTGGCCGATGTGCCCGCCGCCATCCGGCTCAGCCGGTCCACCCTGCGGAACATCCGAGAGAACCTGTTCTGGGCCTTCCTCTATAACATCATCGGGATCCCTCTGGCCGCCGGGGTGTTCGTCCCCCTGGGACTGACCCTGAATCCCATGTTCGGCGCGGCGGCCATGAGCCTGTCCAGCTTCTGCGTGGTGTCCAACGCCCTGCGGCTGAATTTCTGCAGGCTGTATGGCAGGGAGGCCCCCGCTCAGCAGCCTGCCCAGGACGCAGAGAAGGACGGACGGACCTGTACCCTGCGTATCAAGGGCATGATGTGTGAGCACTGCGAAAATCGGGTGCGCACCGCCCTGGAGGCCCTGCCCCAGGTGATCACTGCTCAGGTGAGTTACAAGGCCGGCACCGCTGTCATTACCCTGAACGCCCCTGTGGACGACCAGGCCGTAAAGCGGGCCGTGGAGGACCAGGGTTACCAGGTGAAGAACGTGAAGCGTTGAGATAAGAACAAAAACACACAACAAATCAGGAGGAAATGACCATGTTTAAGACGACTATGAAGGTAGAAGGTATGATGTGCGGCATGTGCGAGGCCCATGTGAACGACGCCGTTCGGAAGGAGTTCCCCAAGGTGAAAAAGGTGACCTCCTCCCATGGCAAGGGGGAGACGGTGGTCATCAGCCCGGAGGAGCTGGACCAGGAGGCGTTGAAGAAGGTCGTGGAGGCCACGGGCTATCAGGTGCTGTCTGTGTCCACCGAACCTTATGAGAAGAAGGGCCTGTTCTCCTTCGGAAAGTAAACCCGGCGGAGCGGGAAAGTTTTTGCCCGCCACAGTTGTCAACGGGAAAAAAGTGTGCTAAAATAAACCATATCCATTACTGCGCCGCCAAGCAGGCGCACAAGGAGTGTGGCAAGCATGAGTGAAAACAAGGAATATGTCTCCCGCTGTGACGAGCTGGGGAATATCCATATCTCTGAGGAAGTTCTGGCCGGCATCGCCGCTGCCGCCGCGCTGGAGACAGACGGCGTGAGCAGTCTGGCCGCCAACCTGGGCAGCGACATCGCCGAGCTGCTGGGTAAAAAGAACCTGGCCAAGGGCGTGCGGATCAAGACCGAGGAGGACAAGGTGGAGGTGGAGCTGTCCGTGCTCATCGTCTATGGACACACCATCCCCCAGGTGGGCAAGGCCATCCAGGACGGCGTAAAGGCCGCCATCGAGTCCATGACCGGGCTGGAGGTCTCCTCCGTCAACGTGAACGTGGGCGGCATCGTGTTCCCGCCCAAGGACGCGTGATCGTCATAAATCTGCCAAAACCAAAAGAAGGCCCAAAGCGCTCTGTATAAACAGACCGCTTTGGGCCTTTTTCATGTGATGAAATCAAGCTGTCTGTCCCAGGACCCAGTGCAGCAGGCACAGCAGGGCAAAGCCGGGGGCACCCAGCAGGCCCAGCACCAGGGCGTTGGTCAGATTGACCCCAAGGCCCAGTCCCAGGGCGGAGCCAAACCGGGCCAGGGCGGCCAGCAGGGCCAGCCCTGCGCCGGAGCGCAGTACCAGGCGGAGCAGCCGCCCGATCAACCCCCGCAGACACAACAGGGCGCATAGACCCAGAGCCACGGCGCACCACAGGGCGGGGGAGGAGAGGCCGGTCACGGCTGGACCTCCAGCTGCTTTAAGCGGCGGAGGAGATAGTTATACCGGGCTTGAAGGGCATTGATCTCGAAGACATAGGATTCGATCAGATCCCCGTCGCTGGTCTGGTTAAAGCTGCCGTAGGCCTGGTTGATCTGGGCACGGGTGCGGGAGAGAGAGGACATGAGCGCCCGGCGCTCTGCCTCATCCCGGTCACGGGGGCGGCGGGAAGAGATGTGGGCTGGCAGGATCATGGGGGCAGGCTCCTTTCTGTTCCGGTTATCCCATTGTATGGATATTCTGGACAGATATGCTGCCGGATAACCAACCGGACCGGACAGAAGAGAAAAATTCCCCGAATCGCTCCAAAACGGTCCGGGGAATGGAAACATAGTTTGACAAGGCAGCGAGAAGGGGGTATAATTTAGCCGCTAAAGTGAAAATAATGCGAGTATCTGTAACAATTACCTCAGGAAAAATGGAAAAGGTGGGCTTTGGTCCCGCTTAGATGCCCAGGGTATCCTGAATCACATCATAGAGCGAGACGGGACTCAGCTCCAGTTGGTTGCAGCGATGAACAAAGGAGATGGCATCGGCGGCGTTGAGAAATACATCGTGGATCGCCAGGATATTCTTACTGCTGAACGGCTCCACCTGATAGGCGTAGATGCCATAGGCACAGTAATTGCCCAGGTCGGGACTGCGGAGATGCTCCTGCACGGAACGATATTCGATCATACATGTGGTCCCCTTTCTGATTCATATGGGTTTGATGGGGCTACTATATCACATGTGCCGCCGTTGTGGATGTTGCCGATGAAAATGAAACAAATGCCGATGAATTTGACAGATCCGAAAGAGGTGTGTTTGAGAAAGCAGACGATTTCATTTATATAACAACAAAAGCTGTAAAATGAGGATGTCATAGTATCTTGAAACAGAAGTAAGCGGAAGACAGCGAGAGTAGAGAAACGGAGAGGACTGTTTTTATGCGGATCGCAATTTGTGAGGACAGCCAGCTGGACCGGGAGCTGCTGGTGGATGTGGTGGGGCACTATGCCGCCCAGAGGAGCCGGGCCATCCAGGTGACGGCCTATGACGGCGGCCTGGGCCTGGTCCGCGACATGGAGGACGGGGGATATTACGACCTGGTCTTTCTGGACAATCTGATGGACGACATGCTGGGGATCCAGGTAGCCCGCCGCCTGCGGGAGCTGAATTACCAGGGCCCGCTGGTGTTCATCTCCTCCACCGATGCCTACGCCGTGGCGGGATACGAGGTGTCCGCCGCAGCCTATCTGCTCAAGCCCTATGATTATCAGACGGTGGCGGTGGTGCTGGACAAGTTTCTGCCGGAGACGGGGCCGGAGGAGCGATATGCCATCCGCCGGCGCGCGGCCGTGATCCAGCTGCCCTATCAGGACATTTTGTTCGTGGAGAGTCAAAACGCCAAGTGCATCCTCCACTGCCGGGACGGGCAGACCCATGTGGTCTATAAGACGCTGAACACCGTGGAGGGGGAGTTGGGGGACCGGCGGTTCCTCCGCTGCCACCAGAGCTTTCTGGTGAACATGGACGAGATACTCTCCGTTGACCAGGCATTCCACCTGTCCAGCGGAGACGCGGTGCCCATCCGCCAGCGGGAGCTCAAGCGCATCCGGGCCAGCTATCTGGACTATCTGGCCGCCAAGGAGCGGGCCCGGAGCGTGGCGGAGCGGCTGCCCTCCGTCAAGCCAGAGTGACGAAATCCCCGCTGGCATAGCCTGTGACATCGCCGTATTCCACCAGATACCAGCCGTCAAACTGGTTGAACACGGTCAGCCGCGCCCCGTCCGGGGCCTGGGCCAGGATCGTCCCGTCGGCCCCTGGCCGGTCCCGGATATTCAGTACCCCCCAGGACACGTCCACCACCGCAGGGCGGTCCTGCCGGGTGGAGAAGAAGGGGATGCCGAAATACTCTGTGAGGGACAGGGCCAGATTGCGGGCCACCGCGTCTAAGTTATTTTGGATCCAGACGGCATCAGAGGTGTTGTCGTGGAAGGCCAGCTCCAAAAAGACGGAGGGGGCCCGGACCCGCCGCACCTCCCCGATGGCGGTGGTGGGCTGGGCCTGCACCAGATTGGGCAGGGGATAGATGGCCTTCAGTCCATCGGCGATGAGCTCCGCCGCCCGCTGCCCCTGGACGCTGCCCGGATAGTAGAACACCAGGGAGCCCCGGGCCGACCCGTATCTGCCCGGTGGAGCGGCGTTTGAGTGCAGGGCCAGGTGCAGGTCATACCGCCCGGCGTTGGAGGCCGCAATGGACGAGGCCGCCGTCATTTCCGGCGTGTTGCGCACATACCGGATGCCCGAGGCATCCAGATAGGGCACCAGCTTGTCGGCCAGCAGATTCATGTACTGCTCCTCCGTGCCCCCGGTGACGAACGAATTGTTCTCCTGGGTGGAGGGGGAGAGATAGATGATGGGCATAAGAACACCTCCTGATTTTCGTGCCCCATCCTATGAGAGCCCCATAAAAACGGTGAAGCGCCCCCGGCGGAACAGATTCGTTCCAGCCGGGGGCGCTTATCATAGCCTGTTCAGCTCATGGGATATAGTCCAGCTCCTGCAGGGTACAGGCGTAGTCAAAGTCCGTTCCGGTATCGTTGGACGCCTGGAAACGATAGGTGCCCTTGGACCAGGCGTTGCCGTCGGTGTCAATTTGGACGCTCTGGCCTACCGGGACAGAGAAGCTGTCACATCCGTTGACGGATACTGCTCCGCCCCAGCGATTGAGAAGGCCCTGCTTGTGTACGGTGATAAAGACATCCTCCAGGCCGTTGTTGGTGAAGTTGAGGGATACGGTTCCGTTGGAGTGGATGTCAAAGGGAGCGGAGTCGCCGCGGTTGTTCTGACAGCTGACCGTGTACTCCAAGGGGGCGGTTGGGGAAGAACTGGCGGTGTTCTGACTGCCGCAGGCGGCCAGGCAGAGGAGACAGGCGAGGACGGCGCTGAGTGCAAGAGAGCGATGGAAACGTGTTCTTTTCATAAGGGCCTCCTTTTTATCAAGTCGTGTGTGTGTTAGCACTGTGCCGGAAGTTCATTCCTCCCGGCACAGCCACTCCAGCCCCGGGCGGTTCAGAATCTGGATGCGGCGGTAGCCCAGTTCCACCAGGCCCCGGCGGGACAGGTCGTTTAAAATGCGGCTGACGGTGACGCGGCTGACGGAGACGGAATCGGCGATGTCGTCTTGACTGCACTGGAGACAGTCGTCCCCATCGGCCAGAGAGAGGAGATAGCGGGCCACCCGCCACTGGGCGGGGCGGAAGGCCATCTGATCCACCTGATGGGAGAGCAGACGCACGGTGCGGGCCAGATATTTCATCATGGCCAGGGCCAGCTCCGGGTCCCGGCGGATGGCCTGGGTGACCAGCTCCCGGTCGATGGGCACCAGCTGGCAGGGAGTGAGGGACACGGCGGAGGACACCCGGGGCAGCTCGTCCAAAAAAGATGCCTCGCCGAACAGGCTGCCCGCCCGGTAGATGTTCAGCACCCGCTCGCCTCCGGTCTCCGACTGGATGAAGCTCTTTACCCGGCCCTCCTTTAAATAATAGAAGCAGGTGGCCTCCGTCCCCTGGAGGTAGATGAGAAAGCCGGGGGAGCAGCGGATGGCCGCCCGGCTCTGGGCAAAGGGCTCCCAGATGTGGGCGGGCAGGTCCATCTCGCCCAAGGTCTGTCGGTCCATAGAAAAGCCTCCCAAAGAATTTTCTTCAATTATAACATGCTTTACATTTTTTTGGCAAGCACCCTGTCATACTATAGGGCAGTCACAAAGCAATGCGCACTGAGGAGGAGTTTTCAATGGGAATGACCATGACGCAGAAGATCCTGGCCAAGGCCGCCGGGCTGAACCGGGTGGAGGCCGGACAGCTCATCGAGGCCAAGCTGGACATGGTGCTGGGCAACGACATCACCACCCCCGTCGCCATCACCGAGTTTGAGAAGGCCGGTTTCACCCAGGTGTTTGATCGGGATAAGATCTCCATCGTTCTGGACCACTACACCCCCTGCAAGGACATCAAGTCCGCCGAGCTGTGCCTGAAGGCCCGGAACTTTGCCCACAAGCACAACATCACCAACTTCTTCGACGTGGGCCATATGGGCGTGGAGCACGCCCTGCTGCCCGAGAAGGGCCTGTGCGCCCCCGGCGAGGTCATCGTGGGCGCCGACTCCCACACCTGTACCTATGGCGCCCTGGGCGCATTCTCCACCGGCGTGGGCTCCACCGACATGGCCGCCGGGATGGCCACCGGCCTGCTGTGGTTCAAGGTGCCCTCCGCCATCAAAGTGACCCTGAAGGGCAAGCTGCAGCCCCATGTGTCCGGCAAGGACGTGATCCTGCACCTCATTGGGGCCATCGGCGTGGACGGGGCCCTGTACAAGTCCCTGGAGTTTGCCGGGGAGGGGGTCGCCTCCCTGTCCATGGATGACCGGTTCACCATCGCCAACATGGCCATCGAGGCCGGCGGCAAGAACGGCATCTTCCCCGTGGACGAGAAGACCATGGAGTATATCAACGGCCGGGTGAACCGCTCCTGCGAGGCCTTTGCCGCCGACCCCGACGCTGTGTATGACAGCGAGGTGGTCATCGACCTGAACACCCTGGAGCCCACCGTGGCCATGCCCCACCTGCCCGAGAATACGAAAGTGGTCAGCGAGGTGGCCGGGCTGCCCATCAACCAGGTGGTCATCGGCTCCTGCACCAATGGCCGCATCAGCGACCTGCGGGCCGCCGCCGCCGTGATGAAGGGCAAAAAGGTGGCCGACAACGTGCGCTGCATCGTCATCCCCGCCACCCAGGACATCGTGCTCCAGGCTATGGCCGAGGGGCTGATCCAGACCTTTATCCAGGCCGGTGCCGCCGTGTCCACCCCCACCTGCGGCCCCTGCCTGGGCGGCCACATGGGCGTGATGGCCGAGGGGGAGCGCACCGTCTCCACCACCAACCGGAACTTTGTGGGCCGCATGGGCCATGTGACCTCCGAGGTCATTCTGGCCAGCCCCGACGTGGCCGCTGCCTCCGCCATCGCCGGCTGCGTGGCCGACCCCCGGAAGCTGTGATTTGATTTGGCCCGTTGGACCGGAGACATAGGAAAGGACTGAAACTTTATATGAAAGTTTATAAATATGGGGCCAATGTTGACACCGATGTCATCATTCCTGCCCGTCATCTCAACGATCCCTCCCCGGCGGCCCTGGCCTCCCACTGTATGGAGGACATCGACCCCGACTTCGCCTCCACCGTGGAGGAGGGGGACATCATCGTGGCCGGCCCCAACTTCGGCTGCGGTTCCAGCCGGGAGCACGCCCCTCTGGCCATCAAGTCCTGCGGCGTGAAGTGCGTCATCGCCCCCTCCTTCGCCCGCATCTTCTACCGCAACTCCATCAACATCGGCTTTCCCATCGTGGAGTGCCCCCAGGCCGCCGAAGAGATTCAGGCCGGGGACCAGGTGGACGTGGACTTTGACAGCGGCGTGATCACCGACAAGACCACCGGCAAGACCTATCAGGCCGCCCCCTTCCCCGCCTTTATCAACGGCATCATCCAGAGCGGCGGCCTGCTGAATTCGTTGAAAGCGAGAGGTGTGGCGAAATGAACTATAAGATCGCGCTGATCCGGGGCGACGGCATCGGCCCCGAGGTGGTGGGCGAGGCGGTCAAGGTCATGGAGACCGTGGGCGCCAAGTTCGGCCACAGCTTTGAATTTACAGACGTGATGATGGGCGGCTGTGCCATCGACGCGGTGGGTAAGTCCTATCCCGACGGCACGGCGGAGAAGTGCAGGGCCTGCGACGCAGTGCTGCTGGGCGCGGTGGGCGGTCCCAAGTGGGGCCACTCCAGCGACCCTGACCAGCGGCCCGAGACCGCCCTGCTGTCCATCCGCAAGGACTTGGGCCTGTACGCTAACCTGCGCCCCGCCGCCCTGCGCCCCGCCATGGCCGGGGCCTGCCCCCTGAAGAAAGAGACCGCCGAGAGGGGCATCGACCTGATGATCGTCCGGGAGCTCACCGGCGGCGTGTACTTCGGCAAGCGGGAGCGGTATGAGACCGCCGACCGGGGCATTGAGGCCGCTGACCGCATGGCCTATTCCGAGATGGAGATCGAGCGCATTGGCCGCCGTGCTTTCGAGCTGGCCCGGATGCGCAGCAAAAAGGTCGCCAGCGTGGACAAGGCCAACGTGCTGGAGTCCTCCCGCCTGTGGCGGGAGGTGATGCACCGTCTGGCCAAGGAGTATTCTGACGTGGCCTATGAGGATGTGCTGGTGGACAACGCCGCCATGCAGCTGGTCCGGGACCCCGGCCAGTTCGATGTGGTGGTCACCGAGAACATGTTCGGCGATATCCTGTCTGACGAGGCATCTATGATCACCGGCTCCATCGGCCTGCTGCCCTCCGCCTCCATCGGCGACACCGCCCCCGGCCTGTATGAGCCCATCCATGGCTCTGCCCCCGACATTGCCGGCCAGGACAAGGCCAACCCCGTGGCCACCATCCTGTCTGTGGCCATGATGTTCCGCTATTCCTTCCAGCTGCCCCGGGAGGCCAAGGCCATTGAGGACGCGGTGGATGCCGTGCTCAACGAGGGCTGGCGCACCGCTGACATCGCCGCCCCCGGCCAGCAGGTCATCGGCACCCAAAAGATGGGCCAGCTCATCCGGGAGAAAATTTGACCCCATATAACTTGCAAAAATCTTCTTTTTCCTTTTATAACAAGGTGCGGACCGAGGCAGAATGCCCCCGGTCCGTACCTTGTTTTTTCGGCATCTGTCTCAAAATCAGGCCGGATTTTTTCAGCGGAAAGATCCCACAAACCCTTGGGAGAGCGGAGGAGAGGGGTACCATCGTGAAAAATGACGAATTCTGAAACCTCTTCAGCTGCAAAATTCATTTTTGCCATAAGAATGAAAAAACCCATTGCATTTTTGCAAGTCCGTGGGTATAATATCCCATGCAAACAATCCCTGAGAGGAAATGAAACCGTCCGGGTTTTCCCGAAAACAGGCCGCTGAAGAGAAGGCCCGATGCCGGGACTGGATGCCTTTCAGGAGTGAGATAGGAGCAGAGACCGGGAGAAGCCGGCTCGCCCGACGGGAGGAATCTTTTATGAAATCTTTGTCTGAGTTCGCACTTGCCATCCAGCCCTCCAGCACCATGGCCATTGATGCCATGTTCAAGCAGATGAAGGCGGAGGGCCAGGATGTCATCGGCTTCGGCGCGGGCGAGCCCGATTTCCCCACCCCTGACCACATTAAAGAGGCCGGTATCCAGGCCATCCAGAACAACGATACCCGCTATACCCCCAGTGTGGGCACCGTGGAGCTGCGCAAGGCCATCTGCCAGCGGCTGAAGGCCGACTGCGGGCTGGACTATGACTTCAAGGAGATCGCCGTATCCAACGGCGCGAAGACCTGCGTCTATGTGGCCCTGCGGGCTCTGGTCAACCCGGGGGACGAGGTGATCCTCCCCGCCCCCTATTGGGTCAGCTATATCGAGCTCATCCGCATGGTGGGCGGCGTGCCCGTGGTCATCGACACCACCGAGGCTGAGCACTTTAAGATCACCCCCGAGAAGCTCTCCGCCGCCATCACCCCCAAAACCAAGTGCATGATCCTGAACAACCCCTGCAACCCCACCGGCATGATGTACAGCCGCAAGGAGCTGGAGGCCATCGCCAAGGTGTGTGTGGACAACGACCTGTATGTCCTGTCCGATGAAATTTACTACAGTCTGACCTATGACAATGAGCAGTTCACCAGCCTGGCCGCCCTGGGGGAGGACATCAAGGCCCGCACTCTGCTCATCAACGGCGTGTCCAAGTCCTATGCCATGACCGGCTGGCGGATCGGCTATATCGCCGCCCCTGCCAACATCACCAAGGTCGTCGGCAACTATCTGGGCCACTGCACCGGCAGCCCCAGCGCCATCTCTCAGAAGGCCGCCCTGGCCGCCCTCACCGCCCCCCAGGACCAGGTGGAGACCATGCGCCAGGCCTTTGAGGAGCGCCGGGACTATATGGTCCAGCGCATGAACCAGATCGAGGGCATCAGCTGCATCAAGCCCGAGGGTGCCTTCTACGTGATGATGAACATGGAGAAGGTCGTGGGTAAGGAGCTCTTTGGCCAGGTTATCCACTCTGACGACGACTTTGCCAGCCTGTTCCTGAAGTATGGCAAGGTGGCCGTGGTCCCCGGCGGCGGCTTCGGTGCCCCCAACTTCATCCGCTGGTCCTATGCCGCCTCCATGGACAACATCAAGGCCGGCCTGGACCGCCTGGAGATGTTCCTCCAGGGCAAGGCGGTGTGATTTAACGCAACTTCACTCAACACAACAGCCCAGTGTGTCGATAAACCTTCTTCTGTCATTCCGAGGAGCGAAGCGACGTGGGAATCCGTAACTCAAAAACCGGAAATATGCTGATAACCATGGCTTTTTGAAACGGATTGCCACGTCGGCCCGTTGGGCCTTCTCGCAATGACAGGCTTTTTTGACAGTCTCAGCCGTTAAGGAGTTTTCCTTAACGGCTGTGCTGTTTTGCGACTTATGAATTTTTCTGAAAACTTTTTGGAAACAGTGGTATTCGGAAAATAAATACGATATAATAGAAAAAACGAGCCCTTTTGCGCCGCGGCGCGGGGCGGACGCAGGGGAGAGCCCTGCGAAAATCGGACAAAAAGAGGTCGAGACTATGCCTACCAATACTTATGAGAGCCCCCTTTCCTCCCGCTATGCCAGCGACGAGATGCTGTATCTGTTCTCCCCGGACAAGAAATTTTCCACCTGGCGGCGGCTGTGGGTGGCTCTTGCCCGGGCAGAGATGGAGCTGGGTCTGCCCGTGACCCAGGAGCAGGTGGATGAGCTGGAGGCCCATCTCACCGACATCGACTATGCCAAGGCCGCCCAGTGGGAGAAAAAGCTGCGCCACGATGTGATGGCCCATGTCCACACCTATGGCGAGCTGTGTCCCAAGGCCATGCCCATCATCCACCTGGGGGCCACCAGCTGCTATGTGGGCGACAACACCGACGTGATCCTCATGCGGGAGGGCCTGGAGCTGGTGCGGCACAAGCTGGTGCGGGTCATCAACTGCCTGGCCAAATTCGCCCGGGCGTATAAGGCCATGCCAACCCTGGGCTTTACCCACTTCCAGGCCGCCCAGCTGGTCACCGTGGGCAAGCGGGCCACCCTGTGGATGAACGAGCTGCTCATGGACCTGCAGGAGGTGGACTACCGCATCTCCACCCTGAAGCTGCTGGGCTCCAAGGGCACCACCGGCACCCAGGCCTCCTTCCTGGAGCTGTTCGAGGGCGACCATGAGAAGGTGAAGGAGCTGGAGCGGAAGATCGCCAAGGAGATGGGCTTTGACAGCGTGGTCCCCGTCAGCGGCCAGACCTATTCCCGGAAGATGGATGCCAATGTGCTGTCCACCCTGTCCGGCATCGCCCAGTCCGCCAGCAAGTTCGCCACCGACATGCGCCTGCTGTGCCACCTGAAGGAGGTGGAGGAGCCCTTTGAGAAGAACCAGATCGGGTCCTCCGCCATGCCCTATAAGCGCAACCCCATGCGGTGCGAGCGCATCTGCTCCCTGGCCCGCTATGTGATGGTGGATGCGGGCAACCCCGCCATCACCACCGCCACCCAGTGGTTCGAGCGTACCCTGGACGACTCCGCCAATAAGCGCATCTCGATCCCCGAGGCCTTCCTGGCTGTGGACGCCATCCTGAATATCTATCAGAACGTGGCCTCCGGCCTGGTGGTCCACCCCAAGGTCATTGAGAAGCATGTGCTGGAGGAGCTGCCTTTCATGGCCAGCGAGAACATCATGATGGATGCGGTGAAGCGGGGCGGCAACCGCCAGGAGCTCCACGAGCGCATCCGGCTCCACTCCATCGAGGCGGGCAAGAGCGTGAAGGACCTGGGTCTGCCCAACAACCTCATCGACCTCATCGCCGCCGACCCCGCCTTCGGCATGACCCGGGAGGAGCTTACCGCCCATCTGGAGCCCAGCCGCTATATCGGCCGCTGCCCCCAGCAGGTGGAGGAGTTCCTGGACGAGGAAGTGGCCCCTGTGCTGGCGCAGTATGCCGATGCCCTGGACGAACAGGCCACCGAGCTGAAAGTCTGAGCTGAATTTGAAAACAGGCCCCGTCCCGCTGAAAAGAAGCGGGGCGGGGCCGAATAAGAAAGGGGGGAGGCGGCCATGAATAAGCGCCACCAGTATGGACCCTACGTCGCGGTGGGCGTGACGGCCTTTGCGGTGATCGCGGCGGCGCTGCTGCTGTTTTTCACCTTGTTCCATCTGTCCGCCCTGCGGGCCTTTTTCGGTACCCTGGCCCACATCCTGCGGCCCATCTTTTTGGGCATGATCTTCGCCTTTTTGCTGCTGCCCATCCACCGGGGCATTTTCAGATTTCTCACCGCCATGACCCCAGAAAAGCGGCTGAAAAACAAGGGGGACGTGCAGTTTCTCAACGTGCTGGCCATTATTTTCAGCCTGCTGCTGGCGGTGTTCCTGCTGTATCTGCTGTTGGCCATGGCCCTGCCCCAGATCTATCTCAGCATCGTGGGCCTGGTGAACGCCTTCCCGGAGTATATCAACAGCGTGCAGGAATGGCTGCAAAAGTTTTTGGCAGATAACCCGGACATTCAGAATACGGTGATGTCGGTGTATGTCTCTGCTGCCGATTCCCTGGAGGAGTGGCTGAATGCGGATATCCTGCCCAATCTGGAGTCCGTCACCACCACGGTGCAGTGGCTGCGCCAGTCGGTGCTGCCCAACCTCACCGGGGTGATGTCCAGTGTGTCCGCCCTGGTGGTTTCCCTGGCCCTGCTGGTGAAGGACCTGCTCATCGCCCTGATCGTCACCTTTTATCTGCTCATCCGCAAGGATGTCTTTGCGGCCCAGTCCAAAAAGATTATCTACAGCGCCTTACCCACCCATGTGGGCGACCTGGTGGTGGAGGAGACCCGCAGCGCCTATCGCATCATGAGCGGCTTTATCAACGGCAAGCTGCTGGACTCCCTGGTCATCGGCATCATCGCCCTCGTGTGCTGCAACATACTCAGCTTTCCCTATCCCGCCCTGCTGGCCACCATCATCGGCGTGACCAACGTCATCCCCTTCTTCGGCCCCTTCATCGGGGCCATCCCCTGCGCCCTGCTGGTCTTTCTGGACAGCCCCATCAAGTGCCTGTATTTCGCCATCTTTATCCTGGTGCTCCAGCAGTTTGACGGGAATATCCTGGGCCCCAAGATCCTGGGGGACTCCACGGGACTGGCCTCCTTCTGGGTGCTGTTCTCCATCCTGCTCTTCGGCGGCCTGTTCGGCTTTGCCGGCATGGTGCTGGGCGTGCCCGTGTTCGCCATGATCTACAGCATCCTCCGCCGCCTGGTCCTCTACGGACTGCGCCGCCGGGGCCTGCCCGAGGACACTGAGTGCTATATCGGCCCGACGGGGCCGATGGAGAAAACACAGAAGTAACATCATATCTTCAATATTCCAAAGACAAAACAGCGGAAGGAACCGATTTACGGTTTCTTCCGCTGTTTTGTCATGCGGGAGTATCCAAAATCCCTTGTATATAAGCCAGAACTCTCTCGCGCTGCTGTGGGTCTAGCCGAGCGGCGAGGGCAGTCAGACGGTGGAGCGTCTCGTTTCCATCGTCGGTGGGAGAAGGAGAACGAACCTGAGAAAGCCCCATGATATAGTCGATGCTGGCGTGAAAAAGATTGGACAGTTTGACCAACTGCACAAAGCTGGGGTAGTGTTTTTGATTTTCATAGGCACTGACGGTCTCCTGAGAGACCTCCAGTTCAATGCTGAGCCGCACCTGGGTCATGTGCAGTTCCTCCCGCAGTTGTCTGATTCGGTTCTCCATGAAATCACCTCTAAGAAATCTTACAGGTTGTACTTGTATTTTTTAGAGTTTATGCCTATAATTAAAACAGGTTATACCTGTAACCAAAAAATGAGAGGAGACAAAGAACCATGAAACGATGGAAAAGAGCATGGCTGCCAACGCTGTGTCTGACCCTGGCCCTGTGCCTGGTCCCAGCGCTGGCTGCCGACGGGCAGTCGCCCACAACGGGCTCCTGCGGAGACAATGCGACCTGGAGCTATGACGAGGGGACCCAGACGCTGACGGTGAGCGGGAGTGGGGAGGTTCGGTTTGATTCCTGGAAGCGTTTTCCGTACTGGGATACGACAAAGAAACTTGTGGTAGAGGAAGGAATCACCGCATTATCCAATTCGCCGATGGCTGGGGCACCCAGATTCAAAGCAATGACCGAGGTGAGTCTGCCCAACAGTTTAAAGGAACTTGGGTCATGGGTCTTTGCAGACTGTGAGCAGTTGAAAGCGATTACCATTCCGGACGGCGTGACTGAGATGGGTGAGAGTGTCTTCTGGGACTGCAAGAATTTGGAGCACGTTGTCATTCCGGCCAGCGTGACCACCTTCAGGGACGCACGGCACATGTATGATGCAGGATTTGGATGGCCCGTGTTTTATGGCTGCGAGAAGCTGACCTCGGCTGGACCGCTGGGCAGCGGCTGTGCCATTGAGTTTGGTTGGACCGATCAGATTCCAGAGAAGGCGTTTTTGGGCTGCAGCACATTGGAACAGATCACGTTCCCGGAAGGCGTGACCAAAATCGGCGACGCAGCCTTTGCCTATACAAGACTGAGTGAACTGACAGTACCGGATACCGTGATATCCATCGAAAAAGAGGCATTTTATGGATGCCACCAACTGAAAACGCTGAACCTGCCCGCCAGCGTCGTCCGGATCGGAAAGGACGCGTTTCGAGACTGCGAGAGTCTGAATCAAATTTCCGTGGCGGAAGAAAATCCTATCTACCAGGCGGTGAACAACATGCTGGTGGATCAAAAGGATGGGATACTGGTACTCAGCGCAAAAAATATCGCGACGGCTGAAATTCCTGAGGCGGTCCGCGAGATTGGCGAACGAGCCTTTCAAAATTGCACCGCGCTGAACCAAATCATGTGGCCGAAAAATTTGGAGCGAATCGGAAGCAACGCGTTTGAAGGCTGCACTGCGTTGACCCGCGCTGAGATTCCAAGCGGCGCGTGGATGTCCGAGTTTGTTTTTGCGGGCTGTACCAATTTGGAGGAAATTTGGCTTCCGAACAATCAATGGGTGGTAAGTAAGCAAAGTTTAGGTGTAGATACTCAGTTGAAGACGGTGCGGATCAGAGATGGCGTGGAAGGAATGGATAAGACCTTTGAAGGATATACCAGCCTGACCACGGTTTACCTCCCCGCCAGTCTGACCGAAATCGAACGAGACACGTTTAAGGACTGTACCAGCCTGACCACGGTGTATTTTGCCGGAAGCGAAAACCAGTGGAAGCAGGTGAAAATTGCAGCAGGGAACCCGGAGCTGGACCAGGCTACCGTGATCTGCACCGGAACTGACCCGGTGCCCGCCCCCACCCCCGGCGTTCTGGAGCTGGACCAGTCGGACGGCGGACTGGGCAAGCGCCTGAGCGTTTCCATCACCGGTGGCCACTGGCTTACGATACAGGTCCGGCGGGAGAACAGCGTGTCCATCACCATGATCCAGGCGGCGGGGAAGGGAGAGACCACCGTGTATTTCTCCGCGCCGGTGGGCAGTACAGTTCAGGTCTGGGAGACGGGAGAACTGATGCAGTTTGACGGCGGAGCGCCCGACGCCACCGTCCTGGCCAGCGGCTCGATCCGGCTGTGAGAGGTGGGCGGCATGAAACAGAAATTGCTTTCCTGTGTCCTCACCCTGGCTCTGTGTCTGGGAATGGGGACCTGCGCCCTTGCGGCGGACACCCCGGAGCTTTCCGCCGCGGGCAAGGCGGGGGAGAACACCATCACCGTCACCCTGCGGGGCGCGGAACCGGGCTACTGGTTCGGCGGCGTGTGGAAGGACAACGAGCTGCTCTGCCTGTTTGACGGAGCGGCAGACGCCGACGGAAGCTGGACCGCCCAGGTAGACATCGGACGGACCATCCAGGCGGAGGACCAGCTCATGGTGGGCCTGTCTGCCCAGAACGGCAGCGGCGACCGATATAGCCAGACCGTGGCGCTGAGCGCTGCCCCGGTCGTCCCGGACCCGAAGCCCGACAAGCCCTCCGGCGGCGGAGGCGGCGGTGGAGGCGGCGGCAGCTCCGCCGGTTCTTCTGCCGGTTCCAATGGGGGCAGCAGCACGGTTACCCAGCCCACCTTCGGCGATGTGCGAAAGGAGGATTACTTTGCAGTGCCGGTACAGTGGGCACTGACAAGGAATATCACTTCCGGGGTGGAGCAGGGCCGTTTCGGCCCGGAGCTGCCCTGTACGCGGGGCCAGATCATCACATTCCTGTGGCGGGCGGCAGGTTCGCCAGAGCCCAAGTCCCTAGCCGCAGCTTTTCAAGATGCCGCAGAGGAGGACTATTTCTTCAAAGCTGTCTGTTGGGCGGTGGAGCAGGGAATCACCGGCGGGACCGGCCCCAACGTATTTTCACCGGATATGACCTGTACCCGTGCCCAGGCAGTGGCCATGCTGTACCGGGCAGCGGGGGCCGGCACAACAGCGGGGACCACTTTTTCTGATGTGACACCGGACGACTACTTTGCTGCCGCAGTCCAGTGGGCGGTGGACCGAGAGATCACCTCCGGCGTAGGAGAGGGGCGCTTCGGCCCGGAGCGGCCCTGTACCCGTGGCCAGATCATCACCTTCTTATGGAGACAATTTGACCGGACATAAAATAAGAACGCAGTCCCTGCTCAATGAGCGGGGACTGCGTTCTAGCTTTATGTGTTGTGGGACGCTTACTTCATAGAGGTGGTCAGAACCTTCTTCAGGTGGGCGAAGCGGGGCAGGGCGCTCTTCTTCACGGCCTCGGTCTCGCCCTGGATGAGGGGCAGGACGTAGTCGATGAAGGGCTGCTCCACGCCGTTGCCCTCCTTGTTGATCCACTCACGGGGGACCTTCTTCTCGAAGTTGGCCACGATGTCCAGGGGCTCCAGGGCGATCTCGCAGTGATACTCGCCGTTGTCCCGGGTGCAGTGGAAGGCAACCATCTTGTCGGTGGTGCCGCTGACAGCGGCCTCCACAGCGGCGGAGCCGGCCAGCCAGGCCTCGTCCACGTCGGTCTTAGAGGCCAGGTGGGAGCCGCAGCGCTGGAGCAGGGACAGCTCGATGCCACGGACCTTGGCGCCGGTGGCCTGCTTCACGGTGTCGGCCAGCATCACGGCCAGACCGCCCAGTTGAGCGTGGCCAAAGCCGTCGGTGGCGGAGGTCTTGGCCTCGGACACGAAGGTGCCGTCGGCATAGTGGATGCCCTCGGACACGGCTACCATGCACTTGCCGGTCTTGTCATAGATGGCCTTCACATCGGCCAGGAACTTATCCATGTCAAAGTCGGTCTCGGGCAGATAGACCAGGTCGGGGCCGCAGCCGGTGAGGGAAGCCAGGGCGGCAGAGCCGGCCAGCCAGCCGGCGTGACGGCCCATGATCTCGATGATGGTGACCATGCCGGTGTCGTACACATGGGCGTCCTGCCACACCTCGGCGCAGGAGGTGGCGATGTACTTGGCGGCGGAGGCGAAGCCGGGGCAGTGGTCGGTGCCGTTCAGGTCGTTGTCGATGGTCTTGGGCACGCCCATGATGCGGCACTCATAGCCCACCTTCTGCATGTACTTGGAGATCTTGTTGCAGGTGTCCATGGAGTCGTTGCCGCCGTTGTAGAAGAAGTAGCGCACGTTGTACTTCTGGAAGATCTCCAGGATGCGCTTATAATCGGTGTCGTCCTGGTCGGGGTCGGCCAGCTTATAGCGGCAGGAGCCCAGGGCGGAGGAGGGGGTGAACTTCATCAGGTCCAGCTCGGCGGGGTCCTCCTGGCCCATGTCATACAGCTTGTCCTCCAAAACGCCCTTGATGCCGTGGGCTGCGCCCAGTACCCGGGTGATGCAGTCGGCCTTCAAAGCGGTCTGAATTACGCCCTGAGCGCTGGCGTTAATCACAGCGGTGGGGCCACCAGACTGGCCAATGATACAAGCTCCGGTCAATTTCTCCATGTTTGCGTCCTCCTTAAACGATATTGATAATTCTAAAATAGATTTAACTCGGAAATTCTCCTTTATTAAGATATCACAAACCCTTGTATTTAGCAATCGTTAATGGTACAATATGAATCGTAAAAACTTTGAAGGAGATGGTAATAATGCCATTGGTCACTACTACCGAAATGTTTAAGAAGGCATACGACGGCGGCTACGCCATCGGCGCGTTCAACGTCAACAACATGGAGATCGTCCAGGGCATCACCGAGGCCGCCAAGGAAGAGAAGGCACCTCTGATTCTCCAGGTCTCCAAGGGTGCCCGCGCCTATGCCAACCACACCTACCTGGTCAAGCTGGTGGAGGCCGCTGTGATCGAGTGCCCCGAGATCCCCATCGCTCTGCACCTGGACCACGGTCCTGACTTTGAGACCTGCAAGTCCTGCATCGACGGCGGCTTTACCTCCGTCATGATCGACGCCAGCTCCAAGCCCTTCGGGGAGAACATCGAGATCACCAAGAAGGTGGTGGAGTACGCCCACGACCACGGCGTGGTGGTCGAGGCCGAGCTGGGTACCCTGGCCGGCGTGGAGGACGAGGTGAATGTCAAGGCCGAGGACTCCAGCTACACCCGCCCCGAAGAGGTGGAGGAGTTCGTCACCAAGACCGGCTGTGACTCCCTGGCCATCGCCATCGGCACCAGCCACGGGG
>PPYF01065386.1_pt1 | contig 24087 bp, 25 predicted proteins | sample 1559871 | NCBI WGS metagenome assembly PPYF01 (sample SAMN08240021, study PRJNA423297) | Human gut metagenome, whole genome shotgun sequencing project. | reverse complement strand
TTTATAGATAATGTACAAATGCCAAATCTTATACACATTTATGGAGAAGGAAATTTTATATATTCTGAATATTTAATCTCCACGTGCGGGTTGTCGCTTGATATGGTTTGTCGTATTGCTTTAATCCGTTTCCAAAGCCACCAGCCTTTGTATTCCACCCACACAGCCTGATGGATAGTCACTGGAACTTTTATATCTCCTCTGAGATGTCTGTCCTCAATCAAACCAGTCAGTTGTATATGTGGCGTTACCATTTCCACTTTTTGTCTGACCCGGAAAATGGAATCACGGATAATGAGTGTATCCCGGATACTGGCATCAACCGGTACCCTTACCTCTATTTTATGCCGTGCGGCTGCTTCGAGTTTCTTGATTTTGATTCCAAACCTCCTGATGGTTTCAGCGTCTTCGGCCCGGTACTCTTTGTATTCATCCACAGTAAGTCGCAATACTTTTGTTTCAAGGGCCATCGTTGCAGAATCGATCTGCATCCTTTTCATACAGGAAAGCAGCGCAGTATTGTTCATTTGGAAACGGTCGCGTTCCTCAGTGAGATATACCGCATGTCTGTGTTGCAGCCAGACAATCCCTCCGAGGAGAAGAAGGGCTGTTGATAATATTCCATTTAATTTATTCATAAGATATGGATTCTTCGGGGATGAACCACAGGAATTCATCCATATAAGTTTCTTCCAACAGTACAAGACCGCCATAATTCGTCTCTCTGTTTTGTGAGAGGTCCTCTACGACCATACCACGGCGACCAATCAGCTCGTCCAATCTCATTTGCGAGAGTTCGGGCGAGAAGATGATGGTGACATATGCATTCTTTATCATAACAGGTCTTTCCTAAATGTTTCTATTTGTGCGGTCCCTGGCATTTGAGCAGTTCACGGATATCCGCGCGAATTTCATGCAGATCATTTTGTAAAGTATTGAGCTGCATCATGGTGGCCTCAAAAACAGACTTGTCCAGTTTCATGGCGTTAATACGGTCATACTGGTTTTTGATTTCGGTCTCCATACCGGCACATTTCGTTTCCAACCTGGCAATCTGCGCCGTGTTGTTGATATGTTGTATGTACAGCGTCAGTGAAAACGATAGTACCACTACAATAACCTTGAAGTACTTTATTACAAATTCCTTGAATTGTTCCATATAATTATTCCATTAAAAGAGTGTATGCGTCCTTGATAGCCCTGAGCAGGAGTTCTGCCGCCGTGCTATCCCAAAATCCATAGACAATCAATGCGACCATGATTGCCAGATAAGTCCACCAGGCTATCTCCTGTTTGTCAATCTTATGCTTCCCTCTGGTCATCTTCTGTCGTTTTTTGGGGTACAATTACATTAAAAATCACATTGCCGTCATTACCCTCTATGCGCAAGCGGCTCTCTTCCTTGTGCCTGATGGGGAAAATTTCCATCAGCGCCTTGGCGGCATTGACCGACACGGCCCTAAGTGCCGCAGGAGAGAGGGGGACTCCGAAACGGTCCGTATAGTCCGAAGTGGCCGCCTCGTCCATGACGGCTTTGAGGGTTTCGGTCACTTGCAGTTTCACGGCCATTGTTTCCATTTCAAAGCGTTCCGAAGACAGCAATGTCCTGATGTGTGCCAATACATGGGGCTTGTTCATCAGGTAGTTGGCGGAAGCATTAGGATTCTTTACCGCATTCTCCCCAAACACTTCCACGAAACATTTCTTCGGTCGTCCCGCATATTCCAGGCCGCCATTCACATAGAGGTTGCAAAATTGCAGTTCCTGTTCTGTAAGTGGCTTTCCTTCCGGTTTATCTGGCATGTCCATTATCTTGTCTGATTTCATTTCCTTCTTTTTCTGAAAGAGTAGCGGGTTTCCAGTGATGAGGTTTTACAAAATCCGCTTTCTCATTAATTAATTGTTATGTAAAGCCGTAGGTTATGTAAATAATACTACATAACCTACTAATGCTCAGCATATATAAACTTAATTGTTTTTCATAAATTTAATATTTACGTTGCAAGTCTTTTAGGTAAGATAACAAGGCTTTGTTTTTTTGCCATGTTGTCTTACCTTCTTTTATTATTCCTGGATTTAACTTTTGGAGAGCCTCTTCTTTCTTTTTATGACTAACACGAGCATAGATTTCTGTGGTATTAACCGAAGAATGTCCCAGAAAATCTCTTATCCATACAAGATTAATATCCGCATCCAACAGGTGCATGGCTTTTGAGTGTCGAAAAGAATGACACCCGATAGAATCAGGTATCAATAAGGGATTATGCACTCGAGCTGTTTTTGCATGTTTTTTTACAATGTTTAATACGGAAGTTCTTGTTAACTGACCACCTTGAGGGTTGCAAAATAGGGGTTTCGACAGATTATGGCCTTCCATCAAACCATATTCGGTCATGTAGCGCTTTAAGTTTTTAACTTGATTGGATGAAAGTGGGATAAGTCTGATTTTAGTTCCTTTACCAAGTACTTTTATTGTAGTTGTAGTATCAAATCGTACATCGCTTGGTGTTAGGTTTATCAATTCTTGGACTCTTATTGCGCTGTCATAAAGAAGCCCTAACAAAACAAAATCTCTACGTCCATATTTTGTTTGTAAGTCTGGTTGATTTAGAATCAACTTAATCCCTTCTACTGAAAGATAAGATATTTCTTTATGAGGCGTTTTTTTTACTTTGATTGATAATATTGCCTGCCACATAGAGATCCCCTTTATGTCTTGATATTGTAGATATTTGAAAAAAGAGTGAATCGCCGCAAGTCTGGCATTTCTTGTTGATGCTCCACATTGTCTATTCTCTTCCAACCATTTTAGAAAATCTTTAATTTTTTGCATCGTAAAATCGGCAAGACATAATCGCTCTGGTCTGACCCCTTCATATTTTTCCATGTACTTAATTAGGAGAGTGAAGGTCGTACTATAGGCGCTTATGGTATTTTTCGATGCACCACATTCAATGGGAAGATATTGCCCAAAGAAATCTGTAAGATATCTAGCAAAATCAGTCGTTTTCATATTCGCAATTAATATTAGAATATAAATTTGGAAATACATATTGATATACCTCATCTACTTTTTTGATGAGATCTGGGTATAACTCTTCTGTGAGACGGACATACTTATTGGTTGCATTTATGGATCTATGCCCCATATAAGTCATCAGTATTGGTAATGAATAATATAAATCAAGGCCGCTTTCAGACAATTTCACCAAAGCATTTACACAGAAAGTATGCCTCAAGTCATGAATGCGAGGCCCCTTTCCACGACCTTGGTGAGGTATACCTGTCCTATAGAGTACTATTCGAAATATTGTATATATAGACCTTGTTGTACAGCGTTCACCTTTCGCAGAGGTAAAAAATGGCTTATCAGGATTAATTGCCAGCCCAATATTTTGCTTGTACATTAAGTAATCTTTACACACATCTCGAACTGACATCGATAATGGAACGATTCTATCGTTGTTGTTTTTGCATTTCCTAAGATGTAAGAATCCATCATTTAGATCTACATCTGAATGTGTTAGATTGAGAGCTTCGCTAATTCTGATACCTGTGCCATACAAAACCCGTATTAATGCAGGTATCATATTTTTAACCGAGCGTGGATAATTTCCAAATACCCGCATCTTGTCACATTCGCTAAAAATACGAACCATCTCCTCTTTAGTGAAGATATGTGGAATGTATGTACTGATATACTTGGGCAACTTTGGAATATACGAATCGTACCCCATTAGTTGTAGATAAGCCGAAAAGTTACGCACCTTACTTATTCTCTGATATCTATTGCATTCTGTTTCCGACGGAAATTTGCGACACCATTTGTCCATTAGTTCTTTACTGATTCCTATTTTAGTTTCTCCTGCTGAAATCGCAAATTTGTTAAAGCGACATAGGGCATCAAAAGTACCTGCCATTTTATATCCCTGTAATTCCTTGTACTTTATATACTCGTAAATAGGCTTAATATATAAGCTGTGACCTAATGATTTATCGTTCTGTTTCATATAAGTTTTCATAAAAAGAGGATGGAACAAACGGAACATCAAGAGCGCATTGACGAAGTTGTTCGTAATTAACAGCAAGATATGTAGTAGTGCTTTGCGTTGTTGTATGTCCCAATATTTCTGAAATAACTGGAAGGGGTTCATTAACTTTCAAAAGATTCGTTGCCAGGCTGTGCCTTAAAGCGTGTGCTCCTGTTCTTCGATTGTTAGAGTTAATCCCTGCTGCTCTTATCCATTTAGCAATATTTATAGATAAAACTCCAGTACTTAGTTCTTTGTATGGTGCTATGCTCTTGACAAATATGTACGGCAAGTCAGTTTCAGGACGTCCATATTTAATGTAATCGATTAATGCACAGCCGACCTCTTCAGAAAGAGGAAGTGATAATGGGCGACCTGTTTTTGTCTGATAAATTTTTATAAGATTGTTCTCCCAATCAATATTTTTGAATTGAAGGCTAATTATGTCTGATACTCTTAACCCGTATCTTGCAGCAAGTAACACCATAGCATAATCACGCTTTCCCGTTGGATTACTTCTGTCTGGAATTGTGATTATTCTTTCCACCTCTTCTGTTGTATATACTGATGGTATTTTTACCATCTTTTTCTTTGGTTTCAATACAGACATCCATACTTCTTCACGAGTATCTTCAATCAGATTATTTTTGCATAGATATTTTATAAATGCCCGGGTTGTATGAATTATATCATTCACGCAATATGTTTTCTCTGTTTGGTTACACCACTCTATGTAGCTTATAATTAATGGTATATTTATTTCAGGTACAGATTTGTTGCTGTCAACGAGATAATGGTATAAGACACGTAGGTCTGACTTATAACGTTTAATGGTACCTGGCTCTTTGATCTTAGTCTCAGCATTCAAGAATGCGAGAAAAGGTTCTCCTTGTTTCCCCGAAAATACATCCTCTTTATAGTACATATTTACTTGGCTAATTGAACCAAATTCAAGCATAGAGTTTAAGATTAAAATATGCCGATAAATCTGTTTCTGCCGCTTAGTTAATTCTCTATACTTGAAATCGGATTCATTTAAGAGCCAACAAAAAAATAACTGGCCGACTTTTTGGGAATACTCAATATAACCGTGAGAATCCATAAATAGTTGTAGCTTATCCCATGTATAATGGTAATGCCTCATGCTGCTCTTTTGATACCCTTTTTGGTCGAACACGGCTACTATACTTTGCCGTAATTCAGATAGTGATTGTCTGTCCATAATATTTAATATAAAAGTGTTATAGCAAAAATATTATGAATAGAATTATTTTCAGGAATATCGCAAAAGAATTTGATATACAATTTATTAGCAAATATACCAATTAATAACTTTACATAACCTACGGCTTTACATAACAATTGTTATGTGAACCTTCGCATAATAATTGTTCCATCAGTGCTTCATAAAACACTTGTGCCAGCGCGTCGGCACACGCCTCGGCATCCGCCAGTGAATTTATAATCCGCAAATTGAACTTAATTTCAAGGTCATAGCCCGATATAAACGCCATAAGCTCATTGCCGTCATAACCTAATGCCCCATATGTCATACGGTCTGCAGTATGAAACGTGATGGTTTCCGGAATCGGGCCCTGCTGAATGTCTTTCGCATCTTTTTTATTGATATCCGTCATCATATTTTAAAGTGTTTACGGGTTTTCTCTTTTGTCTGTATTGTGATTGCTCCCCTTTCCACATGACGTAACCGGGAGGTATAGATACCAAGTATGTCAAGTGTGGCCGTTACATCGGCAGCCGCATCATGTGCATCATTCAATTCCACTCCCAATCGGGAGGCGATCAGCTCCAATTTGTAAGAAGTCACTTCCGGATCGGCTGCAAATGCCAGCCTCCCTACTGTAAGCGTATCGATATAGTGGGGCTGGAAATTACCGTAATAGTCCTTCGTTCCGGCAAAAGTTTTTTCAAACTCGGCAACCAGCCCGGCATAGTTCATCAATTGTTGTAAGAAACCGATATCAAAAGTGACATTCTGTCCGATCAGTATAGGTTTACACTGGTTGCCTTTCGACAAGGCGCTACGTTTGGCGAAGGCGATGATTTCTCCGGCCACCGTCTTCATATCCACCCCTTGTGTACGTAACATTTCCATTGTGATGGCGGAATAGTCCAATGCTGTCTGCTCATATTTCATGGGGACAACCCCGGCTTCCTTCACCTGTTCGTGGCGGGTTCGTAACACTTTGCGACGGGGCAGTCCGGCATCCGCCTTGCCATAGGGGGCGATATATGCCTGGCAATGGTCGAACACCTGCCAGGTGTCGAAACGGACGGCTTGCAGGGCGATCTGGGTACAGGCGCATTCACGGCAGTCCAGACCGCCGGTTTCAAAATCCATCCCGATTCCCACATATACTTTCTGTTCTGTTTTGGGTGTCATGTCTTAGGATTGAATGAATAACATTGAGTTCTTATAGGTTTGGAGTGTATTGCATCCGTTATAATCACTGTAACGGACGACAGCCGTGAGAATGACCACCCGGCCCTTGAGAGTCTGTATTTCGGCGCGGTGTTCCATGTAGTAGTCGTTCCAGCAGACACATTCGGTAATGCGGTTGTTCTGTGAGAGTGTGAGCTTGGCGAAACGTTTCCGGCTTCCCGTTTCCCTGTCCTTATAAGTATGCTCCGTGACCTCCACGACCGTGGCGCAGACCGTTACCTTCCGGCCGTCGTTTTCATCCAGCGCCATCTCGTCCAGTGTCAGGTAAGAGGCTTTTCCCCTGACCTGTTTACGGGCTTCCGAGTTGTCGAAGATGCGTCGGTAATCAATACTGCCGATGCCCGATACGGCAATCTGCTGTTGCGACCAGAAGAAATGCCTCTCACGCATATCCGGGGGGAAGTCTTTTTCGGAAAGAGAAAATCCCAGTTCCCTGGCGGCACGTTCGAGCAGGGCGCATCGTTCGGTAACCGCCCCGACATTTTCCACGCGGTCAAAACATCCGGCAAGGACCATGTGCTTGACATGACGGGCATTTACGGGCACTTTCACCGCCTCCTCCGGGTTGTCCGGGTCATCCCAATAGCTGTACTTTTTGAGCTTGTAACGGAAAATGCGGTGTATGAAGTTCTCAATGCCGGTATACGCCCCGCTTCGGTCACGTTCCGTAACGATGTGTTCCACCGTCTTGACACCCATCTGTTTGATACGGGTAAGCGACCAGAATATTTCATCGGTAGCGTAGTCGGTGAAGAACTCCGTTCCCGAGCGGTTGATGTCCGGCGGCACGATCTTGGCTGACGAGCAACGTTCCATCTCCGCCATCAGCGGGGGAATTTCCTTGTCATCCGCCCATTGCAATGCTACGGTATAGAATGCCGACGGGTAATTGGCCTTGAGCCAAGCCCCGCAGTAGGCAGTCAGGGCATAGGCTGCGGCATGGGAACGGTTGAACGAATATTTTCCGGCCACCTCTATCTTGTGCCAGATTTCTTCCGCTTCATAGTCCGGGCAGCCATTGCGGACAGCCCCCGTAATGAAATCGACCTTGAGCGTAGCCATCAGATCCGCCTTCTTCTTGCCGATGGCTTTTCTCAACAGGTCGGTTTTGCCGAGGTCGAAGCCGCCGAGCGTGTGGGCTATGGACATGAACTGCTCCTGATAGCACATTATTCCGAACGTGTTCTTCGTCGCCTCGTAACAGCTGTAGTCATAGACCGGCGCCACTTCTCCCCGCCGGAAACGGATATAATCCTCCGTGGCCCCGATGTCGAGCGTGGCGGGACGGTACAGGGCGTTGATGGCAATCAGGTCCTCTATGCACTTTGGCCGCACATCCTGAATGAAGCGGGTGATGCCGGGTGAAGAGAACTGGAAAACATTCTGTGTGTTGCCTTCAGCGAGCAGCCGGTACGTCTTGCCATCTTCCAGCATCTCCTGTGTGATACGTCCTATGGACAGTTCCTGTCCGAAATGACTGTTGGCCAATGCGATGACGGCGCTGAGCTTGGCGAGCTCCTTTGTCGCCAGCACATCCTCCTTCAGCAGCCCGATCTCATCGACCGAGTAGCCGTCGAATTCCGACACCAATGCACCGTCCATCTTTCGGACAGGCAGGTAATCGAAACACTCGGCCGGTCTGCCGTCCCGGGCATCAGGTGTCACTATAATTGCGGAAGCATGTATGGATGCGGCCTTGGGCTGTCCGAGCAACCCGCGCACATCTTCAATGACTTCCGGATAGGTCTGGATAAACTCACGTAGTTTCCTGTTTGTCGTCGCCTGTATGAACAGCCCCGTCCAGTCCGTACCGTCATCTATCATGGCTGTGATATAGTTCACGATGGCATGCGGCACGCGGTGCACACGCGCCACATCCTTCAATGCTGCCTTGAGCTTCATGGTCGTAAAGGTTCCAGCCGAGAACACACGCTGGCGGCCATTCACATTGTAACGTTCTTCCAGATAGTCCTTGATCTCCTGCCGCCGGTCGGAAGCGTAATCGACATCGATATCGGGCAAGGACGCGTGTCCGCCTTCCGTCAGCCCTCTGTCAACGAACGAATCCATGACAGTCAAAGGGGTATCCGCTTTCCTGATTTTAATGTGAGTCACTTTCATCTTATATACTTCTTATATCGAACAATGGCGCTTACCGTCTGGCGGCTGACGCCGTACTGTTTTGCCAGGGTATTCTGTGAGGCTTTGCCGGAGAAATACTTCACCCGTATCTCTTCCGCCTGTGCGTTCGTCAGTTTGGCGTTCACACTTTTCTCTCCATAATCCTGTTTGAACCCGCCCGCAATGGCGTGTTCCATATTCCGTTGGTGCGTACACATTTCCAGATTGTTCGCGGTGTTGTTGTATCGGTCACCGTCAATATGGTTCACTTCCAACTTTGGATTCCATTCCGGAAGGAAGTGTTGTGCCACGAGACGGTGTACGGAGAATTTTGTCCCGACGCCCTCCTTATAAAGCCGCACACAGTCGTAATATGAGGTGGTCCCGCACCAATGGCTCATGATCCGTTCAGGCTGTGTCCGGGTGATACCGCCATGCGATACCTGCCGTTCCAGGCTCTTGATGCGCCCCTTGTTGCTGATTCTATACTTCCCTTCATAATTTTTGATATCCACCCAGATTTCCCGGGTGTCAGTCATTGGCTATTCTGTTATATGCTGTTTGAAAAATATCCCGGTCTATCTCCACGCCTATGAAGCGCCGTCCCATGTTCCTGCAGGCGACAGCAGTACTGCCGCTGCCCATCGCAAAATCAAGGACGAGGTCCTCCTCGTCGGTATAGGTGCGTATCAGATATTCCAGCAAGGCAACCGGTTTCTGTGTCGCGTGCAGGCAGGACTTCTGCTTGTCCGTCTTGAATCTCAATACACTGCGCGGATAGCGTTCCGTGGAGATGTAGTCCCGGTAATTGTCATGCTTCCGACATATCTCCCCGCTGTCACACTTGCGCCGGTGGTCGGCCATTACGATCTTGCACCGGTGCCCGTCCGTTTTGACGGGGTTGTATTTGGGCAGCCTGTCATAGAACACGAGAATGTCCTCGTGTGCTTTCATCGGCATACGCCCGGCATTGAGAAAACCTGTCGCCTGTGTCTTCTCCCAGATCCATTCATAACGCAGCTTTTCAAGATTGGAACAGCCCAATATGCTAGTAAAAGGATGCTGGCAGAACAGCAGTATGGGAGTTCCGGGGGCGGAAACGCCTTGTATGGCATTCCACATCCCCCGAATATCTATCACGGCATCCCAGCGGCAGTGTGTCGTACCATATGGCGGGTCTGACAATACCATGTCGGCAACGATGCCCTGCCAGTAGGGGCAGCACCTCGAGGGCGTCACCCCGGTAAAGGTCGCAGCTGTCATAGGGACGGCGGTGTTCGTAAGTCGGATTCATGGGTTTCGAGTTCCTTTAAGTTCCACAAACAATCTCGGCGGTCAAAAAGAATTTCGTCACCGCAAATCAATTCACCGGCATATATTGTTTTTTCTTCCCCATCGCGGAGAATCCTCAAACGGGCATCCGCACAGAGACGATAAATTTTATTTTCAGATTGTATCTCCACATATTGTTCGCCTTTGTTAAGCGTAATGTCCGGAGCCAGTACCGTTATCTCGTCTTTCCAAACCAGTCCGCAGCGTTCCGGAACAAGAAAACGTGAGAAAATCAGGTCGTATTTCAGCGGGTCGATGGAGGTAATGCCCAACAGGTAGGAGACCAACGATCCGCCGGCGGAGCCACGCCCGATACCGGTTGCAATGCCCCGGCGGTGCGCCTCACGCACCATGTCCCACTGTACAAGAAAATAATCCACGTTGTCGGTTGACTCGATGATATAGACTTCCTCGTCCAGCCGTTCCCGGTAGCGTTCCATATCCGGAACTTTTCGTTTCAACCCTTCATCAAGCAGCCGGAGAAACATCGTGCGGCGATTGCCGTACCGCTCCACTTCTTCGGGATGCATACGGTATTCGGGCATGAACATCCGTCCGGTCTCGAACACGGCTTCCGCCCGTTCTGCAATTTCCACCGTAGGGCGGCACATACGCCCGAACAGGGCATCGAAGTCCCATTTCTCGGAAAAAAGCGGACGGAGTGTGTCATACAGTTCATCCGCTGTTTTGAAATATTGCTCCCCGCTCTGTTCATGTGCGGCTCCTGCAGCAATTTTGTTCACTATAATTTTGGAAGTGGCATCATCTTTGTCCATGTAATAGCAATCCGGCAGGAGGATCGGTTCTACTGTAAACAGATCCCTCTCGGTATCATAGCAATTACAGAAATAATATTTAAGGGCTTCCAGCTGCTCCCGGTCAATACGGTCCGCCTTATATTCGTTGGCGTCTATCTGGTAATAAACCGCTTCGGCCCCTTTCCGGATCCGTTCCACCTGTTTAGGGTGTCCGGCCATCCAATAGACAGAGCGGGTGGCAAAGACCGGCACACACCCTGCGGCATACATCAGCAGCTGTTCATAACGGATTGTATTGTTTTCCGAAACCACCATCACGGCGGACTGGATACGCAGCAGGTTGTGGAGTCCCTCATTGTTCAGGGCATATATTTTCAGGTTTACGGCTTCTTCTTCATGAATCATTGTCAGCGAGTAGCCGAAGATGTGTTTCAGCCCGTTTTTGGCACATTCTTTTTGGAAATTGAGTGTGGCGGCCATTGTATTACGGTCACAAATGCCGACCGCCGTATGTCCTGACCATTTTGCCTTGCGGCATAAATCCTCCAGGGAACCACAGGCGTTCAGCAGTTCGTAAGAAGTATGGACACCAAGATTCACAAACGGAATGTCATGTGCCGGAGGCCCGGGACGGCCGATGTATTTCAACAGATTGAAACGGAATTCTTCCCGAAGGTCGTAATAGTACCAGTTATATCCGAACGGAAAAGCCACATGGTAGATTCCCTCCTCCATCAATACTGCCGGATTCTCCATCAGATTGAAGACAAGTTTATCGCCGTCACTGCGGAAAATGGATTCCACACTGGACAGGTCAGCCGTGAACAGCCGTCCGAACCCGGGTATGTCCACCACCTCCGTGTCAACCGGTATATAAGAAATCCGTTGTGTATCAAGCCATGCGAGCAGTTCCTGTATCATCTTTCCTGTACTTTTTTGAGTTTGTATTCAAGGACAGACAGCAGACGGTAGGCAAAGATGCCGTAGACCTCCGTTTCCGCCAGTTCATCCCAGTCTTTATCGGCATCCGCTATATCTGCGATGAATACCTCGAAGTAGGGCCTCAGCCGTTCCGCAGCCCGTTTGACCGCCTCGACGGCATCACCGTCATATCCAATAACCACGGTCCTCACGCCCTTCGATTGCAGCTTGTAAATCTGCACATTGGAAATTTTCTTTCCGAAAGTCGCTACGGCGGCAATATGCGGGTTATCGTAAAGTTCAAGTTTTCGCGTCAGCGCGATGACGTCAAAAACGCCCTCTGTAACGATGACCGTATCGGTACCGTCCTTGCGTACGGCATCATAGTTATAAAGAAGTTTGGAAAAGTCGTTCTCTGTGGAATTCCGATAACGAAGTATCTTGTATTCACCTTTGTATTTCGTTTTGCGGTTGTAGGTGTCTATCTCCTCTTTTGGCCAGGTATGGCGCGAAACATATCCGACAACCATACCGCAGTCGATGACCGGGAAAATTACATAGTCGGCATACCGCGGATTGAGCCTGCCGGTTATTCCGGCAGGAAAGTATTCATAGTCATCGAAGCAGAATCCGCGCTGTTTCAGGTATGGGTGGCGGAAAGTTCGTTTATAGAAGTCCGGCAGTCCGGACGGGAGTAGTTCATCGTCTATATCTTCCGCCTCATCAGGTTCCAGCAGGTGCAGGTTCAGCGGTGCCGAGATGTCTGTTGTTTCGGAAACCATCAGGTCCATGCGTCCGATAGCCGCCAATAACTGCGCAAGTGTACGGGTGGACGCCCCGCAGAAGAAACAGTGTGACATGAACGGTCTGTGGCGGACGGTTTCCTTACCGATATAGATACCGAACTTACCGCCCTGCTTGCCGCAGAACGGACAGCGCGGAACGATAAGGTTCTTGCCGCTCCCGTCCCGTTTGGCCCCCGTCTCACGGGTTATCTCCGAAACCAGATATTGATATTCCTGTACAGACAGTTCCATATGAAAGGTATAGCTGCAGTACAAGGGCTAAAGTTTAAAAACGCCTCATAAATTTCATACTGTCTTGATACGCTTTCTCAAGACGGAAATGGGTATCGCACACTACCGCAACAGGAGAGGGAGCCTCTATGCCTTAAAAGGCAGGACGAAAACCTGTCCATATGTCGTGGCGGGTGCTGGTGCGGATAACAAGGAGGTCAGTGGGAACAGGCCTTCTCCCGGACAGAGGTTCATGGCAGGATACCGCGAACTTATCCGACGAAAGGGGATATAACAGAGGAAATTTTCATGTATTACTAAGAAAAATCCGTACAACAAAAGCTGCCGGCAGACTCCGCACGAAAGGACGGATAAAAAGCCCGGCAAGATTTCACGTCTGCCCCAAGGACATACTGACTGTACCGAAATCCGGAAAGACCTCAAGGAGATTCCATGAGTGGCTCTTTCCATGATTTTTTAGGGAATTTATTTGATCGGTCGGAATTAAATCGCTATATTTCAAATTACAAAGCGACTGTGTTTAATGAAATTTATTAACAAAAAGTATATGAAGACAAATGAGGACTGGTCCGAAATCGTGGATACGCTTCGTCCGTATCTTAATGGGAATTCAGCAAGAGAAAGGCATCTGAGGGATGTAGAGAACTGTCTGCGGTTTCTCGGATGGAAAAAGACCAACGGAACGATGAGGTCACGCTCCAGATCAGACGGGGAGTTCGGTAAACCGGTAATAACCTTGTTGAAACGGGAAAGGAACTCCGGATGGCAGGCGTTTCCCGTCATGACGGAATCCCCGGATGGCATGACATACGCCACGGGGCTGTATATAAGGGAAAACATCCGGCTTTATTACAGACCCGATAGCGGGACAGGCATACCGGTCTGCGTGCTGACGGCGGAATTCAGGGAGGATGACACCAATGGGCCGCTTCTCTGCGCCCTGCTGTCCTATAAGGAGTTCGATTTGAAAAGTGTGGAGAATTTCTGTCTGAGGCGCTACAACCTGATGCGTACGGGTGGCAGTTTCCGCCAGTGGGTGGAGGATTTTCTTTCCGGAAGTAGCGGAACGGGGAATATCACCGGCCTGCTCAGGGAAAGATTCATGTCCGAAGGGTTCGAGGAGTCCCTTATCAGGGAGGAACTGGAGAAGCTCGGACTTAGGGTACGCTATGAAAAAGGGCATGCCGTAATCACCCTCCGTTACCCGGAATGAAGCGGTTTCCGGCGGCAGTCCCATACCGCTATTACCAGCCTGTTACAGAACTCTGTACAGCATGCCTGGCGGGCTGACCGACCGGAAGAACTGGGAGCATAGCCTTCTCTATATGGGGGAGATTGGTCTGCCTTTTGCAGTTCATTTTCACAGGAATAAAACTATCTGCTATTGAACTTTCATTTTGAATGTTTTTTTATTCCCTGTTCAGATTCAGCGTCCTCTGCCCGTCATAGAACACCTCGTTGTCATAGTCCGTCGCTATTTTGATGGTATCGCCCTTTTTGAAAAAGCGGCTCTTGGCCACATGCAGGCGCATCATGTTCTCCTTGCGTTCGGCTGATGACTGGTTGAGCGAAATAAGGTGCGTGCATGGGCGTGCCAGCCCCTTGGCCTCCGAACAGTTGTACTCTGTCAGTACATTCCTTTCGTCATTCAGCCACTCGCGGTCTTCAATGGTCGATTGATATGTCACGACCATCCATACCTTTTCGTCCGCCGCCAGGTCCTTGAGGTCATTGGCCACGGCGATACGCTTTGCGCGTTCATGGTCGGCCCCCCATGAACGGCGGTTGGCGTCTGTCAGCAGATCCATCGAATCGACGATGACGATGTCCGGATTGTGACCTTTGAGTTTGCGATATTCCGAGATTCCGTTCTTGATGTCAAGTGTCGATACCTGGGCGTTGAAACGCGGATAACTGCGTACCGTGATGCTGCCGGCATACGATGCCACCAGCTTTTCCAGATGGCGCATCTCCGTATCCGAGATCTTTCCCCGTTCGTAATAATAGGCGTTCTTGGAAACCAGTCCTCCCGAATAGGCGTTCAACGCTTCCTCCTCGGACCCCTCCAGCTGGAAGTGCAGCACATGCAGCCCGTCGTCGATGTCCGCCCTGACACCTATCCATTTGGCGATATGGGATTTCCCCACACCGGTACTGGCAAGAAAGCAGGTCAGCTGTCCTCGCAGGTTGCGCCCGGCATTGAGCGCGTCCAGAAACGGGATATAGAACCGGGACACACGTGGTGATGCCGAGCGTTCCTCTTCCTCCTCACGGCGGCGGTTCCGCTGGAAGCGCTCCGTAAAGGTCTCCGCCACATCAATGAACGAGGTACTCTTCAGTGTAAAGCCCGCCAGCCATTCGGCATACCCGCGCAATGCCTTTTCCGCCTTGTCCTGTTTGTTCTCGTTATACAGTTTTCCCACTTCCGCATAGACCGACTGTAACCGGACACCCTTGATGTAGGACTCCAGCATGTCGATCATCACTTCGGAACTCTGGCCCTCGTCATACTCCCGGAAGGTATCTATCAACTCAATGGCATCGTAATCCTCATGGAAAGTCTGTGCCAGTACGGCATATGACGGCGGTGTCTTGTAGGTTCTGAAATGTGCGGCAATAGCCTCCTGCACCCGTTGGAATGAGCGGTCCGGAAGGTATTCCTTGCGCATGTGGCGGGAAAGGACAGCGCACAGCTGCTCCTGGCACAGCGCCGTGGCATAGAGCTCATACAGGAACTCGGCACTGAGAGGATTGACGGAACTCATGGCTTCACCTCCTCTTTCCACCATGCCTCACAACGAATCCGGTAAAGTTCCGGATAACGAGCCTCTGTTCTACGGCGGCACGGATCCGCTTTCGCACATTTGGAACATGACGGCGAGAAGGGTGTCCACATCAATGTGGAGAGCGTACAGACGAGATAGCCGGCCTCGCTGGAGAGCAGGCGACGTTTGGTAATCTCCTCATATTCCGGGTAAATGAAACGTCCGAAAGGATGCCCGCAGCGGTTCTCCACTGCCTGTGTCAGACTGTCACGTGACAGTCCGAAACCTTTCAGCCACTGGTCTTCCCAATAACGGCGTTCCTTTCCGGAATGAAGATACCGGTCAGTTGCCTTCCGTCCAAACGAGTGGGAAATGTTCCACTTTCCACGATAAGAGGGGGCATATCCGGAAAGGGCATACACCTGGCATATGCAGAAATCTGACAGGCGTTCCGGACTGACAGATCCGGCTTCCCGGCACAACAGGTCGAAACATGCCGAAAGCTGTCTGTCCGCCTTTCCTCCGGACGGGAACTGGAAATCCGGCCACACTGCAGCACGGAGCAAGCGTGTAAAAAGCCTCCGGCATCCGTCAATCCACTCTTTTTTCTCCATCACGTGTCAAAAGTTTGCGCAGTTGTGTCTTGGCCAGAAAGAGACGGCTCTTGACCGTCTCCACATTTCTGGTCTGCAATGTTCCGTTGCGGTAAGTTATCTCCATGATTTCTCCGATCTTATAGCCGGCCTGCTGTAAAAGCAGGGCCTCTTTGTAAATCGGCTTGAGCCTGTCCAATGCCCAAAGGATATCATCATTGTAATACTTGTGATAATTATCCATTCCCATGCAGTTCTCCGACGATTCGTCCTCGCCCGGCAGGGAGGAGGATATTTCCGAGATGTCGATATTGTCATCCGGGGGCATGCGGCTTTTGTTGCGGTTGTTGAGGTCCGCCACAAGCCGCTTGGTCACGGCATAGATCCATGTTTTCACCGGACGCGCCGGATCATAACTGTCCATGTACTTGAAGAAATTAACCAGCGCTTCAAGATAGTTATCCTCTATGTCCTCCTGGTTATAGGTATATTTGATACAAATGCTGTATATCAGATTCTTGTGCGGCATCACATACTTTCTGAGAAGTTCCGCCCTCCGTCTTGCGGATTCATCGTCAGAGGGTACAACCGCAATAAACACATCTTTCTTTTCCACGTTTTCACTGACCGAAAAAAGGTTGATAATGAATCTCATGTCCTAATCTGTCAGCTGCCATTGAGCATCAATTTAAAAAAAGCGGGCGGAGAGAAGGCCGCCCGAATCTTGGCAAGTGCCGTTCTACAACCTGTGCCTGCGGATGTAATAATGGAAGAGATGGCAGGCGTCCGCTGCATTGTCATCCACCGGAATGATGCCGTATCTTTCCTTGCATGCCGCCACCATCTGTGCCTTGGTGGCGTGCCCGTTCCCCGTCGCCCATTTCTTGAGCGCCGCCGGATTCACAAACTCCGGTTCGGGAAGTCCCAGGCTGTCACATACTTCGATCAGGATTCCCCGAAGTTCCGAGAGCCGGCGCATGTCATAGAAATAACGGTTCACACTCACATCCTCCGTTACGACGCGCCGGATACCATGCGCGCGGATAAACGAGACAAGGACGGTACGGAATGCGCCGTGCATCCTGTTGCCGTTGCGCCGTCTGCTTTCGGTAAAGTTCCATGTTCCGGCCTCATGCACGGAAAAATACCCGGTATGCGTAGCTATATCCAATGCAAGCACCTCTTTCCTGCCCGGGGTACTATTCTCCAATCCTTGATTCGCCATTCTCTTTCACAATTACCAGTTTATGGGGATAACCTTCCGCAACATTACCGTGGGAGACAACCAGTACGGTACCTCCGAGCGAGTTCAATGCCTCGAACATGGAAGCCAGCCCCGCCTCGTCAACCGCTTCGAGTATCTCATCCAGAACCAGAAGGTCCAGTCCCTTGCCATCATCACAGTTACTGTTCACGAGTTTTTGCATGGCAAGGATGGTTGCGAGGTTCACCCGTGCCGCTTCGCCTGCCGAGAACTTGCCGAACGATCCGCAGTCCATGCCGTCACGCAACAGCGAAATGGAAATCTTCTCCCGGACCTTACCGCTTTTGAGGACGGTATAACCGTCAAAACGGATGCGTATGTCACTGCCGATATTCTGCAGGAACTCGTTTGTTATACGGCTGAGTGCCTCGATTTTTGTATTGGCCAGATAGGTCTTGAACTGTATGAACCGTTCTCTTTGCATCTCCAATGTTCGGAGTTCCGCATCGACGGCGGTCTTCCGTCCCGCCGCTTCGCGGGATTTTTCCCTCACCTCCCGGAGCGTGCTCCGAAGCGTGGATATCAGATCGGATGGCACCGCCTCGTTCAATTCCCTGATAGTGCCTTGCAAAGTGTCAATGGCACAGGCTGCCGCCTGTATATCTTCCTTTTCCATCCGTATGCTGCGGCTCAGTGAGGCATTACGCTCGTCTACAAATCCGAATGTTTCATCGAATACCTTACGGCGGATGCTCTCAATCTCATTTTGCAGTGCGGTAATCCCGGCTGCAATACGCCGGTGTTTGTTTTCCGTCTCTTCCACACTCCGGGTAGTGTTCCTGACGGCACGTTCATGTCCGGCCAGCTGCTGTTCCCATTCGGTACGTCTGGCCTCCAAGGTACGGCGGCCGTGGTTCAGGCGGCTCTGCTGCAGCTCCACAGAACCGGTCTCCTCCTGTTTGTCTTCGATACGGCCATTAATTTCCGTGAGTTGCCGCTGTCGTAGTTTTAGTTCCCTCATTCCCGCCTCAATGTCAAACTGCGGCTCCGCCATTAAGAAATTATGTCTGCAGGCAGGGCAGGTGACGGAACCGGCCAGTTTGTTTGAGAGCTCGTCAATACCGGCCGAGACTATACGCCGTTTGTGACGCAACTCTTCGATGCATCCTGCAAGATTGCGCAGGCGGACGTCTGTTTCCCTCAGTTTGTCCGCTGCCTTACCGGACTGCTCGTTGTATTCCTCACAGAAGGCGGCATACTTATTTTTGAACTGTTCCCAGTTTTCAGTCTTCTCTTCCAGTTCCCGTTCTGCCTGTTTCAAGGAGGTGTCACAATCCGACAGCCCGGAAACGGCCGTCTGCAGCTTCTCTTTTGTCCCGGTGATAATCCCGTTCCAGTCCGTCTGTCTCGCATCGGGGAAGAGGGGCATCATCTCCCGTATCTTTTCCAGACACTCGTCCAGTGCCGTATCCCCCGATTCCAGCAACTGCAGTGCCTCATCCGCCTGCTGAACCGCCACAAGCCGTGTCTCATATCCGGCCACCGTCTCGTGTCCGATGCGTATCTGTTCCCTTTTAGCTGCGATGGCCGCTTCCAGGGAGGCGATGCGCTCCGCGCGGGTACGTCCCCGTTCCGCTCCGGTTTCCTCTTCCTTGCGGATCTGCTCCTGTAACATCTCGACACGCCCGTCCAGTCCCGCAAGTTCCAATGCCACCTGTTGCTTCTTTTCTGAGAGCGGCACGATATCCTCCTCAAGTATGGCAATGGCCTCGTCCACCAGGATACCGTTGGAAAAGCGGTTGATTATCTCCTTTTTCTCCTTGTCCGATGACGAAAGAAAATCCTCATACCGGTATTTGGAGAGAATGAAGTTGTTGAGCAGCTCCTCTCGCGTGATCCCCAACTTTTCAAGGATATAGCGGTTATAGGCATCGACCGAAGGCTGGACAGCCTCGTCCGTCGTCACCTGCGCACCGTTACGGAAAAGTGTGCAACTGACCGTGGATGCCCCTCTGCGTGGAATGCACCGGTTGACAACCAGTTCCTCCGCTGAGTTGCCGTTGCTGAAATGTAATCCGATACGGCACTCCCCGGACGCATCGTTTATGATTTCTTCCGACCTTATCTTACGGAGCGGGCTGCCTGTGATACCGACAGCGATACATTCCAGCAGGGCGGATTTGCCCGCACCGTTCGACCTTTGGGACTCATTGTCCCGGTTGTCGCCGAATATCAGTGTCGTAACCCCTTGCCGTAACGTGTATGACAGCGAGCGGAAGGCACAGAGATTCTCAGCTTCTATTCTATTTAATTTCCACATGTCCTGTTATCTATTTTGGATAAATACTCTAATCCGATTGAGACATCCTCAATCTGTTTTTCCCGGCAGAAATCCTCGTAAGTTTCCCGGATACGGCAGCTGTCATACTTTTCAAAGAGCGAAGAGGATGCGGTCTCCAACAGTTCCTCGTCATCAGCTATCAGTTCCACCTTCGCCGCCCCGGCTCCCAGCAGCGCGGCCTTGTCAACCGACTTCATCGCAGCTGCCGGCGCGTGGACACGTACCTTGACCTTGTAGCGGCCGTCAGCCTCCGTCTCGCGCAACTCGTCCATAAGGTGCAGCCCGGCATGTTCCACCGGCACATCCACCACACGGTAGCGCATGTTCACCCGGTTTTTGACAAACTCGTGTGTGCCGTCGGTATAAAGCACCGTATATCCTTTTTCCTCATCCTCGCCGAAGTTGTGCTGACGGGAGGCCCCGATGTATTCGATACGGGTTTGTGGAATGACGGTCCGGTTATGGTAATGGCCGACAAAAACTTTATCAAACGGGAGAAAAATCCTGGCGGGCAATTCTTTCTCCGATGGTTGCGCCAGTGCTCCGTTTATACCTTCGTGTATATAAAGAAAATGTTTCTTTTCCTCTGAAAGCGCTTTCTCTTCCAACTGTCCGAGCCTTTCGACAAACGATCCGTCCTCCGGAAAATAACTCATCAGATGAAGCGCGAACTCCCAGCCGGGACGCGACAGGGTCAGGAAGTCATCCACTACCGTCACATCCGGATGGCAGTCAAAGACATGACAGTAACCTCTGACGGCTTCCTGGTTCACGAGGTCATGATTCCCCTCGGCGAGCGTGACATGGATGCCCGCACGTGAGGTTTCCAGCAGGGCGTCATGTACTGCCAGCAGCACGTCAAGTGTCTGTGCCGCGCGTGAAAAGAACAGGTCGCCTCCGACGGCGATTTCGCTGATACCCCATTTCCTGCAGATCTCCACGGCCTCCTGCCAGTTGGCCTGAAATGCAGGGATGTTGTCTTTTGAGACATGGATATCATTCAACAACAATATGCAAGGTTTGCTCTCTTCCATGAATGTGTGTGATTAAGACGGGAGGCGTGGACGCCTCCCGCCGGGTTAAAACTCAAAGACTTATAAAAGGGGTTATCTGCGACGGCGGGGACGCCCGGCACGCTCCTCCGTTTCCGCAAGCCGGTGTTCCTCCTCCCCGGAAGTGTCCTCCGGTGTGTCTGTGGGTTTCGGACCTTCCATCTCACTCTCAATCAGTTCGAGCAGTTCCCGGTTGCTTGTCGAGCGGGTGACACGGACGGACAAAGCTTCCTGTTCAATGTAGCTGCGTATCATTGCACGCAGCTCCTGTCCCTCCTCGGTCTTGTCACCGAGGTCCTGCCGCCTGAGCTCGTCATAATATTCAAGAAGATCGTCCAGAGATATTCCTGTCCCGTCCTGGATATTATCCTTGTTGTCCTTCGTGCGGTGGTCGAACGAGAAGGAGGAGGTATCTTCTTTCGGCAGTTCGTCGGACAACTGCTGTATGACCTCTTTCATCCCGTCCGTCTCCATAAGCCGCATGCCGTAAATGCCGTCGCACTGTTTAAGGAATTCAACGGTGGCACCCAGATGATAACGGGTATAGCGGTAAATGATTTCCGGAATACGGGGCGCTCCCAGCAAGGCAGCCAGCTCCTCCCTGGTCAGAGGTTCAGGGTCGGATTCATTGTCGATGGAAAACAGGTATTCGGTTTTGGCCCCGTTACGCCGTTTTTCTATTTCCACGGGATAGGCGTCATACACCGATGAAACCGGACACGGATAAGACGGGTTCTTGGCCAGCTTCTTGCTCCAGAGTTTGAACTTCCGCTCGTCCAGATCCTTGAACTGGGCGTGCGAGAGGGTCATCATCTGTACTCCCTTGGCACGCTCGCCCAGGTCAAAGATATAGAGGCAGTGCCCGTAGTTGTACTTCAAGCCGCCACCGAACGAACCGCCGGCGATTTTTTCTGCCAGTTTCTCATCCCCGGCTTCTTTTGCGGCTTCTACGGCCATACGCCGGTAAGTTTCGATGGGATCGACACTGTATCCGGCATCGGTGGCGCGGGTGACGGTGACATACATCTTCTGGGGCTTGTTTCCGGTTGTGGGCTTTTCCAGTTCCAGTAGCAACTGATGAACCGGATACTCATAACCGGGCCGGGCCGGTGAACCGTCCGGATTGGGGGCGATGGGAAGGACACGCAGCCGGTACGTCCCGAATTTGTCCATGCGGAAGAATTCCGTGCGGGCGAACGCCCTGTTCTCTTCCTGGGCACGCTGCTGTGCCTCCTGATACGATTCCTGGATACCGAGGAACATCTCCTCGACAGACATGCCTTCCATGCCGTTGTTCTTTTCTTCTTCTTGCATAAACGCTTGGTTTTATGGATTAAAAATGCCCGAAGAGTGCGACACGGCAGGCCCGTATCGCAAAGAAACTGGTTACAGGACAGACGGGTTCGGTTGCACCGTCCGTATTCACTTGACAATATAGGGAGAGGATATCCCGCCGGCCGTATCCTGGCCGGATACTCATTTTACAATATGGAAAGGTCTTGCAGCGACTGTGGAATACAAAGTTAGACAAATGCTCCCGAACAGCCATACATGCATATGAATGTTTGTGCTAGCCATTGTCCGTCAATGCATTACCGTTTCTTTTTAAGTATGTTTTTAATCTCCCCGGGCAGTTTGTCACTGCCCGGCCCATTCCGTCTTTCAAAGAGCAGCTTCCTGCGGTTTTGACGGATATACTCTTCCGTCTTGCGACGGCGTATGCCCTCGTAATAGGTTTTACGTCCGGGCGTAAGCCGTTTGCCCCGCCGGCAGTAAACCCCGTTCCGGCGGTAGTCATCCAGATGGCGGCTGAATTTCGCCTTTCTGAACGAAGGGTCTTTCGACGCCTCCGCAACCAGTTCGATGACATGCCAGTCCGGTTCAAAAGGCTGTTGCCGGTGATACAGCCTGCGGAGCAGATGGTAAACCACCGGCATCTCATAACGGAGCATGAACCCTATCCGGGTCTGGTCGAAGGGGAAACGTTTAAACGTCCCCTGCGGTCTTCCGTCTTCTCGCTTTCGGGGATTCGTTCCCCGGAAAGACGGTTTCTTCTGCGGCTGTCGCCGGATCCTTTTCTGTTTCATGATACTGTCGGCTGTTGTCGGGTGAAATATTCTCTCGGGCGGGAACGGACCTGCGTTCCGCAATCCTGCGGCGACTTTCGATGTCACCGTTTACATTAATCTTCTGTTTCATGGCTATACGAAATATGTAAAGTTGAGTTCCACATTGGCATTGTACATACCGCGCTCATAAAGCTGTATCCTTCGCGAGCCGCCGTAAATGGTGAACGATACCCCACGGTTGTACTTATGGTCATCATTCCAGTCAGTGGCGGTGCAGCGCACACTGTACCGGGGTGGTTGTATTTTGTTGGGGATGACCGCCACGATACCTCCCCAGTTGTTTCCGTCCCTGTTGGCCGTATTGACGGCGCCTTGTATGGAAACGATGTTCCCGATTTGGCGGGCGAAGAGCGACTGTGTGTTGATACCCGATCCGCTGTTCTCCATCTGTACCCATCCTGTATCCGCAAGCAACGGCTGATACTCCTCGGCATAAGCGGCTCCGATAGCACGGCAGGCCTGCCGTCTGGCCTCCGCCGTTGGCAGCAGAAGGTCGGACAGCTTGCTGTCCCGGCGCAGGTAATCCCTGACAATCTCATTCTTGGAGAGTACGTTCAACTTGCCCTGCAGGAACTGTTGTGCCTCCGAGGTGCTCTTTCCCTGCCGGACTAAAAAATTGATATAATCCTGGAACAGATTCTCAAGGGTGGCGAAACGGGCGTCGGCACCCGCCTTTGTATAGAGGTTCAGGTTCGTGGCGACGGTCTCCTTGTCGGAAGCGCTGTAGCCTCCCAACAGCCGGTCAGCCTTCTTTTTGAGTTCCCCCACTACCTGTGAGGTCATCACATACCCCTCGACCTGCGCGTGTGAGGTGCCGTTACTGTCGGTATATGCAAAAAAACCGGTGGTAATGGCCTGTAATTTATCCCGAAGCCCGGCCGTGAAGACAATGCCTTGATAGGCAGAGTCCGTACCAAGCTTGCCGGCCATCATCGTGTCTATCTCTGTCTTGGAATAGACTTCAAGATTTTTTCGGGCCTTGTTCTTGTCAGAAAGGTCTGAAAGATTCGACAGCTTGGCAAGTTTCAAATCTCCGGTACCTTTCCTTTCGGCATTAAGGGTGTCCCTCACGGCTGCCTGCTTTTCCGCTTTCAAAGCGGCGGCCTCTTCTGCCGGAAGCCTGTTGATCTCTTCAGCCGTCAGACGTACCAGTTCTTTCAACCCTTCGGAGGTCTTCAGGAAGACTTCGCCGGCTTCCGTTTTGGAATAGACGTCGAGATTCTTCCGGGCGGCGGATTTGTCCATGATATCGGACAGGTTCTCATCGGCTGAAAGCTTCATTTTCAGTGCGGCACGGACAGCCCCCGCCGTAACATAGCCGTCACCGCCTCCCGTAAGC